>JACXTT010001867.1_pt1 | contig 34394 bp, 28 predicted proteins | sample 9270951 | NCBI WGS metagenome assembly JACXTT01 (sample SAMN15532306, study PRJNA645909) | rock metagenome | isolation source: weathered quartz diorite | place: Puerto Rico | collected 2017-06-21 | reverse complement strand
CGGGCTTGCGACCCTTGCGCGCGCGGGCGCCGGGCCGGGCTCCGCCGCCGCAGGCGCTGGCTCCGCAGCGACCGGTGGTGCCTCGGCCGACAGCCAGTCGTTCGGCTCCTCGCGGAGCGCGATATCCACACCCGCTTCGCTGTAGAAAGCGAGCAGTTCGCGGCTGGTCTTGCTGCGGCCGGTGTTCATCCTGCCGCCAAGATAGTCAGTCGAACAGCCGATGGGCAGGCCCGCCGCTCTGCAATAGCGCCAGCAGCAGGATGACACCGCCGCCGGCCGCGGTGCCGAGCGCCGCGCCGATGATCGCCATCAGGAACGGCCGGAAGCGTTCGGGTTTCCGCTCGCCCATGACCTCCTTGGCGTGCAATTCGATCGCGGTGTTGATCAGCACCTGGATCTGGTCGGCGCTGAGCGGCTTGCCGGGCGGCGCCGCGTTGCTTCCGGATTTGCTCGCGGAATCCTTGCCGTTTGCCGCGCCATTTGCTTCGCTCTTGATCGCTTCCGAATAGCGCAGGCGCAAGAGCACGCGCGGCTCGCCGCGCAACGTGTAGGTCTTGAAGAATTCCGGATGCTGCTCGAAAAGGGTCTGCCATTTCTTGCGTTCGGCAAACTTGATGGGAGCCTGATCCAGTTGTTCGGAGGTGAGCTCTTCGCTGGCTTCAAGCTCCGCGACCCAGCGGTTGAGGGTGGCGGACGGCTGGTCGGCCACGCCCATGGCTTGAATGGCCGCTATGACCATCGCCAAGCGGTCCTTCTCCAGATAGTGGCCTTTCGCCATCCCCCAGCCCCTCGATGCCCGGGCGTAGGGTATCATGTTATGGAGAAAGTTCATGTGCAACGGAAGGTTGCGAGTGCCCCATGCCCGATGAGACGCCCAGCCGTGAATCGATGGATTTTGACGTGGTCATCGTCGGCGCCGGCCCCGCGGGGCTCGCCGCGGCGATCCATCTCAAGCAGCGGTCGCCGGAGCTCGGCGTGGTGGTGGTGGAGAAGGGGTCCGAGGTCGGTGCCCATATCCTGTCCGGCGCGGTGATCGATCCGATCGGCCTCGACCGGCTGCTGCCGGAATGGCGGTCCGAGGACACGCCGATCAAGACGCCGGTCACGGATGACCGCTTCTATTGGCTTTTCGAAACGCGCGGGCTGCGGCTGCCGAACCTTATGATGCCGCCACTGATGTCGAACCACGGCAACTACATCGTCTCGCTGGGCAATGTCTGCCGCTGGCTCGCCACCAAGGCCGAGGCGCTGGGCGTCGAGATCTATCCGGGCTTCGCTGCGGCCGAGGTGCTGTTCGAGAACGGCGCGGTGGTCGGCGTCGCCACCGGCGACATGGGCATCGCCAAGGACGGCGCGTCGCGCTCAGACTTCACGCGCGGCATGGAGCTTCGTGCCAAGTACACGCTGTTCGCCGAAGGCGCGCGCGGCAGCCTGTCGAAGATCCTGATCGCCCATTACGGCCTCGACCGCGGCCGGCAGCCGCAGAAGTTCGGCATCGGCTTGAAAGAGCTGTGGCAGGTCGCGCCGGAAAAGCACAAACGGGGTCTCGTGCAGCACAGCTTCGGCTGGCCACTCGACAATGCTACCGGCGGCGGCTCGTTCCTCTATCACTTCGACGACAATCTCGTGGCGGTCGGTTTCGTCGTGCATCTCAACTACACCAATCCGTACATTTCGCCGTTCGAGGAATTCCAGCGCTTCAAGACGCACCCCGACATTCGCGGCACCTTCGACGGCGGCAAGCGGCTGTCCTACGGCGCGCGCGCCATCACCGAGGGCGGCTATCAGTCGGTGCCGAAGCTGACCTTCCCGGGCGGCGCGCTGATCGGCTGCGCCGCAGGCTTCATCAACCTGCCGCGCATCAAAGGCAGTCACAACGCCATCCTGTCCGGGATGCTGGCGGCGTCGCACGTCGCCGAGGCGCTGGCGGCAGGCCGCGCCCACGACGAGATCACAAGCTATGAGGAAGCCTGGCGCGAGGGCGAGATCGGCAAGGACCTCTGGAAGGTGCGCAACGCCAAGCCATTGTGGTCGAGGCTCGGCACGTTAGCGGGCATCGTCGCCGGCGGCTTCGACATGTGGACCAATACGCTCGGCTTCTCGTTCCTCGGCACGCTCGCCCATGGCAAGCCCGACTCCGAAACGTTGAAGCCCGCCAGCGAATGCCGGCCGATCGCCTACCCGAAGCCTGACGGCAAGTTGACCTTCGACCGGCTGTCATCGGTGTTCCTGTCGAACACCAATCACGAGGAGGACCAGCCGCCGCATCTGCATGTCGGCGACATGGCGCTGCAGCAGTCGTCCGAGCATGATGTCTACGCCGGCCCGTCCGCCCGCTATTGCCCTGCCGGCGTTTACGAATGGGTCGAGGAGGCCGGGAAATCGCGGTTTGTGATTAACGCGCAGAATTGCGTTCACTGCAAAACCTGCGACATCAAGGATCCGAACCGGAACATCACCTGGGTGCCGCCGGAGGGCGGCGGCGGGCCGAAATATTCGAATATGTGAAGGCCGTTTCCGCCGTCGGTCACGATGCTGCCACACCGCAGTTTGCAGGGTGCGGCGGGATTGGCGTGCGGACCTCCGTCCTTGCGGCGGCGCAGTAAAAAGGCCATTCTGCAAGCGACTCGAAGGGCTGGCGCACCGCCGCCCATGGAGGCATTCACCCGTGATCGTTTCGAAGAGAATTCGCCATCTGGCAGGGGTTGCGCTTGGCGCGGCCGCGCTGTGCTTGCCCGCGACATTGTCGGCGCAGGGCACCTCGCAAAATCCGCCTTCGAGCCAGATTTTCATTCCTTCGGCGAACGAGCTCGCCCGGCTGTCGATGTCGGGCAGCTACCTCGCGGCGCGCCATGCCGGCACGCAACGCGACGCCGCCGCAGCCGCAGCCTACTACCGTGCAGCGCTGCGCAACGATCCGAAGAACACCGAGATCCTGCAGCTTGCTTTCCTCTCGGTGCTGACCGAGGGCGACGTCGAGGAGGCCACGCGGCTGGCCGAGCAGGTCGTGACCGTCGACAAGAACGACAAGATCGCGAGGCTGGTCATCGGCGTCAAAGCGCTCAAGCAGAAGAAGTACCTCGTCGCCAAGCAGAACCTGATGCAGTCGGTGCGCGGGCCGATCACCGATCTTGCCGCCACCTTGCTCGCCGCCTGGGCGAGCTACGGCGCGGCCGACGCCAAAGGCGCGGTCGAGTCGATCGACAAGCTCCAGGGCGCCGAATGGTACGCGCTGTTCAAGGATCTGCATGCCGGCCTGATCCTCGACCTTTCAGGCTCGAAGAAGGAGGCCGGCAAGCGTTTCGACCGCGCCCAGAAGCTCGACGGCTCGGCGCTGCGCATCGTCGAGTCTTACGGCTCGTGGCTGTCGCGCAACGGCAGCAAGGAAGAGGCGCTGAAGGTCTACAAGGCGTTCGACGCGCAGCTGCCGCGCCATCCGCTGATCGTCGAAGAGATGGACCTGATCAACAAGGGCAAGACCGTGCCGCCGATGGTCGAGAGCCCGCAGGTCGGCGCCGCCGAAGTGCTCTACGGCCTTGGTGCTGCGCTCGGCCGCCGCGGCGGCGAGAACCTCGGCCTGGTTTATCTGCAGCTTGCGCTCTACCTCGCGCCGAACCAGCCGCTCGCGCTCCTGTCGCTCGCCGATCTCTACGAGCAGGTGAAGAACCCCGAGCTTGCGATCAAGATGTATGAGCGCGTGCCGCAGAACTCGCCGCTGCGCCGCAACGCCGAGATCCAGCTCGCCACCAATCTCGACACTCTGGAGCGCGCCGACGAGGCCAAGCAGCGCTTGAACAAGCTCATCGCCGAGCATGGCGACGACACCGACGCCATCATGGCGCTCGGCAACATCCTGCGCGGCCGCAAGCTGTTCGACGAGTGCGCTGACGCCTATGGCAAGGCCATTGCGCAGATCAGCACTCCGGAGAAGCCGAACTGGCTGGTGTTCTACTTCCGCGGCATCTGCAACGAGCGCGCCAAAAAATGGGACGCGGCCGAAGGCGATCTGAAGAAGGCGCTTCAGTTGTTCCCGGACCAGCCGCACGTGCTGAACTATCTGGGCTACTCCTGGATCGACCAGGGCAGCAATCTCGACGAGGGCATGCGGATGATCCGCCGCGCCGTCGAGCAGCGGCCGGACGACGGCTACATCGTCGATTCGCTCGGCTGGGCCTATTACCGCCTCGGCAACTACGACGAGGCCGTGAAGCATCTGGAGCGGGCCGTTGAGCTCAAGCCGGAAGACCCGACCATCAACGACCATCTCGGCGATGCCTATTGGAAGACCGGCCGGACTCTGGAGGCGAATTTCCAGTGGTCGCACGCGCGTGACCTCAAGCCCGAGCCCGAGGATCTGGTCAAGATCAAGCAGAAGCTCGCAGGCGGCCTGCCGGAGGAGACCTCGGTGGCCAACGGCAAGAAGAAGCCTGACGGCGGCTGAGCCGGTTATTCAGCATCGAAAGCTACGCAATGCCCGGCCTGTGCCGGGCATTGTCGTTTTCCGGTGGAGGTGGCGACAAGTGCTGCGGCGGCGGCTAAGAACAGACCATGGCTGCCCTCGTCGAACTCGCCCCCGCCAAGGTCAATCTCACGCTCGCGGTGCTCGGCCGCAGGGCCGACGGCTATCATCTGCTCGACAGTCTCGTGGCGTTCGCCGGCATCGCCGACCGCCTGACGCTTGCGCCGGGGCCTGCGTTGGAGCTCTTGGTGCGCGGCGACACCGCCGGGCAAGCAGGCCCGCCCGACGACAATCTGGTGCTGAAGGCCGCCCGAGCACTCGCCACTGAGGCGCCGGGGTTGAAGCTTGGCCGCTTCACCCTGGAGAAGCACCTGCCGGTGGCGGCGGGGCTCGGCGGCGGCTCTTCCGACGCCGCTGCGGCGCTGCGGCTCCTCTCCCGCGCCAACCGGATGGCGCGAGGCAACCCCAAGGTCCTGAAGGTGGCTCCCAAGGTGGGCGCCGACGTGCCGGTCTGTGTCGATCCGCGGCCGCGGCGGATGCGTGGCATCGGTGAGGTGCTGTCGCCGCCGCTGAAAATGCCGAAGATCGCCGCGGTGATGATCAATCCGGGCGTTGCTGTGCCGACCAAGGACGTGTTCACGCGGCTGGGGCTCACGCCCGGCGGGCCGGTGCGGCGGGCCGCTCCGTCGCGCGCTCTGCCGCGCGGGCTCGAGGATTTCGTGGCTTACCTCTCAAAGCACGGCAACGATCTTGAGCCGCCGGCGATCGAAATCCAGCCGGTCATCGCGCGGGTGCTCGATGACCTGCGCGAGACCAAGGGCTGCCTCCTGGCGCGGATGTCGGGCTCGGGCGCGACTTGCTTCGGCCTGTACACTTCGCCTCGCGCGGCGGCGGCAGCGGCGCGCAGCCTGTCTGCTGCGAACCCGACCTGGTGGGTCAAAGCGACGAGCTTCGGCTGATCCCTACGTTAAGCTTGGCGTCAGTGCGTTCTGGCGGTGCAGAACTCCACCGCCTCTTCCAGCGCTTGCTTCATCTCCGACGCCGGAAACAGCGCCAACGCGTCGCGGGCGATCGCGCCGTAGTGCTGGGCGCGCTTGATGGTGTCTTCCAGCGCGCGGTGCTTGATCATCAGGCCGACCGCGGTTTCGAGGTCGCTGTCGGTGATCTCGCCCTGTTCGAGCGCGCGGGTCCAGAACGTGCGCTCGCTTTCCGAGCCGCGGCGGAACGACAGCACCACCGGAAGCGTGATCTTGCCCTCGCGGAAATCGTCGCCGATGTTCTTGCCGAGCTTGGCGGATTTGCCGCCGTAGTCGAGCGCGTCGTCGACCAGCTGGAAGGCGATGCCGAGATTCATGCCGAACGAGCGGCAGGCGGCGGCTTCGGCCTTCGGGCGTTGGGTTAGGACAGGCCCGACCTCGCAGGCGGCGGCGAACAGTTCGGCGGTCTTGGCGCGGATCACGGCAAGATATTCGTCCTCGGTGGTCGCGGTGTTCTTGGCCGCGCCAAGCTGCATCACCTCGCCTTCGGCGATGATGGCGGCGGCCGACGACAGGATCTCCAGCGCGCGCAGCGAGCCGACCTCGACCATCATCTTGAAGGCCTGGCCGAGCAGGAAGTCGCCGACCAGCACGCTCGCCTCGTTGCCCCAGACCTTGCGGGCGGCCGGACGGCCCCGGCGCATGTCGCTCTGGTCGACCACGTCGTCATGAAGCAGCGTCGCGGTGTGCATGAACTCGACCGCGGCGGCGAGCTTGATGTGGGCGTCGCCCTCATAGCCGGTCATCCGGGCCATGGCCAGCGTCAGCATCGGCCGCAGCCGCTTGCCGCCCGACGAGATCAGGTGGTTTGCCACCTCCGGGATCATCGTCACCTCGGACCCGGTGCGCGACAATATTTCGGTATTGACCCGCCCCATGTCGGCGGTCACGAGGTCGACGAGCCGGTCGATTGTGGCATCTGCCGGACTGAAGGGGAGGACGACGGCCAAAGCGGTTCTCCAAGGCGGGGCAAATCGAGGGGGAACTACGGCGCCCCGCAGATAACACGGGAACACATAGAAACGCTATGATAAGCGAGCAAGGGTGCCGGCCACGGGTGCGACAGGAATTCTCCTGAGCCGCAAGGCAGCCGGCAAAAAGGGAGCGCCCAGGAGCGCGTATGCTGCTGCCTGATACAAGCAAGTCCGCGGCCGAAATCGTCGGCCGCAGCAGCATTGCGGTGCTGGTGCCCTGCTACAACGAGGAGGCGGCCATCGGCAAGGTGGTGGCCGACTTCCGCTTAGCGCTGCCGGATGCGGCGATCTACGTCTATGACAACAATTCCACCGACCGCACCGTCGAGGCCGCGGCCAAGGCCGGCGCGACCGTCCGCCGCGAGCAGCATCAGGGCAAGGGCCGGGTGGTGCGGCGGATGTTCACCGACGTCGACGCCGACATCTACGTCCTGGTCGACGGCGACGCGACCTATGACGCGCCGAGCGCGCCCAAGATGGTCGAGAAGCTCGTGGCCGAGCGGCTCGACATGGTCTGTGCGGTGCGCATCGACCGGGAGGAGGCTGCCTACCGGATCGGCCACCGGGCCGGTAACCGGCTGCTGACCGGTTTCGTCGCCCACGTGTTCGGGGAAACCTTCACCGACATGTTATCGGGCTATCGGGTGTTCACCCGACGCTTCGTGAAGTCGTTTCCGGTTCTGTCGGGCGGCTTCGAGATCGAGACCGAGCTCACCGTGCACGCCCTTGAGCTCGAGCTGCCGGTCGGCGAGCTGAAGACGCCGTACTACTCGCGGCCGGAAGGCTCAGCCTCCAAGCTCAACACCTGGCGCGACGGCATCCGCATCCTCAAGACCGTGCTGCGGCTCTACCGCTTCGAGCGGCCGATGCCGCTGTTCACCGGTCTGGGCCTGTCGCTTGCGATTATCGCGATCGGGCTCGCGATTCCGATCTTCGTGACCTACGTGCAGGAGGGCATCGTGCCGCGGCTGCCCACCGCGGTGCTGTCCACCGGGCTGATGGTGCTGGCGTTTCTCTCGATCGCCTGCGGCGTGATCCTCGACACGGTGACGCGCGGCCGGCGCGAGCTGAAGCTGCTCGCGTATCTCGCGCAGCGCGCGCCTGCCGAGGAGCGGCGGAGGAGTCAGTAGCATGATCCCGAAAAGTGTGAAGCGGTTTTCGGAAAAGATCATGCTCAAACAAAGGAGCGAGAGCGGGATGACGATTCGAAGAAAAGTCATCCCGGTCTGAGCGCTGTGCACGAGCTCGTCCGCACCAACAATGCCGTGCTGATCACCGCGATCGAAGCGCTGCTCAAGGCCGCGGACATTCCGCATCTGGTGCTCGACCAGCACATGAGTGTGATGGATGGCTCGCTCGGCATCCTGCCGCGCCGCATCGTGGTCGAGGAGTGCTGCGTGGAGGATGCAAGGCGGTTGCTGGAGGAGGCAGGCCTTGCCCATGAGCTGCGGCCCGACAAGGCCGGGCTTGCCGCTGACCTGACCGACGACGCCGTGCTGAACGGACGGTTGCGGCTCAGGCAGCGGCGGCGCGGCCATCGTGTCGGTCACGACGCCATCCTGCTTGCGGCCGCGACCGGCGCGCGCGCAGGCGACCGTGCCGTCGATTTCGGTTCGGGCGTCGGCGCCGCGGGCCTGGCGCTGGCAGTTCGCGTACCGGACGTCGAGGTGACGCTGCTCGAGCTTGATCCGGAGCTGTCGGCGCTGGCTGCTGAGAACATCGAGCGTAACGGGCTGTCCGGCCGGGCAAGGGCGGTCGTGCTCGACGTCATCGGCTCCGCCGACGACTACGCCGCGGCCGGACTGTCGCCTGGCGCGGCTGATCACGTGCTGATGAATCCGCCGTTCCACGATGCGTCGCGGCAGAACCTGTCGCCCGATGCCGGCAAGCGCCTGGCCTACGCGGCTGACGAGGGCCTGCTCACGGCTTGGCTCGATGCGGCATCGCGCGTGCTGCACTCCGCGGGCGCGGTGACGCTGATCTGGCGGGCCGACGCACTTGCCGAGGTTCTGGCAGCGCTCGGCGAAACCTTCGGCGGCGTGGCGGTGCTGCCGGTTTATGGGCGCGCCGGCCAGCCGGCCATCCGTGTGCTGGTATCTGCCCACAAGGGCAGCCGCGCGCCGCTGATGTTGTTGCCTGGACTGAACTTGAACGATGAGGACGGCAAGCCGACCGCCGAGGCCGAAGCGATCCTGCGCGGCGCGGAGGCGTTGTTGATGACGGATCGTTAGCGCAAGTGCGGCCTCAGGCCGCGGCGCGGCGGCTCACGGCACGGAGCAACGAGCCTTGATGGGCCGCCAAAACGATCGATGTCATTAACACGAACAGGAAAAGCAGCTTCATAACCGGTTCCACCATTAAGGCAGTAACGCCCAGTCGATCCTTGCGTTCCGGGAAATCTGCCTGGGGTGTGTTAACAATGAATGACTCGTAACTTGGTAAAGAGAGACGGCTCCCGATGTCCGATGTAACGCCGATGCAGCGCGTGGCCGCGATGCTGGGACCGCTGATCCCGGCGCGTTTCCGCTCCGACATTCCCGTTGTGCCCGTGGTGCGGCTTGCCGGCGCGATCGGCATCTCGACGCCGTTGCGGCCGGGGCTGACGATGGCCAATGTCGCGCGCTCGCTCGAGCGCGCCTTCTCGATCAGCAACATCAAGGGCGTTGCGCTCGCGATCAATTCGCCGGGCGGCTCGGCGGTTCAGTCGCATCTGATCTTCAAGCGCATCCGGGCGCTGGCCGACGAGAAGAAGGTCCCGGTGTTCGCCTTTGTCGAGGATGTCGCGGCGTCGGGTGGTTACATGATCGCCTGCGCCGCGGACGAGATCATCTGCGACACCTCGTCGATCCTGGGTTCGATCGGCGTGGTCGGCGCCTCGTTCGGCTTCGACCGGCTGATCGACAAGATCGGCGTCGAGCGACGGGTCTATACTGCGGGCGACCGCAAGGTGATGCTCGATCCGTTCCAGCCGGAAAAGCCCGACGACGTCGAGCGGCTGCATGCCATCCAGCGCGACATTCACGACAGCTTTATCGAGCTTGTGAAGTCGCGGCGGGGAGCCAAGCTCGACAGCCGCGAAACGGCCTTGTTTTCCGGGGAATATTGGGCCGGCCGCCGGGGTCTGGAACTTGGCCTGGCCGACACCATCGGCGACCTTCGCGGCGTGTTGCGTGAACGCTTCGGCGACAAGGTGCGCACCCCGCTGATGGTCGAGCGCGGCTTCTTTGGACGCCGCGTCCCGGGGGTGACGGCCGGCGGGTTGGGCTCGCTATGGGGCGGATCCAGTCTTGCCGACGATGTGATCGCGGCCTTGGAAACACGCGCGCTGTGGGCGCGTTACGGACTGTAGATTGAACCGGTAGACTGAGACGGCAGACCAAGAGAGCAAGGACCTGAGGAGAAGCTCATGCCTGCGTTGCCACCCATCGTCGCCTGGACGCTCGGCGCCATCGGCGCCGTCGTGGTGATGAAGCTCATCAGCCGCGAATGGCAGCGCATCAACGCCGAGCTCGATCAGGCCCGCCCGGTGCGCGTGACCGATCCAGAGCGCGCCCGGCTGCCGACACTCCGCCGCGATCCGGTGACAGGCGAGTACCGGCCCTATCGCTGATCGTCCTTGATCCCTTTCTCGCGGACGATCCGGCCCCAGCGCTCGTATTCCTGCTTGAGGAAGACACCGAACTCCGTAGAGCTGTTCGCGACCGGGATGGCGCCGGACTGAACCAGCTTTTCCCTCACCGCAGGGTCGTTGATCGCCGCGACGAAGATGTCGTGAAGCTTCGCGATCGTCGCGGGCGGCGTGGCGGCCGGCGCGAGCAGGCCATACCAGTTGTCGACGATGGTGTCCGAATAGCCCTGCTCGGCGAGCGTCGCCACCTCGGGTAACATCGGATTGCGTTGACCGGATGCGGCGCCCAGCGCTTTGATCTTGCCGCCCTTGATCTGCGACATCAGGGCTGCCGCGTCAGCAGCGAACACCTGGACCTGGCCGCCGAGGAGATCGGTCAGCGCCGGTGCCGCGCCGCGATAGGGCACATGGACGAGCTTCACGCCGGCGGACTGCTGATAAAGCTCGAGCGCGAGATGGGTGTTGGAGCCGACGCCGGTCGAAGCAAAGGTGATCTCGCCGGGCTTGGCTTTCGCCGCCGCGGTCAGGTCCTTGATCGAATTGAACGGCGACTCGGTCTTGACCACCATCAGCGTGGTATTGCGAACCACCTGCGTGATCGGCGCGAAGTCCTTGATGGTGTCGTAGCGCACGTCGGCTCGCATGTGCGGCGTCACACCCACCGCGCCGAGCGTGGTGAGAAACAGCGTGCCGCCATCGGGCGGCGACTTCGCCACGTAGTCCGCGCCGATCGCGCCGTTGGCGCCTGGCTTGTTCTCGATGATGATCGGCTGGCCGAGGAGGTCCCTGGCCTTGTCGGCAATGAGCCGGCCGACAAAATCGGTCGGCCCGCCGGGCGGGAAGGCGATCACCAGGCGGATCGGGCGGGCGGCGTCCTGCGCATGAAGCGTCGTGGCCGAGACTGCCCAAACAAGCAGCGCGCCGGCCCATGCGGCAAGCCGTGACGGCACGAAATCCTCCCGATTTTCAGGCCCGGCCAAGCGGGCGTTTTTTGCCACCCTAACGTGCCGAAACCTGTGTGGGGAGAGCCCATTACCGCGCCTTGACCCCCGAAAGCCGCGCCGTTACGTCTCAGCCGCCGCCCGCGTCTGGACCCCTTTATGGCTGAAGAATTGCCCGCTCATATGCGCCCCGAACGCTCGTTCCAGGGGCTGATTCTGGCGCTTCAGCGATTCTGGGCCGACCAGGGCTGCGTAATCCTGCAGCCTTACGACATGGAGGTCGGCGCCGGCACCTTCCATCCGGCGACCACGCTGCGCGCGCTCGGGCCCAAGCGCTGGAATGCCGCCTATGTGCAGCCGTCGCGGCGGCCGAAGGACGGCCGCTATGGCGAGAACCCGAACCGGTTGCAGCATTACTACCAGTTTCAGGTGATCCTGAAGCCGTCGCCGCCGGACATCCAGGAGCTGTATCTGAAGTCGCTCGCCGCGATCGGTATCAACTCCAAGCTCCACGACATCCGCTTCGTCGAGGACGACTGGGAGAGCCCGACGCTCGGCGCCTGGGGGCTCGGCTGGGAGTGCTGGTGCGACGGCATGGAGGTCTCGCAGTTCACCTACTTCCAGCAGGTCGCGGGCTTCGAATGCGCGCCGGTGGCGGGCGAGCTCACCTACGGTCTCGAGCGTTTGGCGATGTATGTGCAGGGCGTCGACCGGGTCTATGACCTCAACTTCAACGGCCGCGAAGGCGCCGACAAGGTCACCTATGGCGACGTGTTCCTGCAGGCCGAGCAGGAATATTCGCGGCACAATTTCGAGCACTCGGACACGGAGATGCTGTTCGAGCAGTTCCGGATGGCCGAGGGCGCCTGCAAGAATTACCTGGACGCTGGCTGGTCGGACGACGGCAACCGCCATCTGATGGCGCTGCCGGCCTACGACCAGTGCATCAAGGCGAGCCACGTCTTCAACCTGCTCGACGCTCGCGGCGTCATCTCGGTCACCGAGCGGCAGAGCTATATCCTTCGCGTGCGTGAACTGGCCAAGGCCTGCGGTGAGGCCTGGCTCAAAACCGAGGCGGGAGGCGCGGCATGAGCGGAATGCCAGAAATCGGCGGCACGAAACCGGTCCGGGTCGAGGTGCAGGCGGGCGAGAGCTACTGGTGGTGCGCTTGCGGCAGATCGAAGTCGCAGCCGTTCTGCGACGGCTCGCACAAGGGGTCGGAGTTCTCGCCGCTTGAGCACAAGCCTGAGACGTCAGGGCTTGCAGTGTTCTGCACCTGCAAGCGCACCGGCACGCGGCCGATGTGCGACGGCAGCCACAAGAAGCTTGCGACGTAATGCCTGACCTTCTGCTCGAGTTCTTCTCCGAGGAAATCCCGGCCCGCATGCAGGCGCGGGCCGCGGAGGATTTGAAGAAGCTCGTCACTGACCGGCTGGCCGGTGCCGGGCTGACCTACGAGGGCGCGACGGCGTTTGCGACGCCACGCCGGCTGGCGCTCGCGGTCGCCGGCATCCCGGTGCGCCAGCCTGACTTGAAAGAGGAGCGCAAGGGCCCGCGCGTCGACGCCAACGAGAAGGCGATCGCCGGCTTCTTGAAAGCCGCGGGGCTCTCTTCGATCGAGCAGGCCAAGGTCGAGAAGGATCCGAAGAAGGGCGACTTCTACATCGCGGTGATCAAGAAGGCCGGGCGGTCCGCCATCGAGGTGATTGGCGAGATCGTGCCGGAGGTGACCACGACGTTCCCGTGGCCCAAGGCGATGCGTTGGGGCGAGGCCTCGGCCAAGCCCGGCGCGCTCAATTGGGTACGGCCGCTGCATTCCATCATCGCGACCTTCGGGCCGGAGACCGAGGAGCCCGAGATCGTCAAGTTCGAGGTCGGCGGCATCGCCGCGGGCGACGTCACGCACGGCCATCGCTTCCTGGCCCCCGACGCGATCAAGGTGAAGCGGTTTGACGACTACATGGCCAAGCTCGAGAAGGCCAAGGTGGTGGTCGATCCGGCGCGCCGCGCGCAGCTGATCCTGACCGACGCCAAGAATCTTGCGTTTGTGCAGGGCTATGAGCTGATCGAGGACGAGGGCCTCCTTGCTGAAGCCGCGGGCCTGGTCGAATGGCCGGTGGTGCTGATGGGCTCGTTCGACGCGGCGTTTCTGTCGATTCCCGAAGAGGTGATCCGCGCCACCATCCGCAACAACCAGAAATGCTTCGTGGTGCGCGACCAGAACACCGCGAAGCTCGCCAACAAGTTCATCCTGGTTTCGAACATCGAGGCGACCGACGGCGGCAAGGCCATCGTCGCGGGCTGCGAGAGGGTCATTCGCGCGCGGCTCAGCGATGCCAAGTTCTTCTACGAGACGGATTTGAAACACCGTCTGGAAGACCGGCTGCCGAAGTTCGAGCACATCGTATTTCATGAGAGACTAGGCACTCAGGCAGATAGAATATTGCGAATTGAGCGGCTAACGGCAGTATTGGCTCCAACTGTTGGAGCCGACATTGCTCTCGCCTGTCGCGCTGCAATCCTTTGCCAGGCTGACTTGTTGACGGAGTTAGTTGGGGAGTTTCCAGAACTTCAAGGGCTGATGGGTCGCTACTACGCCGAGGCGCAAGGCGAGGACGAGGCTGTCGCCCATGCCATTGAGGACCACTACAAGCCGAAGGGGCCGGACGATCTAGTGCCGGCAGACCCGGTATCGGTGGCAGTCGCGCTCGCCGACAAGATCGATGTCCTCACCTGCTTCTGGGCGATCGTCGAAAAACCCACAGGCTCCAAAGATCCGTACGCTCTTCGAAGAGCTGCGCTAGGCGTAATTCGATTGGTTGAACCGGGGATCAGAATTGGGCTTACAGAAGTATTTTCATTTGCATTGGGCAAGATTGTTACTTTTGATTACGAACTAACACCTGCCGGGAATGCTGTCCGCATTGCCGCGAAGGTTCGTGATCAGGAAGTTGCCGTTCGTGAGGTAGCTGTTTCAAGGCCCATCGATGAAGCCGAAGTGACTGCCAAAATCAATGAGTTTGCGGAACGCTATAATCGAACTGTTTCTCTGGATTTGCTGTCATTCTTCGGCGACCGGCTCAAAGTACAGCTTCGCGAGCAGGGCGCGCGGCATGATCTGGTCGACGCGGTGTTCGCGCTCGAGGGCCAGGATGATCTCGTGCTGATCGTCCGCCGCATCGAGGCGCTCGCCAAATTCCTGGAGACCGACGACGGCAAGAACCTGCTGGCCGGTGTCAAGCGCGCGACCAACATTCTTCGCATCGAGGAGAAGAAGGACAAGCTCGAATACACCGAAGCGCCGGACGGCGCGATGCTGCAGCAGGCCGAGGAAAAGGAACTTGCGGCCGCGATCGGCGTTGCCAAGCTCGAAGCTGATCTCGCGATCGTGCGCGAGGACTTTGCCGCCGCCATGACCGCGATCGCCAAGCTCCGGCCGCACGTCGATGCCTTCTTCGACAAGGTGACGGTCAATGTTGACGACGTGGTGCTGCGCGCCAACCGACTGCGGCTCCTCAACGAGATCCGGGTGACAACCCGGGCGGTGGCGGACTTCTCCAAGATCGAAGGCTAGCATGCAGTCCGGCGCGAGACCGGTCACGACGCGGCGCGAGCCGCCTAGAAAAAAGCCAATTGAGGAAATGCCGGTGAGGGCTCAGAACAGCCCCGGTTGATACAGCGAGATGATCGATGGCACGCCGTCCTGCATCCTCTAAGAAGCCCGCCAAGGCCAAGGCCAAAAGCACGCCCGCCGCCAAGGCCGCGGCCAAATCCACATCGAAGTCCGGCCCAAAGGCGGGGCAGTGGGTCTACATCTTCGGCGGCGGCAAGGCGCAAGGCCGCTCCGGCATGAAGGAACTGCTGGGCGGCAAGGGCGCCAACCTCGCCGAGATGGCAAACTTGGGATTGCCGGTGCCGCCGGGCTTCACCATCACCACCGCGGTCTGCACGCACTACTACGCCAACGACAGGAAGTATCCGAAGGACCTCGAGAAGCAGGTCGATGCGGGCCTCGCCCATATCGCCAGGATCACCGGGCGCAAGTTCGGGGATCCGGGCAATCCGCTGCTCGTTTCGGTGCGCTCCGGCGCGCGCGCCTCGATGCCCGGCATGATGGACACGGTGCTCAATCTCGGCCTGAACGACGAGACCGTCGAGGCGCTGGCCAAGCAGTCGGGCGACCGGCGCTTCGCCTATGATTCCTACCGCCGCTTCATCCAGATGTATTCCAACGTGGTGCTCGATATCGAACACCACAACTTCGAGGACATTCTCGAGGAGCACAAATCGCGCGCCGGCCATACGCTCGACACAGATCTCTCGGCGGACGACTGGGTCGAGGTGGTCACGCTCTATAAGGAACGCGTCGAGGAGGAGCAGGGCACGCCGTTCCCGCAGGATCCGCGCGATCAGCTCTGGGGCGCGATCGGCGCCGTGTTCGGCTCGTGGATGAATGCCCGCGCCATCACCTATCGCAGGCTGCACAACATCCCGGAAAACTGGGGCACCGCGGTCAACGTGCAGGCCATGGTGTTCGGCAACATGGGCGACACGTCGGCGACCGGCGTCGCCTTCACGCGCAATCCGTCGACCGGCGAGAAGCGGCTCTACGGCGAATTCCTGATCAACGCCCAGGGCGAGGACGTGGTCGCTGGCATCCGCACGCCGCAGGAGATCACCGAAGCGGCACGCAAGGAGGCCGGCTCCGACAAGCCGTCGATGGAAAAGGCGATGCCTGCGGCCTTCAAGGAACTGGTCCGCATCTATGGCGCGCTCGAGAAGCACTACCGCGACATGCAGGACATGGAGTTCACGGTCGAGCAGGGCAAGCTCTGGATGCTGCAGACCCGGAACGGCAAGCGCACCGCGAAGGCCGCGCTCCGCATCGCGGTCGAGCTCGCGAACGAGAAGCTGATCACCAGGGACGAGGCCGTGACGCGCATCGAGCCCGCCTCGCTCGATCAGCTGCTGCATCCGACCATCGATCCCAAGGCCGAGCGCAACATCATCGCCACGGGCCTGCCAGCGTCGCCGGGCGCGGCCTCCGGCGAGATCGTGTTCAACTCCGACGAAGCCGCCAAGCTCAAGGCCGACGGCAAGAAGGTCATTCTCGTGCGCGTCGAGACCAGCCCCGAAGACATCCACGGCATGCACGCCGCCGAAGGCATCCTCACCACGCGCGGCGGCATGACCTCGCACGCGGCTGTCGTCGCGCGCGGCATGGGCAAGCCCTGCGTCTCGGGCGCGGGCTCGCTCCGCGTGGACTACAACGCCCAGACGCTGCAGGCCGGCAACACCGTGCTCAAGCGCGGCGAGCTGGTCACCATCGACGGCTCGACCGGCCAGGTGCTGGTCGGCCGGGTGCCGATGGTCGAGCCCGCGCTATCCGGCGAGTTCGGCACGCTGATGGGCTGGGCCGACAAGGCGCGCTCGCTCGGCGTCCGCGCCAATGCCGATACGCCGGCCGACGCGCGGGTCGCCGTCCGCTTCGGCGCGCAGGGCATCGGGCTCTGCCGCACCGAGCACATGTTCTTCGACGAGGCGCGCATCCAGGCGGTGCGCGAGATGATCCTGTCCGACACCGTCGAGCAGCGCAGGAAGGCGCTGGCCAAGCTCCTGCCGATGCAGCGCGGCGACTTCGTCGAGCTGTTCGAGATCATGCAGGGCCTGCCGGTGACCATCCGGCTGCTCGATCCTCCGCTGCACGAGTTCCTGCCGCACACCGAGGAAGATGTCGCCGAGGTCGCGGCCGCAATGGGTGTCGATGCCAAGAAGCTCGACCATCGCGCCAAGGAGCTCGCCGAGTTCAACCCGATGCTGGGCTTCCGCGGCTGCCGCATTGCCATCGCCTATCCGGAGGTGGCCGAGATGCAGGCGCGCGCGATCTTCGAGGCCGCGGTCGAGGCCGGCAAGCGCACCGGCAAGCCGGTGGTGCCCGAGGTCATGGTGCCGCTGATCGCGACCAAGGCCGAGCTCGACATCGTCAAGGCGCGGATCGATGCGATGGCGCAAGAAGTGCAGAAGGAGACCGGCGTCAAGCTCAACTACCAGGTCGGCACCATGATCGAGCTGCCTCGCGCCGCGTTGATGGCCGACGAGATCGCGCGGAGCGCCGAGTTCTTCTCGTTCGGCACCAACGATCTGACCCAGACCACCTTCGGCATCAGCCGTGACGACGCCGCTTCGTTCCTCGGCATCTACACCCAGCGTGGCATCCTGCCGGTCGATCCCTTCGTGTCGATCGACCAGGAGGGCGTCGGCGCGCTGGTCAAGATCGGCGTCGAGCGCGGCCGCAAGGTGCGGGGCAAGCTCAAGGTCGGCATCTGTGGCGAGCATGGCGGCGATCCCGCATCGGTCGGCTTCTGCCACGAGGTCGGGCTCGATTACGTGTCGTGCTCGCCGTTCCGCGTTCCCATTGCACGGCTTGCGGCCGCTCAAGCCGCGCTCGGCAAAAAGGCCGCAGGAGAGGCGTAACTCATGACAAGGCGAGCCAAGGCCGGCGCCGCCGGCATCAAGAGCCGTTTCGCCAACGCCAACGGCGCGAAGCTGCACTATCTCGCGGCAGGCAGCGGCGAGCCCGTGATCCTGCTGCATGGTTATGCGCAAAACAGCCACATGTGGCGGCCGCTCATCGCCGAACTGGCCCGTACCAAAACCGTCATCGCGCCCGATCTGCGCGGCTTCGGCCAGTCGGCAAGGCCCGCGAGCGGCTATGACAAGAAGTCCATGGCCCAGGACATCCACGCGCTGGCCCATTCGCTTGGCTTCGAGCGCGTCCGCATTTGCGGCCACGACATCGGCCTGATGGTGGCTTATGCCTATGCCGCACTCTATCCGTCCGAGGTCGAGAAGATCGTGCTGATGGACGCGTTCCTGCCCGGCATCGGCGATACCACCGGGATCTTCCTGTTGCGTGACCTGTGGCACTTCCATTTCTTCGGTGAAACGCCGGAGAAGCTCGTCAAAGGCCGCGAGCGCATCTATTTCGAGCACTTCTGGAACGACTTTGCCGCCAACCCGAAGAAATCCGTCTCGGAGGCCGACCGGAGATTCTACGCCAAGGCCTATGCCAAGCCAGGCGCCATGCATGCGGGGTTCGAGGTGTTCAAGGCATTCGATCAGGACGCCACGGATTTCGCGGATCTAGCCAAGACCAAGTTGCAGATGCCGATGCTGGTCCTCAGCGGCGAGAAAGCCGGCGGCGAATTCCTGATCAATCAGGGCCGCATGGTGGCTGACGACGTCGAGGGCGTGATCGTCAAAGGTTCCGGTCATTGGCTGATCGACGAGGCGCCCAAGCAAGTCATTCCCCAGCTGGTCGAGTTCCTGGGCGGCTAACACTGCCGCTGGAGCGCGCCTGGCACGGCTAACGGTGGGCTGACTGTTCGCGCGGCCCGGCCACGTCCCACGCGATACCCTGACCGAGCACGCAGCTTTGGCCAACCGGTGGTGTTGCAATGATCGTCCACGTCGTGGTGGGGCTGACATAGAGCTCCACAACGTAGCCGGAAGCAGAGAGGCCCCGCTCTTTGAGACGCTCGCCATAATGGGACAGTAGGAATTCGACGATGACGTCCCGGTCGGCGCATGGCGGGCCGGTCGTGTATTGCGACACCGCTGGTGTGGCCATGAGCAGGCCGATCAACAACGCGGCGGCGAAGGAGAAGAGTCGGCTGCGATGCAACATGAACGCCTCCATCCTCAGAGAGGGCCTCAAGGGCCGGTGACTGGAGATTTTGGCGAGCCGCGAGGCCGCTCTGTCTCATGGGATATAGGGGTTCGTCCGCCGTTTTCCAGCCGACGAACCCGCACGACAACGCCAAGCACAACCGCGACATTGGTCGGGTGTTCCCTGACGCGGGTGCCATGTTAGCTTGCGGTTAGCTTGCGGTCGGGGGAGACCCGGAAAACCAAGAAGACGGCGGGGGGATGATGGGCGAGGGGACTGTTCCGACACTGGCGGGAGAGCCGCAGGGCATTTCCGAAGAGGCGCTGAAGAAGGCCGAAGAGTTCATCGAGGCCGACGAGGGCGCGCTCAATAGGCTGTCCGGCTTTGCCGGCAATTTCACCACCATGGTCGCGGTGGTGATGTCGCTGTTCCATCTCTATGCCGCGATTGCCGGAGCCTGGCCGTTTGGCTGGGCGCCGATCATCCCGACGCAGCCGCTGCGCTACGCGCACGTCGCCTTCGTGCTGGTGCTGAGCTTCCTGCTGTTTCCGATGTCGATGCGGTTTCGCAACCGCATCCGCTGGTGGGACGTGGTGCTGGGCTGTGCCGGCGCGGCGATCCTGATCTACGCCATCGAAGGCGGCGACGATTTTACCGATCGCGCCACCACGCCGACGCAGCTCGACACGTGGCTTGGCGCGATCTTCATGCTGCTGCTGCTGGAAGCAACACGCCGCACCACCGGCTGGATCGTGCCGGTCGTGGCGGCGGCGTTCCTGGCCTATGCCTATTTCGGGCCGTACCTGCCACAGCCTTGGACCCATCGCGGCTTCGACATCGGCCAGATCGTCGGTCAGCTCTTCATCACGCTCGAAGGCATCTTTGGCGTGCCGGTCGACGTGTCGTCGTCGTTGATCATCCTGTTCACCATCTATGGCGCGTTCCTGCAGCATTCCGGAGCCGGAAAATTCTTCATCGATTTCTCGATGGCGCTGATGGGCAACAAGGCCAACAGCGCCGGCCGCACCGTGGTGCTGTCTTCGTTCCTGCTCGGCGGCCCCTCGGGTTCGGGCGTTGCCACCACGGTGACCATCGGCGCGGTGGCCTGGCCGATGATGGAACGCGCGGGCTTCGAGAAGAACGCAGCCGGCGGCCTGCTCGCGGCCGGCGGGCTCGGCGCGATCATCTCGCCGCCGGTGCTCGGCGCTGCGGCCTTCCTGATCGCCGAGTTTCTCAAGATCAGCTATCTCGATGTGATCTGGATGGCGACCATCCCGACGCTGCTCTATTACCTGGCGCTGCTCTTCATGGTCGAGCTCGACGCCAAGCGTTTCCACGCGCAGATGGTCGACACCAGCCAGGGCCTGACCCTGTGGCAGCTCACGCGGCGCTACGGCTTCCACTTCATCTCGCTGATCTCGATCATCATCTTCATGCTGTGGGGCTATTCGCCGACGCTTGCGGTGTTCTGGTCCACCGTGCTGACGTTCGGCCTCAGCTTCCTCACCCGCGAGACCGCGATCACGCCGAAGCGGCTGGTGAAGACGCTGTCGGACGGCTCGATCCAGGTGCTGACCGCGGCCACGACCTGCGCCACCGCGGGCATCATCGTCGGCGTGGTGACGCTCACCGGATTGGGCCTCAAGTTCTCGTCGATCGTGATCGACTATGCCGGCGGCAATCTGCTGCTGACCGCGCTCTACACCGCGCTGATCGTCTGGATCGTCGGTCTCGCCGTGCCGGTCACCGCCTCCTACATCATCTGCGCCGTGATTGCGGCGCCCGCGATGATCAAGCTCGGCGTGCCCGACGTCGCTGCCCACATGTTCATCTTCTATTACGCCGTGCTGTCGGAGGTCTCGCCGCCGACCGCGCTGTCGCCATTCGCCGCGGCCGCGATCACCAATGGCGATCCCTACAAGACGACTTTGCAGGCCTGGAAATACACGCTGCCCGCATTCCTGGTGCCGTTCGTGTTCGTGCTCGATCCGCAGGGGCTTGGCCTGCTGCTGAAAATCCCGAAGGACGGCTCCTGGATCGACATCGCCGAGATCACGATCAAGACCGCACTCGGCCTCGCCGCGCTCGCGGCGGCCGCCCAGGGCTGGGCGCTGCACCGCACAACGCTCGTCGAACGCGCGTTGCTCGCCTTGTCAGGGCTACTGCTGGTGTTTCCGAGTCTGATCGAGGCGGTGCTCGAAGCGGCGATCGGCCGCGACATCGACTACACCGCGACATTCGGCTTGCTCATTGCGGCGATGGTCCTGATAAAACAACATATGCAGGCGCCGCCAGAAGCGCCGGCGGCAAGCGGATGACGGGTCAAGAACAAGAGGGAGGATGGACAGAATGAAACGCAGAGGACTGGTTTTTGGCGCACTGGCCGCGGGCTTGGCGCTGTGCGGCGGCGCGGCGCTGGCGCAGCAGCTCAATATCGCGATCGCGACCGGCGGCACCGGCGGCGTGTATTACCCGCTGGGCGGCGGCATGGCCAACATCCTGACCAAATACGTGCCAGGGGCGGCGGCGACCGCGCGCGTCACCGGCGGTTCGGTCGACAATCTCAAGCTGATCGGCTCCAAGCAAAGCGAAGTTGCGCTGGTGATGGTCGATGCCGCGCTCGACGCGCTGAAGGGCGAAGACAAGTTCAAGGGCAACAAGGTCGAAGTCCGCACCTTGATGGTGCTCTATCCGAACCGCATGCATGTGGTGACCATCGACGGCCGAGGCATCGAAAAGATGTCCGACCTCAAGGGCAAGCGCGTTTCGACCGGCTCGCCGGGCAGCGCCACCGAGGTGATGGCGTTTCGCGTCATCGAGGCTGCAGGCCTCGACAAAGACAAGGATATGAAGCGCGAGCGGCTCGGCGTCGCCGAATCGACCAACGCCATCAAGGACGGCAAGATCGATGCCTACTTCTGGGTCGGCGGCCTGCCGACCGCGGGAGTGACCGACCTTGGTGCCACACCCGGAGTCAAGCTGAAGCTGGTCGACCACGCCGACGTGGTTGAGAAGATGAACGCCAAGTACGGAGGCATCTACAGCGCCGGCGTCATTCCGGCCAAGACCTATCCTGGCCAGGACAAGGACAACGCCATCTCCGTCGTGCAGAACATTCTGGTCACCAACGCCGACATGGCGGACAAGGTCGCCTACGACATCGTCAAGACCTTCATCGAGCACAAGCCCGATCTGGTTGCGGTGCACGGCGAGGCTGCCAGCATCGATCTTGCCAATCAGATCCCGAAGAACTCGCCGATCCCGTGGCATCCGGGCGCGGTGAAGTACTTCAAGGAAAAAGGCGTGCAGATGTAATTGCCAAACGTTTGCTGTGTGACAGCGGCCGGCCGATACAAAACATCGGCCGGCCGTTTCGTTTTTTGTACCGCGCCCGTTCTGCGCGTTGACGAAGCGTTTACCAAGCCGCTTAAGACCCTGCGCTGTTGCGCGGCTTCTTGTTCGGCAAATGTGCACGTGGCGTGCAGGGTTAACGGCTTCGCAAGGTTAATCCGACAATAAAAGAAAGCGTCGCATTGGAGCCACTTCGGCGCCAACAGCCGGCGTTTGTATCGAATTCGCGTTGCGTGAGCGTTGCGTACCGTCCCGTTGCGTCAGTGGCGTGAGTGTTTGAATGGTTGTGTCGCGTAGAAGGCCGAAGGAAGCCCGTGCCTACGCTTCCTTCGGCCTTGGCGTCCTGGTGATGGGCCTGATGCCGAATTCGATCGGCTATCAGGATCTCGCCTCGCTGATGGCGCGTCAGCCCGACGTGTCGCAGCGCGCACGCGCGCATATGCTGGCGTCGCCGTTCGGCACCATCCACGCCGCGACCTTCAGCTTCCCGCAGCCGGTGGGCACGCTGATCCCCGAGCCGCCGCTCGCGCGCGTCGCAAGCGTCGCAGTCGATCCCGCGATCACCGGATCGGTGACGATCGATTCCGGCATGCCGATGCAGCTCTATCGGCCGCGTCTCGAATTCCCGTCGGTCAATCGCGCGCTCAAGGGCGATCTCCTGGTGTCGCGGCGGCACGATCCGCCGCCGTCTCCAAGCCGCGACCTGACGCCGGGCCGCGTCAAGACCGTGACGTTCACCAAGCCCGAAGCCCCGGCCGACGTGCAGCCGGTTGCCGCGCCGCCGGTCTCCGCTGCGCCAGTCTCTGCCGCGCCGGTTTTGCCGCTGCAGCCGAAGGCCGATCTTTCATCTGGTCCGGGTTTGCTGACGCCGGCCGATCTCACGCTCAAGCCCGACGCCGAGGCTGCGCCGAAATCCCAAGACTCGCCCGCGCCGCCCGAGGCGAGTGCCGCGTCCTTCACGCTCGCCGCCGTGCAGCCCGAAGCCAAGGAACTGTCGAGCGCGGCGTCGTTCAAGGCCACCACCGATGAGGGCAGCGCGGCGGTCCGGCTCGGGCGGCTCTATTTCGGCAACAATCCGGTCGGCGATGCGGTGGGCCCGATCCAGCCCTGGCCGATGGACGAAGAGGTGGAGATCGTCACGCCGCCTGCGCACGATCCCGACATCAAATCCTCGGCGGTGGCGCCGCCCACATCAGAGCCCAAGGCCGCGCCGCAAACCGCTACGCCCGCGTCTGGCGCTGCGGCGGAAACCGTCGCGCCAAAGGGCGAGGTGACCGGTCCCGGCAAGCGGCCGCGCACGCCCGCCGAGCGGCTCGGCCTCGACACAAAGCAACGCGCCAAGGCCGAGAAGTGCCTCGCCGAAGCGGTCTATTTCGAATCCCGCGGCGAGGTGAAGCGCGGCCAGATCGCGGTCGCCCAGGTGGTGATGAACCGGGTGTTCTCCGGCTTCTATCCGAACAATGTCTGCGGTGTCGTCTATCAGAACGCGCATAGGAAGCTCGCCTGCCAGTTCACCTTCGCCTGCGACGGCATCCCGGACGTGGTCAACGAGCCCGACATGTGGGCGCAGGCCAAGGAGATCGCCCACGACATGCTCGACGGCAAGCTGTGGCTGCCGGAAGTCGGGCATTCGACGCACTACCACGCCTACTGGGTGCATCCGGCCTGGGTGCGGGAAATGCGCCGGATGCAGAAGATCGGCGTGCACAGCTTCTACCGGCCGCGCGCCTGGGGCGACGGCTCGGAAATGCCGCCGCTTGGTCCGACGCAGGCGAGGCCGGACGAGACGGCCCAGAAGGCGAAGCTCTAGCGGTCACTACATCTCGATATCGAGGCCGACGTCGAGCGCCGGGGACGAATGGGTCAACGCGCCGGATGACACGTAGTCGACGCCGGTCGAGGCGATCCCGGCAATGCTGTCGAGTGTGATGCCGCCCGAGGCTTCGATCACCAGGCGGCCGTTCACCATCGCCACAGCCTTCTTCATCATCGCGATGTCGAAATTGTCGATCAGCACGACGTCGGCCATGCGGCAATCGAGCACCTCCTGAAGCTGCTCGATCGAGTCCACCTCGATCTCGATCTTGACCAGATGGCCCGCCGCGGCGCGCGCCCGCTCCAGCACGGCGCGGATGCCGCCGGCGACTGCGATATGGTTGTCCTTGATCAGGATTGCGTCGTCGAGCCCGAAGCGGTGATTGAACCCGCCGCCGCAGCGCACCGCGTATTTCTCGAGCGCGCGCAGCCCCGGCGTGGTCTTGCGCGTACAGCAGATGCGGGTCTTGCCGGGGCCTGCCGCGCGCACGAAGGCGTTGGTCGCGGTCGCGATGCCCGATAGGTGCTGCACGAAGTTGAGCGCAACGCGCTCGGCCGACAGCACGGCGCGGGCGTCGCCGTTGATGCGCATCAGCTCGGTCTTGGCTTCGACCGTGGCGCCGTCCTGCACGACGGGCACGATCTCGATCTCGGGCGACAGCTTGCGGAAGGCGACCGCGGCGAGAGGCAGGCCGGCGATGGTGCCGGCCTTGCGGGCGGCGAGCACGGTGCGGCTCGGCGTGCCGACCGGCACAGTCGCGATCGAGGTGACGTCGCCGGCGCGGCCAAGGTCTTCGGCGAGCGCCCGCGTCACCGCGTCCTCGATCTCCAACGGCGAGACGAATCCGGTCGGCAAAGTGAGGGCTTCGATCAGGCGTTCGGTCGCGCGGTCCAGCATGGGGTCACAACTCACGGTATTTGTTACGTCGCTGCAGCGATCTCGGCTCACCCTCCCGCTCCGGGGGAGCATGGTCAAGTCCGCCGCCCGCTGGTCAGCTCTTCAGATAAATCATCCGCTCCACCGCCTGCCGCGCCCTCGCCGCGATGGCCGGATCGATCACGACCTCCTCCCGCATGTTGAGCAGGCTGTCGAGAATCTTCGGCAGCGTGATGCGCTTCATGTGCGGGCAGAGATTGCAGGGGCGGGTGAACTCGACGTCCGGCAGCTCGGCCTGCACGTTGTCGGCCATCGAGCATTCGGTGACCAGCACCACGCGCTTTGGCCTGTTCTTGCGCACATAATCGATCATGTGCGCGGTCGAGCCGGTGAAATCGGCGGCGGCGATCACGTCCGGTGGGCATTCCGGATGCGCCACGATCTGCACCTCCGGGTCGTTGGCGCGAATGAGCGCGAGCTCGTCGCCGGTGAAGCGCTCGTGCACCTCGCAAGCTCCCTTCCAGGCGATGATCTTCACCTTGCTCTGCGAGGCGACGTATTTGGCGAGATACTGGTCGGGCACGAAGATCACCTTGTCGACACCGAGGCTCTCGACGACCTGGAGCGCATTGGACGACGTGCAGGTGATGTCGCTCTCGGCCTTCACCTCGGCAGAAGTGTTCACATAGGTGACCACCGGCACGCCCGGGAAGCGTTCGCGCAGGAGCCGCACGTCCTCGCCGGTGATCGCGGATGCGAGCGAGCAGCCGGCCCTGAGGTCCGAGATCAGCACGGTCTTGTCCGGATTGAGCACCTTGGCGGTCTCGGCCATGAAGTGCACGCCGCATTGGACGACGATGTCGGCCTTCACCTTGGTGGCCTCACGGGCGAGCTGCAGCGAGTCGCCGACAAAATCCGCGACGCAGTTGTAGATCTCCGGCGTCTGATAGTTGTGCGCCAGGATGACGGCGTTGCGCTCCTTCTTCAGGGCGTTGATGGCGGCCACGTAAGGCGCAAAGAACGGCCACTCGACCGAGGGCACCACGTTCTTGATCCGCTCATAGAGATGCGCGGTCTCGTGCTCGACCTTGGCGTTCCATTCGAGCTGCGGGGTCGGCAGCACGCCGAACCGGTTGAGCGCGCCCGGGCCCGTGGCAGCGGGCGGGGGCAGGGGCTGCCGCGGGGCGAGCGGGCCTACGGTTTCGAGGACTGGCATGAAAACCTCCCATAATCGGGTGTGTCGTACCAAATATGCTCATTTTGAGCATATAAGAGGCTCAAAAAAGCCCGGCGCTCGGTGCCGGCCTCAATCCTTATCCTCATATTGAGCAAATCGTATAGCACCTCGGCCGGCGCTGCGCCAGCCCCCTCCGAACGGCGGACTGTTCATTTCGTCTGGTCAGCCATGCAGCCATGTGTCCGGCAAATCGATTTCATCACCAACTTTCGTTTTGGCGTGCGACACACGATCCCTAAGTATCCGTCTGCCGCGCCGTTGTGGCGCCGATTCCCCGGGGCACTTTCATGTCGACAACTGTTTCGTCCGCGCCATCAACCCTCGCCTGGTGGCGCACCCCTTGGGTGCTGATCGCCATCGGCTGCAGCATTGCATTGATCGCATTCGGACCGCGCTCTGCGCTCGGTCAGTACCTGACCCCGCTCTCGACCGAACGCGGCTGGGGCCGCGAGGCGTTTTCATTCGCGATCGCCATCCAGAATCTTTTGTGGGGCGCGGCACAGCCATTCGCAGGCGCGGTTGCCGACCGGTTCGGACCGGTGCGGGTGTTGAGCGTCGGCGCGGTGCTCTACGCCGCGGGCCTTGCCTGGATGTCGCACGCCACGTCGGTCATCGGGCTCGATCTCTCGGCCGGCGTGCTGGTCGGCTTCGGACTTGCGGGCTGCTCGTTCCCGATGGTGATCGGCGCGCTCGGCAAGCTCGTGCCGGACAACTGGCGGCCGTTCGCATTTGGCGCAGGCACCGCATCGGGCTCGTTCGGCCAGTTCCTTTATTCGCCGCTGGCTCACTCGCTGATCGAGAATTTCTCCTGGCAGACATCGCTGCTGGTGTTCGCCGGAACGCTGCTCCTGGTGTTGCCGCTGTCGACGGCGCTGGCGACGCCGCAGTCCGCGCCAGGCGCCGCCATGGCGAAGCCGCAATCGTCGAAGCAGGCGCTGTTGGAAGCCTTCGGTCACCGCAGCTACATCCTGCTGGTGCTGGGCTTCTTCACCTGCGGCTTCCAACTCGCTTTCGTCACCGTGCATCTGCCGTCCTATCTGGTCGACCGCGGGCTGGGGGCCGACGCCGGCGCCTGGACCATCGGCCTGATCGGTCTGTTCAACATCATCGGCTCGCTGACGTCGGGCTGGCTGTCCGGCCAGATGCCCAAGCGCTATCTGCTCTCGATCATCTATTTCGGCCGCGCAGCTTCCATCGTTGCCCTGATCCTGCTGCCGCCGAGCACCGCCTCCACCCTGGCGTTTGGCGCAGTGACCGGCCTGCTGTGGCTCTCCACGGTGCCGCCGACTTCAGGGCTCGTCGCGCTGATGTTCGGCACCCGCTGGCTGACCATGCTGTTCGGCTTTGCCTTCTTCAGCCATCAGGTCGGCGGCTTCCTCGGCGTCTGGCTCGGCGGCCTCGCCTATGAGGCCACCGGCTCCTACGACGTGGTCTGGTGGCTGTCGGTGTTCTTCGGCGTCGCCTCGGCGGTAATCAACCTGCCGATCGTCGAGAAACCGGTGGCAAGGCCGGCCGCTGCCGCGGCATAACAGTGCGATGCCGGATCGCCTGTCAGCGTGGCGCACGCCACTCGTCATCCTGCTTTGCGGCTGCCTGATCGGGCTCTTGGGCTTCGGGCCGCGCTCGGCCTTTGGCTTCTTCTTGGGCCCGATGTCAAACGCCAATGGCTGGGGCCGCGAAGTGTTCTCGCTGGCGCTCGCCATCGAGATGCTGCTGTGGGGCGCGACCCAGCCCTTTGCCGGCGCACTCGCTGACCGCTTCGGCGCGACCTGGGTGCTGGCTTCCGGCGCGCTGCTCTACGTCGTGGGCATCATCTGGATGGCCTATGCGCACACGCCGCTGGAACTGCATCTGTCGGCCGGTGTGCTGATAGGCTTGGGCCTCGGCGGCTGCTCCTTCACGCTGGTGCTCGGCGCCTTCGGCAAGCTTCTGCCGGAGAGCTGGCGCACGATCGGGTTCGGCATCGGCACGGCGGCGGGTTCGCTCGGCCAGCTGCTGTTCTCGCCGCTAGCGGTGGCGATGATCCAAGACGTCGGCTGGCAGGAGACGCTGCTGGTGTTCGGCGGTGTCCTGCTGCTGATCGTGCCGCTCGCGATGATGATCGCAGCTCCTCGCGGCGGATCCGGCGCGTCGTTTCGTCCGCTCGCCGGCCAGACCGTATCGCACGCGCTCGCCGAAGCGCTGGGGCACAAGAGTTACGTTCTCCTGATTATCGGCTACTTCACCTGCGGATTTCAGCTGTTCTTCATCACCGTCCACCTGCCGGCCTATCTCGTCGACCGCGGCGTACCCGCCGAGGTCGGCGGCTGGGCAATCGGCGTGATCGGGCTGACCAACATCGTGGGTTCGATCGCGGTGGGCTATCTGGTCAACTGGATGCCGCGACGTTACATCCTGTCGTTGATCTATTTCAGCCGCTCGGCCGCGATTCTGGCGTTCATCCTGCTGCCGCCGACCATAGCCTCGACATTGATCTTCAGCGCGGTGATGGGACTGCTCTGGCTCTCGACCATCCCGCCGACTTCGGCGCTGGTGGCGATCATGTTCGGGCAGCGCTGGCTCACCATGCTGCTCGGGGTAGCCTTCTTCAGCCATCAGCTCGGCGGGTTCCTCGGTGTCTGGCTCGGCGGCGTGCTGTTCGAGCGCACCGGCTCTTATGACGTGATCTGGTGGGGCACGATTCTGCTTGGCATAGCGTCTGCGGTCATCAACCTGCCGATCGTTGAAAAACCGGTGGCGCGGCCGGCAGCGGCCGCCGCCTGATTGCGACGCCGCTTCGCTCCGCTTGCGTCGGGCGCCCAGGGCTGGTGAAACTGCGCCGAGATCAGCCGGGAGCAAGCGCCGTGGCAAAATTCAAAGCCATCGTGGCCGAGAAGGCCGACAAGGGTCAGAGCGTCAGCCTGACCGAGTTCGACGAAGCGGGTCTGATGGACGGCGACGTCACCGTCCGTGTTCACTGGTCGACCATCAACTACAAGGACGGTCTCGCCATCACCGGCAAGGCGCCGGTGGTGCGGCGCTTTCCGATGATCCCCGGCATCGATTTCGCGGGCGAAGTGGAAAGCTCGTCGGATCCCAGATGGAAGCCCGGCGACAAGGTGATCCTCAACGGCTGGGGCACCGGTGAGACGCATCTCGGCGCCTATGCGATGAAATCGCGGGTCAAGGGCGCGTGGCTGGTCCGGCTGCCGCAGGGTATGACCGAGCGAGACGCCATGGCGATCGGCACCGCGGGCTACACCGCGATGCTCGCCATCATCGCGCTGGAGCGCCACGGCCTGAAGCCGTCGAGCGGAGCGATCCTCGTGACCGGCGCCGCGGGCGGCGTCGGCTCGGTCGCGATCGCGCTCCTCGCCAAGCTCGGCTTCGCGGTGATCGCCTCGACCGGCCGCGCCGAGGAGGCGGAGTACCTCAAGTCGCTCGGCGCGACCGAGATCATCGATCGCGCGGAGCTCGCGACACCGCCCAAGCCGCTCGCCAAGGAGCGCTGGGCCGGCGCCATCGATTCGGTCGGTTCCACGACGCTCGCCAATGCACTGTCGATGACGAAATATGGCGGCGCCGTCGCGGCCTGCGGTCTGGCCGGCGGCATGGACCTTCCCGGTAGCGTCGCACCGTTCATTTTGCGCGGGGTGTCGCTTTTGGGCATCGACTCCGTGCAATGTGCGATGGAACAGCGGACAGAAGCCTGGCGGCGCTTGGCTTCAGACCTCGACCGCGGCAAACTTCAACAAATGACCCGGGAAATCGGGCTGGATGAGGTGATTGCGGTGGCCGGAACCATCCTCGAAGGCCGGGTCCGGGGCCGGATCGTGGTCAAAATCGAGTAAACGCGTTCAGGATTTGGCTACCAACGTCGGGCATGATCGTCGGAATCGTATGGTAACCGGACCGTTAACGTCGTAGGTCTGTCGGGCAGCAAGGTCGGGGGTAGGGAATGAACTCCTTCGGTAAGCGGTTGGCGCTCGTTGGCGCGGGTTTTCTCTGCGCGCTTCCGGCCAAGGCCGATGAGCTTCGGGCCGAGGCGGCGCGCCAGTTCATTGCCGGCAAGCACTTCGCCTATACCTGCTTCGACGGCACGTCCGGCAACGGGCGCATCTACGCTGACGGCTCGGTGGCGGGCTACATCCAGGTCGGCGGCTCAGGTCCCCGGCGCTACGTGGTGCTGCCGTCCGGTACCCTGCAGGTGAAGGGCGACCGCTACTGCGCCTCGCTGCGCGGCGTGTCGTTCGAGCCGTGCTTCAACGTCGACCGCACCAGCGCGGTGAGCTTCCGCGGCGCGATCTCCGGCTTGGGCTTCGCCTATTGCAACTTCACCCGGAGGAGCACCCGCGCCGATCTCTATCGCCAGCCGATGCGCGTGCGCGACGTCCGCGCGGAAGCCGTCCAGCGCGATTGAGCCCGATCGACAACTCGTGGAACTGCGCGCGCCGCAATAAAAAGCGGCGCGTTGCATTTGTGGCCTACTTGGCCGGGAAGATCATGCAGGTCGTGGTGGCGTGGGCCAGGAGCCTGCCTGAGCGGTCCTTCAGCGTGCCGTCGGAGGTGGCGATCGTCCTTCCGCGATGAATGATGCGGCCCTCGGCGCGCACCGGGCCGGTGTCCTCGCCGATCGGCCGCACCATGTTGAGCTTGAGCTCCAGCGTGGTCCAGGCCTCGCCCTTCTGCAGCGTGGTGAAGATCGCGCAGCCGAGCGCCGAATCGAGCAACGTGGCGGCGAAGCCGCCATGCACCGTGCCGATCGGATTGTAGAGCCGCCGTTCCGGCAGGCCTTCGAAGCAGGCATAGCCTTCGCTGGCCTCCGCCAGATGAAACCCCAGCACTTCGCAGATCGGCGGCTGCGGCACTTCGCCCGCGATCATCGCGGTCAGGAATGAAAGCCCGCCGCGGGCCATGATTTCAGCAGGTGGCACGAGGCCGTAAGTGAAGGTCTTGCTCATCTTGCAACTCTTGCCGTTCGTTCGCCGCTCATCGGAAATTCTCGCCCTGTTCGTGAGTGCTTACCAAACGAGGTTGATTGGTTAATCGGCGCTGCTCGCAAAGCGGAATTCGTCGCGCGGTAGCATTCACCATAAACCCAGGCAGCATCTGTATTTGCGCGGACTCCGATATTAACCGTCGGACCAGAACTGACGCGACGAATGAGCGCGAATGGTGGATGATCGATTGCGAAGGGGAGGCGGCAAAACATGAATTCAGTGGGCGTGAGTATGACAAGCCTTCGGCGTGTTGTCTGCGGAGCTTTTGCGGCGGGGCTGATGATCGGTGCGACGCTGCCGGCCGAGGCCGGCCGTCAGGTTCATGGCGGCGACGTGGCGCGTCTGTTGATGGGCCGCTCGTTCCGCATCGAATGCGTCGATGGCACGCAGGGCCGCGGCCAGATCAGCCAGGCCGGCGTCGTCAACGTGCTCTATCGCCGCCCGCAGGTGCAGCGCGAGGAGACCGATAACGCCATGATGCGGGTGCGCGGCGTCGAGATCTGCCTTGCCTGGAAGCAGTTCAACGGCGGCGGCGACGGCTGCTATCCGGTCTCCGAGGAGGCCGCCGGCCGCTACCGGCTCAGCACCGGCCCGGCCTGGTGCGACATCAGCGCGCGATAATCCCGCAAGCGGCATCAAGTTGACGGCGGCGCCTCGGATCCCCCGGGCGCCGTTGCTGCGTTTGCGGCCGGCGGAAACAACAGCCGCTGATAGAGCAGGCCGATGCCGACCAGCACCGCGCCGAGCCCGATGAAGGACAGCGCGCGGAATACGCCGGTGAGCCCCGCCATGTCGATCAGGAACACCTTGCCGACGGTCAGCAGCGTGATCAGGGCTGACGCAAAGCGCGCCGGCTGCGAGCGAAGCGCGATGCCGAACAGTAGCAGCGCCACCCCGTAGGCGAGCCAGACCACCGAATAGGTGTACTGCTCGGGATCGCTGATGCCGCCGCGCGACAGCACCGGTCCCTGATAGAGGGTGCGGACCTCGAGCGTCAGATAGCTCAGCATCAGGAGCACCGCGAAGGCCGCCGCGGTGACGCGATAGGCATGCGGCCGCACCTCGCGCGTCATCAGCGCCAGCACGATGGCAAGCACCGCCGGGATGCCGTAGCCGAGCAGGATCAGGTTGAACGGCCCGCTGCCGACCGGCTCGCCCGAGAACAGTGGATTGTCGGCCATCCACAGCCCGATCACGACGCCGGCCGCGGTCAGCGCCGCGACGATCAGCGCGCCGACGTCGTGGACGATGCTGCCGGTGCGGTGGCGCACATGCTCGAGGCCGATCGCGGTGGCAAGCCCGCCGCAGACCTGCAGCGCCGTCTCGCCGAGCGGGCTGAAGGCGCGGTAGATGTCGCCGCCGTTGATATAGTGGCGGATTTCCAGGAACACGGTGAGCACGGCGAACAGGATACCGGCACCTTCGACCATCCGGGTCGGCTGGTCGTCGGCGTTTTTTCGCAGCAGATGGCCGGCGATCCAGAACGCCACCGCCGGAATGCCGTAGCCGTAGAGCAGCCAGTTGAACACCGGCGTGGTGCCGACATCGCTGCCGACGATGCGCGGCTCCCAGCCGATCCGGGCGATCACCAGCACGGTCACCGCGGCAGCGAGCCAGCGCAGCATCGGCACCGGGCGCTCGTTGGCGATCCAGGCGATGCCCGGCACCATCAGCGCCAGCGCCACCGTGAGCCAGCCTTTTTCCAGCGAAAAGGTCAGCGCCAGCGCGAGCGCCGCGACCGTGCCGGTGGCGTGCAGCGCGCCGGCCGTGATCAGCGTCGGCGTCTGATCGCGCTTGCCGAGGTTCTCGGTGGCCAGGGCGTTGAGCGCGGCGAGAAGGAGCGCGAGCCCGGCAAACGGGATCGAGCGCTCGAAGCCCGCGATACGGTAATAGAGCGCGACCAGCATCAGGAGCGGCACCGCGACGCCGCAGGCGCTCCACAGCACGGACGCGACCGGGCAGGAAGTCCGGCCCTGCGCCAGATAGCCGAGCGCGCCGAACAGGAGCGCATAGCCCGCGCCCAGCACCAGATGCGGCACCACGTCGAACTGCCAGGGCTGCGGTGCTGCGCCTGCGGCCGGGCCCGCCGGCGCGATCAGGAGATCGACCTGCGGCGCCAGCGCCCAGCGCAGGATGACGATGCCGGCCATCACCGCGGCGACCGGAATGGTGCCTGCGGCGGAAACAGCGCGCCATGAGATGGCGAGCGTGGCCACGATCATCAGCGTGAACACGATGATCGCCGCCGGATCGTGGCGGGTGGCGAGCACCAGCAGCAGCGCGCCGAGGAGGTAAGCCGACAGCGTGCCGGACGATACCGGATCGATCTGGCCGGGCACCGGCGCCGGACCGTAAAGCAGCCCGGACACCACGATCGCCGCGACCAGCGCGAAGCCCGCAACCACATGGAACAGGTGCGGCGCGAGCGCGTCGACGCTGGTGTTGTGGATGCCGGGCAATGTCCAGAAGAAGCCGAATGCCACGGCGGTGATCGCGAGCCAGAGCCATATCCGCATGCGAGCGAGCGCAAAGGCCGCGCCGGTCACCACCGCGAGATAGATGTAGAGCGCCCAGTAGTTCGGCTGGTCGGTGGAAACGAGCAGCGGCGTGACATAGGCGCCGACGAGACCGAGCGCCGCGAGCGCCGGCCCGTGCAGGAGGGCTGCGGCAAGCGTCGCGAGCGCCACAATGCCGAGCAGCACGAAGGCTCCCGCCGGACCGATGAAGCCGTAAAGCGCATAGGCCGCATAGACCGTGGCATAGGCCACCGTGGTGCCGGCCGCGGTGAGAACGCTCGGCACGTGCGCAGTGGGCAGGCCAGCGATGCCGCCAAGCTGCTCCTTGCGCCTGGTCCATTCGCCGGCGCCGATCAGCGCGGCCGCAAGCAGCGCGCCGAAGAACAGCCGGAGCTTGGGGCCGATCAGGCCCGCGTCGATCGAATATTTGACCAGGAAGATACCGCCGAGCGCGAGCGCCACGCCGCCGATCCAGACGGTCCAGCGCGTGCCGAACTTCTGCTCGAAGCTTTCGGCGGGCGGTTGTGGCGGCGGGGCGGCCGGCTGCGGCGCAGCGGTCGGTACTGATGTCGGCGCAGGCTTTGGCTCGGGCGCGCTGACGGTTTCCGGTGGCGTTGCTGCGGCGGGCGCTGTCTGTGGCGGCGGAGGCGGAGTTGCCGGCGCGGCCTGCGGCGGTGGTGCAGCCGGCCTTGGCGCTGTGGCGGCCGAGGGCACCGCCTGCAACAGCCCAGTGACCTTCAGCTCAAGCGCCGCAAAGCGCGCTTCCATCGCGCGCAGCCGTTCGTTGAGATTGACCGCCTTGACCAGCGCCACGATGGCGATGATCGGAAAGGCCAGCACCAGCAGTCCAAGCAGCACGAATTCCATGGACGCCCCCGGAGGCGTGAATCTATTCCAGCAATGCGGCCGTC
>JACXTT010001866.1_pt1 | contig 34394 bp, 28 predicted proteins | sample 9270951 | NCBI WGS metagenome assembly JACXTT01 (sample SAMN15532306, study PRJNA645909) | rock metagenome | isolation source: weathered quartz diorite | place: Puerto Rico | collected 2017-06-21 | reverse complement strand
CGCTCGCATGAAGCTCCAGCGCCTCTACCCACTTTCTACTACACCCGAGCCGCTGCCTGTTATGGAATTGCCACATGTCGCTTGAAACCTGTCAAAATCTCTGTGGTCGCCCACTAGGTATCGTTATAGGCAATAGCACCAGTCATGACTCTATGGTAAAGGCAGAGTCGGAGGAATCAGCTCTCTTTCACGCGTCTGTTATTGTTTCTGTTCTTTGCTGATTTCTTTCATTTCTAAAGATGACCTTTAGGAGCGGGGGGCTGGGATGCTTTCGGCAACATTCCAACATATAAGAGGAATTGGGGCAAAAAAGGAGATTGATTACTGGGGGTCGGGATATATTTCCTGGGATGCTCTAGAATCTCAACTTAATCCCCAACTTTCGTTATTTTCCCTTTCCTCAAATGGTTCAAAGGGCGGCATATTTTCTGCGTCTCGGAAAGCGCTAGAAAAGCGCGACGCAGAATTTTTTGCGACGAAATTGTCGCGCCAAGAGCATTATAGGATCGTCCTAACGTTTCCCTCTGAAGCATTATTCCTGGACATAGAGACGACGGGGCTCAGCCGATACTATGACATAGTCACGGTTGTTGGCTGGAATATGGATGGTGAATATAATTTCTATATCAATGGAGGTGATGAACGTCCTCTCCGAACTGCGCTTCGGAAGGCAAAGGTTATTATTACCTTCAACGGGACACTCTTTGATCTTCCTTTTCTGCAACAGGAATTCCCTGATCTACAGATTCCTGCAGCCCATGTTGATCTCCGTTTCCTTGCTCGGAGAGTAGGGCTCGCTGGAGGACAAAAAAAGATTGAAGAGCTGATCGGAATTAAACGGCCATCAGCTTTAGAAAACTTAGTAGGAGAGACTGCACCTCTCTTGTGGTATAAAGCCCTTCGCGGAGATGAAGAAGCACTTCACCTCCTCATTGCGTACAATCGTGCTGACGTGGAGGGGATGCGGCTTATCTTTGACACAATTGTTGCCCGCCTTCTTGAGAAACATGCTATTCCTCCTTGTCTGCGGGACGTGCATAAATTCGTGCCTAAATCACACAAAGCCACATGGTCCACCGAGAAGGTCCACGCCTTCTCAAGGCTGCATCTGAATCGAACAAAAGTTGAGCGACCTGTCTCGCTGGACGACCTTGCTCTTTCCCAGGAACTTGCTCAATTACGGATCGTTGGCATTGATTTAACCGGATCTGAAGAACGACCTTCTGGATGGTGTCTGCTAGAGGGGGAGCATGCGTTCACTCGACGAATTGGCTCGGATACAGATCTCATCAAAGCTACTCTCGATACGAAGCCGACCTTAGTTTCTATCGATTCCCCGCTGTCTCTTCCACAAGGAAGAACATCAGTAGGTGATGACGATCCTGGACGTCGGAAATATGGAATTACAAGATACTGTGAGCGGATTCTCAAGAAGCGCGGCGTAAATGTGTATCCTTGTCTGATTAACAGTATGCAAAGACTCACCGCGCGTGGGATGCGTCTTGCGGCGCAGTTCAGGAGCATGGGAATCCCGGTAATTGAAAGTTATCCCGGCGCCGCCCAGGACATCATGAAGATTCCGCGCAAGCGAGCAAGTCTGGAATTTCTTGCGAAAGGTCTTGCTGAGTTCGGAATAAAAGGGGATTTTCTTGACTGCCCAGTCAGTCACGATGAGTTGGATGCCATTACCTCCGCTCTTGTTGGGCTTTTCTTTTGGAGCGGCAAGTTTGAGGCTTTAGGAAATCCCGAAGAAGAATATCTGATCATTCCCGATATTAAGACGATCCCACAGACATGGAGGACTCGGAAGGTTATCGGGTTAAGCGGACCTATCGCCGCTGGCAAAACAACTGCTGGTGAATTCTTGCAATCTCATGGATTCTATTATGGTCGATTTAGTCTTGTCCTTGGTGACATGCTCCAAGAGCGGGGAGTTGCTCCCAGTCGTGAGGCACTTCAAAAACTAGGCGAAGAAGTGAACAAATATCCCGGACAACGCTGGCTTTGTCAACAACTCATTCGCAAGTTGCCAGTGGAAGGAAATCTCGTTATCGATGGCCTTCGCTTTCCAGAGGATCATGCAACATTAGTGGAAGCCTTCGGCCCAGCCTTCCTCCATATTCACATTGAGGCTTCACGTTCGGCTCGCCAAGAGCGGTTCGTCGCTGCAGGAGGGACCGCGAGAAAATTTGCTAGCGCAAGCGCCCATCCAGTTGAAGCAAGTGTCGCAAAATTAGCGTCGCTAGCGCATGTGATTGTTGAGAATAGCGGTAGGAAAGAATTCTTTTTATCTCAAATCTTCCAGCCTGTAGGCTATGAGAAGCACGGGAGAGAAGAGGCTTCTGCATGCCTGTAACCGTCGTCGTTGGTGGACAATTCGGCTCGGAAGGCAAAGGGAAGGTTGCTCATTTTTTTGCAAAGGAACAAAAGGCGACTATCGCGGTTCGCGTTGGAGGGACAAATTCCGGTCATACTGTAGTCGATCCATCAGGCTCCCCTCTTATATTTCGGCAACTGCCGACCGCAGGCCTTCTTCCGCATGTCACATGTGTCTTGGGCGCAGGAAGCTACATAGATCTCGATATTCTATTTGACGAGATTGCTCGCGTTGGGCTTTCGGAGGATCGTTTATTGATTGATCCTAATGCAATGCTCATTACTGAGCAGGAACGCCTGGAAGAAAAAAATAGTCGACTGAGGGAATCGATTGGTTCAACGTTGAGCGGCACAGGTGCGGCAGTGCAGAGGCGGATTGAGCGTTCGACTTCAGTTCGATTAGCAAAACATGAGGACCGTTTGTATCCATTCGTGAAACCCATCGTTCCGTTTTTACGTGAGCGTTTAGCTAAGAAAGAGTGATCGTCGAGGGCACACAAGGGTTCGGCTTATCATTACTTCATTCGATTGATTATCCCTATGTCACAAGTCGTGATACAACCGCAGCTGCTTTTGTCGCTGAAGCTGGCCTCAGCCCTCTTGATGTTGACGAGATCGTCTTGGTGCTCCGAGCGTTTCCCATTCGAGTTGGCGGGAATTCTGGTAATTTGCCGTATGAGATCGATTGGCAGACTATATCTTCCGAGTCAGGTAGCCCTCTTTCTCTCATTGAGCACACGTCGGTTACGCGGTCTGTGAGGCGGGTCGGTCGGTTCAATGAGGAGGTTGTACGTCAAGCCATCCTAGTCAATAGACCAACCTGTATTGTCCTGAATCATCTAGACTACGTAGATTTTTCTTGTCGTTACGCGAACGTTCTTTCAGGAAAGGCCTCCCGCTTTGTTGATGAAGTGGAGTCACATATTGGTGCATCTATCGATTATCTAGGTTTTGCACCATCTTCTCTTGTGGAACGTCCCAAGAGTCGGCTTAGGTTGAACTAGTATGGAATCTGATTCTCGGAGCATTGTAGCAGCAGAAAATCGGTTCGCCCAGAGTGATGAGGAGGCTACTAGCCGATTTGAAAAGTATCAATCAATAGACCCTTATCCTGAAATTCCTCCGGCGTTGTTAAATTGGGCTGATATCGAGGATTATGTCGCGGCTACTGGGATGGTATGGCCGTTCTATCCAAATCTGGAAAAGTCGAAGCCCGCTTCTTACGAAGTTAATTTGCTCGGGAAATGTGTGTATTGGGATGAGACAGGAGATAAAAAGATCAAGATTCTTAAAAGAGGTGATGAATTTATTTTAAAGAGAAATTCTATTGCTTTTGTTACCCTAGAACCAATGTTTCGTCTTCCAGATTACATCGCTATAAGGTTTAATCTTAAGATAACTCATGTTTATAGAGGTATCCTTCTGGGGACAGGTCCGCTTGTTGATCCAGGTTATAAAAATAAACTTTCAATTCCGTTACATAACCTAACTACCAATGACTACACGTTTAGAGGGGGAGATCCTCTTATTTGGATGGAGTTCACAAAACTCAGCCCTATTCAACGTCAATCGTCTGTTAACAAGATAAGTGATTCTCCTACCCGACAGGGACATTTTAAGAAATTTCCCCAAAGAAAAAATGAACTGGAGGACGTTGAAGATTATCTTCGCAAAGCGGATAGTCACCGCCCCATTCGCAGTTCAATTCCAGCTGCAATCCAAGATGCAGAACAGGCAGTGAGTCGAGCAAATCAATTAATAAGGATAGTAGGTGGTATTGGGATACTGTCAATTGCTGGACTGGCAATTGGTCTGTATGATTCTTTCAATCAAATACATTCGCTTGTCGAAACCAGTAATGCTTACGTAAACCAGGCGCGAACGGAAGTGGATACTCTTCAAAGAAAGTTCGATGAAGACTCTCAGGCGAGAGTTGCTCAACAAAAAGAAGTACAAGCTTTAAGAGAGGAACTGCGAATTCTTAAAGAAAAAATAGCAGGATCGACTACTCTACTATCTGCTGGAGCACTAAATACCCCGACCCAAAACGTCAAACCTGAAAATGGACAGACGAGCAAATAATCCTCAAAAAAATAACAATGTGAGACGATCATTCCGCGTTGAGCTGTGCGGCGGCATTGCATCCGGTAAAACGACTCTCACGTTCCTTCTAAAACACGCTGGCATCAAGCCAATTCTGGAAAATTTTCAAACAAATCCCTTCTGGGCAACCTTTTATAATGACCCGGCTGCACATGCGTTTGAGACTGAGATTTCATTTCTTCTTCAACATTATCACCAGATTAAAACTACCCGTACTGAAGAGAAAACCTTTGCCTGCGATTTTTCTCTTTTCCTGGATCTGGCTTATGCTAACATTACTTTAAAAGACTCAAAGTTGAAAACATTCTTGACAGTCCATGAGGAAGTTATGCGGGAGGTAGGACCTCCTGACCTGTTGATACATCTTCAGTGCGGAGCCTCTACTGAATTGGAACGAATTCGAAGACGAGGTCGCGCTGTTGAAGAGACGATTACTCTTGAGTATCTCGGTCAGCTTAATGACGCTGTGGCGCTTCAGGTTTCAAATATCAGTGAACAAATCAGAGTGCTCACGATAGATAGTGAGCATTTGAATTTTGCAAGTGATGAGACTAGCAAGGAAGAAGCACTCCAACTCCTTTCTCAAGCCCTTGCTCCAAATATCTGAATTCTCCTTTCTTTTTCTCCGCGCTTGTCCAAGAAGTTGCTAACGCCCTGGCTTCTGCCCAGACTGCTGAGGCTTTGTGTTGCTTTTTACTGACGACTGAGATTTTTTCTGACCTAGAGCAACCCCTAAAAGGAAAATCGCGGCTTCTTCTGATTTCATAATTGCAAACGCCTTCGAATCTCGTTCTAAATAAGCATTAAACGTTTCTCGCTCTTCCTGACGAACTTCCGGCTCAAGGGCTCGAAGAATGCCGCTCCAGATCTCTGAGCTATCATTAATAAGAATTTTCCAACTATAATGTTCAATATTGAAATCTTGTTTACCTTCAATAATAACCTCAGCTAACTTAAAAGCTTTCTTTATCCCCGCTTCCCGCCTTGCCCTTTTTTGGAGACGCTCTTGCTTCCGTTGTTCGGCAGAAGAGCATAGATCAGCAGAAGAAGAGAGGGGCTCACCGGAAGGAATGGATGTGTCTGATCGAGCCATTATTTCCGAGTTCCCTGTATTCTGCTGTGAGGCGGCTTGGTTATTCTCTCTTTTGTCTTTCTCTTTTTTCACCGCTCCTCCTTACCCTCAATGTACCCCCAATGCCTTGAACACCGCATCGGTAGGATCCGCATAGAAGCTCGTCTGAAACTTGGCGAATAATTCTCCAGGAATCGTCGGGATATCACTCACGCTTGCCATCGGCAGCAGAATACGCTTGGCTCCTGAATCAAACGCAACTTGGAGTGCCTCAGCGAGGTTTTCCACCGGAATGATGCTACCGCCGAGACTCATGCTGCCTAACACTACCATCTGCTGCTGAATGGGCTTGCCGAGTACCCCGGAGCACAGTGCTACGAACGATGAAAGTGTTAACGCTGTCGTCGATCCTGTATTGTGCATTTCGACAACGTGTAAATGATAGTCATGATCAGCGGCTTTGATCGAGGCGCTAATATGAGAGGCGTTCGCACGGAAATAGTCGAACCCGACTTTGATCGCTTCTCGCGCCGCCGTGTTTAACCCAAGGCCAGAGGTTCTTAAAGAACCGTTCCCAGCAGTGACTTGGGTCTCTAATCGATACAAACCAATGTGTCCTTCGCTGCCCGTGGCCACGGTATGCATGACGCCGGGATTCAGTGGGCCGTCAGGAATAAGCGAGCCACCCCCCTGTTCGGGAATGCTAATGAATTTCTCTTCCAAATTCTCCTGGTCGATGTAACTAAAATGGACATCGAAGAATTCCATACCGCCAATTTTCTTGAGCTGCTCTTTGACACGGCGCCGTGCCTCTAAGGCATACTCCAGACAGCGGCGCACTGCATCCTTCGGGTACTCTTCATGCGGATACAGTAGCTTCAAGAGGCCAGATACGGTTCGTTTGACGGCAATGGTATCGCGCTGGTTCAAATCCCGCCCCAGCTTGAACGACTTGTTGATGGCGTCTCCGAAATTGCGCTTGCGCATCTCGCGCATCCACTCCGCAAGGTAATCTACAATTAAACCATATTGATTGGTGAAAAACTCTGGGCGCATCTTGGGGATTTCCCAACCAGGAACGTAGGCGTGGAAACGATCGAAGAAGGCGGAGTCGATCATAGTTTCAGGAAACGGTGCGAACAGGTGACTGGTCTTCACCAGTGTATCTACTGGTTGGTTGATATTGCCGACAAAGACCATCGAAGCGTAGGCGTTGATGGCGTCATGACCTCGGGCGAAGGAGCCAGAGGCCATGTAGTCCTTCATAATCTGCACGCCGTCTTTATCCTTAAAACTAATCCCGGCGACTTCGTCAAATGCGACTACATCCCACAGACTCACGAGCCCCACCATGCGTCGCGCCATATTGTAGAACAGGTTCGCGACCGTAGTCTGGCCACCAGAAATAAGGATGCTGTTCGGGCTAATCTCTTTGTAGATGTGACTCTTCCCAGTGCCGCGTGGCCCGAGTTCACAGACGTTGTAGTTGTTCTCAACCAGCGGAATCATGCGAGCGAGCAAATGCCACTTCACCCGTTCGGTGAAGTTGGTCGGCTCCATGCCGGTGGAGCGCAGCAACACGTCAATCCATTGTTCTTCGGTGAACGCGCGCCGTCCCGCGAACAGTTCATCCAGGTCCATATTGGGCATCTGAATCGGCTTCAGGTCGCGTAAGATGAACGGCGATCCTTTTTGACCTTCCTCGAAGAAGTATTCCAGGGTAACGATGCACCAGATGCCGCCGACCAGCAGCTTCTCGTATTGCTTTACCGTGCTGCTGCCAACCTCGACCCCTTTGACGCCTAAGTTTGCTAAGAACGCCTCATACACGTCACGCTTTTCATTAAGTGAGACGGTGACTTTATCAATAATCTTGAGGCTGCCTCGTTCACGGATGGTAGATTTGACCTTTTCGGCTTCATCGGGACGGACGTAGTTCTCCGCGAGGATGCGCTTCACGGTTTGCAGACCATCGTGGATCACTGCTTCATCATTCGAGGCGCAATACAAGCCCAGCAAGTATTCCAGCACGTAGACCGGCACGTTCGCGTCTTCTTTGACAAGCTTCGTCAGGTCTTTACGCACCACACGACCGGCGAAATGGTGGTTGAGGAGGTCGTCTAGACTAGTATCAAGGGTGTTCGTCTCAGAAGTCATCATGGAATGCCCTATCGATGATGACCGGCATGCTTTGCTGTTCGATGCCGGTTTCGAGGTCGCGCAGCACCAGCCGGTACGCTGTTTTCTTGTCATACTGCTGATCTTGCAGGACCAGCACAATTGATTGCTTGCGGTCGTCCATGACGCCCGAAGCGCTCTCGAAAGTGAGCGTCTCAATATTCGTGATCGGCTCTTCACCCTCGTACACCGCTATTTTCAGCGTGATTGGCTTCACTCGCTCACTGACAGGTTCCATCTGAATCAGCTCAAACCGATGCCGATTGGTGGTGATCTTATGATTACTACCCAGCACATGCACAGTGGCAGGTTTGATGCGTGTCTCACTGCGTGCGGCTTTGTCCTTCTTATGCTTGACGGTAATGACCGGCACGACAATCTCTTGCAGCATCGCCCCACCGTGAATGAAGCGGGCTCCGCCCACAAAGTGAAATCTATTGGCGGCTTTCGGAATCCAGAACTCCATATTGCCCTTGGTGCATGCCGTGACTGCTGTAATCCCATGCCACACCGCCTCGTTGTCACGGAGCCGGGTGCCGAGCAGGTGGCGTTTCTTCGCCAACACGGTCCCTTCAGGTTTCTCTGTTAAGCGACTTTTCTCCGGTTCGCCGGGGGCGGACTCGCTAAAGAGAAATCCGTGATCGGCGGTGAGAACGATATGGTTCCCATTGAGACTATTGATGACATAGTTGACCAACTTCGCTAGTTCGTCGATTGCCGCTCGTACTCCAGCAAACGTCTTGTCCTCATCTGTCTCCCCGGTGACGTCAACCGTATCATGATAAACATAGACAACACGTTTGCCGTCAACGAAAGAGCGCCCTTCGTCTTTTTTCTTCGCCATGAGGTCGGTAGCCCAACACGCCAGACCATTCACTGGTTGGAGGATGGCATGCCGCTGGTCAAGGGAATCGATCGGCTTACTGTCGACAAGCACGTCACCGTTGTCCTTGTAGGTGAGCGTGTCGTGCGGCAAGAGGCTGGCCATGCCCAACGGGGTATAGGACGGCAGAACCCCGAGCTGTGAACTGAGGCTCGCTTCGAAGCGGTACATCCCGTTGAGCGCCTGTGTCAGTTCCTGAGCGGCTTCGTAGCGGAAGGCGTCACTGACGATGACGTAGACTTTGCGATTCTCTGCTTCATTGAGTCGGGGCTGCACATGTTTCCGATAAAAGTCGTACTGATTAGGAATCGTTTCAAGCTGCCAGGTGCGTAGGAGTGCGGTCTTGTCCGTGGGATCAATGAATGCACCCCATGCCAGCGCTAACTGGGGGACATACCAGTTCGTGTAGGCGGCTTCGAGGGAATCCCGCAGCGACTTGAGAATATTCCAGCCTTGCGCTTCCGCGTGATCAGCGGCGTCGTAGAAATGGCGGTACAGTTGGTCGAACTGGTACAGAGTCGTTTCGTAGGCGCGATATAGCGCCTCAGCGTTGGGGAAGTCAAAGCCAAGCTGGTGCTGATTACGGAGAGCAAAGAAATCTGCCGCCGCTATCAGGGCATTGTATACGGCATGGAGCGCTTTGCGTGGTACTTCAGGAGCACCAGGTACAGATAAGGAGGCCCAATGTCCGGCTTGACGACGCGTCGCTATCGCGCGGATCTCTTCGGCATTGATGGTGTCCGCTGTCTGCTGTACCCGTTCGCGTAGACTGCTCGCAACGACCTGTTCAACAGCCTGAAACGTCATGACATCGACAAGGTCTTTAATTTCCAAGCCGTGCAGGTGATCGTCCACAGTGATAAGCGATGCTACCGACGTGGATAGCCGGTCATAGCTGCTGCCTTTGCTGTTGCTGTCGCGCCATTGCGCTAGACAGACGATCGCGTTGGCTTTTCCCGCAGAGGGCAAGACAAGATGCTGTAAGGCAGCCGGGACATCAGATTTTAGGTGATACGCATAGTCAGTGACCAGCAAACGAATCAGCAGCTTTTTCAGACTAGGGTCATCCTCAGTATAGCGAAACGCCGCTGCGATCATATTCCAAAAGGGGACAGTCAAGTCGAACTTTTCGAGCTGCGTCCAGATCGCAGGCGGCGTATCAAGATTGATCTCATCGCCATTATCAGCGTAGGCGTGGAATAAAGTACGGACAATAGTGAACAGTTCCGGTTGTTCAGCTTTGACCACGACAGCGATCATCTTGCGGTCGATATCGGTGGAGGTATCACTCCCAGTGACCAGCGGCTTGAGCTTCTGCAAGCGGTCTTTGTTATCGAAGAACTTACGCCGGTCGGCCAGGTGTTGGCGCAAGTGTTGGTGCTCTCCCAGACCAAGCTCATCGAGAAGAATGGAAGCCCGATCGGCGCGAAAGTTGCGACTGTAAAGACGAATATCAAGCAGCCAGTCATTCTCGTAATCAGGTTCTTCAGCTGGCGCGTACAGAAGATATCGGCCTATCGGATCTTCGTGTTCGAGGAGGATTTTCACAGCCAGAGAGCTGATGGTATCGAGTCGGACCACCTGCACCGAAACATCGCTTAGCTGGAGAGAGGCATTGGCCTCAATGAAGTCGAGGAACTCGCGCTCAGGATCATTCCAGAAGACGATTCGACGCTCTTCCTCGTGAAAGACGCGATCAAGCGCAGTGGTGAGTTGCTTGGTGTCCATGCGCTCTTCTACCACAGTCGCCGGATAGGATAGGCATCCAAGACGGAGTCATTACTCACAAGCGGGATCTGCTCAACCATTGCCTGCGCGACCAGCAAACGATCAAAGGGATCTTTGTGATGGAATGGCAGAATTGTTAATGGAGCAACATGGCGAGGCTCAATAGGCAAGATGTTGAAGCGGTTAATGGCAATTTGCCGCTCCATGAATTCTTGAAAGGGCTCTGGAAGCTTGTATTTGTCCAGACGAATTTTGATAGCGATCTCCCAGTACGTTGCAGGACTCACGTCGATTTGATTCCCCGGGTCGGCGATTAAGCTCCTTGCCGTTGAACTCAAGGGCGGCTCATCCAGTATGAACCACAAGAAGGCGTGCGTATCGAGGATAAGCCTCATGGCATGTATTCCTTGAAGTCTTCCAGATGTTCTTCATCATCGGCCAAGATGATCAACTTTCCTTTTGCGCTACCTGGCTGCCGTGGTTGGAGCGCAGGCGTATGCTGGCCCATCAGTTTCGCGACTGGTTGCTCGTTTACTGTAATGACGATTTCTTGACCAGGGGCCAGTTTGGAGACCAATTCTGCGAGATGGGCCTGGGCTTCTTCGAGGGTGATTGTTGCAGACATGATGCTTTTCCTCTCACTCCATATATTCCTTGAAAACTTTAAGCGGGGCGTCGAAGTCCGGGGCCATCCACTGCTTCATGTCCTTCGCTGACCCTGGCTGACATGGCCAACTGGTGCGCGGTGGACGAACAACGACCGCAATTGGCTCGCCTTGCGAGGTCAACACGAGTTCTTCACCGGGGACCATCCCCTCGACCAGTTCTCGTAGATGCTCCGTAGCAGCGTCGAACGGTAAAGTGTGTGGCATTTTCTGTTCCCCTTTTGTGTCATTCGTGTCTTTCGTGGTTAGTCTTCATCCTTTCCACACACCGCCTTCACCTCTGCCAATAAATCACCAAACTTTCCATAATTCACCTTGACGCCGTCGTCGAGATCGAGGTTGATACGCATATCAGCGTAATGCCGTAGTTTCTCATCGAAGGCTTGCAGTTCCGTCTGTTGCTTTCGCAAGGTGTCCTGTTCTTTCTCTAGTTTCCTGCGGTGAGAGGTTGAGGTTATTCGCTGGATCTCACTGGCCAACTGCTCAATGCGAGCGTTGATCTTTCCCTGCAGCGGGATCACATACTCTGTACGCATGCGCGAGAGCGTGCCCTCGTAGTAGCGGTGTAGGTACACGAGACACTGAAACGCTCGTTGCTTGCCGCTGGTAAACAGCCAATAGATCGGTCGGCGTTTGTAAGTTTTCAGATGATCTTTGAAAAAGCTCTGTGCCAGGTAGCGGCGAATCGTCTCGTGTGGTTCCTCGCCACGGTTAGGACCAAGACTCTCGGCCACGAAGGTCAGATTTTCTTCTAAATGTTCCTTCTGCCATGCAGCGCTGATGAACTCTACAAATCGATTCGCGGCGTCATCAGAAAACCAGTCGGTGTCCATGATCGGTACAATGCCGTCTGGATCAGCAGGATAGGTTGTGTACTGGCTGGGATCAAAGCTCTGGTTGCCGCTGTGAGCATATATAAGTCCTGGCTTATCCAGACTATACCGCCCCATCATGCGGCCGATGGCATAGGAGATCAGCCGTTTGATGTCTTCTTCGCAGTCGGGACGAGCGAGAGTGATTTGGTCGTCGGGGACTTCTGGGGAGAGTTCATCTTGCAATTCGTAGGCTTCGATAAAGAGGCGGTTGTTCTCTTCCTCTAGTTGCTTCATCTGCTGGAAACGAGCGAGGACTTCCACATCAGCAGTGGCTTGCGACTGAGCCAGCGTGGCGGCTCGGTGCTGGAGCACAGGCAGCGTTTGGAAGTCCCATGAGGTCTCGAACGAGTCCCAATCCTCCTTTGAAATTCGTACGGCTCTCTGAACGAGCGATTGAACCTTTTCGGCAATCGATCTCACTTGGTCATTTGGAAAAGGAAGTTGACTCACAGTGCCAACTAAGAAGTGCAGAGTCGGGTTCATGATAGCCAAGAATTCAAAACAGGGCTTCGAACACAAACAGCCAAGAAAAAGCAGAGGGTTATCCGAAAATAACGTTGGTCCTTCGCAGTTAAAGGTAAACCCTCTCGGAACATAGCGAATACTAAATGTCGCAATGCTAGTGTGTGACCAAGTAACACCCTCTCGAAAGTAGTAGTCTGCATTTCGAATAACAGCTTGTGGGAATGCAATCATTTCTTTCCCGTCGTTTTCCCAATTCACAACATATTCGTTATTTCCATACCACTTTCTATATGCTCCACCTTTGCTGTGCGGAAACCATTTTTTCCCACTTCCTCTCGCTTCTTCTCTTGAATTACAAGTAAATCCGATACGGTCTACATTGACTTCGTGCCAGAATCTCAGAAACCGGGCATTATCAGCAGAAGCTAGCCCTTGTCGAGGTTCAGCAACTTTGTCGAGTGTCTTAAAAGTTGCAAAGACTCTTCGGAATTGGTTGCTCGTCCAATACGCGACTGGAGCACCAGGAATCACTCGGAGATCCTGTGTAGAAACAATGAATGGTTGTGCGTGGAGAAACCGTTCCTGTAACTCTGTAACGGTCGCAACACTGCCTTGCTTATCGAAAAGTCGTTTATACTTCCCTCGAAATGGAGGCATTGTGATGTTCCGAATGGTAAAGCTACAACTTCCAAAATCGGAGCCGAATACTCCTCGACCGTTATGGACAAACGTTTCTATGGTCGCAGTCGAAAATAAATTTTCTCGGAATTGTTCAAAAGTTGAAAGGAACATCCACGCTGGAAGAGTTATCATGCCAACGAAGCCATGTTGCCGTACAAAATGGAAATTCCTACTAATGAAGCACGCGTAGAGATCACCTTTCGCCTTGCTATAATTTCTGTCTATGAATGACTTAGAAGTCGTATTGAAAAACCGGCTACCCATGTACGGCGGATTCGCCACCACGGCATCATACTGCCGACTGAGCATCCACGCCTGCTCGATGAGCGGCAGCAAGGCTTTGGCCGCTGGCTGGGTCATTAAATCACCATGCGCCAGGACGCCTCTGACCCGACGCCCGATGGCAGGGAGCTTTTCAGCCAATGTCGGCGGCACTTGAATAAGTGAACCAAAGGTTTTGCCGTATTCGAACAGGTTGACCAAATCAGAAACATCGACAGGAGAAATGTTGCCCTTCTCTCCTTCTTTCTCACCATGCGCGAGCGGAACGTTCAACGCCTCAGTCAGAGCCTTCGCGTTGAGTCCTTTGCTTTCTTGAATAGACAATACCTGTAGCTGCACGCCACTGGCGAAGGTGCGTCGGTCATCGGCGCGGGCTTTCATCAGCAACGCGAAGGCGGCCAGTTGCGCGGCGCGGTCGTCAATCTCTAACCCGAAAAGATTCTTTTGCAGAATCAGTGTGGGAATATCTCTAGCTCGGTAGCCCCGCTCTTGATAGATCGCTTTGAACAGGTCGTAGGCTTCCACCAGAATGTGACCAGAGCCACAAGCGGGATCAAGCAGCGTCAGTTCTTCAGGATTCAAACTCTCCGGTGCGATCGCTTTCAGTTGCGCTTGCACTTCTGGTGCCTGCTCAGCAGGCTCGATGTAATACTCCATTTGCTGTCGCAGCGACGACTGTGGATATGTCGCTAACCACTGCCGGCCCAAACTGTTCTGTACTAGATACTTGACGATCCAATTGGGCGTGAAGAGTTGCGTGGCGGCGGGAATGTCCTCGCTCTTCACCACTTTGCCAATGACCTGATCTTTCTTTTCTGAAATATAGAACTGATAGAGCCAGCCGATGATCTCGACTTCCCGCCAGTCCTCTTTGTCAATCTCATTGACCAGTTTACGAATCAGAGAATCGGAGTGCAGCAGATTGTCAGGTAGCAACAGTTCCGTCTCGTCATCGATCTGCTCGAAGAGAAACGGCATGGCCACGTGCAAGGCGTTGCACTGGGCGATGAGGAGCAGGCGGTACAGCTCAGCTTCTTTGCCGCCGTCTAGTTTGAGATCAATGATTGTGTTCTTATCGAGCCCCGGTAGTTCGACATGCTCCGCATGCTCTAGTATTTCCGGCGTGGCTTTGCCTTCGGGATGACTCAATACTCGGTAACCATGATCAAGGTAACCATGCAGCTCCATGAAACGAATCGCCACAAAACGGTTGAACCACGTATACGCCATCGTTTCCATCGTCTGCTCGAAGCCTTGGCGGGCTATGCGTGCTTCCAGCGTCTTACGTTTCCATGCAATTGACTGTGGAAATGCTCTACCGCCGATTACGACAACATCACCTTTTTCGGTCATGGGTTCGATCTTGTTTGCCGTTAGACCGTGGAATGCGGCACGGTCAGTCACGGCTTGGATGAATTCTTTCCGGGCCTGTGGGGCGTAATTCTTCAGCTTTGTGCGATTCATGCGACAGTCTTCTCTAGCGGATTTGAATGCGTTCGTTATTGCTGATAGCCGTTTCTAGCTCATGACGTAATGAATCCAGAAAGCCGTTCACATCGTCAACCGTCTCTAGATACATTGCTTTCACCAGCTTGGCAGGTTCGATGATCCGTTGTTTTTTAACCACTGATCCGTTGCCTTTTTCGATTGGTTTTGCATCGGTGCGTTTGTTGTAGTCTGCAAGATATTCCTGAATGCGTGAGGTCGCATTATCAAACTCATGTAGCGCCTCGGTTTCCGCCTGGTTAATATGCGCAAGGCTCTCCTGCTCCTCGACTTGCCGATGCAACGCTTCGAGCCGTCGCAGACACGCAGACTGGAAACTCTCATCTCCGTTTGCCGTTGCAATATCTCTTGTCAAAGTTGCAATATGGACATTTATGTTCTCGGCTGCTCGCTTGCGACGTGCGTTCACTAAGGCCGCATTGACCGTATCTACAGTGGTAATTAACCCATTGGCTTCTGGGATCAAGCTATACGGGCTGAGCGCGGTTAAAATCTCACCCATACGTTTGAGCGCCGGCCCCGCTTGTATATCACGTTTCAGCTCCAAGCGGTTTAGTTGAAAGCGCTCATACGTCTTACGTAACTTCTCCCAAGTCGGCCTCTGCGATTCATAGAACTGTTGCAAATCACTAAACTGCTCGGCGCAGTCGAGCAAATCATTTTTTTGACTGTTGAACAGCTCGATGAACTTGTAGCTGGTGTCACACGCTAGCAATCGTCTCACCAATATAAGCCCAGCGGCGATTTCATCTTTGCCAGGATAACTTCCAGTGTCAGCTAACAGCTTGTAGCCATTAAATGAAGATTGCCAGTCCTTCAGCTTGTTTTGCAAGAAATTGTATAGCGCGTCTTCGCCATCTGGCCCCATCTCATGAAATAGATCTTTTCCAAGATTGCGCGCGTGCTGCAACGCTTTGGGGTCGGTCGTCTGCCGCTTGAGAATGATAATCTTCCGACGTTTGGCTGGTGTGGTCAGGGCGTCATAGACTTTATCGAGCGGCAGTAATGCGCTGTCCATCATCAAACTGATCTCGCCTAAGACCAGTAGACGTGCTACCAGAAGCAGCACCTGTTCATCTGGCCAGCCATAGGGACGTAGGCCATAGCGTTTTTCCAGCATATCGTGCAGAACAACCTGGCGGCTTGCGTTGATAGAAAGTGTGACATAGTTGCGAAGGTCCTCGAGCGCCTCCTTGTTGCCCTCCTCTGATTGTAACGCGAGCGTTTGCTGCCCAATATCGTTGCTCCGCAGAATGGCCTGAATTTCATGAAGCGGTTCGGGGTGCACGTGCTTGAGATAGGCCATTTTGGTGAAGGTGTTGTTGACCAGATACGCCATCGCTTCATTAAGCGCCGCCATTGGCACAGTCGCTTCCAATCTGAAGGCTTGCCCTGCGACATGATATTCCGCTTCGGGGAGCATATCGTCGCCTAGCAGTGACACTAAGCGTTTACGTCGCTCAATGTTGTCATCTGCGATATTGCGCAAAATTTTCTTGGTCGGTTCTGATTCGGTTCCATTGAGCTTATGGCGGACATATTTTTCTGTTTGCACGTAGGTGCGCAACTCTCGGCCCAAGGACTCCTCGTTGCCGAGACGTATGAGCACTTGCCCACCTTCAGCTGTGCTTTCGAGAATACGCCTTGCGTTGTCGTATAACTCGTAGTCATCATTCAGCGGGGTAATGAGCGATGCTAGCAAAGCGCCATCCGAACGGTTGCCGAGCAAATACCCATCGCATACCCGGTTGAACGTGAAGTCCATCTTGTTGACCGGATAACGATATTTATGTTGGCCTTTCAAAACATCATTGAAGATCAGCTCGCCAAGAAGCTTCGTGTCCTCTCCGCCGATGATCTCAACATTCTTAATCTCGCGATTGATGTCCCGTTCCTCATTGGTGAGGAAGAAATAGAGGTCGCCGCTGCGACTGATTAACGTTTCTTTTTCTAGTCGCTGGAGACTCTCCTCGATTTTACGGCGGAGTGCGAGGCGGTCGGCATCAATTTCCGTCATGCAAAGGGTGACAAGATTATCCACATTTCCCTTGATTTCTTCGACATAGCGGATGAGAAACAGGACCTGCAGAAGTGTAATATCGAACGGCTCTAGGCTTCCATTATCTTTGGCCTGGTCAATTGTACGTTTCACCGACGTATCAAGGAAACTCTCGATCGAAGGGTAGAAGCGGTAAAGCGGAACGAGAACGCCGATGTTCTCTGTGTCAACCAGTTTGGCAGCAGTTTGAAAGGCGTCGAGGATTGATCGCTCACCGCGAGATAAGTGCAGGCCGGTGGCACCCACTTTGCGAATGGCCTCGAAGATTTTCTGCACGAGCTGGAACTGGTAGGGGGCAAACGGATAATTTTTCTCGAAATCGTCAGCATCTTTGTATGGCCTCAAGGTCATGCCGCAATTAGTGAAGGTGAGTTGGTTCTTGAGAATATCGCCCTTTGCCTGAAAGAGCCCCCGAAGTTCCTCTCTGACGTCTGGATGTTTGTCCAACAGGCGAGACTGAATGACTTCATCGACATTGGCGCTAGAAAGCGAGAGTCGGGTCCTGAACCTACCCTGAATCTTCGAGAAATCATTTGCCTTGGTCTTCTTCATCTCCCCAAGGACAGCGTCAATATCTTCTTGTGATGTCACCACAAGCCACGCGCGGCCCTGACAGACCGTGCCGAGTTCTTCGGCGATGGTTTGCAGGTTCAGCATCAAATGTGAATCGCCGCCGATGAACTGGCCGACTTCGTCTACCAGGAAAATAAGGCGATGCTCTGGCCCCTTGGCGTCGAGATAGTCTTTGACCCATTTGCAGAAGTTTTCCACTGAAAGAGCAAAGCTCGACTCCGCCTCGTCCACCCATTTTCCAGAGGACTCCTCGCTCAAACGCAGGGTTTTCGATAACGCTGTAATCACCTCGTCACGATGGAAATGATAGGCGTCGCGCTCATTGGCCCATTCCGCGCCGGTTGCTTCGCGAAACACCTGGTGGAATTGGCTAAGCCTGCCTTTACTTTCCAGATAGCGTTCGAGATGCGCGATATGGGGGTAGTCACCACTGTAGCCTTGCAACTCATTCAGCACCTTGAGGAACACTGCCAGAATCGCGTCACGGCCCGAGCGATGGTCAGCTTTGCTGTCAATGTTAAAGAGAATTACGTCCGTGTGCGAAGCGACGGCCCGTTTAATGTCGCCAAACAGCATGGCGTCGGTAATCTTCTTCTCGAAGAACTCGACTGCGCGTTTGCTCTGGCCCTTGTGGGTATGTGTGCGGTTCCGCAGGAGATAGGACAGCACCTTGAGAAAATGCGATTTGCCTGAGCCAAAGAATCCCGATACCCACACGCCGATTTTCCCTGCGACATCCGGATTATGAGGCTCTTTGATAGCGTCGCAGTAGGCTGAAAAAAACTGGCGAAAATGATGATCGAGTTCCCGTGTGACGACAAACTCGTCCAACTCCTGCCACACGGAATCGTTGTCTAATTGGTCTGCTTTGACGACGCCGTTAATTGGGCGGGAGATGTCTCGTTCAAAGAGGCTATAGATCTTCATGTACGACCTCGCTCAAGGAATCAGCTTAAAGGCTCGGTAGTAGTTGGCATGTTTCAGTTTGCCAAAGAGGCGGAGAGATTGTCCATCGTAACGTCCCGGGTAAAACATCACGAGCGGAGTACGACCCATGATCGGGTGCAGGTTATTCAGCAAGGTATGAGAACGAAGTAGAGGCCACACACTGCCAACGCCCGACAGCAGCACCAAGTCATGCTGGTCTGGTTGCACTACCTCTGCAAAGACGGCGGCGAGTTTGTTCTCATGCAGCGGTCCGGCCAATGCTTTCTTGAGCGCCTCATCGCCTTTCTCTTGCTGCATCTGGATAGCCCGGTCGAGGAGATTGCGGCTCTTCAAATAGTCCAGCACGAAATCAAAGAGGTTGAGGTGTGTGACGTGTAGTCCAGGCTTTTGCTTGGGAATGTGGTCAATCAGAAAGTGGATATGCTCTCGTACGCGCAGTTCATCTTCTGGAGGATAGTCAAAGATATGGAAGGCGATCTCATTACCAAGACCACTGCCGCTGAGGAATTCGGCTGATATCAGCTTGGGCAAAATTTGATTCAGCCGGTCGGTAAGCAGATCGCTCATGGAGACACCTGCAGACAGCGCAGCACATACTCTTCGTTACGGTGTTGTAAATAGCGTAGCACCTGCGGCGCAATGTAGACGGGTTGCAGTTTCAAGGTCTTGGTGCTTTCAAGAAACCCGGCCTGCGCCAGCATTTGGAAGACAGAAGAGCGGAGTCGTCGCTTCGTGGACTCATTCCACTGCGGCATGTATGGATCTCGATTGCGGCATTCATTCAAGTAGTCCTCCCAGAGCTGATTCGACAAGGCCGAATGGAATAGGTGATACTGCTCTCGTACGACAATGTCAAGAAAATCACCCAATAAAGGACTCTGTTTGATAGCGACGGCCAAGAGCGCCTGACTAGCGATCGTTCCGGTGCTGTCTCGCACGAGTTGCCATAGCTCCGCATCCATCGATTCCAGGCGGGTTCGAATCAGACGAGCGAGTCTGACTGCGGTTGCTGGATGACGAACCTGAAGGATGTTCTGTTTGAGAATAGTGTCTTTCCACTCCTTTTGGTCGATTCCTTGGAGCAGCAGATCGGCGATAATCCGACTTTCTGCAACCTTTAATGATCCGGCGGTAATGTCGGCTTTGTATCTCATCCCTCACGCCCCACAAGAGCGGACACAATGAGAGAAGTCAGGATTAAGCTGGTTTTGTCATTCACTGAAGCGTCCTAAGAAAAGCTGATGTAAAGAAAGGCTATCTAAATTTACATGAACCCCTTCTCATGTAAATTTGTAGCTGGTTTCTTTACATGACGGAGGATTGAGCACAAGCGTACGCTCGTTTCTTTGATATTTCTGAATGAAGAGAATTGCTCTGGACCTTTCTCTTCAAGGTGGCCTTGTGATGACCATATACGGTAGCCGCTTTTCCGAACATCCCTATGCTGTCGCTCTTGTAGCGATAAGATGGGAAATCAGTAAAGACCTCTTCACGTTACTGCTCTCCGCTACCCCTCACAAATAGTTCTCTTCCTTTTTTGCTCGCTAGAGGTCAAGCAAAAGAAATCTCGTCTTCTTATATTGACTGTAATAACGTAATAATGTATTAAAAGATATTATGCCACGACCACGGACATATAGCGGACATGAAGACGCGGAAGGTCATAAAGTGACGATGGTATGGCCCAAACCGCTCTGGCGCGATATTCAACACTTGGCGTTGGAGGAAAACTCCTCGGCAACAGCACTGATGATTGAGGCAGCAGAAATGCTACTGGAGGCCAGGAGAAAGGAGGCTAAGGGGAAACGCACGAAGAAATAGGTCCGAAGCGGCCAGCCACGGTGTGCTACCACCATGACCGGCCTAGCGACTTTCAGCAATACAGGTACTGATAGCCGCTTAATGGATTCTAACCTGTCGGAGGAATCCGGCAATGATGCAATCTTCAATCTCTCTTGTTCTTCACGCGATCCAGCAGGTGACTACTGATCGTCTTCAGAAAGCGGTCTGCGGGCTCGCAGATGGGAGTCTCACTGTCACGCTCACCCGTCAATCAGAGGGTGAAGTATGTGCATTGGTAAAGAATGGCGACGGTACCGAATATGGAGTTACCCTCACCGAGACAGTCACCACGTGCTCCTGTAAAGACGCTCTTTATCGCGGGGTCATCTGCAAGCATGCTGTCGCCACGGCGTTGCACATCTTGCGGACACCGCAGGCCAATAAGGCAGCATCTCTTCCTGCACAGCCTCTCTTTCATCTCATGTGGCGAGAAGGGGTGGTGCTCTGTGGCGTTAGTGAGCCTGAGCGGGTGTGGGTGTGGCCGTGGACCGACTATATGGTGACGTGGCCCGAAGCATGCCCAGCGTGTGTAGCGGCGTACCGGCATCCTAAGGCAGTGAAGGCCGCATAAGACAGCAAAACGTGGGACAGAGTGTACAGACTCTGTCCCGAACAATAAGAGAACGACACGAAGGCAGTCGAAATCAAACCATCCTTATAAGATTCTTCGTGGCGACATTATGGTGACCATATGGTGACCACAGTCACAGAGAAGAAGTTTCGTCGCGAATAGAAACAAAAAAGCCCTTGCTTTTACAAGGGCTTAACAGAAGCCACCCATCGGAGTCGAACCGACGACCTACTGATTACGAATCAGTTGCTCTGCCAACTGAGCTAGGGTGGCGTATGAAGATCATCAACTACTTACAAGACTGACGTTGCATCCTGCTTTCTCGTGTGCGCCATGTGGGAAAGTTGCGCTTACCCTACCATTTTTTTCGGTGGATTTTCTAGTACCACAGCTTTGATATCCTCCTCATTTACGTTGTTATATCGTTGGAAAACAGCAAAAGCTCAGGGTCCGGTGATCGTTATGATCTGCTTATAATCTATCCTTACCAGGACTTTGCGAGTCACAAAAGCGTGACAAATATCGTGAAGATGGAGTCCTTCCAACCCTGCTCATTGACACGCGGTATGAAAGGCGGTTTCCCATCCCTCGGTCATTACTTTCTCCTTCCGGTTATCTATATAACAAAATGTGAAGACCACAGAAGACCGAAAACCTTAAAGTGCCTGTAGCATCATACTCGCTGCTTATATGGAATCCATATCCGAAATGTCGATCCTCGTCCCACTTCACTTTCGACTGTGACCGCACCTCCCAACACACTGACTAGTCGTTTCACAATATAAAGCCCCAACCCTGTGCCGCCTGGTGGATCCTGTCGACTCTCAAGTTGCTGGAAGGGTTCGAAAATTAAAGTGAGCGCTTCGGGCGCAATCCCAATTCCTGTATCCGCTACGCTGAAGATAATCCCATTAAGATCACCATCGACAGCTACGGTAATGTTGCCCGCTGGGGTAAATTTTACCGCGTTTCTGATGAGATTTTTTAGAATGACTTTCAACTTTCCCGGGTCTGTGTGCAGTGAGAAAAGATCTTCTTTGAGACGCCAAATAAAATGTAACTGTGAGGTTTCCTGCTCATCTCGCACTTCGTCTTGCAATTCCTCGAAAAATTGCGAAAGTTGGACTTCCTGAATTTCAAGCGGCAGCCGGTCAGCCTCCAAGCGACTGAGATTAAGGACAGAGGTAATGAGAGTGCATAATTCCTGGGCGTGGCGATTGATCCGATGCAAAATATTGGCTTGATCATCTGTGAGATTGCCAAAGGTGTCCTCTAACAACAACGGGATGTAGCCGAGAATAACTCCGAGAGGTGAGCGTAGCTCATGGGACAGCACAGCAAGAAATTCGCTTTTAGTCCGGCTGGCTGTCTCAGCATCCTCTTTGCTCTTCTGCAGTGCAGCCTCTCGCTGTTGCTGCGCAGTAATCTCCACTATGCGTTCTTGTAAAGTGGTTTCTAGTTGCGCAACGTGGCGGCGTAAGGCAACTAATTCCTCCTTCAGTTGCAGAATGCTTTGTGCTTCGTTCTCAGTCATACATTTCCGGCCTTCTACATCCTACAGGATTGTCACCTTCCTTAGTGGCGCGCCGGATAGGCTCTGTTGTGTTAAGGATTGCTCCTATCAAGGCTGTAGTCAACAGAAAAAATGTCTTTAGAGCAAGTCTTTTAGAAGATTGAGTCCGGCATCGCTTACTGTTTCATGAGGGAACCGTGCTTACCCTCTATACTTATAGTCCCTGGGTCGTAAGGATTCCTTGTGACGATATGGGCATCAAGTTCTGCAAGGAAAGCCTTCGCTTTCTGCAAATCCGCCGTATGAAATCCTTCCGTGAACCAGCTATACGTCTCCGCCAAAAGTTGCCGAGCCTCTGCATATTGACCCTGGCGGAGCCACAGTTGCCCCAAACTTAATGCCGCTCGTAGTTCTAGTATCGTCGCACGCTGGCGACGGGCGAGAGTGCGGGCGCGATAAAAACACTCCGCCGCTTCCTCATCAACATTTACTTTTCTTCCTTCCTCCTTTGTTTGTTGCTTCAGCAATTCCCCATTGAGTCGATAGAGCTCTGCCTCCCACCAACAGTCCTGAGTTTTGTGTACGAGAGCCTGAGCCTCCGCCACCAGACTCAGTCCCTTTCCGGTCTGCCCTCCTTTAGCGTACGCTTCGGCTAGGAAGGCAAGAAAATATGGTACGGAGATTTCTGCTCCCACAGCGCGCCAAAACGCTAGACCTTCGTGCATCTCCGCAATCCCTTTCTCTGTCTGTCCTTGTGCTGCGAGCGCCCAGCCTCGGAAGACGGCACCCATCGCCGCCCAAATGGGAAACCCATGCTCGGCAGCCAGCTTAATTGCCGCCTCTGCTCGCTCTTGGCACATCTGCCCCTGCCCACATAATTGGTGGAGCCCCGCGGCAAAGTTCAAAGCATACGCAAGGCTATGTGGGTGAGAGAGTTCGTAGGCAAGGTCAAGAGCCTCTTGATTCTTGATCAGCGCTTGATCGGGATACCCGAGAAACCACAACGTGGTTGCCAACCGAGAAAGACACGAGACCCCAGGGTCCTGGCCATAGAGAGCAGTATGGGAGCGATGTTTCTGGCGATCATAACGCACAAAGCCCTGTTCTAGATGAGTGAGCGCTGCCGCAAACTCTCCCAAATTAAACAATGTTCCTCCCATTTCCTGATACGCCTCAAGGAGGAGATCTTCATTTTGCTGCTGTCGAGCCAAACTCAGAGCCTGTTCCCCAAGAGTTCGCGCCGTCTGTAACTCCGCCCGCACGTAGGAAAACGCTGCGAGCCCCCGCAGCACTGGCACGAGCTGAGGCGTTTGGCTTCCTTGCTGACATAATGCACATGCACGATCATAAGCCTGTTTCGCCTCCGGAGAAGCGTATCCCTTCGTGGCCATTAACGACACGCCCAGATTGATTTGCAGCCGCAGCTCTTGCCCAGCTCGCTCCAAGGTGTCTGGTAAAGTTTTAAGCAATTCCAGAGCCCGCAGGAGATAATGCACTGTTTCGTGATAGGCGCATTGTCGAGTGGCGTGCTCGGCAGCCTGCCCTAAATATTGGATTGCCCGTAGGTAGTCTCGCCCGCGTTCAAAGTGCATGCTGAGTTCTGCGGCAAATTCTGGTCTGCGATCGCAATATCCTTGCTCTAACCGCTCACCAACCACGCGATGGAGGTAGGTTTTTTTCCCGGGCATCAACTGATGATAGAGGACTTCTTGATACAGGGCGTGACTGAACCTATACCGCGTAGTAATAGTTCCGTCTGGCCATTCACTTGTGCCTGTGAGCTGAATAAATTGGTGACCCCGCACCAGCTCCGCACACCGCTCCTCAATTTGTACAGCCTCTTCGCCAACAGCCGCCGCGACCGCAGCAGCGCCGAACTCCCTGCCCGTAACACTCGCGGCTTCAAGCAGTCGCCGCTCCTCCGGGTGAAGCTTCTCCAGCTTGTATTCAATGAGTTGACGCAGAGTATCAGGCAAGCAAACCTCTTCAGCCTCCTCTTTTTTCCATAATCCATCTGTCTTCTTGGCCTGCAGTCGACTCGCTAAAGAATTCACGAGCTGCACCATGAACAGGGCGTTACCATCCGTACGCTGATGGATCACCTTAGCTAACTCCCTGGGCGCAGAGGACGCCAGGAATCGCTTCGCCAAATATGTCGAAACCTCACTCTCAGTGAGTAAATTGACTAGTAACTCTTTGCACTGCCCATGGGCATGCAATTCCTGGTGAATTCCCTTCAGCGGGTGGCTTGGGGCAATGTCTGTTGGCCGATAGGTCCCGAGGATCATTAGGCGTGCTCGCTCCCGCCGCCGGGCAAGATACGCGATCAACTCTAGCGTGGAGTAATCGCTCCATTGGAGATCGTGGAGCACCAAGACGAGGAGATGTTCCGCCGTCAGAGCTTCGATTGCTTCTGCTATTTCGCGCAGCATCCGCTGTCGCGTCATCCCCTGCACGTTCTGCTGCAGGCTTGCGAGCTCTGCCTCCGCAAGCAATGACGGCATCTGGACAAGCCATGTTGGCGCGTATCGCCTCAAAAGGGCCATGAGTTGAGCACTGCCGGGCTCTCGGCAGAGGCGGCCCACCGCCTCCAACACTGGCAGGTACGCCTCGCCCTCTCCGTACTGTTCTACACACTGTCCATACCCGACCCTCGTGCTTCCATCTGGTCGGAGGCGAGCCAAAAACAAGTCTACCAGGGTCGTCTTCCCAACCCCTGCCTCTCCCGTCAGAAAGACACACTGGCGCACGCCTCGCTTTGCCTCTATCAGCCACTGCTGTAGTTGCGCCATGTCCTGCTCACGTCCCACGACTGGCTCGACTTCAGTATGAATGCTGGAGGAAGTATGGTTGGGTTTTCCTGTGTCCGTATGCCCCACAAATCGATATCCTTCTTGACCTACGGTCTCGATGTAGCGGGGCGCCGTTACTTTATCTCTCAGTGCTTGTCGAATCTCTCGGATACAGACTTTGAGCGCTGTCTTGGTGACATACGTCCCGGCCCATACCTGCTTCAGGAGATCCTCTTTGGGGATTACTTTTCCAGCATGTTCAATTAACACCTGTAACACAGCTACCGCCATTGGACGCAACTTCACTTCCTTCTTGCCTTGCCATAGTCGTTTTTTCACTGGATCTAACTGGAAGGAACGAAAGACAAGATAACCTGCCCCTGTCATATATGCTCCTTTGGCAAGTGAGCGTGCACCCAAAATAAAAAAATTTAACCAGCCCGAACCATAATCCGAACCGTTCGCGACTGTCTCCGAACCGCAGCTGTCAGTATGGTCCTTGCCAAGAGAGGAGCTGGTGCTTGTCCGTCAATTCCAGGTACACAATCTCAGCATTTTACTTTGCTTTATTAACCTGATTTTTGCAAAAATAAAAGAGGTTTAACGCTTACACAGAGGAGGAACAAGCCATGGAAGAGTATTTGAGCTACACAACATCAACCGTCGAGCACGTCTCCACAAAGGAGCCTCGGCTCGTCACCCGCGAAACAGTAGCAAGCGCCGACGGGTATATGATTCGTTTGTTGCAATTGGGAGCTATAGAAGGAGCACTGGGAGAGATGGATATTAGCCCAGTGATGAAACCAGTGCTTGAGGCCATGCACCATATACTCTCGGGAGGCGATGTCGAGATTAAAGTGGTCGCAGCAGGAAATCCGCTGTTAGTTCAGGAGCTCAATCGGCGGCTCGAAGAAGCGACTCAAGAACTCAATGCTATTAATCAGCGGGCTGGGTATTCGGTTCTGCCGCGCACGTGAACATCGCTAAAACTTAAGAGACCTCAGGAGGGTTCCGCCATCCACCATGAGGCTAACCCTCTATCCTGGGAGGATACACATGAGTGCAGGGTCGGTATTTTTAGAATCTTTACGCGTGCTCAACCGTCAGCCTCTTCCGGAGGCGAGTCGACGCGATCTTTTAGCGGCGTTAGAAGCCGGACGCCCAGGACCACTGGCGTTTCTCTATGACGCTGGAGCGGAGGCCGGGCTACCGCGACAAACGCTTCTGCGGCGGGCGGCGGCCGTCTACCTTAGCTTTTGCGCGGTCAATCTGTGTGACGACCTCACTGACGATGAGTGCTCGTACCTCTCTGAACCTTTTCGCAGTGGACCTTGCACCCAAGCCATATTGCATCATTTGTTCTTTGCCCTGCTAGCCGAGGAAAATCTCCCGGGCGCGCTAGTCGCCGCCGTGGTGCAAGATCTAATCGCGGCGGGAGGAGGGCAACATATCGAAATACACACCCGGCAGTGGAACGCGCCAGTCTTACGCGAGGTCGCGGAAGGCATCGCCGGGCGGCCATGGTCCGCGTACCTGCAAATTGTGTGGCACGGCACCGACCTGGCTCGCCGAGCGGCGCAGATCGGTATGAACGTCGGACTAGTGACCTTATTGTGGGAGGATATTGTTTCTAGCGATGCGCGGTACGCCACGCTGTCGACGGTGGAGAAGTACGAGATTGTAACGTGGGCGACGGTCATAGCGGAGGCGCTTCGGAAGGAAAACCTTCGCTGCCTTGAAGCGGTGTTGAAGGCGATCGATCCTGTCTTCGCACGAGAACGAGAGAGCATTGTCAGAGTGTTGCTTCCTGGTGACAGACCGCAGAGTCACGATTTGTGCTTCCCTATAGAAACGGGGTAGTCCTTATTTTGAGGAGTCAGCTCGCAGGTCGAAGAATAGATGTCAACTTTGTTATCTTCTGAAATCATCACCTTTTGATAAGCTTCGATCTGATCGGATTCGAGAAGTACTCCTCTTACTCCTGAGGCATGGACGCCGACCCAAGCTGACTAGAGGGAGTGAACGGAGAGCGTCGGAGCAGAGACTAGAGAAGCGTCTGATATGGATGTCAGAAGGCCAATGACTTCTCAACTTAGTGAAGAAAATGTTCTCTCCCAGTCATTGGCCAATAAAAACAATACGCAAACATGTACGTTAGCAAAAACGGCCCGAATAGATCCTATGTATAAACGCGGAAAGCACGTAATGCGAGGAGAAGACCTATGGCGCCGCTTGTTCTTCGAGCACGCAGTGGAAGGCTTCTTTCGCAGCACGATCTCGGGGCGCTTTACCGAAGTTAATCCTGCGCTCGTACACATGTTAGGATATGAGTCGGCAGAAGAGGTGCTGGCGCTCACTCTTCCTGAGCATCTCTACAGCAATCCTACCCAGTATCGGGACCTTAGTCTGCATTTCGCAGCCGGAGGAACCGTCGAGGGAAGAGAACTGCACTGGAAAAGGAAAGATGGCTCCTCACTAGTTGTTATCCTCTACGGCCAAGCGGTCCACGGCCTACACAATGCCGTCATTGCCTACGAAGGAATGGTAAGAAATCTTATGGAGCAGAAGCAAGCCCAAGAAGCTCAGCAAACAGATGCAGGCTTGGCGCGAATAGGATGGGAGTTGATACCGCTTCTCAATACTCCCACGCTTCTCCCCCGCCTCTGTCAGCTTGCCGTCGAGGAGACAGGATGTGCTGCTAGTCACACGTTTCTTTGGAAACCGCAGGAGGCAGTATACCTGCCGATAGCGGGCTGGGGCGATGCGCAAGAGCAGTGGGAAGTGATTCGCAAACTGAAAATTTCGGGCGCAAGCCTGACTAACCTCGTCTCTAACTTGAGAGCGGAAAGGGTAGCCTTAGTCACAGCCGCGGCCGCGCGAGACCTTCTCCCTGTCGAATTACGCCAGTTCGGGATGACATCGAGTCTGTGGATAGCTCTACGACGCGACGAAGAGCTGGTTGGCGTACTAAGTTTAGAGCACCGAGGACGTGATATATCTTTTAACCCCCAGCAGAAGCGACTGGCCTACGGCATTGGGGCGCTGGCGACACTCGCACTTGCAAATATGCACCTTCTGCAGGAGCTGACGCACGCCAACCGCCTCAAATCTGACTTTCTCGCCACCATATCGCATGAGCTGCGTACGCCGCTGCACATTATCCTCGGATATGCGGACTGCCTGCTGCAGGGTGACTGTGGTCCGCTCACGATTGAGCAACAGAAGATGCTGCAGTCTATGGATTGGAGCGCTCGCGGGCTGCTAGAGCTCATCGTGGCTCTGTTTGAGGCCAGCCAGCTAGAGACCATGAAACCACCGATAGCATACACAGAGGTCAATGTCGCCGAGTTCGTTGCAGAACTCCAACGGGAGGTAAAATATCTCTCGAATAGACCTACGCTTTCTTTTGTATGGCGGGTGCCTCCGAGGTTGCCGCGCCTGTATACCGATCCGGTCAAACTGCTGCTTATTCTTAAAAGCCTATTGAGCAACGCCGTCAAGTTTACTCCTGAGGGTACTGTAACAGTAGAAGTCGCTCCACAAGGGGCGGGAGTAGAATTCCGGGTCTCCGACACAGGCGTGGGCATTGCGTCGGAAATAATGCCGGTCATTTTTGAACTTTTTCGCCAAGGGGATAGTTCAAGCACACGACTCTACGGGGGGGCAGGGTTAGGACTGCACGTCGTGCGACAGCTCCTCGATGTGTTAGGGGGGACGATTACAGTAGAGAGTGAGGTCGGTCGGGGTTCAATATTTCGGGTCTGGCTCCCGAGCAGATCTCCCCAGAAGAGTTGACATAAGAGAACGAAGCTTCAGCATCAAGACGAAGAAAAATTTCACTCTCTGTGTAAGGATTACGAATCAGTTGCTCCGCTAACTGAGCTAGGGTGGCGCATAGAGGAATTTCAGGCTCCTATTCTGGACCGCCCGCTTTTCTTACACTTTCAACTACAGTCTTTCCAGAGGCGTCAGAAATTCTCCCAGCTAGCCCGGCTTCTCGGCAAGTCCAACGCGCTGCTTTATCACGGCTCCTGAATAATTGCCTTCAGTGTGAAAACCAGGGGGATAGTCTTCTCAGAAGAAGTACGGTAGTCACCGAGGCAAAGACTCGCGCAAGACTTGTTAAAATATCGGCGGTGGAAGCAGCTTGCCCGCTTGCTCTGGAGTCCATCGCTCCACTGTTTGGCGCCGCCTTAGTAAAACCACAAAAGGAAAGAAGCTATGTCGCCACAAGTTCTCACTGATGGTTTGCAGTTTCCCGAAGGCCCAGTGTGGGCGCCGGATGGAACACTCTATGTCACCGAAATTGAAGGCGGTCGGATTACCGCGGTCGCACTGGATGGGTCTAAGCGAACGTTCGCCGAGACGGGCGGCGCACCCAATGGCGCAGCGCTTGGTTCCGACGGGTATCTCTATGTCACCAACAACGGCGGGAGAGGACCCGGCTACATACAGAAAATTGATGCAAAAGGCAAAGTAGAAAAACTCTATGAGCACTGTGATGGACAGCCCTTTCAATGGCCAAATGATTTAGTCATGGATAGTCATGGCGGCTTCTATTTTACGGATCCTGGGCCACTGTCCCGCGACGGCAGCAAGTTTGGTCATCTGTACTACGCTCGCCGCGACGGGAGCCTGGTCAAACGGATGCAGTATTATTTCCTCTTGCCTAATGGGATTGCACTCACACCGGACGACGCAACACTGATCGTCTTGGAGTCACTGACCAGTCGTGTGTGGGCGATTCCTATCGAGAGCCCTGGAGTCCTGGCCCAGGTGGACGCGGGGGCGCGTGCAGGAGCTCCTCGTTCTTGGCCGGTGTCGGCTTTGTTGGCCACCGTACCTCAGCCGGCTGCGCCGGACGGCATGTGCCTCGACGAGGCAGGAAACCTCTTAATTTGTGCTCACAACAGCGGTACGGTTTCCGTCCATGCCCCCAATGGAACTCCTCTATCACAAATTACGGTAGAAGACCGACGCTTGACGAACTGTTGTTTTGGCGGGGCAGATTTCAAAACGCTCTACATCACTGAGTCCGGACGCGGGCGAGTCGTTACCGTTCCCTGGGAACGACCTGGACTGAGACTCCATGATCACTGAGCCGGAGCTTCTCTCCTGCAGGAGACGCCTCTCTATTTTTATTTCCTTGACAGCATCATCTCTCTATACTACGAACATGGTCGAAGCAATGGAAACCGCGTAGATGGTCAGTGACGCAGAAACATAGAGAGAGGAAGGATACAAACATGCCGGAATATGATCTCGTGATTCGCGGCGGCACAATTATCGATGGCACTCGCATGCCGCGCTATCGGGGCGACGTAGGGATTCGTAATGGTCGCATCGTTGCGCTCGGTCGGGTAGAAGGCGATGCACGACAAGTAATCGACGCTACGGGCCGCATCGTGGCCCCAGGCGTCGTAGACCTACACACCCATTACGATGCACAACTCAATTGGGACCCCTACGCCACCAACTCAGCGTGGAACGGGGTGACCACGGTAATGATTGGCATGTGCGGTTTTGGATTCGCTCCCTATCGACCGGAAGATCGCGAACGCGCCATGCTTTTGATGTCGCGTGTTGAAGCGATCCCTTTGACGTCAATGCAGCTTGGTATGCGTTGGGACTGGGTGAGTTTTGGCGAGTATTTGACGAGTCTGGAGCGTGCAGGCCTGGGAATCAATGTAGGCTCGTTAATCCCGCATTCGCCGCTGCGTACGTGGGTGATGGGACTAGAGGCAGCCAAAGAGCGGACGGCCACTGCAGATGAACTCAGACGCATGGAGGAGTTGCTTCGTATAGGTATGCGCGCTGGCGGGTTCGGTTTCTCCACTGACCGAAACATCGCCGACACTGATTATGATGGCAGTCCACTCCCGAGCCATCAAGCAGACGATGCAGAGCTGCTTTCGTTATGTCGAGTTCTTCGTGAGTTCGGCATCGGCTCGATTGAGTACACTCTGCAGGCGCAGCGCCGACCCGACTTCGAGTTTACTGCAGCATTGTCGCGTGCAGCAGGACGTCCGATCGTGTGGAACGCTTTGGCGCAATTTCAAACCCAACCGAACCACTGGCGCAAGGTGCTCGATTGGATGGAAGAACTGAATCGTGACGCTCAGCTGTATGGAATGACGATCTGCTTTCCAACCCACTTGTACTTTACGTTAGAAGAAATGAACCAGTTTGATGACATGCCCCACTGGCGAAACGTGCTCGCTCGACCAATTCCCGAACGTATTCCAATGCTCCAGGACCCGGCGGTGCGTGCAGCCCTGAACGAGGACTTCCGCACTGTACGCACGAAAGTATTTGGCGGCAACTGGCAGGATATTAGTGTAACTCACGCGCAACCGGAACATCGCGCCGCGGTCGGCAAGACGATCGCAGACCTCGCCCGTGCGTCAGGCCGCACCCCGATCGATGAGTTCTTGGACTTGTCGCTGTCCGAAAATCTTAAGACTGGATTTAAGATCCATGATTTCGCGAATCGCGACCAAGACGCTTTGGCAACAATGTTAAAACACCCCAACGCGGTGATCGGCCTCTCCGATGGGGGAGCGCACACCAAGCTGTTCTCACTCGGAAAGTATCCGGTTGAATTTCTTGCCCAGTGGGTTCGGGATCGGGAACTCATGTCCTTAGAAGAAGCGCATTGGCGCTTATCGTTTGTTCCAGCCTGGATTATCGGGCTCCATGATCGCGGCGTGCTACGCGAAGGCATGGCTGCTGACGTGATCGTGTATGATTTTGAGCAACTGCGCATTGCTCCCACCGAGCCAGAAATGGTGCATGACCTGCCTGGCGGCGAGGGGCGCCTCGTGCAACGTGCGGTGGGAATCGACTATACAATTGTGAATGGCCAAGTGACCTTTGCAGGACAGTCCTGTACGGGTGCGCGTCCTGGGGCGTTGCTCCGGAGCGCCGCCTATACGCCGGGAGCAGTCTGACGCGTATGTATGCTAGCCCAGCCGCACCAGCAGTTCACGTGCGGCCTGGGTTGGATCAGAAGCAGCGCTAATAGCGGTAATCACGCCAACACCATAGGCTCCAGCACGCAACACTTCCGGAATCTGTGCAGCCTTAACGCCGCCGATAGCAATGACAGGGACGGAGCTCTGCTCCACGGCTTGGCGCAGCCGTTCCACTCCTTGGGGTTCCCCATAGACAGCTTTTGAAGGCGTAAAGTACACGGGACCAAAAAGCAGAAAATCGGCTCCCGCCGCTGCTTGCATCTCTGCAACAGAATGCGTCGAGACGCCAATGAGTTTGTCTGGTCCCAAGAGTTGACGCGCAACCGCCACAGAAAACGAGGTCTGTCCTAAATGCACCCCATCAGCCTCGACTGCGAGCGCCACATCGATACGATCATTAATGAACAGACAGGCGTGATAACGCGCGGTCAGCGCGCGTAATGCTGATGCGAGCCGGTAGAGTTCCCCGCCTTCAAGATCTTTTTCTCGCAATTGCACTGCGCGCATGCCGCCGTCGAGCGCGGCATGCACGACATCAACGAGGGAACGACCAGCAGTTTGGTTGCGGTCGGTCACGAAGTAGAGGCGAAAGTCGATCAAGGCTTTGCCCGGACTACTCAATCCTTCCGTCCATCGGGCTGGAAGCCGTAGCGTACAACTTCTTCGGCATGCGTCCGGCCAAGAAGGCTTTCCGTCCAGCTTCGACGCCGAGCTTCATAGCTTCCGCCATCAGAACCGGGTCTTTGGCGCCTGCAATCGCCGTGTTCATGAGTACAGCGTCACAGCCCATTTCTAACGCAACTGCAGCATCAGACGCCGTCCCCACGCCGGCGTCAACAATTACCGGCACGCGGCTCTGCTCCAGAATGATCCGCAAGTTGTAAGGATTGCGAATGCCTAGACCGGAGCCAATCGGCGCTGCTAAAGGCATCACCGCGGCGCAACCAATATCTTCGAGCTTTTTACAAGAGATGGGATCATCGAGCACATACGGCAAAACAATGAATCCTTCTTTCACAAGGATCTTGGCCGCTTCTAGTGTGGCTGGAATATCTGGGAAAAGCGTCTTTTCATCGCCGATCACTTCGAGCTTCACCAGATTTCCGATTCCTGCAGCGCGCGCGAGGCGACAAGTACGTACGGCGTCTTCAGCCGTGTAACAACCCGCAGTATTGGGCAGGATGGTATATTTTTTCGGATCGATATAATCCAACAAATTCTCTTTGCTGGGATCAGTAATGTTCACGCGACGCACAGCAACCGTCACAATCTCCGCCCCTGAGGCTTCGACTGCCCGTTTATTTTCCACGAAGTCTTTATATTTACCGGTGCCGACAATCAGTCGGGATTGGTACTCTTTGCCTGCGAGTACAAAGGGATCTTTCATAATATCCTCGTCTTGTCTCATCCCCCGCCAACAAAATGAACGATCTCGATTTCGTCGCCTGCATGCAAGCGACACTGTTCGTATTCTTCGCGGGGAACAATGTCTCGGTTCACCTCAACAGCAATGCGCTTTGCCCCGAGACCAAGCTCGGCCACCAAATCCGCCAAGGTCATCCCTTCTCGGCACTCTCGCTTTTCTCCATTGAGTCTCACCGTCATCGGGCTTTACCATAGTCCGACGCATTTACCTTTACAACCCAGGAGCCTTTTGGTATGTCCTCCTCTCCACTACACTGCAATGTGCATGAATATTACTGCCACAAACGATTCCCAAGGAGCCCAACATGTCGCAAGTCAGTCGCGCGCTCATCAGTGTGAGCGATAAACGCGGAATCGTGGAATTTGCCCGTGGCCTCACGGCGCTCGGGATCGAAATTTTATCTACCGGCGGAACCGCAAAGTCTCTGCTTGATGGAGGCATTGCCGTCGTTCCAGTCGAAGATTTTACTGGTTTCCCTGAAATGCTTGATGGACGCGTGAAAACGCTTCACCCCAAGATTCACGCGGGCATTTTGCATCGGCGTAACGATCCCATTCACCAACAAACGATGACTGTGCATGGACTCAAGCCTATTGATCTGGTGGTGGTGAATCTTTATCCCTTTGAGCAGGTCGTGGCGAAGCCGGACTGTACCTTTGCCGACGCTATAGAAAATATCGATATTGGCTGCCCTTCCTTGTTGCGCGCTCCGGCGAAAAATCACGCCGATGTTGGAGTGGTAGTCGATCCCGATGATTATCCAGCCGCATTAGAAGCGCTGCGGGACCATGGCGTATTGTCGGCTGAACAAAGGGTTGGCCTCTCCAAAAAAGCCCTTAAACTTACCGCCCTTTAAGACCGCGTCCTTCCAGATTATCATGG
>JACXTT010001865.1_pt1 | contig 34403 bp, 26 predicted proteins | sample 9270951 | NCBI WGS metagenome assembly JACXTT01 (sample SAMN15532306, study PRJNA645909) | rock metagenome | isolation source: weathered quartz diorite | place: Puerto Rico | collected 2017-06-21 | reverse complement strand
TTGAACGGCGTGGAAGACGTCGCGTACATGACCATCCACTTTCCTAACCGCGTCATCGCGCACATCAACGTCAACTGGCTTTCGCCGGTGAAAATCCGAACGACTCTGATCGGCGGCACCAAGAAGATGCTCGTTTGGAACGACCTGGTCGCCGACGAGAAGATTCGCCTTTACGATAAAGGAGTGAACTTTGCGTCCGGTGAAGGCGAAAAGGTCCGCGAGATGCTGGTGAGTTACCGGACCGGAGACATGTGGGCCCCTCAGATCGAGCAATTGGAGGCGCTCCGCGTCGAGCTCGATTACTTTGCGAAGTGCATCATGAACGATGAAACGCCGTTCAATGACGGTCTCGCCGGTTTGCGCGTCGTGCGAATGCTGGAAGCGGCGGACCGCTCCATCCAGAAAAGAGGGGAGTTGGTATGCCTATGAACGAATTCTGCTCCATCGCTCCAGACGTCAAGCTGGGACAGGGCGTCAAGCTGTCTAAGTTCATCAACCTTTACGGCTGCGAAATCGGCGACGAAACCAAGATCGGCGCTTTCGTTGAGATTCAAAAGAACGCGCGAGTGGGCCGCCGATGCAAGATATCGAGCCACACGTTCGTGTGCGAGGGCGTCCAGATCGAGGACAACGTTTTCATCGGGCACGGCGTGACGTTCATCAACGATTCCTATCCCCGGGCAACGACGGAAGACGGGCAGCTCCAGACCGAAAAAGACTGGCGAGTGGAAACCACGCTGATCAAAAAGGGAGCCTCGGTGGGATCGGGCGCCACGATTCTCTCGAACGTCGTCATCGGTGAAAACGCCATCGTCGGCGCGGGAAGCGTTGTCACGCGCGACGTTCCGCCCAACACGATTGTGGCCGGCAATCCGGCAAAGGTTTTGCGATCGATCCATTCCGAAGCGAGGGTAACCGAATGAGTCAGAAGACGAAGATCCCGTTTGTAGACCTAGTGACGCCGCACGTCCAGTTGGAAGACGAGCTGGTCTCGGTCTTCAAGACAACCCTGCGGACAGCCGGATTTATCGGCGGTCCGATGGTGGAAGGGTTTGAAAACGATTTCGCAAAGTTTTGCGATTCGCCGCACTGCATTGGGGTCGGCAGCGGCACGGACGCACTGCGGTTTGCCCTGATTGCCGCGGGCGTACAGGCGGGGGACATCGTTCTCACGGTTCCGCTGACTTTCATTGCTACGGCGGAGGCGATCTCCCAGTCGGAGGCTCGCCCGGACTTCATTGACGTCGATCCGCACACTTACACGATGGACCCGGCCAAGCTGCGCGCCTATCTCGAGAATGAGTGTGATGTCGACAGAAATACTGGCCGGCCCACGCACCGGAAGTCGCACAAGCCGGTGACGGCGATTGTCCCTGTTCACCTATACGGCCAATCCGCGGACATGGATCCAATTTTGGAGATCGCCGCAAAATACAACTTGATGGTCATCGAAGACGCTTGCCAGGCGCACGGGACAGAATATTTCTCGAAAAAAGAGAACCGTTGGCGAAAGGCCGGGTCGATGGGGCACGCGGCGGCATTCAGCTTCTATCCCGGAAAGAACCTGGGCGCGTGCGGGGAGGGCGGAGCGATTACGACGAACGACTCAGAGATCGCCTCGAAGTGCCGGATGCTGCGCGATCACGGACAATCGAAGAAGTATTACCACGACGTTCTGGGATACAACGGACGGCTTGATTCTCTTCAGGCGGGAATTCTGCGGGTCAAGCTGCAGCATCTTTCGCGGTGGAACAATGAGCGCCGCGAATGCGCCAAGCGCTACAACGAGATGCTTGCTCCTCTGGGCGCGTCGATTGCGGTTCCTCACCAGCCGAGCTGGTCAAACCCCGTCTACCACCTTTATGTGATTCGAAGTACCAACCGGGATGACCTGCAAAAGCACCTGAATGAAGCGGGAATTGGGACCGGGATTCACTATCCGATTCCGGTTCACCTGCAGAAGCCTTACGCCTCACTGGGCTACCAGCGCGGCGACTTCCCCGTGTCCGAGGAAGCGGCAGATCAAATCTTATCGCTGCCGATGTATGCAGGGTTGAACGCCGAAGAACAGCAGCACGTTGCTGGCGCCATCGCGGAGTTCGAATCCGCCTTTGCAACACGATAGGTCCAGCGGATTTCTCAGTCCGGTAGGCCTCATCCCTTTATCCGAATGCGTTCAGTACAAGCCACAATCGGCGTGTCGGCGGCGGACTACCCAAAGCCTGGCGGGTGGATCGAGGGCCGATCGCATATTCGAGGACTGAACTCACTCGCGGTACGAACACTGCTCGCTCTGTTCGATGACCAGGAGCAGCTGTTTTCGAGCCGCTTGGTGGAGCCTGAGGAGCTATTCGTCGAGCAAAGGGTCTCGCGAAGAGACAGCTTGATCGCGCTGCTCGGGCTTCGCCGTGTCGAAGAAACGGGAGCCACCGCTCTATTCAACTTCTCCGCCATCGAGCAGGCTGTCTTCCAGGATTTTCGATGGATGCACGGCATCGGCGACTTGGGGCTCACGCTTTGGTATGCCGCGCTGTACGCCCCAGAGCATTTAGAGAGACTGTGCCGACGCTGCAATTTTGAGGTGGCGCTAGATTTTTCGAGAGACGCACGAGACTCGCGTACCAAGGAGCTGGCGTGGTTTCTTGCTGGGCTGTCCCACGCGAAACGGACGCAGGGAGAAACCACTCGGGATTTCACTGATTTGGCCGTCGAAACCTACCGCAAGCTCGACGGCAACCAGTGCGAGGAAGGAATATTCAGCCATTGGGGAACGACAGCACGCATCGGCGGCTGGTTCGGCAGCCGTTTCGGCACCTTCACCGACCAGGCCTTCGCGATCTATGCCCTTGCGCAATTTGCAAGCGCGTTTCAGGTGCACGAGCCGCTTGGCGGCGCGCTCGACTGCGCTTCCGCAATTTGCGCGTTGCAGGGAACCCTCGGTCAGTGGTGGTGGCTCTACGATGCGCACAAGGGCGGCGTTGCCTGCCAATATCCGGTCCTGTCAGCCAACCAGGCCGGCTTGGCGCCGATGGCCTTGTTAGCGCTCCAGGAATCGACCGGACTCGATTTTCAAGGAGCGGTTGATAAGGGATTGCGGTGGTTATTTGGCGAGAATGAGCTGGCAAAGGATCTAAGCGTGGCTGGCCGACCCAATCAGTGGGTGACAGTAACTCCCGAATTTGGCGGCATCCGTTACGTTGAGGCAGTCCTCAGCCTCCTCGGAATCTCACCCAATTGTTTTCATTTTCCCAGCGAGCAGATGAAAGCGGTATCCGAGGGCTCGGCGGACCGATGCAGCTGGACTCTCTATTCCTTTGGCAAATACGGGCTACAGGCCGCCTAGCTGTTGACCAGAAGGCAAAAGCAAGAAGGAACGGCAGACGTGAGACTGGATCGGATGATCACAATGTATCTCAGCGGCCCCGTCAGCCGGTTCTTATCCGGCAAGGGGAACGTCCGAATTCCGATTCTGATGTATCACGCTGTTCAGGAGGGCCAATCAGACGCGCGACCCTACTACGAGGTCAACGTTTCGCCGGCGACTTTTGCGAGCCAGATGCGGCAACTACGGAGCGCGGGCTATCACGCGGTTGGCCTCGAGCAGGCCCTCCAAGCCATAAAGGATGGCGCTGCGGATCAGAAGCTCGTTGTGATTACGTTTGACGACGGATTTCGAGATTTTTACGAAACAGCATTTCCGATCCTTGCGGAGTGCCATTTCACAGCGACGGTGTTTCTGATGACCGGCTATATGGATGAGCCGTGCACGCTGTTCAAGGGAAAAGCTGTGCTCAATTGGAACGAAGTTCGAGAGCTGCACTCGCAGGGCATTCACTTCGGCTCTCACACGGTCTCGCACCCGCAGCTAAAGACATTGGAGTTGAACCAGGTCGAAGAGGAGGTTAGTAGATCGAAGAAGGTGATTGAAGATCGGATCGGCGGAGCGATTCGATCATTTTCGTATCCGTACGCATTTCCCGAGGCAGACCGGCAATTTACGCGCCGGCTGAAAGATATCCTCGTGAGTAGCGGCTACGAAAATGGTGTGACCACAATTCTGGGAACCGCGACATCTCGCAGCGACCGGTTCTTTTTGCCCCGCTTGCCAGTCAATCGTTGGGACGACTGTCAATTTTTTCAGGCCAAGCTCGATGGCGCCTACGATTGGCTGCATAGCGTTCAGTTCGCGACAAAATTGCTTTTATCGAAAGGCGCTTAGCCATCATGACTCCGCGATATCGCAGTAGATACATTTTGATTTCCGCTGTGAAGGACGAGGAGAAGTACGTCGAGGCGACCCTCCGATCGGTCGCCGCGCAGACCCTGCTGCCTTGGCGCTGGATCGTTCTCGATGACGGGTCCTCGGACGCCACCCCTGAGATCCTCCGCCGTTATGCAGAGAAATACGCATGGATAAAGGTTGTGCGAATCGAGCGCGACGCCAGCCGCCTGCCCGGCTCAGCGGAAATTCGCGCCTTCGCCCGCGGTTATGAAATGGTCACGGGCGAAGATTTCGATTTCGTGGTCAAACTCGACGGCGATCTGGAACTTCCGCCAAACTATTTCGAATTTCTTTGCAGGAAATTCCACGAGGACGAATCACTCGGGCTGGCCTCCGGCCACTACCTTGAGAATTTGAACGGGCGCTGGACACCGATCCCGATGCCGGAGTACCACGTCGCCGGCGCGTCGAAAATGTACCGGAAGAAGTGCTACACGGATATCGGCGGACTAGTGTTTTCACGCGCGTGGGACACGGTTGACGAGATAAGAGCCCTGGAGATGGGCTGGACTGCCCGCCACTTCGACGAATTGGAGTTCTATCACCTCAAGCTGGAGGGAAGCGGCGTTGGCCAGATTCGTACCAACGTCATGCTCGGAGAAGTTTACTACCTCACCGGCGGCGGGATCGGATTCTTTCTCCTCAAACTCCTTTATCGGATTCAGCGAAGCAAGCCGTTCCTCATTGGATCTCTGGCCATCCTTTGGGGCTACCTGAAGTGCTGGAAATCAGGCGAGCCACGGGTGGTGAGCGACTCTGAAGCCAAGCGTTACCGGGAAATGCTGAACCAGAGCATGCTGGACGGCATTTCCAGCATGTTCTCGTGGACCACCAAGAGCAGAAAAACAGGGAGCGATCGGTATGTGTGGGATATGTGGAATTTTTGATTTTAAGGGACAGCGAGCCGATCGCGGTCTCTTAGAACGGATGAACGAACGGATCCGCCACAGAGGGCCGGATGGCGACGGCTTCTATGTTTGCGGCCCCGTAGCGCTCGCCAATCGGCGGCTCAGCATTATTGACTTGGATGGCGGCTGGCAGCCTCAGACGAACGAGGACAGCAGCATCCAAGTTGTCTTCAATGGCGAAATCTACAATTTCATCGAGCTGAGAGAAGAGCTGCTGGCGAAGGGCCACAAGTTCAAGACTCGCTCCGACACGGAAGTGATCGTTCACGCTTACGAAGAGTGGGGCGACGATTGCACCAACCGGTTCAACGGTATTTTTGCCTTTGCGCTGTGGGATTCCAATCGGCGGCGCATGCTTGTCGCTAGGGACCATCTCGGCGTGAAGCCTCTCTACTACGTCCAGTTGGGAGACAGGCTTCTGTTTTCATCGGAAATCAAGGCGCTCCTCGCCGATCCCGCGTGCCCGAAGGAAGTTGATCTGCAAGCCCTGAGCCAGCTTTTCACGCTCCGGTACGTTCCATCGCCGCGCACTCTCTTTCAAGGGATTCACAAGCTTCCGCCGGGGCATCGCATGGCGGTGCAGTCGTCGGGCATGCAGATCGAGCGATATTGGAGAACGACGCCTCAGCTTCGATCCAAAATCGATGAGCCGGCGCTGGTCGAAGAGTACCGTGACCTAGTGGAGGACGCAGTCCGGCTTCAGATGAGGAGCGACGTCCCCGTAGGCCTCTTCCTGAGCTCTGGCATCGACTCCGCCTCATTGCTTGCCATCATGAGCAAGCTGTCGAACCAGCCGGTCCGCACGTTTACGATTGGCTTCGAAAATGGCGAGAGAACAAACGAGACGGACGATGCCCGTGAAATCGCCAAGATGTTCGGGGCCGAGCATACTGAAATGGTTCTCGGCGCGCAGGATTACGAGAAGTACTACGAGCGCTATCTCTGGGACCTCGAAGAGCCGGTCGGAAACGAAACGGCAGCTGCGTTTTATTTCGTGAGCTACATCACCAGCCGGCAGGTGAAGGTGGCGCTGACCGGCCAGGGCGCGGATGAACCATGGGCTGGGTACGAGCGCTACTGGGGCGTCAAAGTATCGGAGGCGTATTCGCGGCTGCCGCAGTTCATCACGAAAGGCTTGCTGCGCCACGTGGGCGAGCGCTGGATCAAGCAAGAGCGGCTGAAGCGCGGGCTGACTTCCCTCTATGAACGCGACGTTTTGTCGCGGCTCGTCAACATCTATTCGTTTTTCAGTCCGGCGATGAAGGCAAAGTTGTTCCAGCCGTGGATCAAGGAGCACATTTCCGCCAACGGCGTGGAAGCAAGAGGGGCATTGCAACAACTCCAGTCTGAGGTGCAGCATCTCGATCCCCTCACACAGATTCTGTACATGGACACGCGAACGAATCTTCCAGACGATCTGTTGATGGTGGGCGACAAGACGTCCATGGCCAATTCGCTCGAAGTCCGAGTGCCGTTCCTCGACTATCGGCTGGTGGAATTCATCGAGACCCTACCCCCAGGTTTGAAGCTGAACGGCCACCAGGGCAAATACCTTCACAAGAAGGCCGTCGAGAAATGGCTGCCGAAAGACATCGTTTACCGGAAAAAGAAGGGTTTCGCTAATCCTATCGATATGTGGCTGCGCACGTCGATGCGGCGCTTCGTGTCGGATCGCCTGCTAAGCGAAAGCGCCGCGGTGAACCGTTATTTCGACCGAGACTTCATCCGGCAGACGATTGAGAAGCATGAAGAGAATCAGGCGCAGCACCTGCGGCACATCTACCTGCTCCTTTCCTTTGAAATGTGGCACGAACAGTTCATGTCGCACTAGGGGATCTTGCGATGTCCGGCCCACTCGAGCTTTCCATCATCATCGTGAATTGGCGCTCCGTCGAATTCTTGCAGAAGTGTCTGGCGACGATCTACGCGACGACGCATGGGATTGAATTCGAGGTGATTGTTGTCGACAACGCGTCCTTCGACGGGGCTGCCGAGATGACCGCTCGCGTATTCCCGCAAGTCCGCTTCGTGCAGAGCCAAAAGAATATTGGCTTCGCCAAGGCGAACAATCTTGGTGTTCGCCATTCGAAGGGTGAGAACTTGCAGCTGCTGAATCCGGACACCGAAATCGTCGGGGACGCGATCCGAACCATGCTCTCCGTGCTGCGATCGAATCCGGACGCGGGAATCGTGGGCTGCAAGCTGCTCAATTCGGACGGCTCGATCCAGATGAGCTGCGTGCAGCGGTTTCCGTCCATCCTCAATCAGGCCGTAGATGCGGATTATTTGCGCGCGAAGTTTCCGGGACTGGCGATTTGGGGAACGCAGGCCCTCACCGAATCTAGTGGCGCGCCCGCTGCCGTTGAAGTGATTTCAGGCGCCTGCTTGATGATTCGCCGAAATATCTACGAAGAGTTGGGCGGCCTCAGCAGCGACTACTTCATGTACGCCGAGGACGTCGACCTGTGCTACCGCGCCGCGCAGTTGGGCTGGAAAGCCTACTACACCGGTCAGGCGGAAGTGATCCACCACGGCGGCAGGAGTTCGGACTCCGCAACGCGAAATAATTTCGCCGCGATTCTCATGCGCGAATCCCTGGTGAAGTACATGAAAAATACCCGCGGGAGTCTCTACGCTTTCGGTTATCAGGTGACGACTGGAGTTGTCGCTTTGTTCCGCTGGCTCTTGCTCAGTTCCATTTGGGTGATCCTGCTGGGCAGAAAAAAGAGTCAATCGCTATTACTCTCGCGGGCCAAGTGGGGCAAGGTATTTCGCTGGGCGATCGGCCTCGAGGGTTGGGCCAAGGACCTCGTAAAGGCTTCTTCCGCTTCCTAAAGAGATTTCGCTCCCCTTCACATGCAACCTATCGATTCATTCGCAACCGACGGGACAACGTTTGTAAATCCCTTAGGACTGGTCTTCACCATCCTGATGGGAATTCTGTTGCTCGTCCTGCCTCGGCGGTATGCGCTTCTGCCCATCATCGCGCTGGTTTGCTACATGACGATGGGCATGCGCATCATGATCGGCCCGCTCAATTTCACGATGCTCCGCGTCGTGCTGCCGTTTGGCTGGCTTCGTCTCATCCTGCGGGGAGAACTCAAAGAGATCAAGTTCAATCCTATCGACAAGACGATTCTCCTGTGGGTGTTCGTCAGCATCGTTACCTACACCTTGCTCTGGCAGACGGGCGACGCGTTCAAGTACAGATTGGGATTCGCCTACGATTGTCTCGGGTTCTACTTCATGTTCCGCTACCTCGTCCGGGACCTGGACGACGTGATTCGAACACTCAGGATGTTTGCCATTGTCATCTTGCCGCTGGCTGGCGCGATGATTCTCGAAAAGATGACGGGCAGGAATCCGTTCGCTCTATTTGGCGGCGTGCCCGAGGTCACGATGGTTCGCGACGGCGCGTTGCGTTGCCAAGGGCCTTTTGCGCATCCCATCCTGGCGGGCACGTTTGGCGCTACGCTCTTCGCTCTGTTTGTCGGACTTTACTCGCAGGGGAAAAAGCGGCTCTGGCCTCTGCTTGCGATCGCCGCCTCTCTGGTGATTGTCGTCACATCGGCGTCCAGCGGCCCCCTGTTAACCGTCATGTTCGCGATTGTTGCTTTGATTTTGTGGCGCTGGCGGAATCAGATGAGGACGCTGCGCTATGGAATCCTGGGCGCGCTGGTTTCTCTTCATTTGGTGATGAAGGCGCCCGTTTGGTTCTTGCTGGCGCGCGTAGACATCGTCCAGGGCTCAACCGGCTATCACCGGGCTTACTTAATTGACCGCGCGATCGCCAACTTCTGGGATTGGTGGCTCGTCGGCACCAAATCGACCTGGAAATGGGCGGATAAAGACGCGCACCTGTTCGATGTCACCAACGCGTACATCCAAAACGGAGCGGGCGGCGGGCTTATCACGATGATTCTTTTTATCGCCATCATCGCCCTATCATTCAAGGCGGTTGGCCGATCCGTGCGGCTGGGCGAAACCAGCATGCCGAGCGCGCATCGGAAATTGACGTGGGCCCTCGGCGCCGCGCTCTTCGCTCACGCAGTGACGTATATCTCGGTAACCTACTTCGATCAGAACTTCGTGAATTGGTATCTATTGCTGGCGATGATTTCTTCGGTAGCGGGACCCTCGCTGCTGATGACGAGGCCGGAGTTCTTCGAGAAATTGCATTCGCAAACAGCGGCAGCCTCAGAGAACCAAATCGGTACGCGAGCAAAGCCCTGGACAAGAGTTGGCTTGCGACCTGTACCAAATTTGCAAGCCAGCACCAGGCTTAATATCGGAGGCGCTTCAAAACAAAGGCTTTAACTTTCTCCCCGGGCTCGAAACCTGTCCCAAAACTGTACCGCAGTGCGATAGTCCGCCAACAGGCCCGCAGTGTAACTTTACGAACGCACGCTGACCGAGGGCCATTGGAGACTCGAAAAATGCGACAGCAGAACAAAGCTCACGTCGATGCAGAAGCGGCAGGTTCCCGGTGCGCGGCTCAATTTTGGCGTGTGGTCGCGCTTTCTGTTGTAGCCTTGATCGGGGTTTCCGGCGCATCCGCTTCCGATATTTATTTGGCGCAGTCCGCCGCAGGGAGCGCCAACGGCGCCGATTGCGCCAATGCGCGCGCGGTTTCCGCAGCGAGTTGGTCGGCTGGGAACACTTATCACCTCTGCGGCACGATTACATCGCAAGTGGCGCCGAGCGCCAGTGGCTCAGCCAGCAGTCACCTCACGATTTTGTTTGAGACCAATGCGAAGATCAGCATGCCTGCGATCCCGGATTACGCGGGCGGTGGAGGAATCAATCTTGCTGGGCAGCAGTTCATCGATGTGAACGGCGGAAGCAACGGAATCATCGAGTCGACCGCGAACGGAACCTCGAAGGCGAGCCATATCAATTCGGTAGGAGTCAACGTCGATTCCACGAGCAACGTCACGATCCACAATCTTGTTTTTCGGAATCTCTTCGTCAACGTGTGCTGCTCGGATGGAAGCCAGTTTGGCCAGGGCATCTACGGGCAGGGCGCCATAAGCAACCTGCGTTTTTATAACAACACCTGCACTCAGCTTTTCTCCTGCGTGCAACTCCAGGAGACGGCCACGGCCACGAACGTTGAGGTGGATCACAACAGTCTTCCCAATCAGGATGTCGGCTGGGGAATCGTCATCGTGATGGGCAATTCTGGTTTCACGGTTACCGGCGTCTACATCCACGATAACGACATCACGCCGGGATCAGGAACGGGAATCAACTCGAATTCGGCCGCCTTTATTGGAACGAACAGCTGGTGCACTGGAACCACCGACCTCACGCACCTCGATCCGATTCATACGTGGTCGCAAGGCAGCGCTCCCGATGGCATGTACAACGAATATATCTACAACAACTACATCCACGGCTACTTCTGCGTGAATCAGGGCGTGGCGAACTCGACAGCGGCGATCTTCTGGGAAGCGCACGTATCGGGAGGAAATGCCCCGAACACCGCGACGGTATTCAACAATTTAATCCTGATGCAGGGCGGGCACCCGGGCGACGGCGCGATCTTCCCGCAAGCCGGGACAGACGGGAACATGTACAACAATACGATTGACTGCACCGGCGCGGACTCAGGATCGCTCGCTACGGAATTTGGCGGAGGCGCTGACACTTATTACAACAATTTGGTTATCGGGTGCGCCGAGGCAGTCCTCTTCGATGGCGGCTCGTACAGCGGCGACTACAATGACTGGTTCAATATCGGCGGGTCTGGGTGGGGCCAGCAGTCGCTTGCGCAATGGAAAGCTTCTCAGCCCGGACAGGACACCCACTCGATCACCTCGGATCCTAAAATAAATTCCGATCACACCCTGCAGGCTGGTTCACCGGCGATCGGCGTGGGATCGAATCTGACAAGCAAGAACATCACCCAGCTGGATACGAGCAAGCCGTTGAATGTTGGGGTCGGGTATGTGAGCAGCCTCGGATTGCCGCGGTCGTCCTCAGGTGGGTGGGACTTGGGCGCGTACGCGTTCAACGGCACCAGGCCCAATCCGCCGACTGCGCTCACAATTTTGTCTGTCCAATAGTTCGCTCATAGCGTGTTTCAAGAATGCCCTGCATTTCCGTGATGGTTCGCGGCTAAGTTGAATCCCATCCTAATTTCAAGTCATACGGAAAAGTTGAAATGACAAATTCCACATCTCGAATGGTGTTTAGGGGAGGTTTGAAGCTGGGCGCCAATCAGGCGCTCACACAAGCCTGCTCGTTTGGACGCAACGTGATCATTGCGCGAATTCTCAGCCCCTCGGACTACGGTATCGCGGCCCTCTTCGCGATGACCTTCTCGCTGCTGGAAATGCTGAGCAACCTGGCGCAGGAGCGACTACTGATCCAGGCCGAAGAAGGAAATGAGCCTAGGTTTCAGCACACTGTGCATCTGTTGCAGGCTTTCCGCGGCTGCACGAACGGGCTGGCGATCCTGCTTCTTGCGGGCCCCGTAGCAAATCTGTTCGGAGTGCCGCAAGCGGCATGGGCTTTCCGGTACGTCGCTTTGCTACCTTTCATTCGGGGATTCATCCACACGGACGCGTCGCGCGTGCAACGGGATTTGAAATTCGAGCCGTCGATCATGATTGATGCGGGCTCCACCGTAGTGGTGACGATATTGGCCGTGCCCCTAGCTCTGTGGTTCAAGAACTATGTGGCCATGCTTTGTGTGCTCATCGCCCAGGCCGTGCTGATGACCGTCATTTCCCACATCGTCGCCGAACGCCCCTACCGTTGGGTGTATGACCGGGCCTATGCAAAGCGCGTGTTTCATTTCGGCTGGCCGCTGCTGATTAACGGGCTTCTGATGTATCTGATCTTCGAGGGCGACCGGTTCACGATCGGCGCGGCAAACAGATTGTTTCACGTCAACGCCTACAGTTTGGCGGACCTCGGCGTTTATTCAGTGGCCTTTGCGATCACGATGGGACCGGCCATGCTGGTGAGTAACATCAGCAGCTCGCTGTTCTTGCCCATCCTTGCGCGGGCCCAGAATTCCACGCATCACTTCGAGAAGCGGTACTTTGCCTGCTCGCAGATTGTGTCTCTCGTCGCCACGATGATTGCCGTCCCGTTCATGATCGCCGGAGGCTGGGTGATCGTCCTGGTTTACGGCAAGAAGTACATGGCCGCCGCTTCGTTCATTGGTTGGCTCGCGGGAATGTGGACGCTCCGAACTGTCCGGCAAAGCCCCACGCTGGCCGCCATGTCGCTGGGCGACACCAAGAACGCTATGATTTCCAACATCGCGCGGGCACTCACATTCGTCGGTGTGCTCGTGGTTGCGGCAACCGGCCATCCGCTTTCGTGGATCGCGGCAGCTGGGTTTTTCGGCGAGCTTCTGGCCCTCGCCGTATGCGTCGCCCGGCTGCAGCTGGTGCACAAGGTTCCCGCCAGTCTTTTTGTCCGGCCATTTGCCTTCACGATTGGCGGCATGATCATTGCGGCTGCGATCTCAGCCCTCGGGGTCAGTCAGCTTGGCGGGATTATGTCGGTCGGGGTCTCGGCGATCCTCGTTCTCGCGGTGATTGGCGGGATGTTCTACTTCTTCCCGGCGCTTCGGCGGAACGTTCAGGCGCTGGTGCTTCGGTCTGAATCGTCGGTCGCCGCGTAGGACAGAGCTGCGATTCGAGCAGGAATGGAAATGATCCAGCAACAAACGCAAATTGACCCCACTGAAATTAAAGGTGGGAACGCCACGCCCATAAAAGTCGGGATTCTTGGCGCGACGTTCGAGACTGGAAACATGGGCCTCGGTGCACTGGCAGCAGGCACGGTCCAGTGCATCCGCCACGAATATCCAAACGCCCATGTTTTCCTGATGGACTACCTTCGCGAGGAGACTGCTCGGCAGGTAAGAATCGACGGCGAATACCTGACCGTTCCTCTCCTAAACATGCGGTTCTCGAAGAAGGTTTTTTTGGCCAACCATGTCGCGCTACTGATTTTGCTTACTCTAGTCTCAAAGTTGATTCCGGACCGTAGGCTGAAACGGAAGTTCATCAACCGGAACCGCTATTTGCGTGAGATTGCGGATACCGACTTTTTCGTTTCGTTGGCTGGAGGCGATAGCTTTAGCGACATCTACGGATTCAGCCGCCTGCTTTACGTTGTGCTGCCGCAATTGCTGGTTCTGCTCGCCGGCAAGCGTCTGATCCTGATGCCGCAAACCTACGGGCCGTTCCGCGGCGTGTGGGCAAGGGCGATTGCGCGGTTCATTCTGCGCCGCGCGGAGATGATTTACTCGCGTGACGTTTCCGGCACGAAGGACGTTGCTGCCATGCTGGGCCTTCCGGCTGACTCACCGAAAGTGCGCTTTTGCTATGACGTTGGATTTCTCCTGGAGCCGGACGCGCCGGCGCAGCTCGAGGTTGATGGCGTTTCCCTGCGTCACCGTTCCGACGCGACTCTTGTGGGCGTCAACGTCAGCGGCCTTCTTTTCATCGAGGGCTACACGCGGAACAACATGTTTGGTCTGAAGGTGAGCTACCGGAGTCTCATTCTGCGGGTCGTCGAGCGCTTGTTGCAGGAACCCGGTGTGAACGTTTTGCTTGTTCCCCACGTGTTCGGCGAAGAGGCGGGTTCCGAGGCAGATACGCCAGCCTGCGATGCCATCTTCGACGAAATGAGAAGCAAGTACGAAGGCCGGCTTGGCACAGTGCGCGGCCGTTACAATCAAAATGAGATTAAATACATCATCGGGCAGTGCGACTTCTTTGTCGGGTCCCGCATGCACGCCTGCATCGCCGCGGTCTCTCAGTCGGTTCCGGCCGTTTCGATTGCTTACAGCGACAAATTTGTGGGAGTGATGAAGGCCGTCGGCGTGGAATCGCTGGTGGCTGACCCGCGCCACATGACTGCCGAGGAAATCCTGAACCACGTCTCACAGAGTCTCCGAGACAGGGAGACGTTGTGTCGCCAGTTGCTGCAAAGGATGCCGCAGGTGAAGAGGACGATTCTCCAAACGATCGCAGACGAGATTGGCGGCCTCGCCGTGGAAGCGCAGAAACGCAGCTGAAGCGTTGGATCGACCCAGCCGCCGCTAAGCCCTGAATCCCGAAGAAGGATTTCCAAAGTTGATTTACAAGATCGACCCTCTACAGGATGCTCGCTGGCCGCGTTTCGTGGAAGCGCACCCGCTTGCCTCCATTTTTCACACCAGAGGCTGGCTCGAGGCGATCCGCCGCACCTATGGATACAAACCTGTTGCCTATACGTTGTCTCCTCCGACGAGCGAACTGAGGAATGGCCTTGTTTTCTGCCGTGTTCGCAGTTGGCTCACCGGTTCGAGGCGTGTTTCACTGCCCTTTTCGGACCACTGCGAGCCATTGTGCAAGTCCCCGGACGAATTGGATTTCCTGATCGAGTGTTTGCAGGCGGAGATGGAGCATCGGGAGTGGAAATACCTGGAGGTCCGTCCAGCTCGCTGGGAATTTGTGATGAAACGGGGCGAAGCTTGCCTCCAGCCCTTTAAGGCTTACCCTCGCCACCGCATCGATCTGACCACGGATCTGGACCAGCTGTTCCTGCGCCTTGACCCAACGATCAAGGAATGCATTCGGGACGCAGGCCGGTCAGACCTTACTTTCGAGTGCGGCCGGTCGGAAACTCTGCTTCGGAAATTCTACGAATTGATGGTGTTGGCGCGCCAGGATCACCGCTTGCCGCCTCAGCCCATCGAGTGGTTTCGGAACCTGGCGGATTGCATGGGAGGCGCGCTGGAGATCCGTGTCGCGTCGCGAGCAAATGTCCCAGTCGCGAGCACTCTGAGCTTACGCTTTCGAGACACGCTGGTCGGAAAGTACATGTGCTCGGAGGGCGGGGATTACAATCTAAGTGCTACTCCGTATTTGATTTGGGCCGATTTGAGTGGGGCAAAGGCGAACGGTGTCAGGGAATACGACTGGGGCCGGTCCGACGCGGACGATGTGGGCCTCGTCGGATTCAAAGATTCCTGGGGCTGTACGCGGGAGAACTTGGTTTACTGGCGATATCCGGCGCTCCAGTCCGCGGTGATGGCGGAGAGCCACAGCCCGAGAATCTCGAAGTACTTTTTTGGCTTGCTCCCTCCGAATCTCCTCAAAGCGGCAGGGCGAGTACTTTACCGTCATATTGGGTAGTGCGAGTTCCAAACAGGCGCCAAATTCAGGCACTTGCAACTCTGCTGTTTGTGTCGTGGGCCATCTCAGTCGGAACGAAAAATCAATCTGTGAAAATTGTTAGGCGCACCTAACGATGACAAAAACTCTATTGGACTACTATCGCATCCCGATCGAATTGCAACCTCCCGTTCCCACGGCCGATCCGTCCGGAGACGCCGGGTTCTTCCAGTTCGGCGGCGACACAATTTGTTTTGGCCGCTGCAAGTCCGGCGTCAGCGCAAAGGTTGACGCATCGCCGCTCCCAGACGCGTCTAAAGAGATTCGCAAGAGTAGCGAGGGAATGCAGCTCCCGTTCGACATCTCCGAGGTGATCGATAATCTGCGCCGTGAACGATATGTGGCGGTGCTGGACGGCAAGAAGAAACGCTTGATGAGCAATGCGGCTGTCCGCGAAGCCTACTACGCTCTTCGGGGCGCTCTCCCCACTTCTTTTCGCCATTCGCTCCAGCGCATGTACTTAAGTGACTGGAAGAAATTGAAGTTTCCGCGCTGGCCGCTGGAATTCGCGGTAGACACGCTTCACAAAGTGCAGTTGCGCCTGGCGATGGAAGCGAAGGGTGTTCAAAAGATGCCGTTTGTCTGGTTTTGGCCGGCCGGCGCCCCCAGCTGCCTGATCTTGACGCACGACGTCGAAGCCGAGCCGGGCAGGGATTTCACTCCCAAACTGATGGACATGGACGCGGATCACGGGCTGCGCGCATCGTTCCAAGTCATCCCCGAAGAACGGTATGAAGTTCCCGCTGACTATCTGCAGGAAATTCGCCAGCGTGGATTCGAGGTCAACGTTCACGATCTGAATCACGATGGGCGCTTGTTCAAGGAGCGCGAGGAGTTCTTGCGGCGCGCCAAGAAGATCAACGAATACATAAAAACATTTGGCGCGCGGGGTTTCCGCGCGGGCGCGATGTACCACAACGCGGACTGGTACGATGCGTTCGAGTTCTCCTACGACATGTCAATTGCCAATGTGGCGCACATGGAGCCCCAACGCGGCGGTTGCTGCACGGTGATGCCTTATTTCATCGGTGACATCGTGGAACTGCCGTTGACCTTGACGCAGGACTATTCGCTGCTGCACATGCTGCAGATGGACACAATCGATTTGTGGAGGCAGGAAATCAGCCTGCTCAAGGACAGGAACGGTCTGATCAGCCTCATTTCACACCCGGACTACCTGATCGACCACAAGAATCGCGCGATCTACATGGCGTTGTTGGCGCACATCCAAGAAGTAGTGGCTCGCGAAAAAATCTGGGCGCCACTTCCTGGAGAAGTCGACCGGTGGTGGCGCGCACGCAGCCAAATGCGGCTCGTCCAGAAGGGCAACGAATGGGAGATCGAAGGCCCGGATAAATCGCGCGCCTGTGTCGCCTATGCCGTGCTCGAGGATGGGCGCATTGAATATGAGATTGAGGGAGTTTCAGTTCGCGCGTGAGCTATCTGAGGAACAGGAAGCAGCCGAGTTTGTATCTGAGGTAGGTGAAAGGGCCCCGGTATGAGAGTCTGCATGGTGGCGTACACGTTTTACGATTCGGACAACCGCGTGATGCGGTATGCCGACACGCTCGCGAAGCGTGGCGACGAAGTGGATGTGATCGCCCTTCGTGGGCAGGACGACGCGCCCGTCACGACCCGAAACGGCGTGCGCGTTCTGCACATTCAGCGCCGCCTCGTGAACGAAAAGAGCCAGTTCACTTATCTGTTTCGCATCATGCTTTTTTTCATGCGGGCGATGTTCGTGCTCAGCCTAAATCACATCCGCAAGCCCTATCGGTTTATCCACGTCCATTCTGTGCCTGATTTTCTGGTGTTTACCGCATGGCTCCCGCGCATCACGGGCGCGAAAATCATTCTGGATATCCACGACGTCCTGCCGGAATTCTACGCGAGCAAATTCCATGCCAGCACGGATTCGCTCATCTTCAAGTCGCTCGTTTGGGTAGAAGAGCTGTCGTGCGCGTTCGTCCATCACGTCATTATTGCCAATCATTTATGGCTGCAGAGGTTGCAGTCGCGGTCGGTGCCCGCGTCGAAATGCATCGCCGTGTTGAACTATCCCGATCCTTCGATTTTCTTCCGCCGTGGCCGCAGCCGGAATGACAATCGGTTCGTCATGCTGTATCCCGGGACTCTCGCGCAGCACCAAGGGCTCGACGTTGCGATACGCGCCTTCGTGAAAATCAAAGATATCGCGCCGGAAGCGGACCTTCATATTTACGGAGTGGGGCGGGCCCTGCCGGGACTGAAGGCGCAGGCCAAGGAAGCCCAGGTTGAAGACCGCGTGTTGTTTTTCGAGCCCATGCCGATGTGGGAGATCGCGCCCGTCATGGAGAACGCCGATCTGGCGGTCGTGCCAAAGCGCAAAGATTCCTTCGGCAATGAAGCCTTCAGCACCAAGACCCTGGAGTTCATGGCTTTGGGAGTGCCGCTGCTGATTTCCGACACGGCAGTGGATCTCTACTATTTCAACGATAAGATCGTGACCTTCGCCCGCAGCGGAGACGAAAACGACTTCGCCGCGAAAATGCTCAGGCTGATTCGCGATCCCGGCGCGCGCCAGAAGCAGGTCCAGAACGCGGACGAGTTCATCAAGCTGAATAACTGGGATGCGAAGAAAAAGGAGTATCTGGACTTGGTGGATTCGTTGACCGGCAATCGGGTTTCCGCGCCCGCTCCGGAAAGAACTGCAGTTCGCTAGATCAAGCCCCGCAACCTTCCTCGATAGCTCCCCCCCGACTTCCTACCGCTGAACTTGAATCCTGACTACTTCGTCGATGCTTGGGATGGTTGGCTGCCGTAGTGGCCATAGCCACCGGCATAGGAAGTGGCTTCACTGTCGACAGTATTCAGGACCACACCGATCAGGTTCCCGTCCTGCAACTCGTGGCACGCCTTCGCCGCAGCTTCCGACGGTGTGGACCTGGCGCGAACTACGAGAAGCACGCCGTCACACATCCTGGCCAGGACGCTGGCATCCGAAACGGGCAGAGCCGGCGGAGAGTCGACGATGATCCAGTCGAACAGCGGCCTGACGCGCTCCAGCAATTGATTGAGCCGCCCATTCGCGATCAATTCCGAGGGATGGGTTACGTGATATCCGGCAGGAATCAAGTAGAGCTCGTGGTCCGGGCTCTTCTGAATCACCTCAAATTCCTTCACTCCGCCCTGCAAGTAGTTGGCAAGCCCCGGTTCCGGCGGCGCTCCCAGCAGCGCATGAAGACGCGGGGATCGCATGTCCGAATCAATCAGCAAAACACGGCAACCGAGTTGGCGGACGATCGACTGGGCGAGGTTCGCTGCAACGAATGTTTTTCCCTCTGCTGGTACAGCGCTGGCGATCAGAACCGCGCGGAGCGGCTGGCTCTCACGAATCCGGTAAAGCCGCGACCGCAGAGTCCGAAACTCCTCGGCGCCTGTGGCGAACGGATCAGAGCTGGAGAAAACCAGAAACTTTGGATCGGGATTCCAGCCGGGTCGCGGGCACTTTGCCAGTTGGCTCAATTCCAGGGGCGCTTGTGTCGGCTCAGCAACCGCCACGTGCGCGTTTGCAGGTGGCACATCCGCTACAGCAGCAGTGGTTTGAACAGGGGCAGAAGAGGATTGAAGTGCGGAGTTGGACTCCAGCCCGTCGGCCGGCCCTTGCGGCATTCCGCCCTGTTGGCTGATGGCCTTTTCTTTCTCTGCCTTCTTCAGTGCCTCATGAATCCTACTCATGATTTCCTTCCTGAATTGCGCCCGATCTCTTAAGCGCTCAACTTCGAGTTCCTCGACTTGACAAGCGACAGCTGATAGCCCGACTTGCTCGGCTCACCCGTAATCACCGGCAGCATGGCAAGGACAGGCAGATGGAGGGCGACTTCCACGTCGCGCTCAGAATGAAGCGACGTGTCCTGCATCTCAAACAAGAGCGCCAGACCGAACCCCAGTGCCAGTCCTCCAGCGACTCCACCGGCAGCAAACAATCTGACCTGTGGGAAAGACGGTTTTTCCGGCAGATTGGCAGGGTCCAGAATGCGGAATTGCTCACCCTGTTGTCGCCGGTCGAGGTCGGCCGCCATGGCCGTCTGGTCGCGCTCCTTTAGCAGGCCGTTGTAGAAATCGAGCGCGGTCTGGTAGTCGCGCGTCAGCTGTTTGTATTCTTGTTCGACTGCGGGACTCGATTGCACCCGCGCCTGGTAAATCTTGATCTGCTTCTGAATGTCTTCCTGCTGTGTGGACCTTTCTTTGATCACCTGGTCGTACTGGTGAATCTGCGCCCGCAACTGCTGGATCGTGGCCGGTTCCGCTGAGGTGTGCGACGCCTTTTCCGTCCCTGCGGTCTTTCTTTGAGCGTCGGCCTCGGCAATCTTCTTGTTGAGATTGGCAATGTCGCCTTTGAGCTTGATCACGTCCGGATGATCATCGGTATATTTCGCCTGGAGGGCAATCAGCTGGGTTTGCAGCGCTGAAAGCTGTTGTTCGAGCGTTTCGGGATTTTGTCCAACCTGGCTTGCCTGCCAGGCGTTCAACTGCTGCGTGAGCATGGACTCGGCAAAACTCTTGTCTTGCTGCGCGCGGCTCAGCGCCTGCGTGGCCGCTTCCAACTGCGAGTTGGCGCCCGTCAAAAGGTTTAGATTCGTCTGCTCTTCGTCGGGCAAAGATCCCTGGTAGCGGCGCTTGAACGCAGCGAGCTTCGCGTCCTTGTCGTCAAGGGCTGCTTTGGCATCTTCCAAGTGCTTTCCGAGGAACTGAGTGGTTTGCTCGTCGCGAGTCGTGTGCCCCGCCATGTTCTCTTCCATGAACATGGTCGTGATGGTCGAGCAAAGTTGCTGCGCCGCGCGCGGATCACCGAACGTGACGCTGACAGTGAATCCAGGCAGATTCTGGGCCCTGGTTTCGGCCATCGGCTGGATGGGCGTCACGGTGATCACTTTTCTGAACCGGTCGACCAAATCATCCATCGATACGCGGCCGACCTCGTTTGGAAAGAGGCCGAATTGCCGGATCACTTCTTCCAGGCGCGAGCGGCTCAAAATTTGCTGCTGCATGCCGGCCAAGCGCTGGTTGATGTCTTCGGAGAGCACAGACTTTACGATGTCGATCGGTACTGTGGGCTGCTGCACGAGGACCGTCGTCAGAGACGTGTAGCGCTTCGGCAACACTCGCGCGGTGCCAAAGCCGGCCGCGCCCCCGAGAATCGCAAGCAGGCCAAACATCCACCATCGCCGCTTGAGAATGCCGACGTAGTCTCTTGCCGTTAATTGTCGTTGCATCAAACCTAGTATCTCACTTTCTTACTTCGCTGTACTCGCCAGGAACCACTAAGGTAAGGATTCCGTCACTGCCCCTTCGGCGGACGGAGCTGGTTAGAAGGAATCAATAGGCGCCCTGGCCGGTGAATATCGCGCTCGGGGTTGCCAGCAGGATCTTGATATCCAGCCAGAGCGACCAGGACCGGCAATAACGTATGTCCAGCCGAACCATATCATCGAAGGTCGTGCTGCTTCGTCCGCTGACCTGCCAGAGACCTGTAATGCCAGGCTTCAGTTCGAGAACCCGCCGCCGGTGCCAGGTGTCATAGATTTCAAACTCATACGGTACCGGGGGCCTGGGGCCTACGAGGGACATCTCGCCGCGCAAAACATTCCAGAACTGAGGCAGTTCGTCCAGGCTTGTTTTCCGAAGGAATCGGCCGATGGGTGTTACGCGGGGGTCGTTCGTAATCTTGTAGACGGGTTTCTTCCCGTTCTCTTGTTGGCCGGCGGCTGTTTCCTTGCCGGCAATGAATTGAGCGATGTACTCCTGGTGAATCTTGGGGTCGTTGTTGGCGTACATGGTGCGAAATTTCAGGCAGTCGAACCGAGCCCCGGACTGACCAAGCCTCTCCTGCTTGAAAATGACAGGCCCTTTGGAGGTGAGCTTAATAATTGCCGCGATGACCGCGAGAATGGGCGAAATCGTCAAAAGGATCATGGCGCTTACGCCAAAATCCATGACGCGCTTGATTGTCAACGGCAGCCGTTTCCGCGGAGTCTTGTGGTTGAGGTCCGGATAGAGCTTCCGGTCTGCCGTCCAGTCTTTTTGTTCCCGGTCCCATTGGTCCGGAAAAACGTGAAAGGAAATTGCAATTTTCGTGGATTGTTCAGGGCCGACTTCCCTTTCCAGCCCAGTCAGAATCTTTCTCCGAAGCGTTTCCGTCACCAGCTCCTTGCCGTCCGTGGAAACCTCGGTGAAGATCACGCCTAGAATGACGCCGTTCTTGTACCAGCCCACGGCATCCGTTTCACGAGAATTTGTCTGGACCACTTTCACTGCACTGGCAAGTAAGGGCGCGGCGGGCCCTTCCTCATGCATCGCATCGAGCAGCATTAGGACAAAGGGCTTGCGGGAGCGTTCCGCGCGCCTTCGCTCCAACGTAAGCATGGACTGAAAGACATTTTCTGCCAGAGGCGATTGCTCCCTCCGGGTTGCCTCTTCATTCAGGAACTGCGAACTTCTCGAGCCGGTTGTCTTTGCGCTATTAAGGTCGGTATTAAGATCGAACTTTGAGGGATTGGTGCCCATTTACTCTCCGGAACGATTCGTAGTCAGATGAGTTTCGGCCTAACTTCCTGTGCGCACACTGGGATAGACGAATAGACCCACTGTCATTCGCAATCTGCCTGCCAGAATCGTTTCAGAACGGTTCGCGGGCTGCAGCGCAGTTCTGGACTAAGTCGTTATCCTAGAGTGGCTTACGATCTCGCCAAATTTTGAGACGTTGCGGCGGACCGGCATGTGGGGTGATTATGGCCATAGTTGAGAAAACCATTTCCACCTGTTGCTAGAGCGTTTCCAGGGGTTTGTCATCAGCTTTAAGCTCATGAGGAAGGACCGATCGAAGGCGGGGTCTGTAAAAGCCAGCGGACAGGCCAGGAACAGCGAAAATAGGCGCGGCAAGGACTTGGGGGCGCGCAGTTACTTGGCGATCGCTGCCGTCAGGCCCCACTTGTGGCGAACTGAGGCATCTAGCCTTCGAAACAGCAGGCCGTCTATCGCGTAGCCCAGAACCGCTATCAGCACCATGACAGTGACGACCAGATTGATGTCGTCGAAGTCGCGGCCCGTCTCCAGCAGCTTGCCAAGACCGAACGTAAGAAAAATCATTTCGCCTTGAACCAGCGAACGCCATGCGAAGGCCCACCCCTGACGCAGTCCATCCACAAGGTAAGGAAGGCTCGCGGGCAGGAGGACATGAGTAAAGAGTTGTGGCCCTTCGGCGCCGAGATTACGCCCGGCCATGGACAAGATGCGGGGTACGTTGTCGAAACCGGCTTTCGTCGCCTGTGTGACAGCCAGCAGGGAGCCCATGACGGTAACAAAAATGATTCCCGACTCATTCAATCCGAACCAAAGTATGGCCACCGGAGCCCAGCACGTGCTCGGGATGCTTTGCAGGCTCAACACCATGCTTCCGAGAGTGTCCTCGAGGAACTTACTGCTAGCGAGCAGCATGCCAAGAAGGATTCCCAGGACCACGGAAATTGCATATCCCAGCGCTACGCGACGCATGCTGAAGCCGATTTCGATCCAGAAACTGTGATCCTTGAAGAACCCGTCCCAAAGAGCTTGGGATACGCCTTTAGGCGTCGGAAACAAGTAGGGCGGCCAAATTTTTGCGAGCGCAAGCGCTTCCCAGACCACCAAAACCCCGGCCGCAAAAATGATCTGATTAACGCTTTTCTTCACGGGAATACTCCGCATTGAAGGAACGGTCGATCTCTTCCCGAAGCTGCCCGAGAATCTCCTTGGAGAGATAAGCGACGTCGGAATCCTCGACGTGTCTTGGACGCTTCAAGTTGATTTGAAACTGGCTCTTGATTCGTCCGGGCCGGAAACTCATCAGCAGGACTCGATCGCCCAGGCGCACGGCTTCGCGAACGTTGTGCGTGACAAACACGATCGTGGGAGAAGTTTCCTTCCAAATTCGCTCCAGCTCGTCGTGCAGCATGTCGCGGGTTTGCGCGTCGAGCGCCGCGAAAGGCTCGTCCATCAGGAGAATCTTTGGGCGAAGCGCGAGCGATCGCGCCAGCGCCACGCGCTGCTTCATGCCGCCTGAAAGTTGATGGATGTAGTGGTCTTCAAAATGGGAGAGATGAACCATCCGCAGGAAAATCCGCGCGCGGTCTCGCCTTTCGTTCTTTGATACGCCGGCCATCTTGAGGCCGAATTCCACGTTTTGCCGCACCGTGAGCCAGGGAAACAAGCCCAATTCCTGAAAAAGCAAAATTCGATCCGTGCCCGGACCTGTTACAGGTCCCTCATCCACAGTGATTTCTCCGCTCGTCGGGCGATCGAGGCCGGCGAGCAGATGCAACAGCGTGGATTTTCCGCACCCGGACGGGCCAACGATACAAACGAATTCGCCCTGCTCGATTTCGAGGTCAATGTTCTGGAGGGCCGGAGTGAACGAGCCTCGCGAATTGGCATAGCTCCTGAAAACGCTGGTCAGCACAATGCTTTCTTTTCGCGCGGGCTGCGTCGTTTCGCGGTGGTTGCCGTTGTGATTCACGTTTGAATTTTTAGCTGGCTTCGGCGGCGCTGGCAACACTTGCTGGTCCACCGGCACGCGACCCGCCCCCATGGAACGGTTGATCAGGTCTAGGACAAAGTTGCTCATTGTACTGGCCTCGCCTTCTTTTCGCGTAGGACATCGTTCAGCAGGGTCAGGTCATAGAGGCCGGAAAGATCAGGCTGCGTCCGGCCAAGAAAACCTTCTTCAAATGCCTGCTGGGTGGACTTTAGGAGCGACGAACGAATAGGATCGCAGGTCACCTGCATGCGGGAAAACGCGTCGTCGAGCACTTCGCGCGCCAGGGGTTTGCCCGTTTCCTTTTGCAATTCCTGATTCATGATTTGCTTTGCCTGCGCTGGGTTCTTGTTGATCCAATCGGTGAGTTCCACGTGGGCGCGCAGGAAATTCTTCACCACCTCGGGACGCTCCTGCAGGTACTTCGGGCGAATGATGACGTTTGTGATCACGAATTCGTGATTGGGCCACAGGTCGCGCTCATCGAGGAAAATGCGGCCGCCTCCTTCATGAACGAGGCGCGCTGCCCACGGTTCGGGAGCCCAGGCGGCGTCCAGTTGCCCCTTCAAGAAAAGAGAGAGCTGGTCGGCGTTGGAAATCGGAATGACTTGGACATCGCCGCCCTTCTCGCGCGGCTTGAGGCCATTGGCGCGCAGCCAGGAGCGCAGCGCAACGTCCTGCGTGTTGGCCTGCTGCGGCGTCGCCACTCTCTTGCCGTGAAAATCTGAGGCCTTCTCGATCCCGGCGCCCTGCCGCACGACTAGCGAAGCGCCTCCGCTCGCGGCCCCGGCAATCACTCGGACCGCTTCTCCCTGCGATCGCACATAGCCCGTTACCGCGGGATTCGGCCCTACATACGAGAGGTCGATGGCGTTGGCAAACAGCGCTTCGATCGCAGCCGGGCCGGCATTGAACGCTTTCCATTCGACCTGGACACCTTGTCCCAGCGCCTTCTCAAACTGGCCAACAGCGCGTCCTACAAGCGCCTGCGCGTGCGTGATATTCGGGAAATAGCCCACGCGGAGGACAACCTGCTTCTGCTGTCCCCAGGCGGCGGGAACGGCGAAAAAGCTGAGCACCACCAAGGCGATTGTGGCTGCCTTCCTCAGGTCCCGTAGCGATCGTTGCGAATTCACGTGTCCGCCTAAAATTTGTATGTCACGTCAAATTGAAACCGCTCCCACAGCGGCTGCACCGGACCCCGGTTTCCGGCGTCCGCCAAGGGCCGACCAAACAAGCCGTTCATCTGCAGCGTCACATTGTCGAAGAGTTGATAAAGAATCTCGGGCCGGTGGATTTCGACTTCGCTGCTCGGAAAAATTTCGCTGTAATTGAAGGCGCCGATCACCGCTTCCCGCTGGATGACGATGCGCGCGTAGCTGAGCTGCCAATCGCCTTTTTTTAGAGTGCGGCCGGCGCTTGCCTCGAGCCAATACCCATGACGCGCGCGCGGATCGCACGGCGCGGAAAGGACTGCGGCCGCCGGAAGGTTCGTTAGGTTCTCGCAAGCGCGCGTATTTTGCGCGAAGTCACCAATCAAAGTGAGGGGCCAGCGCTCGCTAGGCGTCCGGATGTCGATTTGCGCGAGCGAATCGAGAATGCCGAACTTGGAGGCGAACCGTGCGGACGTGATCGCTTTCGCGCCGGTCACGGGATTCGTCGCGGTAACAGTGGCGATCGAGTTTTCTTCTCCGGCGCCGCCCTTCAGGGCGAGCAAGCCGTCCGCCGGGCTGGCGCCGTTTGCCGTCAACAGGGAGAACGCGATGGAATCGGCAAATTTCCAGTCGTAATAGCTTGCATAGGCGCTGAGCCTTACGCGGGTACCGAGTTGCCAGGCGGTTTGCAGCTGCTCGCCGTACACCATGGTGTTGTACAGGCTCTTGTCGGTGGTTGAAACGCGCCTGTTTTCCGCGAATGGCAGCTGGAATCCGACGAGGGCAATCTTCCGAAGGACCGGTGTTTCGAGGTTAAACGCCAGCGTCTCGCTCGCGCCTTCGGGGTTCAGGTCCTTGTCCCAAACCATCTCCGTGTTGAACCACGAATACGGGAATTTTCCGCCTGTCAGTGTGAGCGGCCGGAACCAGCGCGGATTGTACGTCGCGTACGCGCGGTCGATAGCAATCGGTTTGCGGGTGTCGTATTGATTGGCCGATTGGTTGGTCGAGATTGGATCGTTCAAGTCGCCTGAGGCGAGCGAAAGGCCGCCCTTGATTTGATCGTTGAGCTGAGCATCCGCGTTGAAGCGCAGGCGGATGCGTTCCCGGAAGCGGTCTTGAGAGCGATCCACGGGTCTGCCGAAGGTCGGCTCCGCGCGCAAGCGCAGGTCGCCACTGAATGCGAACGGCCCCAGACGCTTCAGCCGCTCATCGAAGCTCCTTTGGTAGCTCCCTACGGTCGTTTCGAGGCTGGCGACTTTCTGAGCGAGATCGCCCTGCCCTGGAGTCCCCGCGGGCACGTCTGGCCCCGGTGCGATAGACACCACGGCAGCGGCTGCGGAACTGGCCGCGTTGACCTTCGCCTCAAGCCGTGCGGTGACCTCTTGCTGATCTCGCAAAGAGGCCCGCAGCGACTCGATTTCCTGTTGCTGCGCTTTCACCAGTTCCATCACCGCTTCAAGCGACGGAGCCGCGGGCGAGCTGGCGGAGGGTTGCGGATCAGGGGCGGCGCCTGCATCGCTGTCTTCGCCTCGCGCGGGAGACCCCACTGCGCCAAGGAGCAGCACGGCGACCCAGACTTCAACCCACCGGTTGCGTAGCTTCTTACCCCGGGTGCGGGCTCCACCGGGCGCGGGCTTTACTTGAAGCCCGCCGAAACTTAAGAACCGCAAGATTAATTTGACCATTCTGCTCATCGCGCTATCTCAGGCCCCCAGACTCCTGTCACCCAGTTGACTGCGAAACCCTGTTCTGCCCGCCGTCCGAACTGCCTTTCTAGCGGGCCGCGGTGCCCTAAAACAAAAATCCCACCGCCAGTCTTAGTCTGGCGGTGGGATTCTAGAATTGCTCGCTATGATTCTAGAGTATTTAGGTCCCGGCGCCAGAAGACGTACACGCGCAACAGATACAACAGAGGCAGGCCTGCGCCGTCTTCTGGACGTTGGACATCACGCAACGAAGGTACCGGAATGGGCTCCCTAAGTCAACACGACATTTCGGGTCTAATTGTCTTGAAGCAAGGAGAGGCACTCGGTAGCTGAAACCGGACCGCAGCAGGTATGGAGGCGCGGGGCGGGATCGAACCGCCGATAAAGGTTTTGCAGACCTTTGCCTTACCACTTGGCGACCGCGCCTCGGCGGCACCTAAAGCCGTCAACCGAGCTTCGAAATCAATGCAGATTTCGTATGGCTACTCCCGCTGGCTCTCCTCGGAAACGGGTTCGATTTTGCACATTCTTCTCCTAGACTCCTCCCCTGAGCGGTGCACCCCAAAGCGCTTGACAATCCACAGGCAGTGAGAGTAACTTCGCGATTCATTATAAGTGAGGTGAATCATGAAAGCTCTGATCACTGCCACAGCTTTTCTTGGGCTGGCTTTAGGCGCCATGTTTTTCTGTAACAGCGCAGGAATTCGCAGCGCCTTCGCAAGCGGGCCAACGGAGGTTGACTCAGATTTGGACGCCTCCTATACGTTCAACACGTTGAAGCATCCGACCGGCGTAGCGTACTACTGTTGTTCACTAAAAACCAATGTGGTCCAGCCTAGGCTGCTCATCTCGGATACTGATAATCATATGATCCGCCAATTCGACATCACACAAGGGACACTTTCAACTTTTGCGGGAACCGGAAGAGCTGGATATGCAAACGGTAATCCTCAATATGCAGAGTTTAACCAGCCCGCGGGGATCCAGATTGTCCGTTATTACGGCAACAGCTTCAGCGACGTCTATGTAAACGACTCTAGCAACTACGTCGTGCGTCATGTAGCGGGAACATTCCCCTTTTATGTTTCGACTCTGGCGGGTAATGGGACGAAGGGCTCTGCAAACGGAAACCTCGCTCAAGCCCAGTTCGCGCACTTGGGGGGGATCAAGTATTCCGTTACGGACAATGTCTTTTATGTGGCTGACGCAGAGAACAGCCAAATTCGGAAGCTCGACGCGGCGAATGGCACAGTGAGTACATATACAGGATACTATGGTCCCGGATATGTGGACGACCGTCTAGTACTTGCTAAGTTCAATACCCCAAGCCAAGTCACGTGGGATAGCTTGGGAAACATGTACGTTGCGGACACGGGCAATCACGTCATTCGGAAGATCGATCACTACTTCGCGACCGTCTCCACTTTTGCCGGATCGGGCCAGCCCGGATACGTTGACGGCCCCCCTGCTACCGCACAGTTTTACAGACCAACGTCGATCGCATACACGGGTGAGAATGGCGGAACTCTGTATGTTCTCGATATGCAGAACAACGCGATTCGTCGGATCGACATGTCCGGGAACGTGTCCACATACGCCGGGTCTACCCAAGCTGGACTCGTGGACGGCCCGGGACCGCAGGCGAGATTCTGGTGCCCGACGGAACTTGCGGTCGGCCCAGGAACTTTGTATGTCGCTGACACGGGCAACAATAGTATTCGCCGAATCGATCTTTCCACTGGGTATGTCACCACGTATATTCACTGATTATCGGTGATTCTCGTTGTGGGGAGCGAAAAATCATGATCGGTCAAAGTCGTCTTAGCAAAATCACCTTGACTCTGGCGGTTGGGTTTCTGATGGGCGGCTGTCGTGTAGCTGCACCTCCCTTCGAGAGCGGCGTTAGAGTTCAGACTTTTGAGGAGCTCGGTTACGATCAATCGACCGCCCTGTCACTGGGAGGGGTAGGCAACTATGGCAATGTCACAGCCGGGCCATTTGGCCACGGAACAGGTACGATTACGAATTTCGGCCCGTCGTTGACAGATCCTCGCACCGGCGTAAGCGATTACCCAAACGCTGCCACTGACGCAAATTGGAGCGCAACCGCAGATTACACCCCTGTAATGCCCGAATGCCACGCTCCTGGCACTAACTCTCCCGTTGATACGGTATTTAACTATTATGTCCCGGCCGGCGGGACTATCTTCAAATTTACCTGCCACTTGTGAAAACGGTTGCATCCGCTTTTTTTTTGCTACCGGGTCTCGCCATAGCTGTGCTAGGCATCCTCAGCGGATGCGGGTTTAACCTCGAGGGCGGAAAAGCTTCCTCGCGAGGGCAAGAGTTGATACTCTTCAGCAGGATTGGTGATCGTGTCTTCAGCGACCATGTGATGGCAATTTCACCGGACGGCTCCGACATCAGGTCAGTGTTCGCTCCCGCCCAAGGTCGGAGCTTCTTTTTTGCGTCTGCAAATTCTCTCAGTGGACCCGCGGTAGTCCTTGTCCATGAACTATCGGCCGACCGACATAGTACGGTGAACCATCTGTGGATTTATGACACTGGCGCGAGGCGGCGCCAGCGCTTGCTGGACATGGCGGGCCTGGAAAGCGCAGGCGTTCTATCCCCAGACAATTCAAAAGTAATCTTCAGCTATTCCGAGGTGGTGCAGGGCCATCCATTGGCAGGCGACCTCTGGTTATTCGACCTCGAAAGTCGGAAGGCGAAGCGACTCACCACGGGGGCCGGTGTAAGAGACGATTTTCCGTGTTGGGGACCAGGTGACCGCATCCTATTTATCCGGATGGACAGAACAGTTGCTGGTCTTCTCACTCACCTGATGGCGATTTCGGAATCTGGTGGAACGCCACAGTTGGTTCTAGGACCCGAAGAAGGGGTTGCCGCAGTATCGTGCTCTCCTACGGCTAGCCACGTTGCCCTGTGGACTCGGAATGGCGTGGAAATCCTGCACCTCGCGAATGGGGTGAGGACGGTGCTCGTTCCACGGGACACTGCGGGCAAGCATAGATTCCTCAACGGCGGAATCGCCTTGTCTAAGACGGGGCAACGCATAGCGTACGCTTTGTTCAACACCCAAGACAAGCAGCATGAGATATGGACTGTCATGGTCGACGGCACGGGTGCGAAGCCGATCTATGCTACGCGTGAGGGGAGGCTTACTGTTTCCAGCTTTGTCCAAGCTTCGCCACCGAGCTTTTGGCGGTGGGTTTCCAGAATGGGTCATCTGTAATCCGCAGTGCGTATCGTATGGGGACGGTCCTATCATATCGGTCAAAGCACGCACACGCTGAGGGCGCGAACCCGAATGCGCTCTTGTAATTTGGAGGCGCGGGGCGGGATCGAACCGCCGATAAAGGTTTTGCAGACCTTTGCCTTACCACTTGGCGACCGCGCCTCGGGTACAAGCCAGAAAAGCTCGCGGGCTCGCTCGGCCCGCTGACAGGCACGTGCTCGGAATCTGCCCAACTTCTGAGCCATTCTACCAGATGCGCGCTAACGCCATCACCGATTCTCAGGCGAGCTTTTCTGGTCGGCCACTTCGAAAGTATCTTGGTCAGATCGCGTTGAGGAATGTGGCGCTATTCCTTAAGATGCGGTCACGTCGATGAAACAGAGATTCGTCTGGCTTGTCGCCGTCCTTGCGGCTCTACTTACCGGGCTGGCCGCTATTGCGACGCAGAACAAAGCTGCTTCCCCTCATCCCCGCAACATTGTGATCTTCGTGTCGGACGGGCTGCGCGCCGGTTCCGTCAATGCCGAGGAAGCGCCCACGTATTTTTGGATTCGCGAACATGGAGTGAGCTTTCCGAACAGCCATTCGCTGTTTCCGACTTTTACAACGGCAAACGCTTCGGCCATTGCCACGGGCCACTACCTCGGAGACACCGGCGACTACAGCAATCAGATCTACATTGGGCGCCCGGTCTTCTTCGACGGCAACTTCGGGAAGCCGCCCGGATCGTACGCGCCATACATCGAAAATGACGCCGTCCTTGGGGATTTGGACGCGCTCTTCGGCGGGAACTATCTAAACGAAGAGACGCTGCTCAGCGCGGCGCGCACGCACGGGTTCAACACGGCAACTGTGGGAAAGATGGGCCCTGCGGCAATCCACGATGCCAGCCAGCTTGCTCCCGTGAACGGCAAATTCGCGGTGCTGCAAACCGTGATCATCGACGACGGAACGGGGACGCCCGACGGAGTCCCGCTTTCGCCGGAGGTTGCCGCGGGTCTCGTCAGCGCGGGCCTTCCCACCGCGACTCCCGCGCGCAATCAACCCGCAGGAAACAATACGACTCCCGGAACCAAGGAAGCGAACGTCAAGCAGCAAGCCTATTTCGCGGACGCGACAACGCGCGTGATCTTGCCGATGTTCAAAAAGAACGGCAAACCATTTGTGCTGCTCTACTGGTCGCGCGATCCGGACGGAACACAGCACTTTCAGGGCGATAGCCTCAATCAGCTTACACCAGGCATCAACGGTCCGACTTCTGAGGCCGGCCTCAAGAATGCAAACAATAATCTGAAGCAAATTTTGGACTACATCCAGAGCGATCCTGAGCTTGCCGCGAACACGGATATCTTTTTGACTGCGGACCACGGCTTCGCAACCATCAGCAGACACGACATCGACGCCGAGGGCCACGTGACAGCGAGCTACTCGGCGAAGTGGATTTACAAAGACGGCCAGGGCCGGCAGGACGTCAACACAGGTTTTCTGCCGCAGGGGTTTCTTGCAATTGATCTCGCCCATGAACTGGGGCTTCCTCTCTTCGATCCCGACAGCCAAATTGACGGCCCGGACGGCGAGAAAGTCTTCGAGCCAGTCGACCCGACGATCCCTCAGCAAACGGCGGCGATGCGCCAGCACCCCGCCAACGGGAACGGCCTAATCGGCGGCACGGGCCGAATCACCAAGGAAACCGACGCGAAGGTCGTCCTGGCTGCCAATGGCGGCTCGGACCTGATCTATCTTCCGGCGCGCGATCAGGAGTTGCTGCGCAGGATCGTCGCGTTCCTCGCGCAGCAGGATTACGTCGGCGGAATATTTGTGAATGACGAGTACGGGAAAATTCCTGGGGCGTTGCCTACGAGCGCCGTTCGGCTGATCGGCTCATCCCCAATTCCGTCGCCGACGATCGCTGTGACGTTCAAGACATTTTCCCTAGACCCGAAAGACCCGCTCATGAGCACCGTCCAGATCACGGACTACAGCTATCAGCATGGGCAGGGAATGCACGGCGGCTTTGGACGCGCTCTCACGCTCAACTTCATGGCGGCATTTGGGCCAGACTTCAAAAAGCATTTCGTGGACCAGTCCCCGGTCAGTAATGCGGACGTTGCACCGACGCTCGCCCAGATTCTCGGTCTTCCACTCGCAAGCAAAGGCAAGCTAAAGGGGCGCGTCCTGCAGGAGGCGCTCGCGGCAGGGCCGCCTTCGGTTCCGTCCAAGCACCTCAGCGTCATTTCGCAGGCTGCCGCGAATGGCAAGGCAACTGTTTTGATGTATCAGCAGGCGGGCGAGCAGGTGTACTTTGATGAGGCTTGTTTCAAGGCGGTGGCTGCATCGAACGCCAGAAGCAACTGTCCTTAGTAGCACAGGTTTTAGCCTGTGGAATTTGACTCTGCTTTCCTTACAAAACCCACAGGCTGAAAGCCTATGCTACCAAATTCTAAATCACGGGATTCGCAGTGGCCGCGGCAGGAGTAATTTTCTTGTTGGGGCCTTCGCCGTTGGCCAGCGGCAATCGCACGCGGAACGTGGATCCGACGCCGAGCGAGCTCTCCACTTCGATCATGCCCGCATGCGCTTCGGCGATCCAGCGTCCAATGGAAAGACCTAGCCCAACTCCCCCCGACTCGCGGCTGCGCGCCTTATCGGCCCTGTAGAATCGCTCAAACACGTTTGGCAAATCGCCCTCGGCGATCCCGATGCCGGTGTCACGCACCTCCACGGCCGCGAAGCCATCGCCTCCGCGCAACGAGACGTCGACGCGTCCGTTCGCCGCCGTATATTTCACGGCGTTGTCGATCAGGATCAGGAACAGCCGCCGCAGCGAACTCGCGTCTCCCGAAATCGCGACCGGCCGGCCGGGAATAAGCGAGCGGAATTCGATTTGTTTGGCTTCCGCGAGCGCGCTGCCCTGCTGGCAGGCTTCGCGCAGGACTTCCGTAACATCCGTGGGAGCGAACTGCAGTATTTCCGCGCCGCAGTCGGTCCTCGCGAGATACATCAGCTGCTCGATCAAGCCCGAAGTCTGCTCCAGATCATCATGAACCTGGGCGATCGTGTCACGATATTCATCAGCGGAGCGGGCTTTGCGCAAGGACAGCTCCGTGCGCGTTCGCATCACTGCTACCGGCGTACGCAGTTCGTGAGAGGCGTCCGCCGTGAACTGCGTGATTCGCCGAAAGGCGCTCTCCAAACGTTCCAGCATGCCGTTGAGCGTCTCCGAAAGCCGCTGCAATTCGTCGCGCGTGTTGGGCACGACCAGCCGGCGCGACAGATTCTGCGCGCTGATCGTTCGCGCCGTTTGCGCAATGTGGTCCACGGGGGCCAGCGCGCGGCTGCTGATCCAATAGCCTCCCGCCGCCGCGCATGCGAGCAGCAGTGGAATCGAAATCAGGAGTAGCAGCGCAACGTTCTGCAGAGCGGCGTAATAGTCGTCCATTTCAGCGGCAACTTGAATGATGTAGGGCTCGCCACCGGCCTGGATCTCCTCACTCCAAATGCGCAGCGGCATGGTTTTCGCCATGAAGTCCACGGCGCGAGGTCGCGGACGCTGATTCTGGCGCCCACCGTCCCTTAGCAGGAGGCCATTGATCGCAACTTCACCGGCTTTGAGCGGCACGACCGCTGGCTTAGGAACTCCGTAGTCGGTCATCACGGATGACCGATAGACCCAGCTGCCTTGGGCGTCCGAGACTTGAAGAAGCGCTCCGCCGGCGCGCAGCTCGGTGTGTTCTCGAAGTCCCTCTGGGAGTTGGTCCCTATCGCCCCTGCTGACCGTTCGCTCGATGAGCTGATGAACTCCATCGGCGCGAGCCTGGAGTTCCTCGTCAATCGTTCGATGAATGCTGTGACGCATCTCGACGTAGGCGCTCACACCGAAGGCGGACAAAACGACGGCGAGAACCGCGAAATACCACGCGGCCAGGCGCAGCCGGATTGGAAGAGCCATCATGTTTTCGCCGCGTCCCGTATCAGGTATCCCGTGCCGCGAACCGTCTGGATCAGCTTCACTTTGTGGTCTCGATCCACTTTGTTGCGCAAGAGGCTGATGAACGCGTCGAGCGTATTTTCCTCAACGTCGTCGTCCTCGCTCCACACCGCCTGCACGATGGTGTTCCTTGCCACGACGCGTCCCGCGCGCCGCATCAGCAGCTCGAGCAACCGAAACTCGGTCCGGCTGAGATAGATTTCCTCACCGGCGCGCGTGACCTGGTGCGCTGCGGGATCGAGCACTAAGTTCCCCACCTGGAGGACCGCGGGACGCGGAGCGGCGCCACGGCGCGAGACCGAGCGAAGGCGCGCTAGAAACTCCTCGAAGGAAAACGGCTTCGTCATGTAGTCGTCGGCGCCGATGTC
>JACXTT010001864.1_pt1 | contig 34415 bp, 29 predicted proteins | sample 9270951 | NCBI WGS metagenome assembly JACXTT01 (sample SAMN15532306, study PRJNA645909) | rock metagenome | isolation source: weathered quartz diorite | place: Puerto Rico | collected 2017-06-21 | reverse complement strand
CGCCTGCGGCGCTTGCGCGGTCCCGGCCGCCGGCGCCGCGGCGATGCGCTCATGCGGCCGGCGCCGGCGCGCACGCACCGTGAATCCGTCGGGCTTGATCGTCAGCGTTTCCTTGATGCGGAACTGGTAATCGTGGGCATCGGTGAACTGGAAATTGCGCAGCATCAGCGCCAGTGCCAGCTTGGCCTCGGTCAGCGCAAACTGGCGGCCGATGCAGGCACGCTCCCCGTTGCCGAAAGGCATGTAGGCGTGGCGCGGCAGCTTTGCTTCCTGCTCAGGCAGGAAACGATCGATGTCAAAGCGTTCCGGGTCGGCCCACACCTTGGGGTCGCGGTGCAGCGCGGTCAGCACCACCGACAGGCGCCTGTCCTTGCGGATCAGGTAGCGGCCGCCCAGCAGCGTGTCTTCAAACGGCGCCACGGCGAAGGCGGGCGCGGTGGGCCACAGGCGCAACGTTTCCTTCAGCACACGGTCCAGTACCGGCAGCCGCGCCAGGTCGGCGTAGACCGGCGCCGCGTCGCCGGGCAGCACGGCGTCCACCTCCGCGTAAGCCTGCGCCATCACGCCCGGGTTGCGCAGCAGTTCATACAGCGCGAAGGTGAGCAGCCCGCTGGTCGTCTCGTGGCCCGCGATCAGGAAGGTGATCACCTGGTTGCGGATGTTCTCGTCGTCCAGCCGCTGGTCGGTGTCCGGATCCCGCGCTTCCAGCATCAGGCCGAGCAGGTCATTGGCCGTGCCGCCCCGGCGTTCCGCCGCGTTGCCCGCGCGCCGCCGCCGGATCACGTCGTCCACCAGGTCGCGCATAAAGCGGGTGTCCTGGTCGAACTTCCGGTGTGCCGCATGCATGAAGCGGTCTTGCAGGGCAAAGCGCGTCAGCTTGGCCATCGCCTCTTCCAGCGCGCCGACCATGGCCTCGATGAAGGGGTGCAGCTCTGCGCTGGCGAACGATTCAAAATCGTAGCCGAAGCCGGACAGCGCGATGGTATCGAGCGTCAGCCGCGTCATGTCGTCCGCGACGGCGATATCGGCATCCGGGCCTTGCCGGTCCCATTTGTCCACCAGCCGGTTGGCCACGCGCAGCATGACGTCGAAGTAGCCCTTCATCGCGCGCTGGCTGAACGCCGGCATCAGGATGCGGTGTGCCTTGCCCCAGTTGGCCTCGTCGGAGCGTGCGGTGAACAGGCCGTCGCCGGCCATGCCGCGCAGGTAGGACAGCGGCGGGCCGATGTACTTGCGGAAACGCGCGGCGTCACACAACTCGCTGGCCAGTGCCACCGACGTCACGAACGGCACGCGCCGGCCGGCGAAGTTCAGCTCGAAGATGCCGTCATGGTGGCGGCTGCGCCCTAGCAGGTGCTGGCCCAGCGCACCGGGTGTGATCTGCAGCAGGTTGCCCACCAGCGGCCAACCCGGGTCGCGCGGAATGGGCTCAGGGGCGGGGGCATGCATGGAGCGGGCAGGGGATGGATGCGGCGCGTCGGAGGCCTGGTCGGTGCTGGATAGCTCAATGGGCGGCGGCATGGCAGGGCTGTGTCTCCTGAACGGGCGCTGACACGCGATTTGCCACGTGCGGCCGTTTCATTTAACGTAGACATCTGTCTACCGGCGCAAGCGTAGACAACTGTAGACATGCTGTCAACGAAGCATGTCGGGCAAAAACCGAGTCCTGCTACTAAACCGCATTCATGGAAGCCATTGCCGACGGCAAACGCCGCCTGATCGACGCCGCTTTGCGGCTGGCCGCAGCCAAGCGCAGCTTTGCGGCACTCAAGCTGCGCGAGATCGCGCGCGAGGCCGGCCTGAATCCCAACACGTTCTACCGGCATTTCAGCGACATGGAAGACCTGGCCATCACCGCCATGGCCGAGGTAAGCGCCGAACTGCGGCCGATGCTGCGTGCGGTCCGATGGGCCGCTGCCCGCGACAACCCGGGTGAAGTGGCCACGCGTGCCTGCGAAGCCCTGTTCTTGTACGCGCAGCATCACCCGGATGCATTCATCGTTGGTGTGTGCGGGATCACGGGCCCGCAGCCCGCGCTTCGCGTTGCCATTCGCACGGTGCTGGATGACATCGCTGCCGAGATGGCGGAAGACATCGAGCGCCTGGGGCTGTGTCCCAAGCTCTCACGCCCGGCCATTGACGACGTCTGCGCGTACGTCGTTTCATACCTTTTCCATCAATGCGTCGACTACATCGAAGGCGATGCTGCCGGACGGCGCAGGCTGATGGCGCGCTCGGTGCAGCTGAGCTGCTGGCTGCTGCAGGGCGCGGCAGGGCCGAATGCCCAGCCGGGAACGAAATCAGGCAGGGAGCGCAAGTCCGTGGCTGCGTAGCAGGTTGTGACGAAACACGCAGAAGGAAGAACCTCAGCCGAAGCAGTGGCCGAAGCGAAGGGGTGTGTCCGGGCCAGCGCTCACCCTGAAATCGTGACGCCACACTCTTGCGCCACCGCCAATAGCTTCTCCAGGTCTGGCGCGCCTGGCGGAATTTCCTCATCGAGCCGCGTGAATAGGCGCGATGCGCTTCCGCCGTGGCTGGTGACTGAAATCATTTCGCCGCCGCCGATGCCGAACCGGAAGTAATGCACCGTGCCCGCCGGCACATGAACAAAGGTGCCAGCGACAGCAGTGATCGCTTGATCGCCATAGCCGATCTCGATCGTCCCCCTGGTAACGTAGAACGATTCGTCCCAGTCATGGCTATGGGGCGGTGGGCCACTGCCTTCTTTGCCCTGCTGCAGAAATACCTCATAACCTTGCGTGGCGGCATTGGATGCCAGCACCGTGATCCTTTCTCCCACCACGTTGAGCGCGCGTGCATACGCATCCGGAGTCACTGCAAATGGTTCTGGTTTCATGCTTCTCTGCTCCGTCAGTGAGAACGTCGCCGTGGCGATGCTACCCGGGTGTGAGGCATGCGGCAGCTCCAAAGCGAGCCGGCCACGGTGCCTGGCGGGCGGGGCATGGGCTGCCCCCTTGTTTGATGTCTGGCATCTTAGGCGGCCCACGATGGGAAGTCATCGCCAGGAAGCGGGGATTGCCGCGGCCAATGTGCGTCAGCAAACATTGCTCCCTGCATGGCAGAGCTGGTGGCCGCGACTTCTGCGCCAGACAGAGGTGAAGGACGGCGATGGGGGTTAGTCCGCATGCACGACTGCCAAAAGGCGACAGTCCGTACCCGACCCCGCTCAGATAATCGGCGCAACGCCTATAACTCTGGGAGACATGGCATGGACCTGGTGCGTACTGACATTAACGGGGACGATGAAAGCAGGCTGTTCCGGAAGGTGAGCTGGCGAATACTGCCGGTGCTGTGTGTCTGCTATGTCTTCAGCTTTCTTGATCGCACCAACGTGGGCTACGCCCAGCTCCAGATGCGCGACGAGCTTGGGTTCAGCGATGCGGTATTCGGGCTGGGGGTCAGCGTCTTCTTCATCGGCTATGCGCTGTTCGAGGTGCCCAGCAACATGCTGCTGTCGCGCATCGGGGTCCGGAAGACTTTCCTGCGCATCCTGATCCTGTGGGGACTCGCCTCTGCGGCCATGATCTTCGTGGAGACGCCCACGCAGTTTTACATCATGCGCTTTCTCGTCGGGGTGTTCGAGGCCGGGTTTGTCCCGGGCGTCCTGTACTACCTGACCCTGTGGTATCCGAAGCGGCGCATCGCCCAGGCAACCGCGATTTTCTATATGTCTTATACACTTGCTCCGATCCTGGCCGGCCCGGCAGCCGGGGCAATCATGACCTGGCTTGATGGGGCGTTGCAACTGCGCGGCTGGCAATGGCTCTACCTGCTGGAAGGCCTGCCGTGCGTGCCGTTGGGTGTCATGGCGTACCTGCTGCTGTCGGAAAGCCTGAAGGAGGCACGCTGGCTGACCGACCGTGAGCGAACTGACCTCGAACAGATGCTGGCGCAGGATCGCGCCGGCCATGGCCACGCCCGGATGCGCGACGCAGTCCTTGATGCGCGCGTCTGGGTGCTGGGGCTGATCGTGTTCCTGGTCGTGTTCGGCGTCTTCGCGCTGTCGTTCTGGAAGCCGACCCTGCTCAAGGGCATGGGCCTGACCGTCATGCAGGTGGGCCTGGCTGCAACGATCCCTGCGCTGTTCGGGGTCACCGCAGCCATTCTGGTCGGCCGTCATTCGGATAAGACCGGCGAGCGCCGCTGGCACTTTGCCATTGCCGCCATGGTGGGGGCCGTCGGCATGCTGTGCGCGTCGTGGTTCCCGCAAGATCCGGTCATGACCATCGCGTGCCTGACGCTCGCGTCGATCGGCATGTCCAGTGCCTATGCGGTCTTCTGGGCGATGCCCGCGACTATCCTGTCCGGCCCCAGCGCTGCCGCGGGCATTGCAGTCATCACGACGATCGGTTCGAGTTCCGGCGCGGTCGCGCCACTGCTCGTCGGGGCATTGAAGACCCTTACTGGCGGCTTTACCGCAAGCCTTTACGTGCTGAGCGGCGCTCTGGCTTGCGCCGCCGTCATTTTCGCGTACTACTTCAGGGACGATGCCGCCGCACGCCGTGTTGCGAGTCCGGCAAGCCACACATCGGCCGCTTGACGAAAAAGAAGCGAGGGCCATCAGGCCCTCGCCGCTTCCTGGAATCGCCGGGACGGGTCAGAGCAGGCCGAGGGCGCGCAGCTTGGCGTCCGTGGCGGAGTAGGGACGCTCGCAGATGATCTTGTCGGAATTCGGCCCGAACTCGAAAGTCGCGGCCATGCGGACGCGGAACTTGCGGCCGGTGGGCGGGAAGACTTTGCCGTTGGCCTTGAGATCGCCCAGGTGCGTGCCGGAAAGCCAGAACTCAACCAGCACGGTGTCGTTTGCGGCGGCGATGGCGATGATCTCGTTGGCCAGGTCGGGGAACGAAGCGCGCGACGCGTCGAAGTAGCCGCGCACCTCTTCCTCGCCATCGAATACCGTGCCGGTGGCGTGCATTTCATAGCGGGGATGCGCGAAGGTGTCGATCACGGCATCCCATTCGTGCGTGCATTCGAGGGCCATGTGATCACGCACGGTCTGGATGCGTGCGGCGTTCAGGGATTCGGACATCATGTTCTCCATCAGGTTTTGCGGGAAGGATCGGCGACGGGCATCGGCCCGCGCTGCGCCGGTCGCCATATGGGAATGGAATGCAGTGTCAGCGCAACAGCCGCCAGCCGCCGTCTACGGTGAACTCGCCGCCGGTGATGTAGCCGGCCTGGTCTGACGCCAGGAAGGCAATCAGGTTGGCGACGTCCTCGGGCTTGCCTTCCTCGGCGAGCGGAATGCGCCGGCCGGCCGTTCGGGGGTCCACGCCGCCCGCCGCCTGGCGTTGCTTGTACTGGTCAAAGATCGTTTCGAGCATCGGCGTGGCGATCTTGCCGGGATGGACGGAATTGCAGCGGATCTGGTGGCCGTTCTCGGACCCGGCTAGTGCCACGGTCTTGGTCAGTTGCGTCACGGCGCCCTTGCTGGCGCCATAGGCGACGCTCTGGAGGGTCGGGTAATACGCACCGACGGACGCGAGATTGATGATGGCGCCCTTGCCGGTTCTGCGCATGGCTTCGACGCCTTCGCGGCAGCCCAGGAAGGTCCCGTCCAGGTTGACCGCCATCACGCGCCGGAAGTCGGCAAGGGTGGTGTTGGCGAGGGTGCCATTGACCACGTCACCGACGATGCCGGCCGCATTGACGAGCACGTCGAGTCGCCCGTGGCGCTCAAGGATGGCGGCGATCGTGGCTTTCCAGCCCGGCTCGCTGGTGACGTCCAGCGCCATGAACTCGGCGCCGATCCGGTCCGCCACCGCGGCACCGTTGCCGTTCGCAAGATCGGCAATGACGACACGCGCGCCGCGCTCCGCCAGCAGGCGCGCGGTTGCGGCGCCGATGCCGCTCGCGCCGCCGGTCACCAGCGCCACTTGGTCCTTGAACTGGGTCATTTCGATAGTCTCCTGTGAGTTGTCCTGCAAGCGCAGCTTCCTGCATGTCGCCTGTTTCTGCGCTAATGAAGAAACGTTTCCACTGCTGATTTGGATTGTTATTGCCGCGAAAAATATGAACAATCATGGTAAACACTACCCACATGAATTGAGTCGTTGCGGCTATATTGTGAAAACGTTTCTGCAAGAGCAGGACCGCAACCTTCAGACACAAGGAGACAGCGATGAGTTATTTGTTCGGCGGCGTCCGGCAGCTTGGCTACGTGGTGAGCGACATTGAGAGGGCCATGGCTCACTGGACGGAAAAGCTGGGCGTCGGACCGTGGTTCTACAAGGAAGACGTGGGCACCACGGAATACCGCTACTACGGCAAGCCCGCCACGCCGCCGAAGCTGTCGATCGCGCTGGCCAATTCCGGCGACCTGCAGATTGAACTGATCCAGCAACGCGACGACGCCCCGTCGCTCTACCTGGACTCGCTCAAGCGCGGTGGCGAAGGTGCGCAACATATCGCCTACTGGACCGAAGACCGCTTCGACGAAATCGTGGCCCACCTGCTGGAGGCAGGGTATGTAGAGGGGCATGGTGGGCGGATGGGGCCGCGTGGACGCTTTGCCTATTTTGTGAATCCGGAACTGCCCAGCGGCATGTTCGAGATCTCCGAACTGACCGGCGGCAAAGGCGAGTACTTTGCCGAGGTCAGGCGCGCAGGGCTGGCCTGGGACGGCAAGGGACAAGCCATCCACCAGATCGGCGCGCCGCGATAGCGGCGCCGCCGGGCCGGCAGGCCTGCCCATTCCCGGCCGGGTCTCTTTCCGGCCGCAGGCCTGAGGAGCCCACGTCATCCGGTGAGCTAGAATGCCTGACGTTCAGGAAATGACGCGTCACGCGTCGCTGGCTCGCCGCGCAACCGCGGCGGCCAGCGGTAAAAAAAGCCGGGGAGGGAGTCGATGTTGCAGTCTTGTGTTATGCCCGTTGCGGCACAACGTTTCGTGACACGTAGCCAATGAAGCCACGCATCACGATCCGGGAGGTTGCCAAGGAGGCCGGCGTTTCGATTGGCACGGCGTCCCGTGCGCTCAATCGTGCCGGGCGCGTCAGCGAAGCAGCGATTGCCGCGGTGTCCAAGGCGGCCAGGCGGCTGGGGTACGAGCCCGATGCGATCGCACAGAGCATGCGCACGCGCTCGTCCGGCGCCATCGGCCTGATCGTGTCGGATCTTGCCAACCCGCTTTACGCCAGGATCATCACTTCGGTGGAGGCCGCGCTGCAGGCGGCCGGATACGCCTTGCTGATCGCCAGCACGCATAACGACGGCAAGCGCGAAAAGAACCTGATCGACCTGTTCCGCCGCCGGCGCGTGGACGGCCTGATCCTGGGTCCCTGCGAGACGGAAAACCCCAAGCTGCTGGAGCAACTCTCGCAGGATATGCCGGTCATCGCGCTCGACCGGGATTTCGGCCCGACCGGCACCGGCGTCTATGTCGATCACTACACCGGCGCGCTGCAGGCGACCCGCTACCTGCTGAACCTGGGCCACACCCGCATCGCGCTGCTGACGCCGGGCAGCGTCCTGCGTCCGGGCCGGGAACGTATCGCCGGCTTCAAGGAAGCGTACAAGGAGCAGGATCTCAAGCCGGTGCCGAAGCTGATCCGCTGCGAGAAATCCGCGATGGATTTCGCATTCACCGAAGCGCTGTCGCTGCTATCCGGCCCGGAAGCGCCCACGGCCTTCATGTGCCTCGGCACGCGCATCCTGGCCGGGGTGCTGCAGGCGCTGCGGCATACCGGCCGGACGGCCCCCGGGGATGTCAGCGTGATCAGCATCGGCGACACCGACCTGTCGCAGCTGTTCAGCCCGTCCATCACATCGCTGACGTGGGACCTGGAGATCGTCGGCACCGTGCTCGCCCAGTTGATGCTCAAGCAACTGGAACGCGACGCGGACATCGAACCTGAGACCATCGTGATTACCACGCAACTGGTGCTGCGCGAGTCATGTGGTCCCGCCACCGCGCGCAAGAAAGCCACCGCGTAGCCGCAGCATAATCTGCCTCCCGTGCAACGATGCCGCCTTCATTCGAGGCGGCATTTTTTTGTCCGTTCGGTCCTTGCGTAAAATGCGAAAACGTTTCTACAATGGATACGCATTACGTCGCAACAGCGGTGACGCCGTGCCGACGTACCCAGACCTATTCGACAGGAGACATGTGCAATGAAAGCTGCGATTCGCGGTGAGACGGGACTTGTTTTTTCAGAGCTGGAAATCCCTCGACCCAAGCCCACTGAAATCCTCGTGAAAGTGCGGGCCAGTTCCCTGAATCGCGCCGATTTGTCGCTGGTCGACGGAAAGGCGCACGGGGCGGCTGGCGGTACCGGCACGCCCCTGGGCCTGGAATGGTCGGGCGATGTGGTGGAGGTTGGCGCGGACGTCACCGCATACAAAGTCGGCGACAAGGTGATGTGCTCTGGCCTCGGCGGCTTCGCCGAGTATGCGGTCGCGGACTGGCGGCGCGCCTTCCCGTTTCCTGACCCGGAGATGGACTACGAGACCGGTGCCTGCCTGTCCGTCGCACTGCGCACCACCCATACGGCGATGCGCCATCTGGCCGGGCTCGAAGCCGGGCAGACCGTAATGGTGCTCGGCGCTTCCTCCGGCGTGGGCTTGATGGCATTGCAGGTGGCAAAGCACTTCGGCGCCAGCCTGGTCATCGGCACGTCGACCAAGCCCGACCGCCGCTCGCGCCTGTCGGAGTTCGGCGCTGACATCGCGCTCGACAGCAACGATCCGAACTGGGTGAAGGCCGTGCTGGAACACACCGATGGCCACGGCGTGGATCTGCTGGTCGATTTCCTGGCCGGTCCGTTTATCAACGACAGCATGCGCGCCGTGAAGATCGGTGGGCGCATCGTCAATATCGGACGGATGGCAGGGGAGAGCGGAGAATTCGACTTCGATCTCCATTCGTTGCGCCGGATCCAGTACCTCGGCATGACCTTCCGGACGCGCACCGTCGAGGATTTCGGCGCGATTGCCGAGCGTGTGCAACGAGACTTCTGGCCGGCTCTCCGGCAAGGACAGCTGCGCCTGCCGATCGATGCAAGGTTGCCGCTGGATCGTGTCGCCGAGGCCTGCGAGATGATGCGCAGGAACACGCATTTCGGAAAGATCGTCCTGACGCAGGACGCATAAGGCGCACGCGACGCCTGGCCTGACTGCATTCGCCAGGCCGCCCCAAAAGCCTCACAAAGATTCACGGGTTTACCACCATTTGATTCGCGCTCTCACAGTCGCACAATTTGTGGAAACGTTTCTTCATGTTCCAGAAAATGCCTCACCCCACGGCGAGCGGACATGAAGCGCTGAACGCGTGAAATACAGAAGTTGGAGACAAAGATGAAGAAGTCCGCCGCCCTCGGTTTCCTTGCTGCAGTCGCCTTGTCCTTTGGCGCGCAGGCGCAGGGTGAAGCCAGTTATCCGAGCAAGCCGATCCGCCTGATTGTCCCGACCGCACCGGGTGGTGGCGGCGATGTGTTCGCCAGAATCCTCGCGGACCAGCTCGGCCGACGCCTGAAGCAGCCGCTGGTCGTCGAGAACAATGCCGGCGCGGCCGGCACCATCGCGATCGCACAACTCGCGCGGGCCACGCCGGATGGCTACACCATCGGCCTTGGCACGATGACGACCACCACGCTGGCCCCGGCCGTCTACCGGGCGCTGCCGTACGACCCCGTCAAGGACCTGACGACCATCGCCCGCGTGGGAACGTCGCCGATCATCCTGGTCGCCACCAAGGACTTCCCCGCCAACAACCTGAAGGAACTCGTGGCCGTGGCGAAGAAGAGCGCTTCGCCGCTGCAGTTCGGCACCTGGGGGCTGGGTTCCACCGGCCACTTCTGCGCGGAGGTGCTGGCGCAGAAGACCGGTATCAAGCTGGACCACATCCCGTTCAAGGGCTCGTCGCCCGTGGTGACTGCCATGCTGGGCGGGGTGGTGAAGCTGGGCTGGCTGGATATCGGCAGCGGCACGTCGGCCGTCAAGACCGGCAAGATCAAGGCGCTGGCCATGTGCACACGCCGCACGGCAAATTTCCCCAATGTTCCCACCTACAAGGAGCAGGGGGTCGATTTCGACCAATGGACGGGTTGGGCCATGTTCGCGCCCGCGGGTCTGCCAAAGCCGATCACGGAAAAGCTTGCCGCGGCCGTGCAGGAGACGCTCAGGGATCCGGCGCTGACGAGCAAGATGGCCGACCTCGGCATCACCCCTGACTACGTCGCCGGCAGCGAACAGGCCGCGATCAATGCGCGCGACATCGAAGTGTGGAAGCGCGTCGCGCGCGAAGCCAACATCAAGCTGGACTAGAACATTCCCCATATCCATCTCTTGGAGGTAGCCATGCCATTGCCCAAGGTTGTCACGCACCAGGACCGGCTGTTGTCGGTCAACATCAATGAATCGCACGAGTTTCCCGGATCCGAGCCAGGCTCGACCATCATTCCGCTGTTCCTCGATCGCGAAAACGGCGTCTGGGTCCTCTACGGCAAGTTTGAACCGGGCACCACGCTCCCGCCCCACTTTCATACCGGTACCGTGCACTTCTTCACGACGAAGGGGCAGTGGAACTACATCGAGTATCCCGAGGATCCGCAAACCGCGGGCAGCTACCTGTATGAACCCGGCGGCTCGGTGCATACCTTCTCCGTGCCGGCGGATGCAAAGGAGCCGGCCGAAGGCTTCATGGTCGTCTACGGCGCCAACGTGATCTTCTCGGAAGGCGAATTCCAGAGTGTCCGCGATGCCGGCGCGATCGAAGAGGGCATCCTCGCGGCCGCGCGCAAGGCCGGGATTCCCGTGCCGCGCTACATCCGGCCCAAGGGCGGCGCGGAGTTCTCCGCGGGCTGAAGCGTCCCCGCAGTTGGCAGGTCAGAACAAAATACTCAGGAGACAACTGTCATGAAGCATTCCCTTTGTCGCGGCCTCGCGGCGCTCTGCATGTCGATTGCCACCGTCGCCTTTGCCCAGCCCGCTGGCGACTATCCAGGCCGCCCGGTCAAGCTGATCGTGCCCTCTGCGCCTGGCGGCGGCGCGGACGCCTTTGGCCGCTTGCTCGGCGATCAACTGAGCAAACGTCTCAAGCAGCCGTTTGTCGTGGAGAACATCGCCGGCGCGGCCGGAACGATTGCAATCGGACAACTGGCGCACGCCAGGCCAGATGGCTACACCATCGCCCTGGGCACGATGACCACAACCACGCTGGCGCCGGCGGTCTACCACCAGTTGCCATACGATCCGGTCAAGGGCCTGACCACGCTGGCACGGGTCGGCTCCTCGCCGATCATCCTGGTCGCCACCACCGACCTGCCGGCCAACAACCTGAAGGAGCTCATCGAACTTGCCAGGCGCAGTGCAAAGCCGATCCAGTTCGGCACCTGGGGCCAGGGCTCGACGGGGCATTTCTGTGCCGAAGTACTGGCGCAGAAGACGGGCATCAAGCTTGACCATATACCGTTCAAGGGCGGTGCGGCGGTCATGACGGCGATGATGGGCGATGTGATCAAGGTTGGCTGGCTCGACATCGGGTCCGGCACGGCCGCGGTGAAGACAGGCAAGATCAAGCCGCTGGCAATGTGCACCCGGCGCACTGCCAACTTCCCGAACGTTGCCACGTACAAGGAGCAGGGCGTCGACTTCGACCAGTGGACGGGGTGGGCGATGTTCGCGCCGGCGGGCGTGCCCAAGCCCATCGTCGACAAGATCGAGGCGGCGCTGAAGGACACGCTGCAGGATCCCTCCGTCATGGCGAGGATGAACGACTGGGGCATCACCCCCGACTACCTCGGCGGCGCGGAGCAGGCTGCCGTCAACGTGCGCGAGATCGAGGTCTGGAAGCGCGTGGCCCGGGAAGCCAACATCACGCTGGACTGACCGCCCATGCCCGGCGTCGCGGATGTCAGCGGCCATGCTGGCCCGGAACTGCTGTCTCCAGAGCTGGAGGCCGCGTTGCGCGCCCATGTCATCCGCCGGCAACTTGCGAAGAACGAAGTGCTGTTCACCTATGGCTCGTCGCCGGAGGCGCTGTTCTGCGTGGAGCGCGGCCGCATGCGCTTCAGCGTCACGGCGGCCAACGGCCGCGAGGCCGTGCTCAGCGTGCTGGAGCCTGGGCAATGGTTCGGCGAGGTCTCGCTGTTCATGGAGGCGCCGCGCGTCTATGACGCTCGCGCGGTAGTCGATTGCGAGGTGCTCATGGTGCCCGCGCAGGCGTTCCACGCCATCGTCGACCATCACCCGGCATTCCTGATGGAATTCACGCGACTGATCTGCCGGCGCTATCGCTGGGCTCTGGAGTGGATCGACGAGACCATCCTGCAACCGCTGCCGGTACGGCTGGCGCGCCGGCTGCTGGCGGCGCAGCACGCGCACGCGTTGTCGGCGCCGGCCGGCGGGGATGCCGCGCTGCAGTTGTCTCAGGAGGACCTTGGGCACATGCTGGGCGTCTCACGTCAGAGCATCAACCGGCAGCTCAAGGAGTGGGAAGGCCAGCGGATCCTGCGGCTCCACTACGGGCACGTCACCCTGCTGGACCAGGACGCCTTGCGGCGCCTGGCCTGACGCGCTGGCTACCTGGCGCTGGCAAACTCCGCGCCGCCTTTCGGGCGGATGTACTTCGGCATTGGCATGGCGCCCAGCTTCACGGCGGCCAGCAGTGCTTCCTCGATGGCGCCGGCGTCCATAATGCTGTGGTACTCGCCATCGACGAAGTTGATGTTGGCGCCATGGACCACCATCAGGCCCTCGGCCGGTTCGCTGGCATCGGCCGGCACCATGAAGGTGTGGATGGACCCGCCGGGCTCGAACAGGTAGCTGCCCGCCGTTTGCGGATCGTCCGGGTACTCGGCGTAGTGCCACATGCCGCGCGTGGTGTAGAAATGCACCGTGCCCGTATGGAAATGCGGTGGCAAGATCGTGCCTGGCTCGAATCGCCCGTAGAGCACCCAGACCCCGTTCTCGCGGTCCAGGAACAGCGGGGTGATGGTGGTTCCCGGCACTTCCGTCGGCAGGCGCGGGACTTCGTTGGTATTGATCGTCAGCAGGCGCTCCTGATGCGTCGTGGCTTGCGGCAAGGACATGTCGATGTCTCCGTAGGAATGGTGATCGGTGCCGGCGAATTACGCCGCGGCAGCCTGGTTTGCCGTAGTGTCCCGCAACAGGCCGGCGAGGGCCTGCGCCTTCTGCCCGGCGGGCAAGCCGGCCAGTAGCTGCTGCATCATGGTCAGGCTGTCGTAGTAGATCCGTTCACAGGCCAGCGTCTCGCCGTCGAACAGGAAGAGGGCGATCATGCGGCAGCGGAACGGCCTCCCCGTCGGTGGCAGGCCGTTCAGGTTGCCGCGATGCGTGCCGAGCAGCCAGAACTCGACGATCACGGCGTCGTCGGTGTGCCGGAGCTGGATGATCTCGCTGCGCTGGTCCGGGAACGCCACGCGACTTTGCGTGTAGTACTTCCGAACATCATCGTTGCCATCAAACACTGCGCCGCTCGCAATGAGCTCGTAGTGCGGATGCGGAAACGTCGACAGGACCGCATCGAAGTCCTGCCGGATCTCGTCGGCAAAGTGATCGCGAACCACGCGTTCGCGAAGCGTGCGCAGGTCTGCGCAAGTGGTTGTTGTCGTCATCGAAGTCTCCGTTGCGCTTTTGTGAGGGACGCTGCCCAGCCGTTGCGGATGGCAGCGCTCCGGGAGCAATTATCGGGACGGGAGGCGAAGAAGACTGTCGCGGATTGGCGTTTCGATCCCGGGGTATTCCCGGCTTTGGTTGGGGTGTTGCCAGGCGTTCAGCCGTGGCACGGCGCTGGCCGGGAGAGCGTCTGGTAGTGACCGCCTTCGGCCGGGCAAGGGCACGGGACGGGCATGTCTGCCGACCCCGAGCGGATGTCAAGAGCTACGAGCGAGACGGTGTATGCGTCCGCAAGGCTTTCGCTTCGACGAGGCAGGTCTGGAACTGTCAGATCTCATTTTTTCGCCTACGCTAACAGTATCGTCGGCTTACTGGCGGCCGCTTGGGCGGTTCTCGAGAAGCCGGCTGCCGCGTACCCACGGAACCGCACGCGGGCAAGGACTCCACGCCATATCCGGGAGTTGTCGTCCGGGCTCATGGCGAGATCCCCGCCTGCACCCTGTCCGTAGATGTGGCTCTGCAAGCAGTTCTGGCCGGCAATCCGGGGCAGATCGAAATTCCACTGTTGCTGGTGGGCTGCGAAAATGCTGGCCGCTTCTGGTCATACTGGTTCCGAGGGCAGCGACCGAACCCTGCTGTATTTCGGTTGCCTGACCCTGTTCATCGCTCTGGCAACGCCGGCCGGTGCCCTGGTTGATATACAGACGTCGTACCTGCTCAAGAATCAGTTGCATGCGACCGCAACGCAGATCTCGATATTCCGGCTGGTGACGGGAATACCAGTGTACCTCGCGTTCGTTTTTGGTCTCGCGCGCGACCAATGGAACCCGCTGGGATTGCGGGATCGCGGCTTCTTCCTGATTTTCGCTCCGGCGACCGCGGTGGCATTCATCTGGATGGCGCATTCAGGTTTCTCATACGCGGGACTGGTAATCGGGATGCTGCTGGCAATGCTGTCGTCCCGATTTATCGCCGCAGCCTATCAGGGGCTGATCGCTCTGGTGGGCCAGGAGAAGCTCATGTCCGGGCGCCTGAGCGCTCTGTTGAACGTGGTCGGCTCCGTCCCGGTCGTTGCGGGAGCGTTCGCCTCCGGGTACATCTCCGATCATCTTGCCGCGAAAGAGGCCTTCTTCCTGGTGGCGATGTTCGCCTTGTTGATCGCCGTGTTGGGGCTCTGGAAGCCCGTTTCCGTCTTCGGCCAAATCTACGAGAAGCCGCAAGCCAGGGGCACGGATCTTGTCGGGAATGTCAGGCGGCTGGTGAGACATAAGGCTGTTTATCCAGCGGTTCTCATCTGCTTCCTGTGGAACTTTGCGCCAGGAGCGGCCACGCCGCTGCAGTTCTATCTGAGCAATGAGCTGCATGCATCGGATTCCGTTTACTCGTACTACAACGGGATCTTTGCCGCCGCGTTCATCCCGACATTCTTGCTGTATGGCTTTCTGTGCAAGAAGGTATCACTGAACAAGCTGCTGTGGTGGGGAACGATCGTCGCAGTGCCGCAGATGATTCCGCTGGCATTCATTCACTCATCCAATCTCGCCCTTGTCTTGGCGGCACCGATAGGGCTGATGGGCGGTGTAGCCACGGCAGCATACTTCGATCTCGCGATGCGGTCCTGTCCGCCGGGCCTGCAAGGGACCCTGATGATGCTGGTGGATGGCGTTCTCGCGCTTTCGGCGCGTGCCGGCGATCTCCTGGGCTCGTGGATCTATAACAGCAGCCCAACGCACGGCTTTACGTATTGTGTGATCGCGACTACCGCGGTGTACGCACTGATCCTGCTTTTGATCCCGCTGACGCCAAAAGCATTGATTGCTACCAGGGATGGCGAACCAAGCCCGGAGGTCCAAGCCTAGGTGTCGGCCCGCTGGTGATCCATTACCCAGCCAGCCGGCTCATTCCGCGACGCACCACGAATCAGGCTGGAGACAGCGTGCGGCGTGGGCGAATGGTCGATCGCGCTGCCTCAGCGTGTCAGTGAAATTTCCTTTCCTGTCCGGGGATCAAGCAGAATGACCCGGATAATTCCACTTGTTGCCAGTCGCTGATTGTCGGGGCTGAACGTAAGCGATGAAAGCGCTCCGCTGTACCGGTTGACGAGGTCTCCGCTTTCAGTGTCATAGATCTCCAGGTGATAGTCCGCAGACAGTTCACGAGAAAAACGAATCATGGCGAGCCATTTCCCATCTGGCGAGAATGCCAGCGGGCAGTTGAAAGCCGGCCATGACGCCTGCGCGAACCCTGTCACCGGGACTCCGCTCGGAGCGCCCGTCAATTGGACCGTACGTGCCAACCCGATTACCGAGACAACGGAGACAAGTCTTTCCGCCGACTGACTGCCGGCCGTAGGTTTTTGAGGATCGACGAGCAATTTCTGAACCGCGAAATCGCCGGTTGCAAGGAAGCGAACCTCATAGCCGCCTGCCCCGGCAGCGAGTCGCGTGCCGTCAGGAGAAAAGGCGACTGACAAGACCGGTCCTGAGAAATCTTTGAAAACTGCAGCAATTCTCCGGCTCGATAGTTCCCAGAACGTGACATTGCGATGGATGTCTCCCGCCGCCAGTAACTTGCCATCAGGCGAAATGGCGACGGACATCACGCCCGATTTGGCATCAGTCAACACTGCACTCAGCGAACCCGTGTTCACGTCCCACAGCTTGATGAGAGCTTCCGGGCCCGCGGTTACCAGGTTCGTTCCAGCCGGAGAAAATGCAAGTGTCGTGGCACCATCCGACTCCTTGAACCGCAGGATGCGCTGCCATGTCCTGGCGTCCCAGATCAACACACCGTTATCGAACCCGGCAGTTGCAAACACTTTCCCGTCAGGCGAAAAGGCGACCGCGGCGGCATTCTTGTGCAGGCTCCAGGGCTCATTGCCTTTGAGCTTCTTGATCGGCACCAGGGTGCTCGAATCCGCGATTACGATTTCCTGATCGCGAACTGCAACAATGGCGCTGCCATCGGGTGCCCATGCAAGCGCACGTGCATACCCCCCAAGGAACTGCCCCGGGTGAGCAGGGGGCGCAGCGCAGCCTGTTACCAGCGCCCACAGAAAGAGAAGGGTAAGGAAGGGGAGGCGAGTCATTTATCACGCTCCGACTTTGATTGCCCTCCGATCTTGCTGTAGGGCGCGGCTGGGTGCCATTGTTATTGTGGCTGTTCCCGGCGGCCGCGCAGCGCCAGCAGGCGCAGGCCGAGATCCGAGGCACGCTTGCCGGCGGACTTGGTTGCCACGCCGCCGAGCATCGGCCAGCGCGTCGTAGGGTTCCAGGCGGGTGCGGGATGGTGGCGTGCGCAATCGCTGGCGGGCGAGGAGGGGGCGGCAGACCCTAGTAATGTATGGTGGCCGGGCTCTGGATGCCGGCGTTCTCGTCAACGACATACGCTTCGATTCCTGCGCTGCCGCCATTCCACCAGTTTGTCATATCAAAGACAGTCTCGTCGTCCAGCCGCGGGACATGGACGCCGTAGATGGTTAACGGCTTGCCGGGCGCGCCCAATCAGTACGCCCTGGTGAATCCCCCATCGTGCAACAGGTTCGCCCCAGTCATGTGGTCGGAGAAACGCGATAGCAAAACTTCAACGGCGAGCGCAACTTCTTCGGGGCGACCGTACTTGCGCAGCGGAATATTCTCAGTCTCGGCGGCAAGCCGTTCGGCGAAGCTCATGGCAGCGTCCGCCGCACGCCGCTCAATCGATGCAATGTAGTCGGGGGTGAGCGTGCCGCCAAGCGAAAGGGTATTGACGTGAATCCCCTTTTCGCCAAGCACCAAAGCCAGCGTCTTGGCCTGCGCCAGCCAGGCGCAGCGCAGGACGTTGCTGGTGGCGTAGTTACCGAGTGCCTGCACCGAGGTGATGGCAGAAACAATGACGATCTTTGCGCGCCTTTCCTGAGCGGGATCCGGGCGCATTGTGGAGATCGCGTTCCTGAGGAGCTCGAGCGGTCCGATGAAATGACTTTGGAACAGCTCGCGCCACGTATCGGCGGGCGGCTGACAGTCACCGGTAGGCCGCATCTGCGGTGGCATGAGTACGACGCCATCCAGGACTGCACCGCTCGATGCGAGCTGAGCCCCAAAGGTCGCAACAGAGGCATCGCTGGCCATGTCCACCGCGATCCAGCAATGAGAACCGCGGGCTGGCTCTGGCAGGGCCACACAAGCAGACTGGAGCCGGTCGGCATTGCGGGCGGCGAGAATCAATGAGTAGCCAGCCTCCGCCAGGCGTGCGCAGACGGCACTCCCGATACCACCAGTGGCACCAGTTACCAAAATCGTTCTTTTCGGCTCGATCATGTCAGTCACCGTGGGTGCGGATGCACTTGTCATGCCGAGTCCGGCGAGCTTGACCAGCAATGGAAACCCGTCAATGGCCAACTGGGTGTGACTTGACACGTCACTTCCATACTAGGCCAATTCGGCGGAGAACCGGGGGCATCCTTTTGCCAGTCGAATGGCTACGGACATCGGGTTCAGCCCAGCCATGAGTATTCGGGCCACGGCGCTAACCGAGCACGCTCCACCCATTTCAGCCGTGGCACCCGACTTCAGCATGTACTAACCTTTTAATTTGCAGTCTTCCTTAGTGGGAATTGTTGTGAATATGCAGTCGGCTGGTCACCAGTTCACTTGCAACCGGCCCATCTGCCTTGACAAATATTGACTGGGAGCCAACATGCGTGCTGCCATTGTCGGCGGTTCGCTCGGTGGATTGACGGCCGCACTGCTGCTGCGCGATCTGGGCATCCAGGTCGATGTCTACGAGCGCTCGCCCGCCGAGCTGGTCCAGCGCGGCGCGGGGATAGGCTTCCTGCCCGACGCAGCCCGATATCTGGTTCAGAACGCAGGCCTGGCCCTGGACGATATCAGCATCGCTACGTCCTGCATCCGATACCTGGACCGTCGCGGAGAACGCATCTACGAAGCCGCGCACGGTTACCGGTTCAGTTCTTGGAATACGGTGTACCGGCACCTGCTGGCATTGATCGATCCGAAGTACTATCACCTCGGCCACGAGATGACCGGATGGTCCGAAGACGACTGGGGCATGGCGGTCCAGTTCGCGGATCAGTCTTCAACCGCTGTGGACCTGCTGATATGCGCAGATGGGGTCGGTTCGACTGCCCGGTCGCGCCTTTTGCCACAAGTGCGGCGAAGCTATTCGGGTTATGTGGCATGGCGCGGCAAGGTTTCCGAATCTTCGCTGGATCCAGCGACGCGCGTGGTGTTCCACGATGCGATTACGTACTACGTTCTTGCGAACAGCCACATTCTTGTCTATCCAATTCCTGGGGCAGATGGCTCGATCGCGCCGGGCGAGCGGCTGATCAACTTCGTCTGGTACCGGAACTACCTCGAAGGCAGCGACCTCGACGAACTGCTGACCGACACTGCCGGCCAGCGGCACGACCTCTCCCTGCCTCCGGGGAGTGTGAGAGACGCACACCTGGCTGAGCTGAGGGCAATGGCTGCATCCCGGCTCCCGGCACCGTTTGCGCAGGTCGTGTGCGGTGCCGCGCAGCCATTCCTGCAGGTTATTTGCGACGTTGAGGTGCCACGGATGGTCTTTGGCCGCGTCTGCCTGATCGGGGATGCGGCATTCGTCGTCAGGCCGCATGCAGCGGCCGGAACCGCCAAGGCAGCAGCCGATGCCTGGTCCCTGGCGGGTGCCTTGAAGCGTCATGGGGACGTGGTGGCTGCGCTGGCCGATTGGGAACCGCGACAACTTGCACTTGGAAAGCAATTGCTCGAGCGCACGCGGCGCATCGGCCGCCGTTCCCAGGTAGACTGCAATTGGATTGCAGGCGATCCCGAGTTGATCTTCGGGCTGCATGGACCTGGGGCGTGACCGTGGACCCCATCGGCAGTATTGCGCATTGCGCCTATCGCTCGTTGCTTGGGCCTTCTCGTGCCACCATGGTCCGGCCTCGCCGATGCGACATGGCGCTCAGTCAGCGCACCGCTGAATGAACTGGATCATGGCAGGCAGGATGGATTCCCGGAAACGCTGGCCGGCGAAGGTGCCATAGTGACCCACGCCGTCAACGACCAGGTGTTCTTTCCGGTCGGCGGCAAGACCCGCGCAGAGCGCGTGAGCCGCTTCGGTCTGGCCGCGGCCGGTGATGTCGTCCTCGCTGCCTTCGATGGTCAGCAATGAAACGTTGGTAATGGCCTCGGGGTAGACACGGCGCTGGCCGACTTCCATGCAGCCGCGGCACAGGTGATGCTCCAGGAAAACCTTCTGGATGGTTTCCAGGTAGTACTCGGCCGGCACGTCGAGCACGGCGTTGTACTCGTCATAGAACTTGCGATGCCTGGCTGCCTCGCTCTGCCTCCCATCGACCAGGTGGCGGTAAAAGTCGAGGTGCGCACCGGCGTGCTGTGCGACGTTCATCGACACGAAGCCTGCAAGCTGGAGGAAGCCCGGATAAACCCGGCGCCCGGTTCCCGGGTAGCCGGCGGGCACCCGTTCGATGACGTTGGTCTCGAACCACGCCAGCGAATATTGCTGCGCGAACTGGTCGACCGCCGTCGGGCTGACGCGGGTGTCGATCGGCGCGGCGACCAGGGTCATGGAGCGGGGCTGCATCTGCTCGTTGTCTTCGGCCATCTGGGCGACCGCGCAAAGCACCGGGACCCCGGGCTGGCAAACCGCCACGATATGGGTGCCCGCGCCGAGGTACCGCAAGAACTTTTTCAGGTAATCGACATAGCCGCCAAGATCGAAGTGCCCGGCGTCAAGCGGGACCACGCGCGCATCGGCCCAGTCGGTGATATAGACATCATGACCGGGCAGCAATGCCTCGACCGTCGGGCGCAGCAGGGTGGCGTAGTGGCCGGAGAGCGGCGCCACCAGCAACACCCGCGGGCCAGGACTGGACATGTCCTTCCTGAAATGCAGCAGCCGGCAGAAGGGCTCTTCGATGAGCGCGGTCTCGGTGACGGCCACCCGTTGCCCGCGTACCAAGACCTCGTCGATCTCAAAGCGAGGTTTCCCGTAGGCCTTGGTCAGCCGGGTGAACAACTCAAGCGCGGCGTCGGCCTCGCGCAGTCCCGGAAGCCAGGCGACCGATTCGCCCCAGAAATTGACTGCACGATAACCTGCCTCGATCATCGCCCCGAGCGGGCCGAGGGACTGCAGCGTGAGTTCCCGCAGAGCATAGAGCGCCATGGCGATTCCCGCCTCTTGAATAGGGTTGGTGTGTTGTTCTGGCGCAGGGGCCGGCAGACCGGGCGCTGCGCAATGCGGGCTTCAGCGCAGTTGGCGCGCAGGACAGCCGCACGGCCGGCTTCGTGCAAGGTGGGCGGGCGGGCGACAGGCTTCTGCCGCGGGTGCGTTGGTGGGAAGGTGGCGCTGGTGCACCGAGAAGTGCTGCGCGCGGCTCAGGTGCCGTCGATGTCGAATGGACTGGCTGCGGGAGGCTCCGGTGTTGCCGTGGCGGCCGTTGCGGCCGGACAGTTGCGCGCGGCCCAGGTCGGACGCGAATCGGCTGGAATGCTGCATGATGCCCCCCCACTACTCAAGCCACCAGCATTGCGTCGCAATGCCAGCGGTACAGCTTGCAATCAAGTTACGCCATTTACATTCTGTAACACATTCGATCTAACCCTATTGCAACGCTTTGCATACGTCCTTGGCAACGAAGGAAGGCTGGCGGGTTCATTCGATGCGAATGTGGCCTTATGTGCTGGCAATATGTGATCCTCTATTGCCAGCAGGGCGGACCCAGCCGGGCCGTCTGCCAGGCTATTTGTAAATTTTTGCAAGTTGCGTTCGGGTAAAACGCCAGGCAGGCGGATGTCGTTGACCCGCCCGGTCCCGATTCCTCGCTGTCACGCTGCCCGGCCAATGACCGGAATCACGCCGAAGGCGACGGTAGCCAGCATCATGACCACTGCCGCCGACAGCGCCCAGAGCAGCGTATAGCGCTGGTGATCGCCAAATTCGACCTCGGCCAGGCCGACCAGCAGGTAGGTCGACGCGACCAGGGGGCTCAGCAGGTGAACCTGTTGCCCGATCAGCGAGGCGCGTCCGATCTCCGCCGCGCCGATGCCATAGACGGCGGCAGCCTTGGCCAGGATCGGCAGGATGCCGAAGTAGAACGCGTCGTTCGAGATAAAGAACGTGAACGGAATGCTCAGCACCCCGGTCACCAGGGCCATGTACGGACCCATCCAGTCCGGCACGGCGCTGATGACGCTGTTGGCGATGGCGTCGACCATCTTGGTGCCCGACAGGATCCCGACGAAGATGCCGGCGGCGAAGATCAGCGACACCACCGGCACGACGTTGGCGGCATGCGCGCCCATGCGCTCCTTCTGTTCGTGCAGGCTCGGGTAGTTGACCATCAGCGCGATGGCGGATGCGATGATGAACAGTGCAGGCAGCGGCAAGGTGCCGAGAATCAGCAGCACCATCAGTGCGATGGTCAGCAGGAGGTTGAACCACAGCAGCTTCGGCCTGGCGATCTGCGGATCGCCGGCGGCCTCGGGCATGGCATGGCCGTCATCGCCGGCCCCGGTGCGCATCAGTGCGATGCTGCCAAGCCGGTTGCGTTCGCGGCGGCCGAGCAGGAATGCCACGAACAGGCCCCACATGCCGGTGACAATCATCGGCAGGATCATCGGCACGAACAGCGAGCCCACGTCCACGCCCAGCGCACTGGCGGCACGCGCAGTCGGGCCGCCCCAGGGCAGGATGTTCATCAGCCCGCCCGCCATCATGATCACGCAGGCCAGCACCAGCCGGCTGATGCCCAGGCGCTTGTAGAGCGGGAGCATCGCGGCGCAGGTGATCATGTAAGTGGTCGAGCCGTCCCCGTCGAGCGACACCAGCGCGGCCAGCACGAAGGTGCCCATGATGATCTTGACCGGATCACCGCCCACTAATTTCAGGATCACGCGCACCACCGGATCGAACAGCCCGGCATCGATCATCAGGCCGAAATACAGGATGGCGAACATCAGCATCACGCCGGTCGGCGCCAGCTTCTTGACGCCGTCCAGCATCATCGGGCCGAGTTCCGGGCCGAAACCGCCGATTGCGGCGAACGCAATCGGAACGAGGATCAGCGCCACCATGGCCGAGAGCCGCTTGGTCATGATCAGTGCCATGAACACGATCACCATCGAATAGGCGAGCAGGGTCAACATCTTTCTCTGTATCTCTTTGCCGCCCTGCCGCGTGGGGCGCTTGGGGGCGGGTGTGTGTGCGTCCGTCTGGCGCACGTGGTCAAGGGCGAGGCCGATCCCGCCGGCACGCCAGGGCGTGCCAGGTATGGAATGACCGCGGAGGGTGGCAGTCTTGTGCGCAGGCCCAGGCGGGCCGCGCGGGTGTGGCTCAGCTGGCGGAAACGATGCGGTTCACTACCGCGTCCGCAAACTGCAGCGTGGAGGCCGTGCCGTGCAGGTCGCCGGTCTTCACCTGGTCCTGGCCGAGGGTCAGCTCGATGGCTGTGCGCAGGCGCGTGGCCAGATCCTGGCGGCCCACGTGGTCGAGCATCAGGCCGGCGGCCAGCATCAGCGAGATCGGGTTGGCAATGCCCTTGCCGGCGATGTCGGGCGCCGAGCCGTGCACGGCCTCGAAGATCGCAGCGTTGTCACCGATGTTGGCGCCCGGCGCCATGCCAAGCCCGCCAACCAGGCCAGCGATCTGGTCCGACAGGATGTCGCCGAACAGGTTGGTACAGAGCAGCATGTCGAAGCGCCACGGGTTGAGCACCAGCTGCATGGCGCAGGCGTCGACAATAATGTCGTCCATGTCGACGCGGCCGGCGTAGTCCTGGGCCACTTCACGCGCCGCTTCCAGGAAGATGCCGGTGAGCGCCTTCAGGATATTGGCCTTGTGCACCACGGTAATCTTCTTGCGGCCGTTCCTGACGGCGTACTCGAAGGCGAAGCGGGCAATGCGCCGGCAGGCGTCGCGCGTGTTGGTGCCGGTGGACACGGCTACCGCATGCGGGTCGTCGCCAACCGGAATGTAGTAGTCATGGGCCACATAGAAGCCGCCGACGTTCTCGCGCACCAGCACCAGGTCGATATTCTCGAAGCGGCCCGGCACCAGGGTGCGGGCCGGGCGCACATTGGCATAGAGGTTGAACGCTTCGCGCAGGCGCACATTGACGGAGCGGAAGCCGCCGCCCACCGGCGTGGTCAGCGGCCCTTTCAGGGCCAGGCCGGTGCGGCGGATGCTGTCCAGTGTGTCTTCGGGCATGGCATCGCCGCTGTACTCGACGCCGGCCATGCCCGCCCGCCGGATATCCCAGGCAAACGGGGCGCCAAGCGCATCCAGCACCCGGACGGTGGCGTCCACGACTTCGGGACCGATCCCGTCGCCGGGGATCAGCGTGGCCGGGATCTGTTCGCGTGCACCGTTTTCCATTTGCGTTCCTGTCGTGAAGTAAGCGTTGCGCTGGCCGGCCAAGGCGCCGGGCCAGGGACTGTGTTTCTCGTCCCTGGGGGGGCGCCGGTGGCGGATTCCGCCGTTTGCCGCCGGTCCGGCTAACCAGGGGCCCGATTCTAGGCGGGGAAGGCTGTCAGGAAACTGTCAATGTGCCGGCTATGTCATTGGGGTTTACGCTGAGGGCGGCAAACGCTGCTGACGGAGATCGACTGAGGAATCGGGGCCGGCGACAGTGAAATCGTCGCCACTGCAGTGCGCCGGGACTGGCCGCGACGATGAATGTGCGCCGATGCCCGGAAGCCGCGCTAAGCGGGCAGGCGTGCCGCCTTGAATTGTTTCCAGAGGCGGCGCAGCGGCTCCCTGTCAACGCTGACGCCCCTTGCGATATAGCCGCGCGCGTAGCTACAGCCAATCGCAAGTTGCTGCCGCTCTGTCCTCAGGCGCAGCAACAATCCCCCTGCAACCGCCATATCATTGCGCCATCCTAGGTCATCCTGCAGGCGCGACAGTTGCCGGCGATAGCGGCGCACCTTATTCGCAGCAAACAAGGATTCAAAGAACTCGGTCGCGTAGCGCAGCTTCTTTGCGGCGATACGCGCACGATGGCGCTGCTGCTCATCGAGCTTGGCCATGCCCCGCCCCCGCTTGAGAAGCCTGCGTTGCCGCTTGCGCAGCGTGGTCAGCGCGAAGTCCCTGGCGGGTCCGGTGAGTGCCGCGCGCTGCGCCTCGTCCAGGCCATGGCGCCAGTCCGCACTGCCCAGCCAATGGTTCAGCGTCAGGACCAGCCGGGTGTAACGATCGGAATTCACGGCTTGGGCCGCGCGTTGCCGGGCATCGGCCGCGACTGCCTTCGCCGCGGCAAGCACCGCGCCCGCGCCCACGTCCTCCGGCGCCCCATCGAACGCGTCACGCAAGGTGGTGTTGGCAAGCACGTCCCAGTCGCGTGCGGGGCCCAGTTCATCGGCAATCCATTTGAGTTCCGCTTGCAGTGCCGGCGGACAGGCAACCAGCGGCTCAAAGATGTCAAGCGCGGAGCGCAGGCGACGCAGGCCGACACGCATCTGGTGCACGCTTTCCGGATTGGAGCTGTTGACCACGCCGCGTTCGTTCCCGGAGATTTGCGCCAGGCAGTTCCGGGCAATGCACTGAAACACCGCTTCCGCCGACCCGGCGTCGGCCAGCCTGAGGGGCTCAGACCGTACCGCTTCATTGGCCTCGTCAGCGACCAGCGCATAGCCACGGTCGCCTTTGCTGGCGCGGCTCAGCCGCATTGGCACTGCGTCGAGCAGCCGCAGGGCAAACGCTGACAGATGGGCCGGCTCCCCGGCCTGGATCTCCATCTCAAGCTCGCGGATCGGCTCCGTGGCATCGTTCGCACGAACAACGCCGCGATCGACAGCCAGTTCGACCTCGTCCCCCTGTGGCAAGCGCAACAGCAGGACCGTGCGCCGGACATCCGTGATGAAGATCGGCTTCAGGCGTTCTGCCAGGTCGCCTTCACGGAGCAGCATCCCCAACGCAGTGCCCTCGGGCAATTTGTCTCGCAGTGCTCCAAGATCTGGCGTATTTCCCGGAACCGCCGACTCAAACTCTTCCCGCTCGTAAAGCGCCCCATGCTGCGTGCCACAGGTCTTCAAGGTCTGCACGTAATGATCACCCGCTTGTCGCACGCGCAGCGATGCGTGCATACGCCGGAAAGCAAGATCAGACGTATCGAAATACGTGCTCACGAGCCTGTCTTCGTGCGGCGGCTCCACGCAGCAGGACGACACCAGGGGCAAGCCGATCAGCCCTTCGGCCTGGTCCTGCAGCAACTCGAGCTTGAGTTCGCGTTCCATTTATCCGAGCTTTGCCGTGCCCTCGAATTTTGCGTATACGCTGGCCTGGACTGCGTTCATCACTGCAAGGATCTCGTCACTGGCAGGGCCGCTGGCCGTCACGCCTGTGGCGTTCTTTGGCTTCGAGCCGGGCGGGTCGAAGACAAAGAGCGTATCGAACTTTCCGGCCGACGCTTTCTTCAGGCGCCGGTTGAGTGCTTTCAGGTATCGCTTCTTGTCAGTCTTTGACATAGGTTCCAAGGTTATCCGCGGTGGTAATCACAACCAAAATCATTGAACTACCTGCTTAGTGAATTCACTGCGTCACCAGGCAGCACTGCTAGTGCGGCTGGCCTGCATTTGACTCCGCGCCGGTGAAGGGGATTTCGTGCTCCCGCAACTTCTGCAGTGATCGGGTCAGCCTGGCGCCGTACTTGCGGTCCGCGGCCAGCAGCAGGGCCTCTATGCCGTCGTCCAGCCCAGCAAGCCCGCGGTCACCCGGCACCCTGGTCGCTTTCATCTGCTGCAATTCGTTGGCAATGCGCTTCGCCAGCTTGCGCACAAACTCCGGGTCAAGGTGACCTTGCGCTGCAGCACCTCCAATATGCTCGATCAAGCGCATCAGGCCGTCCGGGGTGGTCTCGGTCGCAGAAGGTATTTCGTGTGTCATTGGCAGCTCCAGTGGGCGCGTCAGTTCATTCTACGCATCGGATGCTCGTAAGATGGTACGTATTTCGCGGGAGCAGTGCGATCAGATTCGCCTCGATATGCGCGATACGCCAGCTAGAATCGGGAAGGATTCCCCCGCACAGGCACTCACACCATGAAACCCGAATCCGATCCCATGCAGTATGCGTCGCCGATGGCCGCGGGAGAGGGGCGCCTCGGCACCCCGGTCGATCCGGACGGCCTGCTGAATGGCAATGAGCTCTATATCAACCGCGAACTCAGCCAGCTGGAGTTCTTCGGGCGCGTGCTGCAGCAGGCCGCCGATCCCGCGGTGCCGCTGCTGGAGCGCCTGCGTTCCCTGTGTACCTTCAGCAGCAACCTGGATGAGTTCTACGAGATCCGCGTGGCCGGCCTGAAGGAGCAGTGCTTGCTTCAGTCTCCGGTGGTCGGCCCGGACGGGCTGACGCCGCAGGCGGTCTATGCCAGGGTCAACCAACGGGTCCGGGAGCTGGTCGATCAGCAGTACCGCCTGTTCAATGACATGCTGATTCCGGCCATGGCCGAGCAGCAGATCCGCTTCTTGCGGCGGCCCTCGTGGAACCCCGCGCAGGCGGAATGGATCCGGGAATTCTTCTTCGCCGAACTGATGCCAGTTCTGACACCGATCGGCCTGGACCCGGCGCATCCGTTTCCGCGGGTTCTTAACAAGAGCCTGAATTTCGCCGTTGAGCTCGAGGGCAAGGATGCGTTCGGGCGCAACTCCGGCTATGCGATCGTGCAGGCGCCACGAGCGCTGCCGCGGGTTATCGCCTTGCCACCGGATATTGCCGGATGCGAGCATGGCCTCGTTTTCCTTTCGTCCATCCTGCATGCCCACGTCGGCGAGCTGTTCAGTGGCATGACGGTGCGCGGCTGCTACCAGTTCCGCGTGACCCGCAACAGCGAGCTGTTCGTGGACGAGGAAGAGGTCAAGAACCTGCGCGAGGCGCTGCAAGGCGAACTGCCGCACCGTCATTATGGTGATGCGGTCCGGCTGGAGGTGGCAGATAACTGCACGCCGGCAATGACTGCGTTCCTGCAGCATCAATTCGGCCTGGCGGCAAGCGAGGTGTTCTCCGTCAACGGACCGGTCAACCTGGTTCGCCTGATGCAGGTGCCAGATCAGGTGGACCGGCCGGAACTGAAATACCTGCCTTTCCGGGCCGGCCTGCCGAAGGTGCTGCACGAGCATTCCGATATCTTTCGCGCCATTCGCGAGGGCGACATCCTGCTGCATCACCCGTTCCAGTCGTTCACGCCGGTGGTGGACTTCGTCAGGCAGGCGGCACAGGACCCCGATGTGGTGGCAATCAGCCAGACAGTGTATCGGGCCGGGCACGACTCGGTCCTGCTCTCGGCACTTATCGAAGCCGCGCGCAACGGCAAGGAAGTCACCGTCGTGGTGGAACTGCTGGCCCGCTTCGATGAAGAGGCCAATATCGGTTGGGCAACGCAACTGGAGGAAGTCGGCGCGCATGTCATCTACGGGGTAGTCGGCTTCAAGGCGCACGCCAAGATGGTCATGGTATTGCGACGCGAGGGTGGGAAGCTCCGGCGCTATGCGCATCTCGGCACCGGGAACTATCACCACCAGACCACGCGCACCTATACGGATTTTGGGTTGCTCACATGCAATGAGTCGCTGACGCAGGATGTGGCGCAAGTGTTCAGCCAGCTGACGGGCCGTGGCCAGACGCATTGCATGAGCCATATCTGGCAATCGCCCTTTACCATGAAGAAGGCGTTGCTTGAGGCGATCCGGTGCGAAGCCGGGCATGCCAGGGCTGGCGGCAAGGGATGGATCATTGCCAAGATGAACGCATTGCTGGAGCCTGACCTGATCCAGGCGCTGTACGACGCCTCACGTGACGGGGTCCGTATCGACCTGATCATCCGGGGCGCCTGTGCGCTGCGCCCCGGCGTTGCCGGCCTGTCGGAGAACATTGAGGTGAAATCGGTCATGGGCCGGTTTCTCGAACACTCGCGCATCTTTTATTTTCACGACGGCGGCGCGGAAAGGGTCATGCTGTCCAGCGGTGAATGGATGGAACGAAGCCTGTCCCGGCGCATCGAGATCTGCTTTCCCATCCTCGATGCCAGGTTGAAGGAACGCGTCATCGCGGAAGGGCTGAAGCCGTACCTGGCAGACCGGTGTGACGCCTGGCAGATGACGCCGGACGGAAGATACGAGCGTCAGGCCTCGCGAGACGGCGAGGCTGCGCAGAATGTCCTGCTGTCGGCTTTGACGTGAGCCAATGGGGTTTGCACGCAGTGCAGGTTTCTCATTGGTGGTTCGGTATCGCACGATCACCGGATGACGGAAACATGACAGTCATAGTCGTGCGGCAGCAGAGGCCGTAGCGGCCTGATGCCGGCTGTAGTGATCCTTCTCATCGCCAGAGACAAAAAGGCCGTCTGTAGCAGGGCGGCTTTTTTGTTGCCGGCGACAAGACGTCAGTCGTTTTGTCCTGCCTCAAAGGGCAGCGATCTGCTGGCCTGAATTGCCCAGGCATAGAAACGTCGTCGTCAGACAAGGGAAGAAGAATCATGAAGCCAATGCAGGATTGCCGCTTGCGTTTTCTCCATGCATTGAGCCGGCAAGCGACGGTCCTGCTGCTGTTGCTTGGCGCGGTCGCGCTGGCTCGGGCCGGGGATGTCACAGGGGCGGGTTCAACCTTTGTCTATCCGCTGATGTCCAGATGGGCGGCGACCTACTATGCCCGTACCGGCGAGCAGGTCAACTATCACCCCACCGGATCGGGAAATGGCATTCGCCAGATCGGGTCTGCCAGCGTGACCTTCGGCGCTACCGACATGCCACTCAGGCCCGAAGAGCTGCGGGCTGCGGGGCTGCTGCAATTTCCTATCGTGGTCGGGGGCGTTGTGCCGGTGCTGAACCTCGACGGCGTTGGACCGGGCCAGTTGCGCATGACCGGCACGCTGCTGACGGACATTTACCAGGGAAGGATCGTCAACTGGAATGACCCGGCCGTTGCGGCGGAAAATCCGGGCATGGTATTTCCCGACCAGAAGATCGTGGTGGTTCATCGGAGCGACAGTTCGGGAACCACGTTCAACTGGACCGACTACCTTACGAAGGTCAGCCCGCAATGGGGTGCAAGGGTGGGCGCCGGCACGACTGTGAAATGGCCCGTTGGGGTGGGCGCGAACGGAAACGAGGGGGTTGCCACTTATATCCGTAACGTGAAGGGATCCATTGGCTACGTTGAGTTGACCTACGCCTTGCAGCGCAAGCTGTCCTATGCCTCGGTCAGGAATCGCGACGGGGTATTTGTGCAGCCATCGCGCGAAACCTTCAGCGCCGCGGTCACCTCGGCAGAATGGAACCCTAAGGCCGATTTCTACCAGGTAGTGACGAATGCCTCCGGGCCGCAGGCATGGCCGATTGCCGGTGTCGTGTTTGTGCTGATTTCCAGGACGCGTGGCAACGCTGCCGAGACGAAAGACGTGCTCGCATTCTTCCGTTGGGCGCTCTCAGAGGGACAGGCCGACGCCGCGGCCGAGCATTATGTCGCGCTCCCCGATAGCCTCGTCAGGAATGTTGAATCGTACTGGCAGGAGGCCTTTCGATAGCGGGGTGCCGCGCCCCCGCCTTGCGGCTCCAGTGGCCTGCCTTCACCATTAATTGGATGCGGCTCATGACGTTTCATTTTCTATACATACTTTTTCCGGTCGCTCCGGCGGCCTGTCTACTACTTCCTCGCTAAGCCGTTCAGCTCGATCCAGCATTCCCCTCCAGTGGGGATTGACCGCATAATTCGGGGCGCTGGATATCCGGCTCCGCAGTGCCTGCCGGAGCCTCCGGAAACGACTTTCCTTGGCTGGCAATGCCTTGTCCTGCAAGGCTTCACGGGAATTCCGCAGCCCCGCGGCGACGGTAGCCGTGACCAGTGCCGTGCGCTCCGACATTATCCTGCGCGCCGGTGGCGCGGCGCATTTTCATCCGCCTGCGGGACGCCATTCCGTATAGCCGCAGCTCGTCCATAGGGCCGATTTTCCATTCCGATTCCGCCAGCTAGATTGACCTCATCGTTGGCGCGGCCAAGGCCATCGAATTTTGCGTGCTCAAAAGGCCAAGGAAAGGGGGTCCATCCATGAAACGCATCCACATGAAGCTGGCGGCCTTGCCGCTCGCCTGTCTCGTCATCACGGTCGCAGGTTGCGGGGGAGGCGGGGGCGACTCGACGTCTGCCACTGCCGCCACCACAGCACCAGGCACCGGAACGTCAACGTCAACGCCAACGTCACCCACTTCACCCACTTCACCCACTTCACCCACTTCACCCACGTCGCCAGCAACGCAGACCGCGGCCAGCAGCGCCATGCTGTCGGGTACCACCGATCCCGGGCCCGAGATCGGTAAAGACGGGGACTTCTACCTGAATACCGTGACCTGGATGCTGTTCGGGCCCAAGGCAAACGGCGTGTGGCCGGCAGGGGTTTCGCTGGCGGGTACCGGCAATACCGGGACGGCCGGGAACACCATCCTGTCCGGCTCGGTCGATCCGACCGACAGCGTTGGCAACAATGGCGACTACTACATCAATACCACCACCTCGACCCTGTTCGGGCCCAAGGCAAACGGCACGTGGCCGCCGGGCGTCCCGATTGGTGGCGGCACCGGGTCGGGCACCGGCGGCGGCGTCGTCCTGACGGGCGCGGGGGCGCCGGCCAACAGTGTCGGCAACAATGGCGACTACTACCTCGACACCAACACCTGGACGCTGTATGGGCCCAAGGCCAATGACGTGTGGCCGGCAGGGGTCACGCTGATCACCCAGCCCGGCGGCAGCGGCGGCACCGGCGGCACCGGTGGCGGCACTGCAGGCAATGGCGGACACATCCTGTACGGCAGCGGTGCGCCGACCGACGCCATCGGCGTCGATGGCGACTTCTATTTCGACACCACGACCTCAACGCTGTACGGTCCCAAGGCGGGCGGCAAGTGGCCGACCTCGGGTGTGACCGCAGGGACAGGCACCGTCTACAACGGCAACTTCAACGTGCCAGACACGCTCAGCCGCGGCAGCTATGCCATGACCGGCGCCGGCGGGGCGGTGCCGTTGCCGACGGACTTTGGTGTCGTGATCCCCTACGATTGCACCAAGGTCACGCTCACTGCCAGCACACTCGGCAAGGTGCACGGAACGCTGGACATCTCGGTGTACAAGGTGACGGGGTCCGGCGCATCAGTGAACCTCGCGCCCGTCAAGGATCTGAGCTGCAAAGTCACCAACGGCCTGCAGAACTGCAGTCAGGAGGTGCCGTCGGGAACCGTCAACCACAACGACAAGCTGCAGGTACAAGTGGACAACAACCAGGCCACCGATTGGGGCGGCCTCGCCGTCAACCTCGCCTGCGTCAAATAAGCCGGTTGGATGGGGGCGCGCGTCTGTCTCGGGGGAGGCAGACGCGCAACTGAGCGGAGGCAGGGCAAGTTGTCCTGCCTCCTTTCACTTTTTCCGTGGTGCCTGGGATGGTGAACGACTGCGTGCAGCCCGTTCGGCTTGACCTGTTGCATACCGGGACAGTGCGGATCGCGGAGGGCCCTGGCCGGCTTGACCGGGGACGTCGGCCACCGCTACGACGTGCGGTTTCCGCTCAACATGACCTATCGGTGGGGATCTGGCGGAGCAGTTCGGGCAACACGTCGGCATCGCCGACGTGCTGATGCGTCATCAGCGCCGCGCCGGTCCGGCCGGGAGCAGACCCTAGCCACCAGCGCGGGCCACATCTTCAGCCGGCAACCTGCGCCGCAGGCATAGTACCCTGAGCGTCGCGGCAAGCAGCCGCTCCCAATGGCGCCGCCATGATGGCCGCATCGCGTCGCCGGGCAACGGGCACGGCTGTGCCGGCTCCGTAGCCGCTGACACGTCCGCTTGCAGCGCGGGCTGCGCGAAGACAGCGTGCCCGCTGTACTGGGCCAGCAGTTCCTCGCGGCTGACTTCCTGCACCCCACCGCCCCAACCTGGCAGGGCGACGAGGAGCCGTCCGTGCTCACAGCGCTGCAGCAGTACGCACGGCCTGTTCTTGTCCAGCAACAGGATGGCCGGCAACGAGGTATCCGGGATATCGTCGAGCTCGCGCTCCGCCAGCCGGGTCGACAAGCCGGCGCGCGCCGCCGCGGCGCAGAGCAGCGGCAACGTCAGGGCCTGCCCGTCCAGCGGCAGCCCTTCCAGCAGGACCGCTGAAGGCACCGTCCGTTGCAAGGCCCGGTTCAGCAACAGCAGGCAGCCCAGCATCGGATCGTCCGCACCCGTGAGCCGGCCCATTGCGGCAGGAGGCTCCCGGCGGCCAGCCATGAAAGACGGGTCGGACGTGCCGGGATGCACCGCGGGCGTTGTCCTGGGTTGCTGTGTGCGCCGCGGTGGCGCTGATTCAGCTTCGATGTCTTCTGCTGGCGCCTCGCATAGTGCAAGGTCAGCCGACGCATGTCGTCCGCGCGGATTCCGTTCACCCATGATTCCCCCCGGCTTCAGTGGTGTGAGCTCTACTGCGAGGGTAGTGCACCAGGGTGCGCGAGCCCATCATGCAAACAGGCTAGTGCAGCCGCGGCAAGACTGATTCAGGATTGAAACAGCCGGGGCATGCCTGTTCCCTGGCGTGGACCGGCCGGCCCCCTCAACGCCGCTGCGCCAGCCAGATCCCCGCTGCGATCGCGGCCAGCCCCACCGCGTGGTACCAGCGGGGCCAGTCGCCCAGCAGCAGCGTGGACAGCAGGGCGGCGAACACCGGTGTCAGGGTGATAAAGAACACCGGCAACTGAGCGCCCGCGCGGGCGATGGCGCGGTCCCAGGCAAAGTAGGCGAGCAGCGAAGGAATGGTTGCTACATAGAGCAGGATGGCGGCAACCTTGCCGTTCCATTGCAGGGGCTGGTCCAGCGTCATCAGCTCCCATGCCGTCACGGGAGCGCTTGCCAGCACGCCGGTGACGATCTGCGCGAACAGCAGCACGGGCAGGGGCACGGCGGGGCGCTGTTTGCGCAGCAACCAGGTATAACCGCTCCAGGCGATGGTGGCGGCCAGCATGAACAGGTCGCCGGCAACCAGGTCCAGTTGGGCGAGCCGGCCCAGTTCGCCGCGTACCAGGACGAAGGTCACGCCGACCATGCACAGCAGCGCCCCGGCGACATGCCATGGCTTCACCCGTTCGCCAAAACAGATCGCGCCGATCACGATCAGAAACAGCGGCGTGGATGCTCCGATCAGCGTCACGTTGATCGGTGTCGAGGTGGTCAGCGCCAGGTACTGCAGGGCGTTATAGCTGGCGATCGAAAGCACGCCCAGGGCGGTGATTACGCCGGCGTGCCGGCGCAGTGCCGCGCGGTGCTCGATCACGCCACGCCAGGCAAAGGGTGCCAGCAGCAGCCCGGCCAGCACCCAGCGCACAGAGTTCAGGGTGATGGGTGGCACCGTGCCGGCAACCAGGCGGCCGACGATGGCATTGCCGGCCCAGCTCAGTGGCGGGAAGGTAAGCAGGAACAGGGTTGTCCAGTCGATGCGTCCAGTGGTGTTGCTGCTTGCGTGCATGGAGAGGGGCGCTTGTGAAAAGCGCATTATCCGCCTTGACATCCTCCCCCTCCCTAAAGAGTGGGGATTCCCTCTGCAGGCGATCGATGTCCCGATCGGGCAAGGATATTTAGCGCAGCGTTCACATCGCGATCATGTACAGCACCGCATCGACTGCATACCCACTGCCTTATTCCGAGGTCTGCGATACCTTTCGGCCTCTCCGGCGGCATCGTGCCGCACGAAGAGCAGACCTGGGTGGTGAAACGTTCGTCGACTTCCTCATACCACGCGCCATGCGCAATCGCCTTGTACGCGAGCATTGTGCGGAAGGACGACCAGCCCGCATCGAGGACG
>JACXTT010001863.1_pt1 | contig 34415 bp, 37 predicted proteins | sample 9270951 | NCBI WGS metagenome assembly JACXTT01 (sample SAMN15532306, study PRJNA645909) | rock metagenome | isolation source: weathered quartz diorite | place: Puerto Rico | collected 2017-06-21 | reverse complement strand
CCTCCTCGAGCAGGTCGAGGAGAATCCCTTCCTCAGGAAATTCTACGAGGAACCCGAACGACATGCCTTCCAGACCCAGCTCTTCTTCCTGCTCGAGCGTTACCGCCAGCAGTGTGAGCTCGGGCAGCGGGAACTGTTCACCGGTGGCACCGTCGCCGACTACCTCTTCGCCAAGGACTCGATCTTCGCGGCGATCACCCTCGGCGCCGACGAGTTCCAGCTCTACCAGCAGATCTTCCAGCTGCTCGACCAGCGGCTCCCGCGACCGGACCTCGTCATCTATCTGGAAGCGCGGACCGATGTCCTGCTCCGACGGCTCCGCAAGCGCGACCGCGACTTCGAGCGCGGCCTTCGCCCGGAGTACCTGGAGCGGCTGACGGAGGCGTTCAGGGAGTACTTCCACCATTACACCGAGGCCCCGCTTCTCGTGGTCAACTGCTCGGACATCGACTTCGTCGAGCACGGCGGCGATCTCGCCGACCTGATCAAGGAGATCCGGGGCGTGAGACAGGGGGTACAGCACTACATTCCGCTTGGATCCCGGTAACGACCCGACCCATCACGGGCGGGGATTGGAACGGACCGAGACGGGACGCACGAGACGGCGCGACTGAACGAGAGAGCCCCAGGGCCGAGACCCCGAGCATAGTCGCCGGGGATCGACGACCGAGCTTTCGAGCACTCGCACCTTCACGGCCTCCCGGACCGCCGGTCCGAGGAGGCCGTTTTCGCATGGAGCTCCAGAAGGTGACGGTGCCGGACGTCGCGCGCATGAAGACCGCGGGCGAGCGGATCACGATGGTGACCGCCTACGACTGTGCGTTCGCGCGCCTGCTCGACGAGGCCGGCGTCGACCTGCTGCTCGTCGGCGACTCGCTCGGCATGGTCGTCCAGGGTCTGCCGACGACGCTGCCCGTGACGCTCGACGAGATCGTCTACCACACCCGCATGGTGGCCCGCGGGCGGCAGCGCGCGCTCGTCGTCGGCGACCTGCCCTTCGGTTCCTACCAGGCGAGTCCCGCGCAGGCGATCGAGAGCGCGGTACGCCTCGTGAAGGACGGCGGCGCCGAGGCGGTGAAGCTCGAGGGGGGCGTCCGCATGGCGCGGACGATCGAGGCGATCGCCGCGACCGACGTGCCCGTCATGGGACACGTCGGTCTCACGCCGCAGTCGGTGCACCGGATGGGTGGCCATCGGGTGCAGGGCCGCCGCGCCGGCGAACGCGAGCGTGTCATCGAGGACGCGAGGGCGGTGCAGGCGGCGGGAGCCTTCGCGGTCGTCCTCGAGTGCATCCCGCTCGATCTGGCGGCGGAAATCACCGCGGAGCTCGTCATCCCGACGATCGGCATCGGGGCCGGTGCCCACTGCGACGGCCAGGTGCTCGTGCTCCACGACCTGATCGGCCTGTCGAGCGACTGGACGCCGCGCTTCGCCAAGCGCTACGCCGAGGTGGGACGCGAGGTGGTCCGCGCGGCGCGCGAGTACGTCGGCGAGGTGAAGGGCGGCGCGTTCCCGACCGAGGCGCAGGCGTTCAGGCCCGCGAAGGCGGTGGCCGGCTGATGGAGACCATCGGCGAGCCCGGCGCCATGCAGGCGTGGGCCGACGCGCGGCGGGCGGCCGGCGAGCGCATCGCCCTCGTTCCGACCATGGGTGCGCTGCACGAGGGGCACCTGGCGCTCGTCGCTGAGGCGCGGCGGCGGGCAGAGCGTGTCGTGGTGTCGATCTTCGTGAATCCGATCCAGTTCGACCGCCGTGACGACTTCGATCGCTACCCCCGGACCCTGGACGAGGACCGCGCCCGCTGCGCGGCCGCCGGCGCAGACGTCGTGTACGCCCCGAGCGCGGAGGCGATGTACCCGGAAGGGTTCGCGACCGCCGTCGAGGTCGAGCGGCTGACCGAGCCGCTCTGCGGCCGGGCCCGGCCGGGCCATTTCCGCGGCGTGACGACCGTCGTGACGAAGCTCCTCCACGCCGTCCGGCCCGCCGTCGCCGTCTTCGGCGAGAAGGACTGGCAGCAGCTGGCGGTGATCCGGCGCATGGCCGCGGACCTGGACTTCGGGATCGAGGTGGTCGGTGTCCCGACCGTGCGCGAAGCGGACGGGCTGGCCCTCTCGAGCCGGAACCGCCGGCTCGGTGGGTCCGACCGCGAGGCCGCGCGCTGCGTCCCTCGCGCGCTCGACGCGGCCGCCGACATGGCGGCAACGGGCGAGACCCGGCCGGCGATGATCCTCGGCCGGGCGAGGATGGAGATCGCCGCCGAGCCGCGGGCGCGACTCGAGTACGCCGAGATGCGCGACCCCGAGACCCTGGAGGAGGTGGTGGAGCTGGACTCGCCCGCGCTGCTCGGTGTGGCCGTGTGGGTCGGAGACGTCCGGCTGATCGACAATCGACTGCTCGTTCCGGGAGGGACCGTACGATGATGCGAAGGATGATGCGGGCGAAGATCCATCGCGCCACCGTGACCGAGGCCAACGTCGACTACGAGGGCTCGATCACGATCGACCGCCGCCTCATGGATGCGACCGACCTCCTCCCGAACGAGGCGGTCTGCGTGTGGAACGTCACCAACGGGAACCGCTTCGAGACCTACGCGGTCGAGGGCGAGCCCGACAGCGGGGTCATCTGCGTGAACGGAGCGGCCGCGCATCTCGTGCGTCCGGGCGATCTCATCATCATCGCCGCCTTCACCTGGCTGGAAGAGGAGGCCGCCCGCGTCCACGAGCCGAAGGTGGTCTTCGTCGACGAGCAGAACCGGATCCGGGAGAAGCGCGCGGAACTGCCGATGAGGGCGGCGGGGTGACGAAGGAGGCCCGCGAGCGCGACATCGCCGTCAACCGGCGGGCCTTCCACGACTACACGATCACGGAGCGCTTCGAGGCGGGTCTCGCGCTGGTCGGCAGCGAGGTCAAGTCGCTGCGCGACCATCGAGCGAACCTGAAGGATGCCTACGCGCGCTTCTTCGGCGACGAACTCTTCCTCGTCGGTGCCCACATCAGCCCCTACGCGCCCGCGAGCCAGTTCGGGCACGACCCGGAGCGGAACCGGAAGCTGCTGCTCCACCGGAAGGAGATCGAGAAGCTGCGCGGGCGGATCAAGGAGCGCGGGCTGACGCTCGTGCCGCTGCGCCTCTACTGGTCGCGCGGGCGGGCGAAGGCCGAGCTCGGGCTCGGCGTCGGGAAGAAGCTTCACGACAAGCGGGTGGCTATCCGCGAGCGCATGGAGCGGCGCGAGATCGACCGGGCGATGGCGGCGGGGAGGCGTCGGCGGGTGTGAACGCTAGAGGTTGAACGCCGGACGCATGGAGCGCGCCCGTCGTGCCTCGCCGAGCAGGTGATCGAGACCGAGCATCTCCTCGGTCGTTCGCAACAGCGAGTAGTGGTTGAAGGGCTGACCGGAGCGCGTATGCGGCGGGGTGGAGGGGCTGATCACGATCGTGGGGATGCGGTCGTCCGAGGCGTCGGGGTCGCTCTCGTCGAAGGTCACGAACACCGCCATGCTGCCGCGCGCGTAGGCCGGGCTCGCGGCGAGGCGGCGGATCACGTGGTGGAGCCATCCGTCCCCGGTCCCGACCGAGCAATTGTGCATGCTGTTGCACATGTTCGGGGTGATGAAGACGAACGCGGGAAGCGTGTCGCCGTCGAGCGCGGGTCGTAGCGCCCGAATGTTGACGTCGCGGGCGCGGCAGTCCGTGAGGTTGGTGTAGTACACGGCCGGGTTGTGGCTCGCGGCGTACAGTCCCGTGAACCAGTGCGTGCACGGACGGCGCATCGACTCCTCGTACGCGCCCCAGGACGGCGCCTGCGCGAAGATGCTCATCGCGTTCGTGTGGCACGGTCCCGTCGCGTTGCAGTCGTCACTGAGCGGCCCGAGCGCGTCGAGCGCTAGCCCCGACGTCGCAGCAATGTAGTTCGGAACGCTCGGATGTGTGAGGTCGTGATAATTGGTGGCCAGGCCGCAGCGCGGGATGAGTTCCCTGTTGATGACGGGCGCGTCACCCGAGCCGACGATCTCGTCGAAGCTGTGATTCTCGAAGAATATCCACACGACGTGCTCCCAGGTCGGTGGAGGCGAGGCGGAAAGACCACACAGGGGCGGCAGGGGAAGCCTCGCTCCGGCCGCGACGGGCGTGGCGCCGAGATCCCAGGCGAGGACCACGACCGCGAGGAACGATGCTCGCGCTGCTGTGGTGATCCACTGCCCAGCTGCCGCCGTCGGCCGGCCTCGGTCGCTCCTCCTTCGCACCGTTCCCGGGTAGCGGCAATGGGGTTGTGGGCTCTTCGAGTGCGGGAGCGCGCCGGTTGCGAGCGCGCAGACCCGCTCCTATCATGGGGCTCGTTCGTTGCGTGAGGGGGCGATCTGGGTTCGACGGGGGTGTGGAAGCGAGAGATGCGTGCCGGGGTTCCTGTTCACCTCGCAAAAAGAGCAGGGCTGCTTAACTGCAGACGACAACTTTGCACTCGCTGCCTAATTAGGCCGCGACGCTTCACCTGCCTGCGCCCGTAGGGCGGGCTGAGGCGCCACACTTCGGGCTGGGCCCCCGTCAGCGCCGGCGGGGCGGGGGCCGAGACTGAACGCCGGCTGGCCGCGCGAGATCCCGCCCGTGGGAGCGAGCGCGGCGAGATCAATCCGCGGGCTACGCACGTAGATTCGCTCGCGGATGCGCCTTCGGACGGGGGTTCGATTCCCCCCGCCTCCACTTTCTAAGCCGCTGTTCTTCCACGTACTTCTTCTTCGCGGGGGTCTGTGGCCCGCTCAAAACGTTCCAGGAACGTTCCAGGTTCGCCGCCGGTACGGCGCTCGTGCCCGACTCGGCACCCGCCCCTGCCGCGCTCGTGGAGACCGGAGGGGCGCGCTCGACACGGTCCAGGGCCGCAGCCAGCTTCTCGACGGCGGCGGCCTTGTGCGCGGGCGCAAGGTGGCTGTAGCGCATGGTCATCTCGAGGGTCTTGTGGCCGAGGAGCTCCTGCACCGTTCGGATGTCCACGCCGGCCATGACCAGGTGGCTGGCGAAGGTGTGGCGGAGGTCGTGCCAGTGGAAGTCGCTAATGCCGACCGCCACGCAGGTGCGGCCGAACGCGGCGTAGACGGTCGTCCGACTGAGCGGCGACCCCCACGGGTTCGAGAGCACATGCTCGCCGTACCGCGGCAGCGCCTCGAGCACCCCGCGAACGGTGGCGTTCATGGGGATGCGACGCTTCTCGTTGTTCTTCGCGGCCTCGACGGCGATGAGGCCGAGCTCGAGGTCAACATCCCGCCAGCGCAGCCCGAGGAGTTCCCCTTGCCGCAGTCCGGTATGGACGGCGAGGAGGATCCCGGGAGCGAGCCAGGGGGCAACGTCGTTCTCAGCAGCCCGAACGAGGTGGTGCACTCGGTCCGGCTGGAGGTAGCGGAGGCGGGCGTTGTTCACGGGTAAGTAGCGGACATCGGCGGCAGGACTCCGGTCGAGGAGCTTCCAGGCGACCGCCTTCGTCAGCATCCCCTTCAAGCTCGTGAGGTCTCGGTTCACGGTCGCGGGGGCGACGGCACTTCGCCGCTTCGCCTTCCATCGCTCGATCCGCCAGGCCGTGAGCTGGGCGACCGGCGTCGCGCCGAACTCCCGCTCGAGGAGGTCCAAGATGTACCGCTCCTTGCTGTAGCTCCGGTTCGCGCTCGCCGCGTACTCGCGGTAGCGCTTCACGAGGGCGCGGAACGGGAGGGGGTTGCGGTGCTCCCGCAGCTTGAACGTGCCGCGCGCAATGTCCGCCAGCCGCGTCTGGAGGGCCTGCTTCGCCAGCGTCCGGGTGAAGCCGTCCGCTTCTCGTCCAAGCCGTTCCTTGACCTCCTTCCCGTCCGCAACGTAGCGGAGGTACCACGTCACGCCGTGATGAAAGCGGCGGCGGTAGACCCCGTGAGGGTTCACGGCGTTGGTCCTGTGCATAGGACGCCTACGGCGGTCAAACGACATTGGAGCGCTCGCGTTCGTGATCCTCGGCGAACTGCCCGAGGACGTCCCGCCGGAACAGCAATCGCCGTCCAATCCGGACAGCGGGTAGCGTTCCGTTGCGTTCAAGCCGGCGAACCACGGTACGTGAGATGCCGAGGAGCTCGGCAGCCTCCGCCACACCGAACAGCCGATCCGCCGAGGGTGGAGCTTGTCCACGCTCCGGTGTCACCGTGGCCTGAAGCCAGCGCGTCCAGAGGAGGGTGCGGAGGCGGTCGAGGTCGGCAAGCGTCGCGGCCAGTGTCTCGAACGGCGCCGCCGGAAGCAGCCGCTCAAACTCCGCCACCCACTGTCGAAGTCCTGGGTCGCGCGGCGTCGCGCTGGCGCGGGACCTCATCGCCCACCCATCCGGGTGGGTTCGGGCGATGTGCGGGCGTTGCGCATTGGGGCCTCCAGAGGTTCGAACCGGAACGGAACCTGTTGAAGACCCCCGCAGGGAATCCCGTTGGGAGAGGGTGTGGCGAAACGGGCGGACTGGCGACGGTTCTTAAAATTCAGAGCCGTCCCACCGCGATCGGAAGTACCGGTACCGACGCGGCTATGTTCGGGCGGTGTGGCTTCCTGAAGCGCTCGTCGAGTTGCAACTCAAGCAGAGAACCGTAGGGGATGCAAACGGATTGAACCAGGCCGGAGTGGAGTGGAGGCCTTCTCGCTCTGGTTCTATCCCGTCCTCGAGTGACGCTCGTGGTGCTCGTCGGCGAGGAGCTCGCGGAAGAAGTCGAGGCCGGCGGGCGTCATCTTGCCGGTCTCGGGGTCGATGCCGTGGACCAAAAGCCACGCCCGGTACGAGCCGCGGAGCTCCGCGTGGTCGCTGAACGGCGCCGCCGGATCGATGCCGCACTCGTGGAGGAAGGTCCGTCGGAAGAGCGGGGCGTCGCCGGCGAAGGGTTTTCGTTTGGTAGATCGTCTCAACATGGGTGAGGTGCGCTGTCCTCTCGGCACACCCTTCGGCTCGAGGACAGCGCGCGTGACCCTTCCCGCCTGGCCCCCGGGAGATTCGGGGTGCCAGGCTCACCGGCGCTGATATCTCCACAGCGTTCGATGTGGCTTTACCGTCTCAGCACCGAAGTGGAAGGGCTTGTGCATGTCCCACGACTTGGGTGCGGCTCAGTACGCGGCAAGGGTTGCTGCTACCAGTCTAGCACGCAAGGAACGCGGCACGTTGGGGATAAGCACGCTCACGCGCGCCCCGGTGAGGCGTGGGGCACGGAGCGTGCAGCTTCGGACCCGAGCAGGGAGCGAAGCACCTTTCCAAAGCCCCGGAGCTCGTGAGGGCTTTGGAAAGGTGTGTGTGGTGAAAACGCCGGTCGGGCGGGCGGCGAGCAAGAAAAAAACCCCGGTCGCCCGGGGCTTCGACACTAGCGCCGATACGGGCGCGTGGTGTCCGAGGGCTTCGGTGCTCGCGCGAGCTCTCGGCCGCGCATGATGCCGTTCTTGAAGCTCCGGATGAGCTCCGCGCGGATGAGGTCGAGCGTCTCGGGATTTGTCACCCCGTGCTCGTCGCGGAGCACCTCGAGGAGGCCCTCCATGTAGTTCGGTTTCTCCATGGTGTTTGTGTGTTCGTCTTCGACCTTTGGCGACGAAGGGACTCGAGGAACGCGCCGCGGTCACGGTGGATCGGTGGGCGGAACGTTCCGCCGTAGAATCACGTCGAGTGGACCGTGAGGGCGGCGACCCTCGAGTAGGATGAGGAGGTCTGTCGAAGACGGCTGTGAGACGCCGGGCCTGGGGCTGCGGGCGACCGGCGAAAACCCGCATGGAATGGTGGCGGCCTCGGTATCTCCCGAGGGCGTTGCGTGGCTGTGGCGGGCTCTCATTGCGTCGTGGGTAAGACGTTGTGCCGAGGCTCCTTTTGGGAGGCTCAGAGGCTCACGTGAAACGATGGCCTACTCGATCCACACTGACACTTGTCCCGTTCCTCGAATGCGGAGGCATATCCCATTGCCTCCGAGTTCAGCGTTACTACCGGGACATGACCGAACGATCTTCCCAGAAGAGAGGAGATACTCGACGCAGCTTGTGGGTTGTAGATGTCCTCTCTTCCCCTTTGGGAAACAGACGTTGCCTGACCAGCATTCGGGATGCGGGTAGACGAGCTTCGTCCCATCCTTTTCAACGTAGACGTCGTTCGAGTCCGGGCATCGCACGAAGGGTTCCGCCGCGGGCGCGGGTTTGAGCTGGAGTACCAGCGCGCCGAGGAGACAGAGCGCGGCGAGTGCCGTGAGGAGGAGCCGGATCGGGCGGAGGGCCCTAGAAAACACTGCCTACCTCATCGTCGGCGGCGGTCTTCCAGATGGGATCGGAGAGCGCGGAGTGCCCGTCCTCGAGGAGGAGGCGGTCGCGGCTCGTGAACCAAAAGAGGTCAGTGCCGGTGCCGCGCTTCTCGGGGTCAATCTCTCGCGCGGTCTCTCGCAGCGCCTCGGCGCGCTGCGGAGTTTCCGTCACGGTGAGGACGATGAAGTTGTCTGTCCCGAGGTCCTCGAGAACCCGCGGCTTGTCCATCCAGTAGTGAAAGTACGCGAGGCCCTTCTTCAAGAACGACGTCGAGGCGAGTCTCGCGCGCGCTCGAGGCATCGTCCCGCGGTCGGCCTCGAGGAAAAGCGCCGTCCGTTCGTGACGCGCCGGCTCGTGGATGAGCATGAGCGTATCGGGCTTCACGGGTAACGTGCGCTCGTGGCTGCCATCGAAGAACGTCACCTGCCGATAGAAGTCGCCATCTGGAGCGAGCCGCTCGAGCTCGAGCTCGGGGTGCTCCCGAAGTCCACGTAAGACCGCGGCGACGGCGTGCGTGGTGAGAAGCGGGTGGGCAAACGAGTGCGCTTTGATCGCCTTCGCCTTCTGGTCGTAGTCCATCCTCGAGAGCTCGAACCCCTGCGCGCGTAGTACCTGCACGCCGCGGTTCCCGAGCGCGTAGACGCGCTCCGGGTTGCCGCGTTTCGTAAAGAGCCGCCACTCTTGTTCGGGGGGACGGACCAGATAGCGCACCCGGCGGGGACTCGAGAGCGTCTGAAGCCGTCGCTGCAAGAGAAAGAGACGGCCAAAGTGGTCGCCGACGAGTGCAAAAAGCTGCGAGGTGGTTGCGAGGCGAAAGGCACGAAAGAGTTTCAGGAGCTCGAGGTCGCGGTCTTGAAGCACCGCGCCGCGGGCGCGCTTATGCCTCCGCTCGTGCCGCTCGTCGCGGCTTCCTGGGTTGGCTGTAGGGGTCTCGATCGGCATGCGTGGGGACGACAACCGCTAAGGGGTTGGGGGGATCGTGGTGCTCGAGGGGCACGTCCTCCTCGAGGACGCGGCGTGGCGGAATTGCCGTGTACGTTTTGAACGAGTGAACGTTTGTGTCCACGCGGGTAATCGCCTCGTAGTCGGCCAGGAACGCCACCGTCTGCGGCAGATACTCAGCTCCAAAGCTGTGCGCCATGGCGACGGACTCCTGCGTGCCGCACGAGAAGGACGTGAGACATCCCGCCGTGCCGTGGATGGTCTTCAAAAGCCGCTCGGGAATCTGACCGAAGTCGGTGTGCGCCACACACAGCGCGGCCAGATACTTCCGGCCCTCCCCGAAGAGAGTCTGGAAGTTGGCCACCGCCTCGCTCGAGCTGATGTAGTCGTGAAACTCGTCGATATAGATCGCCGCCGGCCGGCGGTCCTTCCGGCGCCGCTCGAGCATCGTCGCTTGCAGACCATGGAAGAGGATCGTCCCCAAGATCCGCTTCAGGGTCGGTTCGAGGCCCGCCAATGAGATGAGAAGGACCACACCGGAGTCGATGATGGCGTTGAAGTCGAGCTCGTGGCCGGCGCAGAGCACCCGCCGGATGCGACCGTCTCTTAGCAGGGTCGAGAGGCGATCAATGAGGCCATCCCACGTCGCATTGAACTCTTCCTTGGGAAGTTGGAATGCGACCTGAAGCGCTGCCTTCTTCTCGACGAGGTAGGTGGCGAGCGTCGCAAAGCTCGGGTTGGGCTGCTTCAACACCTCTTCGATCCCCACGTCGAGGAGTCGCCGCATGCGGGGCGTGAGCGGCATGTGGGTCGCGCTCTCAGAGACCACCTGGTCGAGCAACGCAAACAGCTCGTTCGCCAGGCGGGCCGGTTCACGAGCGAAGTCGTTCCGTCGGAGGAATGGGTTATAGGGAATCGGATAGTCCACCGAAAAAAACGCCGTCCGCTCGGCATAGGTCTTGTCGGGCAGGCTTAAGAGCACGTCGGTCGCAAGATCGCCGGCGTCGAAGACCATGGTCGCATAGGGCCGCTTCGCGTCTTGCAGGATCAACCGCTGCATGAGCGTCGATTTGCCCTTGCCGGGCTTCCCCACAATGTAGTGGTGCCTTGGCCGGAGCTTGCTCGGAATGATCGCGCCGCCGGTGACGACTCGGCTCGGACCAAGATACAAGTGCTGCCATTCCATAAAGGTAATTATGCACCAGCTCTCGCGGTGCGGTCTACTTCTCGACACTCTCTGCGATGCGTATGCGCATCTTGGCTTCCGCAATGCGCATCTCCGCCTCCGCGATCGTCGCTTTGAGGAGCGCACGGCGGGCCGCGTCCTCGAGGTGCGCACGGGCGAAGGCGAGCCGCGCTGTCTCCGAGTCCGCCGCATTCGCGAGCACATTCTGAATCTCGAGTGTCAGCCCGGCGCACCCCTTCGCAACCTTGCGGTTGCGGCCGGTCCGCAGTCGCATGACGATCGCCGAGATGAAAGAGAAGCGCTCGGGCACAGGCACATCGAGGAGGCGATGGATTACCTTGTCGAGCTCGCTAATTTTTGCCTGGGTCTCCACAAGCGCGGGAGTGATCGCCGGCCTTGCCTCCACTTCCTTCACCGGTGGGCCGTAGGGGTCCTTCTTCATCACGGCGCGAGTCGGGGGGAGGTAGCGTCCTCCGAAGTCACTCATGGGCTTGCCTTCTTTCCGGTGAGGAGCTCATACCGCTTCCGGTCCTCCTCGATGTGAGACTCGTACATTGCTCGGATCGCCGCCGGGTCCTCTCCGAAGTGCCGCCTCGCAAGGCTTACCTTTCGGGGGAGGGTCGCTTTGAGCTCGCGGCGGTTTTGACGCCACCGCATAAGCAGCTCGGCCGGATCACCGCTTTCATACTCATCGCGCCGTGCCTCCACATTTTGCCGGCGCCACGCCTCACTCCAGTTCTCGGTGTCATCTCTTCGCGTCTTCAAGTCGTCCAATTCCTTCGCAAGCACCTCGAGCTCTTCACGGAGGGCCGCGTTCCGCTCACGGCGGCGATGCAGCGCGACTTCCAAGACCCAAGCCACTCCGGCGAGGAGCCCAAACCCACCCGCAGCATAGAGGAGCGCCGTGCTTGACATATGCTAGAACACTAGTATAGTAGTAAAATAGCAGCGGACGCAGCACATCGAAAGGGGGTCTCTATGGGATTCTTCACCCGTCCGCTGTTCCGCATCGCACCCAAGCGCCGCCGGTTCCGGTACGAGGACATGCCTCCCGACCACAAGGCGGTCCTCCTGGAATACTGCCGCCTTTTGCCTGATCCGTATGCTCCGCCGTACTCCGGCCCGGAGTACGACCGAGCCCAGGAGGCGCGCAGAGAGCTCCCGCAGGTCTTCGTCGATGCCGAGCTCTCCCTCGAGGAGAAGCGGGCCGAGGCCGAGACGATCGTTGCCCCGTGGCGCAGCCGTGCCATGCGGAAGGTCGCCGCGTCAGGTTGACGACTCCTGAACGCGGTGGGGAGCGGCAAGCACCGCAGGGAGGGGGCCTGGCTCATCTGCACCAGGACCGGCCGGGCTCCCGTCCATGGGGGCATGCCAGCCGTTCCGTCGTGCCGTGTGCCTTCGGGTGCACCACACTCCGGGATGATCCCGTAAGTTCCGGTACCCTGGCCCGGCCAGGTCACCTCCCACCCCCTTGCCGATCCCCGAGTCAAAGTCGTCCGAGTACCTTCCACGCCCCGCAGTTCGTCTGCGGGGTTTTTTGTTGTGGACTCCCGACGCTGATAGCCCGCCGTCCCGGGGACCGACAAGGGAAAGGGACCGGGTACCCCACCGTCCGCGGCCGGGGGGTCCGTAGGCCGGGCTCCGTGCGTCCCTGTCCCGTCGCTCTCCGAGTCCGGCGCGGAGCCCCGAGGGGGCGTTCGGGCGAGAGGGAGCGGAGCGACCGGTTCCGCTGGAGCCCGAGCGCGCCAGGGGGACACCTTATGAGGGGGGCAGGCCGTCGCGGCCGAGCTGGCTCTGCGAAGGCTGCGCCCGTGAGGGCGGAGCCGAGCAGGAGTCCCGCCGTGAGGCGGGACGATAGCAGCTCGAGCCTCCGCGACTCCGAGGGTCAGGGTGAGCACCGCAGGCTAATGCCGACGGGCGCAACCCCGAAGCGAAGCGGAGCGGCGCCTCAAAGAGGCGCCGTGACCATCGGAGTCGCGGAGGTGGTGGAGCCGACTCGGTTTTTCGTGAAGCGAAAAAAAGACCCGATGCCATCGGGGCTTAGAGGCGGCGGAGCAACCGGAGCGACGGCCTGCCCCCCTGTATATTAATTCTAAACTGATTCCGGCCCTTCTGTACGGGGTCGGGGAGGGGGTCACCACTTGGCTTCGTACTCGCGGAGCACGTCTTCGGGCGCCATGTTCAAGTAGACCTGCGTGGTGGTGAGGTGGTCGTGGCCGAGGACGCGCTGCAGGGCGGGAAGGGAGACGCCCTTGCGGATCGAGTCGACCGAGAAGGTGTGGCGGAGGACGTGCGGGGAGGTCTTGCGGGTGATGCCGGCGCGTTGGGCGACGCGGCGGACGATCCGGTGCATGGTCCGCACGCTGAGACCGAGGCTGTCGTTGATGGCGAGGTGGCCTTCGAGGAGCGCGCGAGAGCGGCGCGCGACCAGGGGGACGACCCGACGCTTGGACTGCTTGCCGTACGGGCCTCCCTTGCCGTGTACGACGATGCGCGGGGGGCTGGACTGCCAGTCGATCGCCTTGCGGGTGATCGCGGCGAGCTCGGAGACACGGAGGCCGGTGTCGAGGAGGGTCCAGACCACGAGCTTCTCCTCGTGGGTGTCGCAGGCGTTCACGAGCTGGTTGGCTTCTTCGGGCGAGAGGGGTTCGCGGACGTACTGGTAGGCCATGGGGGTTAGGCAGCTCGCCGGCGATCGCGGGCGGCGCGGTTGCGGTCGTTCTGCTCGGCGACGAGCTGCTGGAAGAAGGCGAGGCCGGCGGCGGTCATCTTGCCGGTGTCGGGGTCGATACCCTTCGACTGGAGCCACTCGTCGCGATCGAGGAGGGACTCCTCGTCGCGGAGCCACGCGTCGAGGAGAAGCGAGTTGTAGCCGGGGGGGCGTTTGGGTTTGCGGGGGAGAGGCATGTCCGAATTGTACAGGGATTCGGACAAGATGTCCAAATCCAACTTTGGGGATAACTAGGCCCGGATTCCCCAGATGGTCGCGTCGAGCGATGACCGAGATGTGCGAATCGGCTATGAGGGGCAAGGGGTTGACGAGTACGGAGGGGACGGCGGATGGGCGACGCGACGGGTGAAAGCGAGAGGGGCGGTCTCCGGCTCGGTTTCGACCGTCGCCTGAAGCTCGAATTCCACGGCGCGACCGTTACGTCGGATGCTGGACTGCTCGCCTTCCGGGAACTCGACGACGCGCTCGGCCTCACGGCGCTGGCGGCCGAGGTACTCGCCGATCCGCGCACCGGGAAGAACGGTCGCCACAGCCTGATTGCCCAGCTGCGTCAGTCGGTGTTCGGGCGCCTCGCCGGGTACGAGGACGTGAACGACGCCGATCGTCTCGGGCGCGATCCCGCGATGCGCTGGATCGTCGGTGGCCGGGCGGTGACCGAGCAGGCGGCGTCCACGAGCCAGATGGGGCGCTTCGAGACGAGCGCGATGACCTCGCCGACGAACCTGACGGCGTTGGCCGATCTCTCGGGGCGCTGGATCGACCGCGCGCAAGCCCGGCGGGCCCGGACGACGCTCGTGTTGGACATCGACAGCAGCGTGAGCCCGACGTACGGCACGCAGGAAGGCACCGCGTACAACGGGCACTTCGCGTGCACCTGCTACCATCCGCTCTTCGTATTCAACCAGGACGGTGACCTGGAGCGATGCGCGCTGCGGCCGGGCAACGTGCACAGTGCCCACGGCTGGCGCGAGGTGCTCGACCCGGTGGTGGCGCGGTATCGCGGCCAGGCCCTCCGCCGCTTGCTACGCGGCGATGCGGCCTTCGCGCTCCCGGACGTGTACGAGTACCTGGAGGCCGAGGGCTTCCAGTACACGATCCGTCTGCCTGCCAATCAGGTGCTCCAGGCGCAGATCAGCCATCTGCTCAGGCGGCCGGTGGGCCGGCCCCCGCACTACGTGCGACGCTTCTACGCGAGCTTCCGCTATCAGGCCCAGAGCTGGAGCCGGCCGCGTCGGGTCGTCGCGAAGGTGGAGTGGCACCCCGGCGAGCTGTACCCGCGCGTCGGCTTCATCGTGACGAACCTCCGGCGTCCGGCCCGGAAGGCGGTCGCCTTCTACAACAAGCGCGGGACCGCCGAGCAGTGGATCAAGGAAGGGAAGCAGGCGGTGAAGTGGACGCGGCTGTCGTGCACGACCTTCCGGGCCAACGCGGTACGCCTCCAGCTGCACGCGCTGGCCTACAACCTCGCCAACTTCCTGCGTACCCTGGCGCTACCGGGCGAGATCGCGGAGTGGTCGCTGACCAGCCTGCGGGAGAAGGTCGTCAAGATCGGGGCGAAGGTGATCTCGCACGGCCGCTACCTCGTTTTCCAGATGGCGGAGGTAGCAGTGCCGCGCGAGCTGTTCAGCTGCCTCCTCGACCGGATCGCAAGCCTGCGGCCGCCAGACCCGGCCCCATGCTGACGCTCGAAGGGGGCAACGGAAGGCGGCCCGGGGGTCGAGCTGCGCCCGGCGTGCGTCCTCGGGGTGCCGTTCGTCAGGCCGGAAGCCGCCCGGAGACGACCCGAACCCCCGTGGCGGGCGTCGAGGCCCTCTCTCCCCCGCCCAGAAGGCAGAAAATCCTTGCCTTCGAGGCCACGAGGGCGGTATCCAGGCCCGGAGACGGGGATGGGCCCCATCCATCTGGGAAATGTCGGTTTATTCGCGTTTACTTCGTTTCTGACCGTCGGTCAGCTGTCCGAAAGCACCCAAATCTACGACACGGACCGGCCCGGTCAGCCGTCCATACACATTCACCATTCTCGCCCACGGGCTAGCTATTTTTCCGCTTGACGTCCTCTCCTCGCTGAGCCTACGTTGTCCGCCACATCCGTAGAGCCGCTAACCCTAGAGTCGGGGGGGGCAGCGGTAGCAGGAGGGTTGCCATGCCGTCGCTCCGATCCCACCTCTTCCTCCTCGGTGCTCTCGTCTTGCTCGCGCTCGGAGCGGCCCCGGCCCGCGCCGACAAGTGCACCGGCGCCAAGATCAAGGCGATCGCCAAGAAGGAGAAAGCCCTCTTCGGCTGCTCCGCCAAGGAAGCGACGACGAGCGGCATCGCCCCCGGGTGCGAGACGACCGTCTCGGGGAAGTTCGGCACGGCGTATAACAAGCCAACGGGCTGTTCACCCGCCGCCCCCGCGGAAATGACGTGCGAGACCACCGCCGACTCCTGCCAGAGCGCCGTGCGTGGCCAGCTCCCTGACGGCCCGACCCCGCCGAACAAGTGCGAGGCCACGCGCCTGAACGCCGCCGGCAAGCTCGCGTCTGGGGAGCTTGGTTGCTACGCAAAGGCGGCCGCGAAGGGCGTGCCGGTCGACACCGTCGGCTGCATTCCGAAGGCACAGGGGAAGTTCCTCACGGCGTTCAACAAGGTGAGCGGCTGTACGGGGGACGGGAACCCCACCGGGATTCAGACGCTCGTCGAGAACCAGTGCGTCAAGAACATGGCGGACCTCAGCATGAGTAACGACGTCGCCGACATCTCCTGCGGATCCTGCGCGCCAATTGTCATTGGGAACCCGATCCCGGGGACCTACAAGGTCAACGGGACGACGGGCGAGAAGCGCTGCACGACGAACTCCGCGTCGAACCGGTTCGGCACCTGCAACACCGACACGGACTGCGGCGGCACGTCGGGGTCGTGCCTCAATCTTCCGTGGGTTACGGCCGACGGATTGATCCTGCCGTTCGCGACCGGGACCGCGACGACATTCACCGTGAACAGCGCGGGCGCGTTCCCCACCTGCGCGCACAACCTCTGCATCCCGTGCGGGAACCCCAACGCGGCCTGCGCGGGCATCCCGGGCTGCCAGGTGGCGGGCAATCCGAACGGCTGCATTACCCGCGCGACGCAGGGATGCTGCGACCAGCCCGGGTTCATCGTGCCGACGTTCACCGTCCCCCTCCTCGGCGGCCTCTGCTCGCGCGTCGATCAGTACGACTGCGGCGTCGGCATCATCAATACGTCGAACCCGCAGACCGGCGACCTCAACGTGAAGAAGCAAGGTGACACGAGCGATCCGGGGGCCGACTGCTGCTACAACAACCAGCCGGCCTCGATGTGCATCGGCGGCGTCAACATGATGGACGACCCCGCTCCCAAGCCGTGCACTGCGGCCCTGACCGGCGAGGGTGGTGATGGGGCCGGAAAGATTGTGACGACCTACGGCGACGGAGTCCAAGACCCCAACGGCATCCAGTACCGCCTTCAGGCCCCGGAGCTCTCGACGACCTGGATGGACGGCGGGACCATGACCAACGGTTGCGTCGACGGCAAGTTCGACAACGGGGAGGGGCTGGTGAGCCAGCTGCTCTTGAAGGCGGAGCCGACGACCGCCGGCGCAACGGGCCAGTTCACGGATCAGAACGGCGACTCGTGCAGCTACGTGGGAGCGGGCTTCACGGCGGCGCTTCCCGCTGGCCCGATCACCGTGCCCGGCGGGGCCTCGGGGCCCGCGCGTCCGCAGCCGTACAACGGCTCGGCGGGATCCGTGGCGGCCGCGGTGAGCGAGGTGTTCTCCGGCTTCGGCTCGCCGCTTCACGACATCGGGTTCGTCGCGATCACGCCGAACACGCCGATCGCTACGGCGAGCCCGGTCGCCTGCTCCTGCACTCCGCAGGCGGCGTGTCCGGAATAGTTCCCTGGCGCCCCTGCGCTCGACCATCGGCCACGCAGCGATTCGTCTCCCCGAGATTCGCCAGAAGTCCGTGCGCCCCTTGGCGTTACCTGCTACGCTGCTCGAGGTGGCTGAGGCGGAGAGCGCGGTGGAATCGACGCACGGCGGCGGCCTCGAGGCCGAGCGCGCGCCGGATGCGTGCTAGGAAAGTCGCGGGTCGGGGAGCGGCGGGGTTCCAGCGCTGTCCGAATTGTAGATGGATTCGGACAGGGCAAAGGGGGCGGCTCGGCCATCAGGTAACATCTCTAGCTCGCGGTCCGGGTTCTCCACTTAGACTATCACCACCGCCAAGCCGCTGTATACTCTTTTCCGCCACGTCTTGACTTCGCGCCGATTAGCTAGCTTTACCTTGTATCCCCTTAGGAGGACATCCCATGCGTCGCCTAGCTGCTATCTTGGTTCTCCTCTTGCTGGCCGCCTGCGGCTCGTATGACAGCGTCTCCACCCAGAACGACTTGGCGATCGGCGTGAGTAATTCGGTAGTGATTGACGAGACGAATCTCGCTCTGGAACAACGCAGCGTCGGTTCTGACACCTTTGGGTCGTTAATCTCGTGCAGTGGGTCTAGCGCAGGGGATCCGGACTTGCAGTACGACCCCGGTACCGATCGGTGGTTCTTCACACAGATGGATGGGGCCGTCACTGCAAATAACCATAAACTGATTGACCTCGCGATCAGCCAGGGCGCAACACCCCTGACGCCGTATGCTTGCTACCAGCTCGACGTACAGGACTCCTTCAGCGGTCTCTCCGATCAACCGCGCCTCACGGTTACCGGGAACAAGGTGGCAATTACGACACAGCAGTTTAGTACCACCGCTTCCCCATCAGCGACGCTCATCATCAACAAGAGTGACGCTGTGGCTGCTGTAGGTCTACATACATCCACGTTATTTGAGAATTCTACAGACTTCCGCCCCGCCCGGAACGTTACGGGCGACGATCCGGTATTCCTGGTGGGAGCCCATGGCGCAAATACGCTCCGCGTGAGAATCGTCACCGGTGTCCCGGGGAACGGTGATGTCACCACTAGCTATAGGGACGTGCCCGTAGGTTACAACGTCGACGGCGGCGCTCCCGCGATGAGTGATCCTTACGGTCACACCATCGTCAGCGGCAGCGTCCCTACTATGCATGCTGCGGAGGTCTACGGTGTGGCCTGGGTGACGACAGAGACCAATAACGGTGCTGGGGTGGGCGCCGTCGGGCTCGCAGAGTTCACCGGTTTATTGCCGACCTTTTTGCCGGATATTTTTCAGCAATTCCTTATTTATCCTCCAGACTATCCATACGGTACAAGCATCGGGTGTGCGACGGTAACTGCAACGGCTAGCCAGGACGTGGTCGTGGGGTTTTCAGCTGCATCGGCGCTTCACTTTCTTTCGGCATATATGACAGGCCGGCATCTGACGGATCCAATAGGTACTCTTCGGCCGATTACCCTGGTTGCTCAGGGTGTAGCACCATCACCAGGTGAGACGCGGCTCGACTATTGCGATGCGGTTACGGCACCAGACCTGAAGACGCTTTGGTTCGCGCTACAATACAATAACCCGCAGCAGTTCCCGGCGTACACTCGGGCACGGGTAGTGCCCGTCGTTCCGTCGAACATCCAGTGAAAGGGGTCTCTGGAATGATGCTGCTCGCGCCGCTGCTCTTGATGGCCTTGCTCGAGGGGGCAGATGTCACAACGGCTGCAAGCGTGTTGCCCTCTTTGTCTGATGGAGTAACGACCGCTGAGCCTGTGGAGGTTGTTCCGGACGGTCCGCTCACGCCTCCCGCCTGGGTACAGCCTAGCTCTGCGACTGGCGCCGTGCTAGACTAAAACCATGACCGCGGCAGTGGCGATAGCCGCGCTTGCGCTGCTATCCTGCAGGGGAGGCACCCTCGCGAACTGGTCCGGAATGTTCGGAGGGCGTGTGACCACATGTGAAGTCTGCAGGACCGTCGTCGAGGAAGCGAGTTCGCTAGCCGACGTGCGTGGCCGATGCCACATCCGCGAGTTCCGACATCGGCGAGTTCTGCTTATGAGCCTAGCGTCTCCCTTCGGGGAATCTGGCGGCTCTCTGTGTCGACACCTGCCTCGCCGACATACCGGGCTCGTGCTACCTTGCGGGCCAGAGGGCTGCCCTCACCCTCCTGTACCACGCAGCTGCTGTACTCTCACCACTTCATTTGCACCTTTCGACAAGTTGCACCCACCGGTGGAGATTACCGGGACCTACACCTGCGTAGACGAAACTGGAATGTACACGCTTGTAGAGGACGGGTCTTAGTTGCAAAGCGAAGCGGGGTGGTGGTGTAGTGCTCCCTCGCAGTCAAGCCACACGTTAACACTACGATCCTGAATCATCCCGGCGGGAGGTAGCGGTCCCTCATAGAGGGGTCGAAATCATCGGGAGCAATCTCGATCCGCAACGTGTAGTCGGTCTTGCGTGAGAACGTTTCGCCGATGTCGAAGGTGTTCCCAGGCGCGGCATTGGTGAGCAAGCCTTCGATCAGATCGGCTAAGCGTCGAAAGTCGTCGAGCGTGCCACCGTCGTCTGGGTGGCTTCAACCTGGAGGGGGCAGGATAGTGGGGGGCAAGGAGGTACGCGGTGCTCCCATGTCGCCCATGAGCTCAGGGGCGACAGCACAAGGCCTGCCCGTCCGGTATTATCCTAGCGCCCTCAATGTGCTATACTCTACCGTGTGAGCTATTCGCTACTTATACTCTTACTCTTTCTTGCCATCCTTGTGCTCTCCTCTGCCCTGTGGCTCGTTCGCGATATCATAGCTGGTTTGAACGTCGATCGTGCATGTCTGCAGCGTATAGCGCCCGGTACCTACGCCTCGGCCCTATCAGTCGAACAGCTCCAGGAACTGCGTACGTGTATAATCACGGAACAGAAACACCACATCTCGCTCCCGCATCTGCCATTATGGGGTAGTGGTTTTGGCAATTTCTGATCGACTCCCTTCCAATCTGGTCGAGCGAGACTGGAAAGGAACCGCTATGCCTTCATGGCGGAGGCTTACAGTTCTGCAACACGGCCTTGTCGACTAAAGGAAGCACCTCAGTCAAACCACCGAAGGAGCCGCTCGCCAGAATACGCTCATTGATCTTAGCGATGAATGCGTTGGCAATGAGCCGCTGGCCTTCATTCGACGGGTGGATACCGTCGAGGCTAAAGAAGGGACTGGTGAACGACCTGTCAGGGAGAGTTTCCAGCATTGTTCTCACGTCGACAACTGGCAGATTATACCGCGCAGCTGTACTGGCGATGCTCGCGTTGAACTCAGTTATTCGCCTGTCAATATAATCAACGTCACTTGGGAAGAGGACGTCGAGGACTCCGAATGTGGACTCACTCCCGTCGAGCGGCTTACCCACACACAATTTGGCGCCAACTTCGAGCTGGGTAATGAGATTGAGGCTTCCGAGCCGCTTGAATGGCACCAGGCTCCCAGCAGGAAACTCCTCGCCAGGCAGGTCTTTGACACCTCGCGGGACGATGCTCTGCTCCAGAGCGCGGGTGATGTCCACAGGGCCGATGACGCAATCTTGAAGGACGGTGAACGGCAGCTGGCCGATTTGTCGGCCGACCCTAAGCATATGCGGAATTGAGCTGACAGCAGGGATATTCGCGAGGACGATGTCGGCGCCAAGACGTCTAAGAGTTCTGACCACTTGGATAAGATGACGCTTGAACGCTAGGGAGCCGGTAAGCAGCGGCCTGAAGGTGTTCAACGCGGCATCAAGAGCATCATTGTTGCCCGCCCAGAGGAGCACCAACGTTGGCCGCTCGACAAACGCTTGCATCAATTCGGAGCCGATCTGCGCTGTTCCGCTTAGAGGATTCACGTGCGTGTTCACCAAGGGGCTGGATAGAACGAGGGGAAATAATGGACAGGCTGTTTCGTTTACCGGGCAGGAAGTGCCATCTGAGTACAACCGCAGTTCATTAAGTTTGGCTCCGGGTATCGCGAGGTTAGTTGGCTGAATGGACGGCTGGGTCCGACCACGGATGTCATTCAGGGAGGGATCAACTGAGGCGGGAGCGGTCCAGCAGAAGTCGAGGTTGAAAGGACGCGGCTGATTGTCGATGGGGTGGCCGGGATCCAAGATCAGAGGGAGAGTCATAGGCACGCACGCTTGGCGCGCAATGAGACTCGGATAACTCTCGCGTTGTAGAGATTCAACGAGAACGCCACTCTGAAAGCCGGCCGTGATGCTGTCACCGAGTGCCATGAGTCGAGCTGACGGTGCAGGTCCGCCGCGACAGGTACCGTTCACGCATCGATCGTCTATGGTACACGCGTTGCCGTCGTCGCATGGTGCGGCATTGTCCGTATGGACACAGCTGCCATCTCGACAGGCGTCATCTGTACAGGGGTTTCCGTCGTCACAATCCATCCCTGAGGAGCACCCAGATACCATCGTCGTGCTTGTGGTCGTCGAACTTGTGCTGGTCGTGCTGGAAGAGGACGTCGTGGTTGTCGTCGTTGTCGCGGTGGTCGTCGTGAAGCATCCAATCGACACGGTCTTCGCGATGTCGACGTCGTCAAGGGTGTTCGGGTTATCGTGCAGCTTCCCCGCGGCCTCGACGCGGGCCTTGTTGACCGCGGCACAGGAGCAGATACCGCCGGCAACCGAGCCGATGGTACAGCTCCGCGCTGGGTAGGTCTTCGAGCTCGGCGGAGAAGCAATGAACGTTGCGCCCGTGTCGAGCAGAGTCGCGGGCCCCGTCGGGGTCCCCGTCGCGGGATCGGGGCAGGTAAAAGTCACGGCAGTCATCGTGACGTCGCAGGCGCCCGGGGCGGTCCCATTAGTCGCAGTCGCCGTGAACGGGACCACCGTACCGCAGAGGACGCTCATGTCCTGGGAAGGAAAAGACAGGTCTGCGAGCAAATTGTTTACGGAGCAAAGCGGTGGGCTTTGATCAGCCAAGACGGGGACGCTCATGAGCAGCGCAAGGAGCACAAGCGCTGGCCGAAATACGAACAGGTCATGCCGGCTAGGGGGTGCTTGGCGAGAAGACGCTTTGTGCACGCGTGTACCTCCGGTTATCTCCCCACTACTTCACCCCCGCGGGGAGAACGACGACAGTAGAGGGTGAAGGAAGCGCATTCTCGAGAAGTCCAGTGCGTAAATCCTGAGAACGAGTTAGAGAAGCCTGTCCCGGAGCACTCGAGCCGATCGGTGTTCCCCATCCCGGCGGCAGATCCGCATTCGGCACGGGGGGATCGAGGAAGGCGCTCCGCGCGAGATCGGTACAGGGTTGCCCATCCCCGCGGTAGTAGTCGTCGTGCCCGATATCGAGCACGGGCGGCAGAATCCATGCGTGGACTCCGTCGAACCCGTACATGAGGTCATTGGGCTCGGGCACGTGACCACCAAGAACTTGATGCGGTGCACAGAAGGGAACGAGTCCTATCGTGTGCATGATCTCGTGGATCATCGCGAACTCGAAGTAGCCGGGGTTGTCGATCGAGCCGCCTACGGTGACGAAGCTGCAGCCCGGATCGCCCTTCAAGTAGAGCGCAGCGACGTTCCCCATGAGGCCTGGAGGGAGTGCCCCTCCGCCGCAGGCAAAATCGCTCGTGCCGCCGTAGTAGACTGCATAGAGCTTCGTCTTTGCGCCGTATGCGGCGAAGGGATCTTCGATCACCCCTGCGGCGAAGAGCTCGTTCTGAATCGTGTCGCGCACTTGCGGGTGCTTGCCGCCCGTAACTGTCTGGCCGGAGTTACGGATTTGGTAATCCGTCATGCTCGATTGGAAAAAGGTGATGTCGAGCACACCGCCCGCCGTATCGAGCCGGAAGTTGTTCGTCCCAGTTTGCCCCAGGAGCCACTTATTCCAGGCGAGGACCGAGGTGCAGATCTCGTCCATCGTATCCAAGAGCTCGTCCGTGCCGTCCGAAGGCAGCACGTAGATCGCGTGGATCTGCTCGCCGCCTTGGTCATCTGGCTGATCTTGAGTCATCCGGATGGTGGGGCAGGTGATCGGCCCGCACGTGCAGTCTGCCGCACAGCGGTGTGGACAGGCGAGATCATCCGTGCCATCGCAGGCCTCCGTACCTTCCCGGATGTTGTCCCCGCATCCCATGACGATCGGAAGCGAGCCCGTCGTGCTCGTAGTGCTAGAGGTCGGAGTGGAGGTACTCGCCGTCGCACTGGTCGTGGTTGTCGTCGTTGTTGTCGTGGAGGTACTCGCCGACGAGCACTGACAGTGAGAATCGCACACACCGCGGATGCCACACCGGGATCCTGGCGGGTCGCATTCCTCACCGCGGTCCGATGTCACTTCTCCATCACCGCACCGGGCGGGGCAGTCAGTACCTCCCGCGACGCAGCAGATGCGGCATGCATGCGCGAACCCGCGACAGCCGGTCCGAGCTCGGCGCATAGTGGCCTTCGCGTGGTGGCGGCACTGTCCGTGGGATGAGGCGGCTTGCCCGCACTGTGCGATGAGCGTCTGCAGCTGGCCACGAGCCTGCTCGAGGCAGAGATCTTTGGCTTGGTTGCAGGGGCGGCGGCAACCCTTTGTGGCGACCGCCGCGGTCAGGTCTCGCGGAGTGACGACCGTGATGGCCGTGAGAATGGAGAGCGCGGCGTAGAGGACGTCTGAACGCAGTGGGACCTCTCCCGTAGCCAGATCGAGGTCTGCGACTAAGCATAGCCTCCCTGAACCTGTCAAGCTGAAAAGCCCTCCTTCCGCTAGAAACAGAGCCAACCCGCTGGGTTGGCTCCTCTGGTTAGAGAACGTGCTGATCGGCGAAGGAGGTGAAGCGCCAGCCGCCACAAGAATCCACCGGGATACTGCTGCTCTCCCAAAGACCGCCGACCACAGTGCCTACTTGTCGGAAACAGCAACTGAGCGGTAGAGCCCCGTCGGACAAGACTTCTTTGGCGACAGATCAGTGGCGGCGGGTGAGCCAGGCGCGGAGCGTACCCGACCGCATTGGGCAGCGCGACCTGTGCCGCGACTTCTGCGGGAAGAGCAGAGATCCGGGGGGAAGATCCACGGGATCTCAGGGGGCGCATTTGACAACGTAGATCCATTGGATCTCCGCGATTGAGATCCGCTGGATCTCGCATTGGATCTTGGCAACCGCATATAAAGCAAGCACCTGGGCTTGACAGCACGCGTGCGCCCGATGTACCAGGTAGTCGACCCGATGAGGGTCAGAAGGGAGCACGCGAAAATGGCCGACAAGTGGAATCCCTTTAGGGAGCGACTGACTGATGCGCTACGTGTGAGAGGTCTAGCCCGCGTGTGTGGCTTCGGGAGTGGTCGGCACGCGGACCTGTACACGTGCCAGGATCGCTGGCTAGCGCTCATTGTGCAGAAATGCCTCTCAGATAAGCCCTGGTGGAATATCCCGCACTACTTCGAACAGCTGCGCTCGGTCCAGCGGAAGCATCCGGGATACCTCGTGGTAGAAGTGTTTCAGGATGACGAGGCTGCCGGAACAGTCACAACAGGGGACGATCTCGAGCTATTGTATACTGCGGGTGCCGATAGCGCGGACCGGTTCGGGAACGTGAAGGTATTACCGGATCACCTTCACGACGGTTTGTATCTCCGGGGGGCTGAACCGATGACGAACATGATTGCCGCGCTCCTAGGCGAGCTTCCGCCGGAGCCTGGGGCCGCAGCCGTGGATCTGATACCAGAGGCGCTGCGGCGCCCACCGCGCCGCCGGAAAGGTTATATCATCTTCGAAGAAGACACCGTCGTACCTAGATTCTAAGCGCAAGAAGGAGCCAACCCATCGGGGTTGGCTCCGGTCATCTCAGAGACGGTGCTCTTCGGGCGAGGGAGGGGAACGTGTTTTGCCGATCGCTCCATGAGAGAATCAGATGCCGAAGGGGTCCCGCGGCCTGCGGGACATCGGCCATGTGTCGCACAATAGTTGTTTCGCGACAGTGCGTCGGGGAGTCCTCGATGGGATTGGGACAGGGGTCTGGCAATGAAGGACGGAGGCGGTACTCATCCCTTTGCCCATGCGCCGGCGACCGTTGTACCGGAGGAATCTACGAAGAGGCATCCTGGAGAAACGGCCGCCTAGGCGCCGGTGTTCATTGCTGAGAGGCCTTGGTATTCGGCCTCGGACAGGACACTGGTGCTACCGGCTCTCTGTTTTCCCACGCCGCAGTGTTCAACTTGCCGAGCTGCCGAGCGTGTTCAAACGTCTCTTTAATTCGGGAAACCGGCGTAACGATGCTGTAGTCCGGAATCGGGGCGTGCGCGCCGGTGACGAGCCCAAACAGGCGCACTGCACCGCTAAGCGGAAGGGGTTGCTGCACGACTGGCCCCCCGCTGTTGCCCGGCCACGCAAAGGCGTCAACTACGAACGCTTCCTTGTCGACAAGGACCCTTCCCTCAATCTTTAGCGTCGCCTCGCGACTACCATATGCGACGATTCCACTGCGGGCGAACGGCTCAACTGCCCGGAAGTCTGCTCCTTCTTGAGGAAAGCCGAACAGAAGGATGGGATCCGTCACCTTCGGATCCTCCTGGAGTTGGTTCTCGATGCGCCGCGTTTGCTTCTCATCCGTCCAGGGACACTTGTCGCCCGAACAGTGTACGAACGATTTCATGCCATCGATCTCAGGGATTTTCATAACAGAGACATCCACGGCAAAGTGTGTCTCGTCAGCGGGTGACGGATGGTTTACCCAGAGTTCCCGCGGAAGATATAGGACAGCGATCCGCGTGTCGGTTTGGCCGAGCCGTATGCGGGCCGTTAGATCTCCAACGCCTCCTTCTACAACATGGCGAGCGGTCACAACATACAAAGCGTCACCGTCAAAATCTGCGACAAAGAAGCCCGTCCCCACGGGCTCGTCTAGCTCCCGAGCGGCTGAGAACCCAGGTGAGCAAATAGAGACGTGGTGTTCCAACCGAAATACTGCGCGCGTGAGTTGACTATAGAAGTGCTCTTGGTCTGGCGCGTCGGCAAGCGCATCCGCAGACACGGCGACGAAGAGAAGTATCGCAAAGCGTAGAAGCACAACAGTAAAGCCCTAGATCAGGATGTGGCTATTAGATCTCCCCAGTTCTGATCGACGAACTCTGCTAGTCGAAGCAAGAGGGCTAGGGACGTGTAGGCTTGATTGTCAGCGATTCGCGCCGCCTTACCATGAGCGGCTTCGTCACGCCAATACTTGAGTAGGATGGAGAGGTTGTTGAACTCTGTGCGCAGAGGTTGAGCTACGTGAGCAGGTAGATCGGTCTGCACGCGACTGCGGCCAGCCGCCGACGCGTACGTTCTAAGGGTTTGCTCTTCCCCACGTTTTGCCGTAGCCGCGGCGAGAAGAATCGACTCAGCTGCGGCTCCGCACATCGCACAACAAGCAAGGTACGCATGGGCTCCATAGCACCGAACCGCCTCCTGGGCTCGCTCACGGAAGCCCGGACCGAATCGGGTGAACGGGGCCAGCATCTGTGCGAATCTCTGAGGTTCGATGGGGACGAAATCGTCGCGGTCAGCTTCCGCAATCCACTGGTCGCCGAAGGGAGTAAGCGAGTAGCCCTCGCCAGCGCTCCCTTGGTCCGTCGATTGCTCGCGAAGCTGCCGAATTCCGGGACGTATCACTCCTCGGCGACAGAGTTCCCAAGCCGCCGCCACGAACGTCGGCCACAAGATCGGGATGGAGCGATCAAGGTCGCGGTCGTCATGGCCTGCCTCGCTGAGGTGCCACCTGATGACGTTTGAGAGATACACGTCATAGCCGTAGTTTGGATATCCGCCGGTGGGCCTCCCGTCGCGGAGCCAACGGATGATGAAGCGTTCAGCGTCCTCGATGTTCATGTTTGGGCAATGGGAGCCATTCGACCGTCATCGCTTAGAGGAGTTCGAGGAACTCCTCGCGCGTCAGCCCTGCCTGCTTGATGATAGAGTGGACCGTTGTTCGCTTGAGGTCCTTGCGGTGGATCGCCACCGTGATCAGCCCGCGTTCGGGGTGCTGGGGATGACGGTAGAGGTGATGCGAGCCGGTCGCATGGTCAAACACGAAACCCGCGCGCTCGAGGACACGGATGACGTCCTTCGGGGTGCACGCGGGCAGGCGGGGCATCGCGCACAGTTAGAGGTTCACGGCGACTCGCTGGGTAATAGGCTCGCCGTGCTCAACGGGAATCTCGTCGCCAGCCTTCGTGAGGGCTTCGAGGTAGCCGCGGATCGCATCCTGGACCATCGCTGTTGCCTCTTCGAAGGTGTCGCCCTCGGTCACGAGGCCAGGCAGGGCAGGCACGGTCACGGTGTAGCCGCCCTCGGGAGCCGGCTCAAATACGGCCGTGTAGTAATACTGCGGCATAGATCGGCCTCCTCGGGTTGTGTGGTGTGCTGATTCCATGTGCTCGTCTTAGGGTACTCGTGGCGCTCGACTCGTCAAGCCTAACACGGCCACTTGAAACTCACGTTAAGCTGCCTCGCGTCTGTCGGCACGATCTTGCGCGAGCCGTGCTACCATGTCGGTAAAGTAGGCCCCGGGAGACTTTCTGATACGCCCGCGAGCTCGCGCGTCTTTCGTGAGCGAGAGCGCCTCGCGGATGACCGGTTCGGGGTATGTCCTCGCGATCCGGAGATATGACCGGCGTGAATGCTCGTCGCGGCAGACGTCCATGATATCGAGAACAAGGGCGTCGGCACGGAAGGTCGCCTCCTCGGCGTTCCGTTCCCCATTCCTTTGAAGAACGTTAACGTTATTTAATCTCTTGTCACCTGTTTCTTGTGGGGGTACCACGGTACCCAAGGCTTGGGTACTTGTAGGCAGGATTGGCGTGAGTCGCGAGCTCAATGCCGGGGCTTGGGTATTTTGTACCCAAGGGTCTGGAGGCCCTAGGGTATTTTGTACCCAAGGGTCCTGACCGATGACGTTCAATGCGTACTCCGTTGCTTCGTGCCCCTTCGATTGGCTGAAACGGGAGCGTTTTAGGAGGATTCCCTTTTCGACCAGACTGTGAATCGCAACCCGAACCGCGCGGCGGCTGAGACCAGTCCCACGATCAAGAAGTTGGCCATCGTGTTTCACAATCCCACTCTCGAGTTGGCTTTTGCTGATGCGGTCCGACCCTTTCTTGAAACCGAAGGTCCGTCGCATCACATAGAGCAGGACTCGCAGTTCAGCGAGTGTGAGATCGGGAAGGAGTGCATCAAAGAGCTCGTCGGGGACGGGCGTGTAGTTCGGACCGCGGAAGCCAGGAAACGTCGGGGACATGGTTAGAGGTGGGCGAGTGCGTCCTTGAGTGCAGTGCGGATCTCCGGTCGACTAGCAGATCGCTTCGGAAAGGTCACCGTCACTGCGAACCGGCTGTGCCGTGGCTTGTGCTCGAAACGATAGTGCTGAGGACGGCCCTTGTTAGTGCTCCCCTTGCGCCTCCGGAGTTCGCGAACCGTCGTCACTTCCCCCGTCTTGAGGGCGTTCCACGCGGCCGTGATCGTTTCCGGTGAGCCGGCCCGCAACACCTGTAGAAGCTGGCTCTTGGACGCGGTGGCGGACGTCCGCCACTCGGCCTTGATAGGCTCCGGGAGCTGCGTGAGGAGCAGGCTCTCATTCACCGCCTTTCGGGACTTCCCGATCACCTGCGCAAGCTGGGCGTCGGTGTATTCCTTGATGGTCTTGAGGCGCTGGAGCGCCTCGGCCTCCTCGAGAGGGTGAAGATTCTCGCGCTGTAGGTTCTCGATGATGGCAACTTCGAGGGAGTCCTCTTCGGTGCGGATAAGGGCTGGGATCTCAGCGACCGCAGCAGCCTTTGCAGCGCGCCACCTGCGCTCTCCGGCGATGAGGATGAAGTGCTTCCCATCGGCATCCGGACGAACGAGGACGGGCTGAAGGACTCCCTTCTCCTTCACCGACGCGGTGAGGTCTCGGAGGGCTTCGGGATCGAAGTGCTTCCGCGGCTGGTCGGGGTTGGCCTCGATGAGCTCGATTGGAAGCCGCATGAATCCATCCGGCTTCGTGAAGTGTTGCACAGGGTGAACAGTGCGCCGTGGTGCCTCCCGCGCCAGGATGTTCAGTGCCGCAGCTTTCAGATCGCGTTTAGGCATGGTTGGTGATTTGGTGGACGAGGCCGACCGCCTCGCTGTCTCCTCCCCTCTTCGTGATCTCATTGGCGAGCTGACGGTATGCGTCGGCTACAGGCGAATCGGGGGCGAAGGTGAGCACGGACTCGTGGGAGGCCGCTGCGTCTTTCGCAGCGACCGAGTAGGGAACCACCGTCGCATAGAGCTCGTTCGGATACGCGTTTTGGAGAGCGGCAAGCATGGCCCGAGCATGCCCGGTCTTCGCTTCATGTTTCGTGACGAGGATGCGGGCAGTGAGGCCGACGTTGAGCTCTCGGCGTACTTCCTCAAGCGTCGTCCGGAAGTCCCCCAATGCCTCGAGACTCATCGATTCGCTCGAGACCGGAATCACCACATGGTGCGCGGCCGCCAGGGCGTTCGTCGTCAAAAGGTTCAGGTCGGGTGGGCAATCAAGAAGGACGAAGTCGAAGCCAGTGAAAGCTGCCAGGGCCCGTCGCAGGGTGAGCTCCCGGTTGATCTTCGTCGCAAGTTGCAGCTCGACGCGCGTGAGGTCGGTCGATCCCGGGAGAAGAGAGACGCCCGTCATCGCGGTGGCATGGATCAGGTCGGATGCCGTCGATGGAGCCGGCGGCGGGACGAGGAGATCGTAGAGCGTCGGTCGCGGCTCTTCAGGATGGAATTCGAGGAGCTTCGTCAGCATCGCCTGGGGGTCGACGTCGCAGAGGAGAACCTTCGTCTGGCCGTCGCGCGCCAAGGCGTGTCCGAGGTTGTAGCTCGTGGTGGTCTTCCCCACTCCGCCTTTGTTGTTCGCGACCGCGATGATCCTCGGCATACGCCAATGATACCATGCTAGCTGGAGATGGGAAGTTGATAACGCGAGCCCGAACGTGACGTGGCGGACGTCCGCCACAAGGGGGGAAGCGCGATTCCGTAAGGGTTCTCACTCGTCAACGAGGAGAAAATGGGCGCGCTGGGTTACGTTCCAGGAACGTTCCAGGTCGGAGGGCAACTCAGGGTCACTCAAGGCCACAGACCCAGTGCGTCAACGCTGGAAATTCGCACTCCTGGCAACTCGGGGTTGCTCAGGGTTTCGGGGTTTTCGGCTTCGGACGGGGGTTCGATTCCCCCCGCCTCCATTCTTCATGCTGCTGATCTTCCGGGAATTTCGGTGACTTCATCACACGGATGACATTCGCGGTGGCCTCCGCGCGTGGCGTGAGGCGTGACGACGGTCACCTGCGGCCTCCTGCCGATCGAAGGCTTGCGTCCGATCACCGAGGTTGGTCCGTGAGCGTCATGTCCGTCCGGCGGCGTGGAGCGAAACGGGGTCGTCGAAGCCCTTGAGCGCCCGCCGGCCGGCCGGCTCGAACCGGAAGCGGTCCGTTCCGGCCTGGTCCACCACCTCGGCCGTCACGAGGATCTCCCTCGGCACTGCCAGCTCGGCGATGCGCGACGCGAGGTTGACGACCGGTCCGTAGAAGTCGCCGCTGCGCATGAGCGCGGGGCCGAGCGCGAGCCCGCCGCGTGGCATGACCGAGGGGTCCTCCGCGAAGCGCTCGACCAGCGTGAGGGCGATGTCGCAGGCGGCCGCGGCGTCGATCGCGACGAACATCACCTCGTCGCCGATGAGCTTCACGACGCGCCCGTCACGGGCGGCGACGGTGTCGGTCGCGAGCGCCTCGAACCGCTCGACGAGCGTGCCGAGATCTCGCGGGTCGAGCCGCCGAGAGAGCCGAGTGTAGCCGACGAGATCGACGAACCCCACCGTGACTTGCACCGTATCCAACGTTGAGTGTTCGCGCCGCGCGGCACGCAGCCGGCGGATCGCCGTCTCCATGTGCGCGCGCAGGATCATGCGGACGCCGTTCGGGAACGCTTCCAGCGCCTGGATGGCGCGTAGGTTCGCCTCCGCGAGCGTCAGCTCGCCCGCTTGCTGCTCGACGATCGGGCCCTCGACGTTGGTGAGGAAGAGCGCGACCGCCGCCTCGGCGATTCGGGCAAGCGAGGAGCCGATGACGCGGATGAACTGCAGCATCGGGCGCTTGCCGAAGAACACGTCACCCGTCGCCAAGTTCGCGAAGATGCCGGCATCCTCGAAGCTGAACAGCCGCTCGTCGGCCCCGGCGGGCCGGAGTCCCGCCGCGAGGCGGATCCGCTCGATGGCCGACGGCGGCATGCCCGCCGCCGCTGCCACCTCGGCGAGCGTGAGGTCGGCGCCTGGTCGCAGGGCGAGGTCGCCAGCGAGACCGATGAGCGATCGCGATCCTTGGCGCTGGGCCTCGGCCATCTGCTCGAGCGTCGCGCCCTGCGCCGCCAGCCATTGCAACAGCGCCAGCCGATCGGCGGCCTCGGGTGCCGCGGGATCATACAGTCCCGCGGCCTCGAAGTCGGCGACGGTCATCTGGAGAGCGTATCGAGGCGTCGCGCCGAGTGTCAACGAGGCATTGACGGCGAGGGGCGGGTTCGCCTGAACCGATCGGCATGTACGATGGCTGCTCGTCCGATTCCCCCCGCTTCCACTGTCTGCGAACAGGAAACAGGCCACCTACCTACCGGGTGCTTCGTCGCGGTGATCGCCTCCGGACGCCGCAAGTAGCGCGCCGCACGTTGCGCCTCAGGTGTGGCTATTTTGCCGTTTCGAGGACCTTCGCCTCAGTCTTCAGCACCACCGGGCGAGACTTCCTGCCATCAGCGTCCACCGCCTCGTGGGCCACGTCGGCCTCGGTGAAGCCGCTGTGGGTCCAGGCCGCGAACTCCGGCATGATGCCGTCCGGATCCCAGAAGTAGACGGAGCGGACGAACACGTCGGGCGTGACCTCCTCACTCACCTGGGTGGGCGACTTGTCGTGGTTCAGCACCCGGCCCATCTTGATGATGCCCCTCGCGCGCAGCTCTGTGCCACGAAGGTCGGATCCGGGCTGGCCGAGTCGAGAAGGACGTCACCTTCGTCGCGGAAACCGACCCGGATGTGAACGACCAGCTCGACGCCGCGTACCGCACGAAGTACCGCCGCTACGGCGCACGGTACATCGACCCCATGGCGGCCCCCGACGCGCGGGCCGCGACGATCAAGCTCGTGCCGCGCTCAACGAGTCGCGCGAGAGGACGCAGGTCGACTTAGCGGCCGCCGATGTCGGCGGTCGTGCCGGACGGTGCGCCGCCCCACTTGCCGTCGCGGGCGCGCGTCTCGGAGCTGCCTCAACCCGTGGACGCCGGGCAGAGCCGATAGCGGATCGGGAGGCGCTTCGGGCCGCCGACGAATGTCGTCGCCATGTACTCCGGCGCGCCAGCGAGCTCGATGTGCTCGAGCCGGGGAAGCAGCTCTTCGAGGAACGCCTGCAGCTCCATGCGGGCGAGGTGCGCGCCGAGGCAGAAGTGGACCCCGATGCCGAACGCCAGGTGGTCGCTCGCGTTCGCGCGCCGGATGTCGAACCGGAAGGGATCCTCGAACACGTCCGCGTCGCGGTTCGCCGAGAGATACGACAGCAGAAGCCAATCGTCTGCGGCGATCGGGGTGTCTCCGAGGACGTAGTTCGCCTGCGCCTGACGCATGAAATGCCGCACCGGACTCACCCACCGGATAATCTCGTCGACCGCGTTCGGCAGGAGCGACGGGTCCATCCGGAGCGCGCGCAGCTGGTCGGGATTGCGGATCAGCGCTTCGAGCCCGCCGGCGAGCGAGCTCGACGTCGTATCGTGCCCCGCGGTCGCGACGATCGCATAGTATCCCGCGATCTCCAGGTCGCCGAGCGGCGCGCCGTCGATCGTCGCGTTGGCGATCGTCGACGCGACGTCGGTCTTCGGCGCGGCGCGCCGGTCTTCCGAGATCGCCTGGAAATACATCGCCATGTCCATGAGCGCGGCGAGGACGACCTCGGCATGCTCCTGGCCGCCGCCGATGTCGGGATCCTCCGCACCGAAGACCTGCTGCGTCAGCCGGAGCATGCGCGGCTCGTCCTGCTCGGGCACGCCGAGGATCGTCATGATGACCTGGAGCGGGTAGTAGAGCGCGACGTCGCGCGCGAAATCACATTCCGTCCCGAGGGCCTGCATCCGGTCGACGTGCCGGCGCGCCAGCGGCCCCAGCTCGCGCGCGACCGTCTTCCTGAGCTCGCTCGGCTTGAACCAGTCATTCGTGATCTTCCGGTGCTCGCGATGCTCGCGCCCGTCCATGTGGATGAGTGTCTTGATGACGGGCATGGCACGCCGGCGCTCGGTCTCCGCGGCTGACGCGAGGACGGAGTCCATCGTGTTGTGGAAGAGCTCGTGGTTACGCTCGATCTCGGCGACGTGCGCGTGGCGCGTGACCGCCCGGAACGGTACGAAGCCGTCGGCACGGACGAGGGGTAGCGGGTTCGTGCGCCGCAGACGCTCCGCCGTCGCATGCCAGCGTACGGGGTCGGCGTACGCCCCCGGGTCGGCGAAGATCAGCTCGTCTTGCTGGGTATCCATGTCGCTCGCTCGTGGCTGAAGCGGGAGGGCGCTTCGCGTTCCTCCTCCGGGCCTCGGCTGCCCGCGGACCCGACCGGTATCAGACTTCGCAACCATACGCACCGCCTGCGCGCCAACCTCACATCCGGTCCACCGCCTTGTAGCGCTTCGCCACTTCGTTCCAGTCGACGTGGTCGAGAAACTTCGCGACATATTCGTCCCGCCGCCCGTAGTCCTTCCCGTACGCGTGCCCGGCGACGTCGCAGACGACGAGCGGGTTCGCGCCGACCCACGCGCCGTTCGCATCCCCGTCCATGATGGCGTTGTGCCAGCGGTCGTCGTACGGGTCGTAGACGAGGACGGCCCATGCCTTCGCCGCCATCGCGCAGCGGGTGAAGTCCTCCCGCCAGCTCGTGAGGTCGCCCATGTGCTCGTTCATGTGCGGGACGAGGGCACGCGGAAGCTCGACGGTCGCCGGAGCGAGCCCGCTGAAGTAGAACTCGTGGAGTAGCACCGAGTTCGCGCTGGCGACGTGGGTCAGCCGAAGCTCGGCATAGCGGTCGACGTTCTCCTCGTGGAGCGCGTTCTCCGTTGCCTTCAGGCGCGAGACGTCGTGCTCGTACTCGGCATGGTGCGCTTCGAGCTGCGCATGCGACAGGAAGCCCGGTAGTTCCGCGTGCGGGAGTGGCATCACCGTCCGGGGCTGGAAGCCCGGACGCCCGACGAGCAGCCCTTCGGACGAGAGCCCCGACTCCTTCGGCGGCGCTGCCGCCCGTAGCTCGCTGGTGAGCACGCCGCCCGCGATGGTGGCGAGGGAGATGAGAAGACCCCGACGCGACACGACGCTATTCATGGTTCCTCCTTCTCGTGCAGCAGCGGGAAGGCGACGCGCATCGCACCGCGTGTCCTACCCGAGCAGCGC
>JACXTT010001862.1_pt1 | contig 34418 bp, 32 predicted proteins | sample 9270951 | NCBI WGS metagenome assembly JACXTT01 (sample SAMN15532306, study PRJNA645909) | rock metagenome | isolation source: weathered quartz diorite | place: Puerto Rico | collected 2017-06-21 | reverse complement strand
CGCGGTGGCGCTGAACGGCTGGGTGGCCATCAATCCCGACGGCACCGTCGGCGTGGTGATGGCGCGCAGCGAAATGGGGCAGGGCGTGCACACGGCGCTGCCGATGCTGGTGGCCGAGGAACTCGACATCCCCTTGTCGATGGTGACTTTGATTCCGGCGCCGATCGATAAAATCTACAGCAACGTGGCGCTGATGCGCGACATGCTGCCCTTTCATCCGGACGAGCGGGGTTCGACCCGCGACGGCGCCCAGTGGGTGCTGGCCAAAGTGGGGCGAGAGTTGGGCATCATGTTCACCGGCGGCTCGACCAGCGTCAAGGATGCCTGGGGGCCGATGCGCGAAGCGGGTGCCGTCGCCCGCCTGATGCTGGTGACGGCGGCGGCGGCCGAGTGGCAGGTCGAGGTCCGTTCCTGCGGCACCGCCGATGGCTTCGTGACGCACCCGTCCGGCCGCAAGGCGAGCTACGCCAGCCTGGCCGCGCGCGCCGCTGCCGTCGACATCGATGCGGCCGCCATCGCCGTGAAATCCCCCGCCCAATTCAGATTGATCGGCAAGCCGCAGGCGCGCCGCGACAGCCCGGCCAAGGTCAACGGGGCCGCCCGCTTCGGCATCGACGCCCGTCCGCCCGGCCTGTTGTATGCGGCGGTGCGCATGGCTCCCGTGATCGGCGCGAAAATCGCCAAGGTCGATGCGCCCGCGGTGCACGGTCTGCCGGGCGTCAAAGCCGTCATCGATTTTTCAGCGGCGCTGGGCAAGCACAGTGGCGCCGGCGCCGGCGTGGCCGTGATCGCCACCACCTGGTGGGGCGCGAAGCAGGCCGCCGCCGCCTTGCCGATCAGCTGGACCGAGGGCGATAACGCCGCTTTGTCCAGCGAAGCGATTTTCAACGCATTCGGCAAACGCCTCGATGCCGACGACGGCCATGTCTATCACAGCGCCGGCAGCCTGCCGGATTTTAGGAAGACCAACGCAAAAATCGTGCAGGCCGAATACCGCGCGCCTTTCCTGGCCCATGCCGCCATGGAGCCGATCAACTGCACCGCCCAGGTGAGCAATGGCAAAGTCAGGCTGTGGGCATCGACCCAGGTGCCCAGCATCGCCGTCGACATGGCTGCCAAGGTGGCCGGCGTCGCCCGCGAAGATGTGACGATCGAAGTGCTGCTGCTGGGCGGCGGCTTCGGCCGCCGCCTCGAAGTCGACATGGTGGCCCAGGCGGTGGCTTGCGCGGCCGCCGCCGACGGCATGCCGGTGCAGCTGATCTGGACCCGCGAAGACGACACCAGCCACGACGTCTACCGCCCGGCCGCGCTGGCGCGCTTCACGGCCAGCGTCGATGCCGCCGGCACGGTGCTGGGCTACGCCAACCATTCCGTCAGCGGCTCGATCGGCCACCAGTATTTTCCGCGCGCGATCGGGCTGCCGGGCTTCGGCCCGGACAAGACGGCCGCCGAGGGAGAATACGACATGGCTTACGAGATCGCCAACCAGCGCATCGCCCATGAAATCGTCGACAGCGCCGTACCGCTGGGCTACTGGCGCTCGGTGGGCCACTCGCACAACGCCTTTTTCAAGGAAGGGTTTATCGAGGAGCTGGCCCATGCCGCCGGCCAGGATGGCGCCGTGTTCCGGCGCGGCCTGCTGAAAAAACATCCGCGCCACCTGGCGGTGCTCGATGCCGCCGTCAAGGGCGCCGGTGCGCCGCCCGCCGGCCGCGCCCACGGCGTCGCCGTCCACGCCTGCTTCGGCAGCATCGTCGCGCAGGTCGCCGAGGTGTCGGTCGAGGAGGGCGCCATCAAGGTGCACCGCGTCGTCTGCGCCATCGACTGCGGCATCGCCGTCAACCCGAACATCATCGCCCAGCAGATGGAGTCCGCCGTGGTGTTCGGCCTGTCGGCGGCGCTGGGCGGCGAAATCACCATCAAGAACGGCAAAGTGGAGCAGTCCAATTACCACGATTACCCGGTGCTGCGGATGGACCAGGCGCCCCGGGTCGACACCATCGTCATCGCCAGCGCCGAACCGCCCGAAGGCGTGGGCGAGCCGGGCGTGCCGCCGGTGGCGCCGGCGGTGGCGAATGCGGTGTTCAAATTGACCGGGCAGAGATTGCGCAGTTTGCCGCTGCGTTTATCGAAAACTTAAGCCAGCAGGGTTTTCAGGTTGCTGTCGCGCTGCCATCCACGCCGTTCCTCGTTGCTGGCGGCCAGCCTTTTCAGATCGTCCTGCGAAGTGCTCAGCTGCGCTGCGATCAGCCGCTCTGCCAGCGCCGGGTCGGGCAGTACGGTGCCGAAGAAGGCGACGGTGTCGTCGTGCTGGATCAGCAGGGTAGGGAAATTTTCGATATCGAGGTCGCCGACGATGTCGGCCTGGTCTTCGATGTCGATCCAGACGAAGCGCAGCTCGGGGTGGCGGGCGGCGATGGTCTCGAAGGTGGCGCGGTAGCTCGTGCAAGTGCCGCACCAGCCGGCGCACAGGCAGGCGACGGTCCAGCCGCCCTGGGCGATGCCTGCGGCGATGTCGGACAGTGTGGTGTGGTCGAGGGTGGTGCTTTGCATGAGTGCATTTTACAGCGCCTGCGGTTTTCCAGCCTGGAGGTATTGAGCATCGGGGTCTGGCACAAGCGCGCCAGCGCGTAGATGCCTGACCCCATTTTTGAGTCCGCCATTAAAGTTTGAATAGCTGGTCGGCTTGGAATGGGGTCAGGCACCAAGTGCCAGACCCCTATGCTGCAGCCGCCGCAGTCCCTTCCGGCAGGTTAAAATACCGCATGCCTACCATTCTCGCCCTCGAAACATCCTCCGAACTGGCCTCCTGCGCCCTGCTGCGGGACGGCGTGCTGACCGTGCGCGAGTCGAACGGCGTGCGCACTCATTCGCAGTCGATCTTGCCGATGGTGCAGGAGCTGCTGGCCGATGCCGGCATCGCCCTGGCCGATTGCGACGCCATCGCTTACGGCGCCGGTCCCGGTTCGTTCACGGGCGTGCGTACGGCCACCGGCATCGCCCAGGGCCTGGGCTTCGGCGCCAATAAACCCGTGGTGCCGGTGGTGACCTTGGCGGCGATGGCGCAGCGCTGCCGCGCGGCCACCGGCGCTGACGAGGTACTGGCTGTGCTGGACGCGCGCATGGGCGAGGTGTACTGGGCCAGATACCGCCATGACGGCGCCGAAGGCTGGCAGACCATCGCCGCTCCGGCGCTGGCGGCACCGGCCGCGGTACCGGCGCCAGGCGCCGCCATCGCCTGCGGCAATGGCTACGCGGCCTACCCGGATGCGTTCGACGGTGTCGCCGCCGACGGCGCCATCATGCCGCACGCGGGCGCCGTGGCCGAGTTGGCCGCCATCGATTTCGGCGCGGGCCGTTTTGTAGCGGCCGCGGATGCGCAACCGATCTACCTGCGCAACAAGATCGCCTTCACCAGCGCCGAGCGCCAAGTGATCAATGCTGACAAGGCGGCAGCCGCCGCAACGGCTGTATGACGGACACCTGCCTCGATCTCGATCGCCTGAGCTCGAGACTGAGCTACGCACCGATGGTGATGGCCGATCTCGACGCCGTTTTCGCCATCGAGCAGGCGGTCTATCCGCACCCCTGGACGCGCGGGAACTTCGTCGATTCGCTCGCTTCCGGCTACAGCGCCTGGACCCTGCACGACGGCGATGAGCTGGTCGGCTACTTCCTGATCATGCTGGCGGTCGACGAGGCGCATTTGCTGAACGTCTCGGTGGCCGCCGGGCGCCAGGGACAGGGGCTGGGACGCTACCTGCTCGACAAGGTGGCGGCCTGCGCGCGCGGGCTGGGCGCCGAGTCGATTCTGCTGGAAGTGCGGCCATCGAACCTGCGCGCGCTGGCCGTCTACCTGCGCTACGGTTTCACGGAAATCGGCCGCCGCAAAAATTATTATCCGGCCCACCACGGGCAACGCGAGGAAGCCATCGTCATGAGGTTTGCCCTGTGAGTAAGGACAGCATCGGCGCGCGCGACGCCGCCTTCCTGGCCGAGATGGGAATCACGCCGCTGTGGCAGGCGCGCGCGCCGGCGCCCGCAGTCGCGGCGCCTGAAGTGGCGGAAGCGGCCGTCATCGCCGAAGCGCCGCCCGCCGTAGTCGAAACCGTGGCCGAAGCGGACATCGGCCAGATGGACTGGCGTTCCCTGAACAACGCCATCGCCGCCTGCGCCCGTTGCGGCTGCAAGGACGGCAAAAAGGCGGTGGCCGGCGACGGCGCCCGCGCGGCCGTATGGATGGTGGTGGCCGGCGCCACCACCAGTGCCGACGAAGCGGAGCGCCAGCCGCTGGCCGGTGCGCCCGGCAAGCTGCTGGACAATATGCTCAAGGCCGTGCAGCTCTCGCGCGAGGAAAACGTCTACGTGACCAACCTGGTCAAATGCCGCCTGACCAGCGCCAGCGGCGGCGAGCGGGCGCCGACGGCGGACGAGCTGCAAGCCTGCCGGCCCTTCGTCGAACGCGAACTGGCCCTGTGCGGCGCCGGCCTCGTGCTCACGCTCGGCCAGGTTGCCACCAATGCCTTGCTGGACCAGCCGGCGGCGGCCCCGGTGGCCGATTCGCGCGCCAGAGTCCACCAGTTCAATGGCGCCGCGCTGGTGGCGACCCTGCACCCGGCCGAACTGCTCAAGCGGGGCGGCGACAAAGCGCTGGCGTGGGCCGATTTGTGCCTTGCGCAAGCGAGCAATGGACAGCCGCAGTAAGGTCGGCGCGCTCAGTTACCAGGCGCGCTTTGCCGCGCGCTGGGGCCATCTGCACAACCCGCACGTGCGCGCGCTGGCCTGGCTGATCGATTCGCCCGATTTGCTCGATCCCGATGCCGAAGAATGGGCCGGCAAGCTGGCCGCGCCCAGCGTCGTCGATCCCGCTGTGCGTGACTGGCTCACCCGTCTGGATCGGGATCCATCCGCCTTGCTGGCATCCCTGGGCGAACGCCCCTACACCCGCCTGGGCCTGTATGCCGAAAAGCTGATGGCGTATTTTTATCAGGCGCAGGGCCGCCTGGTCGCCCACGGCCTGCAAGTGCGCGCCAGCCGCAACGACACCGTCGGCGAATTCGATTTTCTGCTCGAAGCGGAGGAGGGCGGCGTCGAACACATCGAACTGGCCACCAAGTTCTATCTGCTGCAAGGCGCAGCCGCCTCGCGCTTCGACACCCTGATCGGCCCGAACCTGGCCGACAGCCTGGGCGCCAAGATGCGCAAGATTATCCATAAACAGCTGGCGCTGGCCGAGCATCCGGCGGCGCAGGCCATCCTGCCGCGTCCCGTGCTGCGGGCCAGCGCGTTGGTGAAGGGCTGGCTGTTCTATCCGTCCGCTCAGCTGGCGGCGGCGCCGATGGCGGGTATCGCGCTGGAGCACTGCACCGGCTTCTGGTGCGCGATCGGGGAGCTGCAAGCACTGGCGACGGCCAGCTGGGTGATTTTGCCGCGCTTGCAATGGCTGGCGCCTTACCGACTCGATGCGGGCGCCGCGCTGCTGGACCTGCCCTCGCTGTCGCTTGCCGTCGCCGCCCTGTTCGAACGAACCCGTTCGCCGGTGATGGTGGCGGCCATGTGCGCGGCCCCTGACGGCGGTCTGGTCGAACAGCAGCGCGGCTTCATCGTGCCCGACGACTGGCAGTCGCGCGCCCTGTTGCGGCAAGAGGCCACGTGGGCAGGCGGCAATCAAAGCTAGCCATATCGAATAGACCGGTGCAGAATGTCGTAATTCTTTGACAAGGCCCGATCCCGATGACCGACCAGCATTCTCCAGCAGGCCTCACAGCACTCGACGACCCCGACAGCGCAGCTGTCTACCGCACCCTGCTCGAATCGACCCGTGCCATCCCCTGGCGCATCGACTGGGCCAGCATGCAATTTACCTATATCGGGCCGCAGATCGAAGAGCTGCTGGGCTGGACGCCGGCCAGCTGGGTGAGCGTCAACGACTGGGCCGAGCGCATCCACCCGGCGGACCGCCAGAAGACCGTCGACTTTTGCGTCGCCCAGTCGCAGCAGGGTGTCGACCACGAAGCCGATTACCGCGCCCTCACGCCCGACGGCGACGAGGTCTGGATCCGCGACGTGGTGCACGTGGTGCGCCGGCCGGATGGCAGCGTCGAGGCGCTGGTCGGCTTCATGTTCGACATCACCGCGCGCAAAAAGGCCGAAGACAAGATCGAGCAACTGCAGCGCGAACTGGAAGCGCTGAGCTACCGCGACGGCCTCACCAACGTCGCCAACCGCCGCATGTTCGACAAGCTGTACCCGGTCGAATGGGAAAAGTCGCGCGCCACCGGCCAGCCGCTGTCGCTGGTGATGATCGACATCGATTATTTTAAACAGTACAACGACCATTACGGCCACCTGCAGGGCGACGAGTGCTTGCGCCGCGTGGCGCAAGCGATGGACGCTGGCGCCTCGCGCCCGCGCGACCTGTGTGCCCGTTTCGGTGGGGAGGAATTCGTACTGCTGTTGCCGGCCACCGGCGAGGACGAAGCGCGCGCCGTCGCCGACCGCTGCCGCACATTTTTGGCCAACCAGGAAATCGCCCACGATCATTCCGGCGTCGGCCGCCTGGTGACGGTCAGCATGGGTGTCGGCACCATCGTGCCCGGCGTCGATGACGATTCCGCGGTGTTCATCGACCGCATCGACCGGCGCCTGTATCAGGCGAAATCGGCGGGGCGGGATATGGTGTGGGAGTACGAGGCTTGAGTGGTTTCGCGCGCGCGGCTGGCAATCCGCGTTTTTGCCAGTCGCCGAGCACGTCGGCGTTTTTCTGAATCAAGCCACCACATCACGCCGTTTCGCCGCCTGACGCCGCCGCCCGGTGGCGATGCGGCGGCCGTATAAACGATTGCGCCGCGGCCGGGTCAGTGCTTGTGCTCGCCGATCAGCGCCAGCGAATCGTGTTCTGCCTGGTTGGCCGCATGCCGTCTCTTGATCATGTACATGGTCCCGGCCACCGAGAAGCCGAACAGGATGATGATCACGTTCAGGTCCAGGTTCAGGGAAATCATGATGGCGTAGACCGCCAGCATGGTCAGAATCGACAGGTTCTCGTTGAAATTCTGTACGGCGATGGAGTGGCCGGCGCTCATCAATACGTGGCCGCGGTGCTGCAGCAGGGCGTTCATCGGCACCACGAAGAAGCCGGACAGGATGCCGATCAGGATCAGCAGCGGATAGGCCAGGGCGACCGAGGTGACCAGGGTCATGCCCATGACGATGATGCCCATGGCGATGCCGAGCGGAATCACGGTCAGGGATTTGCGTAGCGGAATCAGGCGGGCCGAGGCGGCCGCGCCCAGGGCGATGCCGACCGCGACCACGCCGACCAGGCTGGTGGCCTTTTCGTAGGGCATGCCCAGCGATTTCTCGGCCCACTTCAGCACGATCAGCTGCAAGGTGGCGCCGGCGCCCCAGAACAGGGTGGTGACCGCCAGCGAGATCTGGCCCAGCTTGTCTTTCCACAGGATCGCCGAGCAATTGGCGAAGTCGGCGATCAGGCGCACCGGGTTGCGCTCTTGGTGGGCGTAGACGGCGCCGGTGAGCGGGATGCGGATATTAAAAATAGTCGCGGCGACATAAATGCCGACCACCACGCACAGGGCCGCTTCGGTCGGCGTGTTGATGCCGGTGTCGATGAATGGGATGTCGATGCCCAGCAGATAACTGGAAGTGCGCTTGGCCACCAGCAGGCCGCCCAGCACGGTGCCGAAGATGATGGAGCTGACGGTCAGGCCTTCGATCCAGCCATTGGCCGCCACCAGCTTTTCGGGCGGCAGCAATTCGGTCAGGATACCGTATTTGGCGGGCGAATAGACGGCGGCGCCGAAGCCGACCACGGCGTAGGCCAGCAGCGGGTGAACACCGGCAAAAATCAGCAGGCAGCCGCCGATCTTGATCAGGTTGGCGATGAACATGACCCGGCCTTTCGGCAGGGCATCGGCAAACGCGCCGACAAATGCGGCGAGCAAGACGTAAAACAATACGAATGACAGTTTTAATAGCGGCGTCAGCGAGGCTGGGGCCTTCATCGATGTCAGCAGGTCGATCGCAACGAAAAAGAGCGCATTGTCTGCTAACGACGAAAAAAACTGCGCCGCCATGATGGTATAAAAACCACGGTTCATTCGAAAATTTCAATAATCTGGTCTGGGTTGCTTTATACCATGAACGGCGGGGAAGCCAAAGAAATCAGCCGTGCCGACACGGGCGGTCCGGTAAAATACGTCCTTTGCCCGTTGACGAACACTCTCATGCCCAGGCCGCTCACAGCAACCATCCATCTAGAGTCGATGAATTACAACCTGGCGCGCGCCCGCGCTTGCTCGCCCGGCGCCAATATCTGGGCGGTGGTCAAGGCGAATGCCTACGGCCATGGCCTTGAGCGTGGCCTGCGCGGCTTCGCCGAGGCGGACGGCCTGGCCCTGATCGAAACGGAAAACGCCGTGCGCCTGCGCGAGCTGGGCTGGACCAAGCCGATTCTGCTGCTGGAAGGCATTTTCGACTGCGACGACGTCTCCCTGCTGGCCGAGCACGGTTTCAACAGCAGCGTGCACTGCATCGAGCAGATCAAGATGCTCGAATACACCCGGCTGATCGCTCCCGTCGATATCCACCTTAAAATGAACACGGGCATGAATCGCCTCGGTTTCCGGCCCGACGAGTATGCCGCCGCCCATGCCCGCCTGCGCGCCATTCCCGGCATCCGCAACATCACCCTGATGACCCATTTCGCCAATGCCGACGAGCTGGAAAACGAAAAATTGTCGATCCGCGAACAGGTAAGCAGGTTTCAGCTGGGCGCGGCAGGTTTGCCGGGCGAGCGCAGCCTGTCGAATTCGGGCGGCGTGCTGCAGCAGTCCTTATTAAGTGAAGCGCTGTCCAACGACTGGGTGCGTCCCGGCATCATGCTGTACGGCGGTACCCCGGGCGGCAAGACCGCTGCTGAATACAAATTGCGGCCCACCATGACTCTGGCTTCGGAAATCATCGGCATCCAGCACCTGCAGGCCGGCGACACCGTCGGCTACGGCAGCCGCTTCGAGGCGAACGGGCCGACCACGGTGGGCGTGGTAGCCTGCGGTTACGCCGACGGCTACCCCCGCCACGCCCCGCACGGCACGCCGGTGCTGGTCGACGGTGTACGTACGACCCTGATCGGGCGGGTGTCGATGGACATGATGACGGTGGACCTGACGCCGATCGCCAATGCGCGCGTCGGCAGCAAGGTGGTGCTGTGGGGGGATGGCTTGCCGATCGACGAAGTGGCGACGTCCGCCGGGACGATCGGCTACGAGTTGATGTGTGCGCTGGCGCCGCGGGTGAGGGTGCGTGAAGGGGCTTTAGGGCAACCGGCTTAGACTAGACGGGGCATCGGCAGCATCGGGGTCTGGCACTGCATTCGCATGCGAATGCCCTGACCCCATTGGATGTGCCGCCTGCGAACTTCTATATTAAGTTTGCCTCTGAACTGAAAATGGGGACAGGCACAAGTGCCAGTCCCCGATGCTGCATCATTCCCCTGATAGAAACATGGCCAAACCAAAAACAAATTACACCTGCTCCGACTGCGGCGCCATCGCCAGCAAATGGAGCGGGCAGTGCACTTCCTGCCACCAGTGGAACACCCTGGTGGAAACGGCCGTCGAAACGCCGGGCGTGAATCGCCTGTCGAATCAGGTCCACCGCAGCCTGGCGCAAACGGCGCCGGTGCTGTCCCTGGCCGACATCGAAGCCATCGACGTGCCCCGTTTCGGCACCGGCATCGAAGAATTCAACCGGGTGCTGGGCGGCGGCCTGGTGGCTGGCGGTGTGGTGCTGATCGGCGGCGATCCCGGTATCGGCAAGTCGACCTTGCTGCTGCAGGCGCTGGCGAATATCTCGGCGATTAAATCGACCTTGTACGTCAGCGGCGAGGAATCTGGTGCCCAGATCGCCCTGCGCGCGCGCCGGTTGTCGGTCGAGGGCAGCGCTCTTAAACTGCAAGCAGAGATCCAGCTGGAGAAAATCCTCGGCACCCTGGCCGACTTGAAACCCGAAGTGGCGGTGATCGATTCGATCCAGACCGTGTATTCGGATGCCCTCAGCTCCGCGCCCGGTTCGGTGGCCCAGGTGAGAGAGTGTGCGGCGCAACTGACGCGGGTGGCCAAGCAGACCGGCGTGACGATTATCCTGGTCGGCCATGTCACCAAGGAAGGCGCACTGGCCGGACCGCGCGTGCTGGAGCACATCGTCGACACCGTGCTGTATTTCGAGGGCGACACCCAATCGAGTTTCCGCCTCGTGCGCGCCATCAAGAACCGTTTCGGCGCGGTCAACGAGCTGGGCGTGTTCGCCATGACGGAGAAGGGGCTGAAGGGGGTATCGAATCCGTCGGCGCTGTTCCTGTCCAGCCACGATACGGCAGTGCCCGGTTCTTGCGTGATGGTGACCCAGGAGGGTACCCGGCCGTTGCTGGTCGAGATCCAGGCGCTGGTCGATACCAGCCACTTGCCGAACGCGAGGAGGTTGTCGGTCGGCCTGGAGCAAAACCGCCTGGCCATGTTGCTGGCGGTGCTGCACCGACATGCGGGCATCGCCGCTTTCGATCAGGATGTGTTCATCAACGCGGTGGGCGGCGTCAAGATCACCGAGCCGGCCGCCGACCTGGCAGTACTGCTGGCGATCAATTCGTCGATGCGCAACAAGCCGCTGCCGCGCGGCCTGGTGGTGTTCGGCGAAGTGGGCCTCGCCGGCGAGATCCGCCCGGCGCCGCGCGGTCAGGAGCGCTTGAGAGAAGCGGCCAAGCTGGGCTTTTCGATTGCGATGATTCCGAAATCGAACGCGCCGAAGCAGAAAATCGAAGGAATGACTATTATTGCTGTCGAGCGCATCGATGAAGCATTCAACAAATTGCGTGAACTGGACTGACAGCAGCTATGAGCGATCATTTTTCCAGCAAGACCCTGGTAGATGCCGGCACCGGCGGCGGCGCCGAGCAGCGTGCCGCCCCGCGCAAGCCCTTGAAGACGCGCGCCGTATTGACGGTCCGGGGCGCCGAGCCGCTGGCCGTGCGCACGCTCGACATCAGCATCAACGGCGTCTGCCTGAGCTTTTTCAAACCGCTGCCGATCGGGCTGACGGGGCGCTTGTCGATTGATTTGATGATCGAGGGCAAGGTCGACACCATCGAGGTGCTGGCCAAGGCGGCCTACTGTATTTTCAGCGGCGGCCAATACAAGGTCGGCTTTCAGTTCACCGGGGTCGACATGGCGACGGTGACCTTGTTGGCGAAGTTCATGCGTTGACGGGAACAGGCTCTGCGAGCCTGCCCCCGATGCTATTTACTTCACCAGGTCCGCCGTCATCACCGCCTTCAAATACACACTTTCCGGATCCCCCGCATCGCGCTGAACGATCCACCACGCACTGGCCTTCTTCATATCCCAGTACTGATCCTGCCCCGACAACAACAGCGCGGCGACCTGGCCCAAGGTCGGCTGATGCCCCACCACCAGCACCGGCTCCTTGCTATTGGGCCAGTTGGCAGCGTGCAGCACGTCGTGCGGCGAGGCACCCGGCGCAATCGCGTTGACCACCTTGAATTTGCGCCCCAGCGGCTCGACCGTCTGCAAGGTGCGCACGGCCGGGCTGACCAGGATCTTGCAACCTTCGGGCAATTGCGAATCGAGCCAGTCGGCCATGCGGCGCGCCTGTTTCTGGCCTTTCGAAGTCAGGGCGCGCGCCAGGTCGGGTGAGCTGTCTTCCGCTTCGGCGTGGCGCCACAAGATCAAGTCCATGCTGTTCTCCCGGTGAAGATAATCAATGGTCGATGCTGCTCTCCGTCGAGCCCAGCAGCTCCATCAGGTAGCGCTGCGCCGAAAATTCCGTTTGCTTGCCGCGCGCGCGGCGGCGGTGGTATTTGCCGTCGGCGTCGAGTTCCCAGGCGTTGGAGTTGTCTTTCAGGTAGGGGTTCAATCCTTCGGTGATCACCCGGCGCTTTAATGTCTTGTCGAGGACAGGGAAGGCTACCTCGATGCGGCGGAACAGGTTGCGGCTCATCCAGTCGGCGCTGGCCAGGTGGACGTCGTGGGCCAGGTCGTTGCGGAAGTAGTAAATACGGCTGTGTTCGAGGAAGCGGCCGATGATGGAGCGCACCCGGATGTTTTCCGACAAGCCGGGCACGCCGGGCCGCAGGATGCAGGCGCCGCGCACGATCAGGTCGATTTTCACGCCGTCGTGCGAAGCCGCGTACAGGGCGCGGATCAGGGATTCGTCGACCATGGCATTGACCTTGACGATGATGCGGCCTTGGCGGCCCGCCTTGGCGATTCTCGCCTCGTTGCGGATCGCCTTGACCAGTTCGCTTTGCAGGGCGAACGGCGCCAGCCACAAGTGATTCAGCTTGTGCGGCTTGGTCAGGCTGGTGAGATGAATGAATACCTCGTTGACCTCGGAGCCCATTTCCTGATGGGCCGTCAGCAGGCCGAAATCGGTGTACAGGCGCGTGGTGGTCAAATGGTAATTGCCGGTGCCAAGGTGGGCGTAATAGCGCAGGCCCTCGGGTTCGCGGCGGATCACCAAGGCGACTTTGGCGTGCGTTTTCAAGCCAACCACGCCGTAGACCACCTGGGCGCCGGCCTGCTCGAGCTTGTCGGCCCAGTTGATATTGGCTTCCTCGTCGAAACGCGCTTTCAGCTCGACGATGACGATGACTTCTTTTCCCTTGCGTGCCGCCGTCACCAGCGCTTCCATCAGCTCCGAATCCATGCCGGTGCGATAAATCGTTTGCTTGATCGCTACCACCTGCGGGTCGTTGGCGGCCACGCAAATGAAATCGATGACGGGCTGGAAGGATTGAAAGGGGTGGTGCAGCAGGATGTCGTGCTTGTTCAACTGCTCGAAGATATCCTGGTTGGCGAGCTTTGGCGGCATGCCGGGAATGAATGGCGAAAAACGCAGGGCCGGCTGGCGCACCTGGTTGATCATTTCGGCAAGTCGCACCAGGTTGACGGGGCCGTCGACGGCGTACAGGCGGCTGGGCGCCAGGTTGAACTGGTCGAGCAGGAATTGCGACAACTCCGGCGGGCAATTCTTCGCCACCTCGAGGCGCACGGCGGTGCCGTATTGCCGGCCTTGCAACTCGCCTTTCAGTGCCTGCCGCAGATTTTTCACTTCTCCCTCGTCGACCCACAGATCGCTGTCGCGCGTCACGCGAAATTGTGAATAGCCCAGCACCTCGCGGCCCGTGAACATTTCTTCCATGTGGGAGTGAATCACCGAGGACAGCAGGCAAAACGCCTGTCCCTCTCCCTTGGTCAGATTCTCCGGCAGCTCTATCACACGCGGCAGCACCCGCGGCGCCTTGACGATGGCGATCGCCGTGCCGCGCCCAAAAGCGTCCTTGCCCGATAGCGAAACGATGAAATTGAGCGACTTGTTGCTCACTTGCGGAAACGGGTGGGCCGGATCGAGGCCGATCGGGGTCAGCAGGGGGCGCACCTGCTGGTCGAAATATTGACGGACCCAGGCCCGCTGCGCCTCGTTGCGGTCGGTGTGGCGCACCAGGTGCACGCCGCGCGCGCGCAGTTGCGGCAGCACCTCGCTATTTAATATGTCGTACTGCTGCTTGACCAGAGCGTGGCATTCGGCGCCGATGCGCTCGAACATGGCAGCCAGGGCAGGATCGGGGTGCAGGGCGTCCTGGGCCAGCAGGCTGGCCACCCGCACTTCGAAGAATTCATCGAGATTGTTACTGACGATACACAGGTAGCGCAGGCGCTCGAGCAAGGGCAAGCGCTTGTCTTCCGCCTGGGCCAGCACCCTCCTGTTAAACATCAGCAAAGAAATCTCGCGGTCCAGGAAGACGACGGGTTTGAGTGCTTCGACGTGCGGTGGGGCTTTGGAAGTCATCGGCGTGGGCAGTACCTGCTCAATTTATTAACACTTCATTCTAGAGGGAATATATGACATTAGTGTGACCACGCGCGCACAGAACAGTTCGCAGGGTAGCGCTAGGAAAATTCCTAACTCGGCTATCATGGGCGTCTTCCGGTCGAGATCGGAATATTTCAACAACTTCTGTCTTGTCATAAACGTGTCATATTCAGGCGGTAGACTGCGCAGCATTCACCCGCCTCACCTTATCTAAAAACCAAAGGAATTGATATGCGCATGAAACAGCTGTTCGCCTCGATGTTGATCGGCTCTGCCGCCATCCTCACTTCGACCGCCACCCTGGCAGCCGACATGACGGGCGCCGGCGCTACGTTTCCGTACCCGATCTACGCCAAGTGGGCCGAGATGTACAAGAAGAACACCGGCAACGGTCTGAACTACCAATCGGTGGGTTCGGGCGCCGGCATCAAGCAGATCAAGGCCAAGACCGTCGACTTCGGCGCTTCCGACATGCCTCTGTCCGCCGCTGAACTCGACGCTGACGGCCTGATGCAGTTCCCTGCCATCATGGGCGGTGTCGTTACCGTCGTCAACCTGGACGGTATCGCTCCAGGCGCCATGAAGCTGACCGGTCCGGTTGTCGCCGACATTTACCTGGGCAAGATCACCAAGTGGAACGATCCAGCGATCACTGCTTTGAACCCAGGCATGAAGCTGCCGGCCGAGGACATCACCGTGGTGCACCGCGCCGACGGTTCGGGTACGTCCTTCCTGTTCACCGATTTCCTGTCGAAAACCAATGCCGACTTCAAGGCAAAAATCGGTTCCGGCACCGCCGTGAAATGGGCACTGGGTCTGGGCGGCAAGGGCAACGACGGCGTCGCCGCCAACGTGCAGCGCATCAAGGGTTCGATCGGCTACGTCGAGTGGGCTTACGCCAAGAAGAACAAGATGTCGCACACCCAGCTGAAAAACAAGGACGGCGTGTTCCTGCAGCCTGACGACGACAACTTCAAGGCTGCGGCCGCCAACGCCGAGTGGACCAAGACCCCAGGCTTCGCCGTGGTCCTGACCGACGCAGCCGGCAAGACCAGCTGGCCGATCACCGGCGTCTCCTACATCTTGATGCACAAGGCACAGGCTGACGCCGCCAAGGGCAAGGAAGTGCTGAAATTCTTCGACTGGGCCTACAAGAACGGCGCGCCTGCCGCTGCCGAACTGGACTACGTGCCGATGCCTGCCAACGTCACCAAGCTGGTGGAAGACAGCTGGAAAGCCAACCTGAAAGATGGTTCGGGCAAGGCAATCTGGTAATCAAGTAAAAGTTTCACAACCGCGGCCGCACCCTTTGCAGCATTTTGCAGACGGTGCGGTTGCAAGCACATAAAGACTCCACCATGAGCGCGAATCCACCAGCCGCCCTGGCCGAAATGCAGGCAACGGATATTTCCGAAAGCCAGGCCGCGATGCATTCGACGATGCGCAAGCAGCGCATCCAGGATTTTTTCTTTCACAAGATTACGATGCTGTTCGCGGCATCGGTGCTGATCGTCCTGGTCGGCATCATCATTTCGCTGATCATCGGCGCCATCCCCGCCTTCCGCGAATTCGGCCCCGGTTTCATCACCCGCGCCGAGTGGGATCCCGTCAATGAACAGTACGGCGCCCTGATCGCCATCACCGGCACCCTGGTGACTTCCTTCATCGCCTTGCTGATCGCGTTTCCGATCAGTTTCGGCATCGCCCTGTTTTTGACGGAAATCTGCCCGGTCTGGCTGCGTCGGCCGATGGGTACGGCCGTCGAACTGCTGGCCGGCGTGCCGTCGATCATTTACGGCATGTGGGGCCTGTTCGTGTTCGCACCGGTGTTCGGCGATTATGTTCAGCCCCTGCTGAAGAGCACCCTGGGCGCCTTGCCGATCATCGGCAAACTGTTTTCCGGCCCGACCATGGGCATGGGCATCCTCACCGCCGGCCTGATCCTGGCGGTGATGATCATCCCGTTTATTTCCTCCGTCATGCGCGATGTGTTCGAGATCGTCCCCGCCGTGCTGAAGGAATCGGCTTACGGTCTCGGCTGCACCAAGTGGGAAGTGGTCCGCAAGATCGTGCTGCCTTACACCAAGACCGGCGTGGTCGGCGGCGTCATGCTGGGCCTGGGCCGTGCGCTGGGCGAAACCATGGCCGTCACCTTCGTCATCGGCAATGCCAACACCTTGTCGTGGTCGCTGTTCTCTGCCGGTAACTCGATTTCCTCCACCCTGGCCAACGAGTTCGCCGAGGCATCCAATCCGCTGCACGTGTCTTCCCTGTTCGCGCTGGCATTGATCCTGTTCGCCATCACCTTTATTGTCCTGTCCGCCGCGAAGCTGATGCTGGCCGGTATGTCCCGCAAGGAGGGGATTAAATAATGAACGAGGCCATGATCCACGCCGCCAACAACCCGGTCTACCGCCGCCGCCTGCTGCGTCACCGCATCGGCATCATTCTTTCCGTGCTGGCCATGACGATCGGCCTGGCCGTGCTGGCCTGGATCCTGATCACCCTGTTGATCAAGGGTTTCGGCGGCCTCACCGCGGCGATCTTGACCCAGGATTTGCCGGCGCCGACCAGCGATGGCGGCGGCTTGCGCAACGCTATCGTCGGCAGCCTGATGATGGTGATCCTTTCGACGCTGATTTCCACGCCGATCGGCATCCTGGCCGGCATGTACCTGGCCGAATACGGCGAGCGCAACAAGTTTGCCCAGGTCACCCGCTTCGTCACCGACATCATGCTGTCGGCGCCATCGATCGTCATCGGCCTGTTCGTGTATGCCATGTACGTGGCGACCGTCAAGCATTACTCGGGCTGGGCCGGCACCATTGCCCTCTCTCTGATCGCCGTGCCGGTGGTGGTGCGCACCACGGACAATATGCTGCGCCTGGTGCCGAACAGCTTGCTGGAAGCGGCGTTTGCGCTGGGTGCGCCGCGCTGGAAAGTATCGACCATGGTGCGCCTGCGCGCCGTCAAGGCGGGTGTGGTCACCGGCGTGCTGCTGGCGCTGGCCCGCATCTCCGGCGAAACCGCGCCGCTGCTGTTCACCGCCCTGAACAACCAGTTCTTCAGCACCAATATGAATGCGCCGCTGGCCAACTTGCCGGTGGTGATCTACAACTTCGCCATGAGCCCGTACGACAACTGGCGCAGCCTGGCCTGGGCCGGGGCCTTGATCGTGACCTTCAGCGTGCTGTTGCTGAACATCCTGTCGCGTACGGTTTTCAGCCAAAAAACGCCGAATTAAACGAGATCATTCCAATGACATTGCCCATGCCAACGCCTATCCCCACCGTCACCAAGCGCGCCAAGACCATCGAGATCTCCGGCCTGAACTTTTTCTACGGCAAAACCCAGAGTCTGACCAACGTCAACCTGGACATTCACGAGAAGCAGGTCACCGCCTTTATCGGTCCATCGGGCTGCGGCAAGTCGACCTTGCTGCGCACCTTGAACCGGATGTACGATTTATACCCGGGCCAGCGCGCCGAAGGGGCCATCATGTACCGCGGCCACAACATCCTGGACGCCGACCAGGACGTCAACATGCTGCGCGCCAAGGTCGGCATGGTGTTCCAGAAGCCGACGCCGTTTCCGATGTCGATTTACGACAACATCGCCTTCGGCGTGCGCCTGTACGAAAACCTGTCGAAGGGCGAAATGGACGAGCGCGTCGAATGGGCCCTGAAAAAGGCGGCCTTGTGGACCGAAGCCAAGGACAAGCTGAGCAAGAGCGGCTTATCTCTGTCGGGCGGCCAGCAACAGCGCCTGTGCATCGCCCGCGGCGTTGCCGTCAAGCCCGACGTGCTGCTGCTGGACGAGCCGACCTCGGCGCTCGACCCGATTTCGACGGCCAAGGTGGAAGAACTGATCAGCGAGCTGAAACAGGATTACACCATCGCCATCGTCACCCACAATATGCAGCAGGCGGCGCGCTGCTCGGATTACACGGCGTATATGTACCTGGGCGAGCTGGTCGAATTCGGCGAGACGGATCAGCTGTTCATGAATCCGGCGCGCAAGGAAACACAGGACTATATTACCGGTCGCTTCGGCTGATCAATACGATATAAACAAAATACGACGGAGAGCATCAATGATAGGCGAGCATTCATCCAAGCAATACGATCACGAACTCGAGGCGATACGCTCCAAGGTTCTGCTGATGGGCGGCATCGTGGAAACCCAGTTCACCGACGCCATGAATTGCTTCCGCGTCGGCGACATCGAACAATCCGACCGCGTGATCGGCGAAGATGACACCGTCAACCAGTTGGAAGTGTCGCTCGACGACGCCTGCAGCCACCTGATCGTGCGCCGCCAGCCGGCCGCCAACGATTTACGGACGGTGATGGCCACCATCAAGGTGATCACCGACCTCGAGCGCATCGGCGACGAAGCGGCGAAAATCGCCCGCATGAGCAAGTCGCTGCACACCCGCGGCGTGGTCGGCGTCAACCATTTCGAAACGGTGCGCTCGATCGCCTCGCTCACTTCCGACATGCTGCACGATGCGCTGGACGCCTTCGCGCGCCTGGACGGCAAGCAGGCCATCGCCCTGATCGCCCAGGACGAGATCATCGACCACGAATTTCGCGCCATCATGCGCAATTTGATCACCTTCATGATGGAAGATCCGCGCACGATTTCCTCGGCGCTTGACACCCTGTGGGTGGCCAAGGCCATCGAGCGGATCGGCGATCACGCCAAAAATATCGCCGAGTACGTGATTTATGTCGTCGAAGGCAAGGACATCCGCCATTCGAAGCCGTCGGCTGCCGCTTTACAGTCGGGAAATTAAACGGTGTCGGTCAGTACGCCCGAGCGCGCCATGATGCGCGACATCGCCCACAGCGCGACCACGGTGCTGATCGTCGAGGACGAACCGGCGATCATCGAACTGGTGAAATTTTCCTTGCGCGAAGCATCGTGGGAGCTGGTGGCCGTGCAATCCTGCGCCGAAGCCTGGGATTTCCTGGCCACCCACACGCCGAAACTGATCTTGCTCGACTGGATGCTGCCGGACCAGACCGGCTTGCGCCTGCTGGCCCGCATCCGCGCCGACCGCAATTTTCAAAAGATCCCCGTCATCATGCTCACCGCCAAGAGCATGGAAGAAGACAAGATCGCCGGCCTGAACAATGGCGCCGACGATTACGTGACAAAACCGTTCTCTCCCCGCGAATTGCTGGCGCGCGTCAAGGCGCTGATGCGCCGCAATGCGCCCGAGGCGGCCGAGTTGTCGCTGCGGGTGGGGCCGGTGCTGCTCGATCCTGTCAGCAATAGCGTCAGCATCGACGGCGAGCGCATCGACATCGGCCATGCCGAATTCAAGTTGCTGAAATTCATGATGGCCCATCCGGAGCGGGTGTTTTCGCGCAGCCAGCTGTTGGATAAAGTGTGGGGCAACCATGCCGTCATCGAAGAGCGCACGGTCGACGTCCACGTGCTGCGCCTGCGCAAGGCATTGAAGGGCGCGGAAGGCCTGGTGCGCACGGTGCGCAGCGTCGGTTACATGCTGTCGGAAAAATAAATGAATCCACGGCTGCTGTTTTGGGTGCCGGCGCTGCTGCGCCTGTTGATGTTGTTGGGAATCGCCGGCCTGGCCTGGTGGATGGGAGGCACCGTCGCGGGCCTGGCGGTGGCGGCTTTGTTGCTGCTCTCGCAATTGATCTTGCAGCTGACCTATCTGCAGCAACTGAGCGCCTGGCTGGACGATTTCGACAGTACCAAGTTGCCTGATGGATGGGGCGCCTGGACCGATGTGTTCTCGCGTCTGTACCGGCTGCGGCGCGACGACGAGCGCAGCCAGGCCGAGCTGTCCGAATGGCTGGCGCGGTTTCGGCAGGCCATGCATTTGTTGCCCGATGGCGTGGCCATCATGGACGATGTGCTGTTTCTGGAATGGTGCAATCCCGCTGCCGAGAAGCACCTGGGACTGACCCTGGAGCGCGACAAGGGAATGCGCGTCACCAACCTGGTGCGCCATCCGGATTTCATCGACTACATCGTGCTGGGCCGCTACGAGCAGCCGCTGACGCTGTCGCTGCGCGACCGCAAGCTGATCGTGCAGATCATTCCTTTCGAAAACCGCCGGCAGATCCTGGTGACCCACGATGCGACGGAAAGCGCCCGCATCGAGGAAATGCGCCGCGATTTTATTGCCAACGCCTCGCATGAGCTGCGCACGCCGCTGACGGTGATCGTCGGCTTCCTGGAAATTGCTTCGACCACGCCCGATCTGGATGTGGCCAGCCGCCAGTCGCATCTTAAACTCATGACGGAGCAGGGCAGGCGCATGCAGCGGCTGATCGAAGACATGCTGACCCTGTCGCGGCTGGAATCGGTCGATTACCCGATGCGGCCGGAGCCGGTGGCGGTGAAGGCGGTGATCGAGGACGTGCTGGAAGAGGCGCGCGCTTTGTCTGGCGGGCAGCATACGATCAACGCCAGCATCGACGGGCCGGATGTGGTGGGCAGTGCGGAGGAGTTGAGGAGTGCGTTCGCCAACCTGGCGTCGAATGCCGTGCGTTACACGCCGCCGGGCGGGACGGTTAATCTGATCTGGAAAGACTCGCCCGAGGGGCCGCAGTTCACCGTCAGCGATACGGGCATCGGCATCGATCAGCTGCATATCGTGCGGCTGACCGAGCGGTTTTACCGGGTCGACAAGAGCCGTTCGCGCGAGACGCAGGGGACCGGACTCGGATTGGCGATCGTCAAGCACGTGCTGCTCAGGCACCGGGCGAATTTGACGATCAATTCGGTGCCGGGGAAGGGGAGTTGTTTTACGGTGACGTTTCCGAAACGTTGAGAGCATCGGGGTCTGGCGCTGCGCGGCATGAGGTCCGGGGGACCGAATGCACGCCGGAGGCCTAACCCCAGCTTTAGAAGCAACTGCAAATATTGGCTACGTTCTGAGTCGTAAAGCGGGGGACAGGCTCGTAGAGCCTGTCCCCGGTGCTATACAATGTCGGGCTGATCAAACTCTGTACAGCCCATGCGAATTTACCCTAAGCGCCGCCTCACTCTGCTCGCCCTCGGCGCCTTATTGCTCGCCGGTTGCCGCGGCAGCGCGCCTGTTGTGCCGTCGGCGCCGCTGGCAGTCACGCCGGTCGTCGTTGCCCCACCTAAAAAAATCAAGATCGGCCTCGCCCTCGGCGGCGGCGCCGCGCGTGGCTTCGCCCATATCGGCGTGATCAAGGCGCTGGAAGCGCAAGGCATCCAGGCCGACATCGTCGTCGGCACCAGCGCCGGCAGCGTGGTGGGCGCGCTGTACGCCGCCGGCAACAATGGTTTCGCCCTGCAGCGCGTCGCCATGGATATGGATGAGGCCACCATCTCCGACTGGGCGATTCCCCTGTTCGGCAAGGTGTCGGGCGTGCTCAAGGGCGATGCCCTGCAAAACTACGTTAACAAGGCCGTGCACAATGTGCCGATGGAAAAGCTGAAGATTCCCTTCGGCGCCGTCGCCACCGATCTGAACAGCGGCCAACCGATCCTGTTCCAGCGCGGTAATACGGGGCAGGCGGTGCGTGCCTCGTCGAGCGTGCCGAGCGTGTTTCAGCCTGTTAAGATCGGCACCCACACCTACGTCGATGGCGGCCTGGTGGCGCCGGTGCCGGTGCGCTTTGCGCGCGAGATGGGTGCAGATTTCATTATCGCCGTGAACATCTCGACGCAGACGGATGCGCAGGCGACGCTGAGTTCGCTGGAAGTGTTGATGCAGACATTCAGTATCATGGGCCAGCGTTTGAATCATTACGAATTGAAAGATGCCGACGTCGTCATCACGCCGAGTCTCGGCACCATGGGCGGTGGCGATTTCAATTCGCGCAACCTGGCCATCCTGGCGGGGGAGCAGGCGGCGGCAGCCGTCATGCCCCAGCTGAAAGCCAAGCTCAAAGCAAAACAACAACCATAACAACTCACTACAAGGAACAAGCATGCAATCGAAGCCCGTACTCTCCATGGATGACTGCAAGAAAATCGCCGCCGCCTGCGAAGCGGAAGCGAAGAAGAACAACTGGCCGGTGGTCATTTCCATCGTCGACGACGGCGGCCACCTGATCTGGCTGCAGCGCATGGACGGCGTCGCGCCGATCTCCTCGTACATCGCGCCGAACAAGGCGAAGACGGCCGCCATGGGCCGCCGCGAATCGAAGATCTATGAAGACATGATCAACAACGGCCGTGTCTCCTTCCTGTCGGCGCCGCATATCGAAGGTATGCTGGAAGGCGGCGTGCCCATCGTCGTCGAAGGCCAGTACGTCGGCGCCGTCGGCGTGTCGGGCGTGAAATCGTCGGAAGACGCGCAGATCGCCAAGGCGGGCATCGCCGCCCTGGGCCTGTAAGAATCAAAATATGATACGGATTCAGTAAAAATGCGCTGAATCTGTATCGTATCCAGGCTAGGCGTGGATTTCCGCGCTTTCCGGCATCGAATCCCCCGCGCCGCTCCGCTCCAGCCAAGCCTGCAACTTCGCCATATCGCGCACCAGGATTTCGCCGCCTTCGATAAAGCCGATCTGCACCACATTCTCTCCCGCGCACGTCAGCTTGTTCACCGTCGGCGACAGCTCGACCATCCGCCCGTAGGCCTTGAAACACTTGGCTTGCCACGGCTGCAGGGCGGAATCCCGGAACTTATTGTTTTCAAAATAAATCGTTACCGTGCGGTCGGGGTTGCCGAAACCGACCATGCCCGAGCCATTGTTCAAGGCTTCCTTGACCGCCTCGACGGCATCGGGGTGGGGCACGAAGACAGCCGCACGCCCGCCCGGCCGGGGACGTTCCATGGGGGTGTCGAAGCCAAATGTTGTCATACGTAATCTCTCCTGTTGTGGCGCCTGTCGTTCGCCATCGGCGACATCTGCACTCTGTTATCTTGCACATTTTTACGCTGCTGCACTCGGTAAATGTTCCGCCGCGGATTGCCGAAGTGGCCCGTTTGAGATATACTTCGGAGGTTTAGCCATTCCACATCTACCGTAGCGACGACCCACCATCCCATCATTGCATCGACGTCTACCCCGAGTGAAACTGGCTCGGCATGATGGGCGTCGGCCTGACGTGGCGCAGCTACGGTAACTTTATCAGGAGTTACCCTTGCCGCCATTTTTTTCTGGCCCTGCCGTCCCCGCCATCCTGGCGCTTGCCGACGGCACGATCTTCAAAGGGATCGCCATCGGCGCTGCCGGACACACTACCGGTGAGGTCGTTTTCAACACTGCCATGACCGGTTATCAGGAAATCCTGACCGATCCCAGCTATACCCGCCAAATCGTCACCCTGACCTATCCGCACGTCGGCAACTACGGCGTCAACACCGAAGATGTCGAAGCCGGCAAAGTGTTCGCCGCCGGCCTGATCATCCGTGACCTCCCACTGCTGGCCTCGAATTTCCGCTCCACCCAATCGCTGTCCGATTACCTGAAGGCGGAAAACATCGTCGCCATCGCCGGCATCGATACCCGCAAGCTGACCCGATTGCTGCGCGAGAAGGGTGCCCAGAGCGGCGCCATCGTCACCGGCACCCAGGGCAACGAACCGTCCGTCTCGCAAGCGCTCGATCTGGCCCGTTCCTTCCCCGGCCTGTCCGGCATGGATCTCGCCAAGGTCGTCTCGACCAAGACCGCCTACGAGTGGACTGAATCGGAGTGGGCGCTGGGCGAGGGCTACGGCGCGCAAACCGCACCGAAATACCACGTGGTCGCCTTCGACTACGGCGTCAAGAGAAATATCCTGCGCATGCTGGCCCAGAGAGGATGCAAGATCACGGTGCTGCCGGCGCAAGCCTCGGCCGCCGATGCGCTGGCGCTGAACCCGGACGGCATCTTCCTGGCCAACGGCCCGGGCGACCCGGAACCGTGCGACTACGCCATCGCAGCGACGAAGGAACTGATCGAACGCGGCATCCCCACCTTCGGCATCTGCCTCGGACACCAGATCATGGCGCTCGCCTCAGGCGCCAAGACTTTGAAAATGAAGTTCGGTCACCATGGCGCTAATCATCCCGTGCAGGATCTCGATTCGAAGCAGGTCTTGATCACCTCGCAGAACCACGGCTTTGCGGTGGACGCGTCGACTCTGCCAGCCAACTGCCGCGTCACCCACGTGTCGCTGTTCGACGGTTCGCTTCAGGGTTTCGCCCGCACCGACAAACCGGCTTTCTGCTTCCAGGGCCACCCTGAAGCCTCGCCCGGACCGACCGATGTGTCTTACCTGTTTGACCGCTTCATCTCGTTGATGCAAGCCGCGGAGAAGAAATAATATGCCAAAGCGTAGTGACATTAAAAGCATCCTGATCATTGGCGCCGGCCCGATCATCATCGGCCAGGCCTGCGAATTCGATTACTCCGGGGCGCAAGCCTGCAAGGCCCTGCGCGAAGAGGGTTATAAAGTCATCCTCGTCAACAGCAATCCGGCCACCATCATGACCGACCCGGAAATGGCGGACGTGACTTACATCGAGCCGATTACCTGGAAAGTGGTCGAGCGCATCATCGCCAAGGAGCGTCCAGACGCGATTTTGCCGACCATGGGCGGTCAGACCGCGCTCAATTGCGCCCTCGACCTGCACAACAACGGCATCCTCGCCAAGTACGAAGTCGAATTGATCGGCGCCTCGCCGGAAGCCATCGACAAGGCCGAAGACCGCTCCAAGTTCAAAGAGGCGATGACCAGGATCGGCCTCGGTTCGGCCCGTTCCGGCGTCGCCCACAACATGGAGGAATCGTGGGCCGTGCAGCGCGAGATGGGCTTCCCGACCATCATCCGTCCTTCCTTCACCATGGGCGGCACCGGCGGCGGCATCGCGTACAACGAAGAAGAATTCGAGACCATCTGCAAGCGCGGCCTGGAAGCCTCGCCGACCACCGAGCTGCTGATCGAAGAATCGCTGATCGGCTGGAAAGAGTACGAGATGGAAGTGGTGCGCGACAAGGCGGACAACTGCATCATCATCTGCTCGATCGAAAACCTCGACCCGATGGGCGTGCACACGGGCGACTCGATCACCGTCGCGCCGGCGCAAACGCTGACGGACAAGGAATACCAGATCATGCGCAACGCCAGCCTCGCTGTGCTGCGCGAGATCGGCGTCGATACGGGCGGCTCCAACGTGCAGTTCGCGATCAATCCGGACGACGGCCGCATGATCGTCATCGAGATGAATCCGCGCGTGTCGCGTTCGTCCGCGCTGGCCTCGAAAGCGACCGGCTTCCCGATCGCGAAAATCGCTGCCAAGCTGGCGGTCGGCTTCACGCTGGACGAGCTGCGCAACGAGATCACCGGCGGCGCCACGCCGGCTTCGTTCGAGCCGGCCATCGATTACGTCGTCGTCAAAATCCCCCGCTTCACCTTCGAGAAATTCCCCACCGCCGACCAGCACCTGACGACGCAGATGAAATCCGTCGGCGAAGTGATGGCGATCGGCCGCACCTTCCAGGAGTCGTTCCAGAAAGCCCTGCGCGGCCTGGAAGTGGGCGTGGACGGCTTGAACGAGAAAACGCGCGACCGCGAAACCATCGAAGAAGAGCTGGGCGAGCCCGGCCCGGAACGCATCTGGTACGTCGGCGACGCCTTCGCCCAGGGCTTTACCCTGGAAGAAGTGCACGCGCTGACCCACATCGATCCGTGGTTCCTGGTGCAGATCAAGGAAATCGTCGACATCGAACTGTGGCTGGACAACCAGTCGCTCGACGCCCTCGACAAGCCGATGCTCTACAAGCTCAAGCAAAAAGGCTTTTCGGACCGCCGCCTCGCTTTCCTGCTGCACGTGAGCGACACCGAGGTGCGCGAACGCCGCCACAGCATGGGCATCCGTCCCGTGTACAAACGGGTCGACACCTGCGCCGCCGAATTCGCCACCAACACGGCGTATATGTACTCGACCTACGAGGAAGAGTGCGAGTCCAATCCCACCGACAAAAAGAAAATCATGGTGCTGGGCGGTGGCCCGAACCGCATCGGCCAGGGTATCGAATTCGATTACTGCTGCGTCCACGCGGCGCTGGCCATGCGCGAAGACGGCTACGAGACCATCATGGTCAACTGTAATCCGGAGACCGTCTCCACCGACTACGATACTTCCGACCGCCTGTACTTCGAATCGCTGACCCTGGAAGACGTGCTGGAAATCGTCGCCCTTGAAAAACCGGTCGGCGTGATCGTGCAGTACGGCGGCCAGACCCCGTTGAAGCTGGCGCTGGACCTCGAGAAAAACGGCGTGCCCATCATCGGTACTTCGCCCGACATGATCGACGCCGCCGAAGACCGCGAGCGTTTCCAGCAGCTGCTGCAAACCCTGGGCCTGCGCCAGCCGCCGAACCGCACCGCGCGCACCGAGCCTGAAGCGCTGGAACTGGCCAAGGAAATCGGCTACCCGCTGGTGGTGCGTCCATCGTATGTGCTGGGCGGCCGCGCCATGGAAATCGTCCATGAGCAGAGAGATCTCGAGCGCTACATGCGCGAAGCCGTCAAGGTGTCGAACGATTCGCCCGTGCTGCTGGACCGTTTTCTGAACGACGCCATCGAGTGCGATGTCGACTGCATCTCCGACGGCGAAACCACCTTCATCGGCGGCGTGATGGAGCATATCGAGCAGGCCGGCGTGCACTCGGGCGATTCGGCCTGCTCGCTGCCGCCTTATTCTCTGTCGAAAGAGACCATCGATGAACTGAAGCGCCAGACTTCGCTGATGGCCAAGGGCCTGAACGTGGTCGGCCTGATGAACGTGCAGTTCGCCATCCAGAAGCGCGAAGAAAACGGCGTGATGGTCGACACCGTGTTCGTGCTGGAAGTGAACCCGCGCGCTTCGCGCACCGTGCCGTTCGTCTCGAAAGCCACCGGCCTTCAGTTGGCCAAAATCGCCGCGCGCTGCATGGTCGGCCAGACCCTGGCGCAGCAGGGCATCACGAAGGAAGTGGTGCCGCCGTTCTTCAGCGTCAAGGAAGCCGTGTTCCCCTTCGTGAAATTCCCCGGCGTCGACACCATCCTCGGACCCGAGATGAAGTCGACCGGTGAAGTGATGGGCGTCGGCATGACCTTCGGCGAAGCGTTTGTGAAGTCGCAGCTGGGCGCCGGCGTCAAGCTGCCGGAGTCCGGCAAGGTGTTCCTGTCGGTGAAGGCATCGGACAAGCCGAGAACAGTGGCGGTCGCACGCGACCTGCACGAGCGTGGCTTCCAGCTGTGCGCTACCAAGGGTACGGCCGCCGTCATCGCCGCCGCCGGCATTCCCGTCAGCGCCGTCAACAAGGTGCTGGAAGGGCGTCCGCACATCGTCGACATGATCAAGAACCACGAGATTGCCATGGTGGTCAACACCGTCGAAGAAAAGCGCAGCGCCATCGTCGATTCGCGGGCGATCCGCACCTCGGCCCTGCACGCGCGCGTGGTGACCTACACGACGATTGCCGGCGCCGAAGCGGCGGTGGAGGGCATGGCCCACCTGAACGAGTTGCACGTCTACGATTTACAAGGCCTGCATAAAACCTTAAACTAAGGGATCGCAGTCGGCTTCGGCTATACTGCAGGTGTACCGGTTGAAGCACCCTTGACCACAGAGTTCGCGCGATTTGCGTCGTGCGCCTCTGTGGTTTTCAATTTTGGGTCATTCATCGTCACAGTCCACTCCTCACAGAATAGAAGCACACTATGAACACATCCGTTCCACTGACCAAATTCGGCGCCGAACTTCTCAAGGAAGAACTGCATCAGCTGAAAACCAAAGAGCGCCGCATCGTGATCGACGCCATCGCCGAAGCGCGCTCGCATGGCGACCTGTCGGAGAACGCCGAGTACGACGCGGCCAAGGAACGCCAGGCATTCGTCGAAGGCCGCATCGCCGAACTCGAAGGCAAGCTGGGCGCCGCCCAGATCATCGACCCGACCACGCTGGACGCCGAAGGCCGCGTGGTGTTCGCCTCCACCGTCGACCTGGAAGACCTGGAAAACGGCCAGAAAGTCACCTACCAGATCGTCGGCATGGACGAAGCGGACCTGAAAATGTCGAAAGTGTCGGTCACCTCGCCGATCGCCCGCGCCCTGATCGGCAAATACGCCGGCGACGTCGTCGAAGTGCAGGCGCCCTCGGGCCCGCGCGAGTACGAGATCCTCGAAGTCAAATACATCTGATGCTGGCAAGCCGCCTGCGCATGCTGGTCGCCGCCCTGTGGGCCGGTAGCCTGTGGACGATCGGCTACGTGGTGGCGCCGACCTTGTTCATATCCTTGCACGACAACGTGCTGGCCGGGACCATCGTCGGTTTTCTGCTGCGTACCGAGGCCTGGATCTCGATGGCTTGCGCGGTGCTTCTGTACTTCCTGGTAGGCCGCAGTGATCTGGCGCCCGCCCGGCAAAAGTCCGCGATTCTGATCATCTGCGCCATGCTCGCTTGCGCCCTGGTGATCTATCTGGGCCTGCAGCCGGTGATGGCGCAACTGAAGCTGGACGCCGGCGCGGCCGGCCTGGCCGGCACGCCGCAGGGCAAGACCTTCGGCATGCTGCACGGCGTATCGCAGCTGTTTTATCTGACCGAAAGCCTGCTGGCCGGGTGGTTGCTGCTGAAACTTCGTTGACTGACGCAGCATCGGGGACTGGCACGCGCGACGCGCCTCAAAAACCAACCAGCGGCCTCGACAGCGCGGTGCCTGTCCCCATTTTTGCGGACCACCAGACGAAAAAAAGCCCCTGCAAGCAGGGGCCGGGCAGTCAGCGCTAAAAATCAGCGCCCCAACGCACCCTTTTTAGGACTGGTCTGGCGCGGCTTGGCACGTTTGATGGTCCCGCCCTCGGTGACCCGCTCATTCCCCTTGATCATCACCTTGGTGACGCTGGGACGCTTGGTGCCGCTGGCGCTGGCCTTGACGATGGTCACTTCGCGCATGCCTTTACCGGCCTTGCTCGAGCGTTCCTTGACGGTTTCCACTTTCGGGCGGTACACCACCAGCAGCTTGCCGATGTGCTGGACCGGTTGGGCCTTGAGTTCTTCGGTGATTTGCTCGTACATGGCCACGCGCGCTTCGCGGTCGTCGCCGGCGACGCGGATCTTGATCAGGCCATGGGAGTCCAGGCTGGCCGAGATTTCCTTCATGACGGATTCGGTCAGACCCGACTCGCCGATCATCACGACTGGCTTGAGCCCGTGGGCTTCGGCGCGCAGTTCGCTGCGCTCGGCGGGGGTAAGTTTTTGCATATTTTTGGACAAACCTTAGTTAAACCTTTTAAAAGCAGTATTCTACGCGAATGAAGAAGAAAAAATTAAACAAGAATTGGTTGCATGACCATATCAACGACCCCTACGTCAAGTTGGCGCAAAAAGAGGGTTATCGGGCCCGCGCGGCCTTCAAACTGAAAGAAATCGACGAAAGCGAAAAGCTGATCAAGGCCGGCCAGGTCATCGTCGACCTGGGCAGCACTCCCGGCAGCTGGAGCCAGTACGTGCGCCGCAAGCTCGCCGGTAAGGAAGGCGGCGGCATCAACGGCACCATGATCGGCCTCGACATGCTGCCGATGGAGCCGATCGCCGACGTCCATTTCATCCTCGGCGACTTCCGCGACGCCAAGCCGATGCGCGAGCTGGCGGCCCTGCTGGACGGCCGCAAGGTCGACGTGGTGCTGTCCGACATGGCGCCCAACCTGTCCGGCATTCCCACCGCCGACGCCGCGCGCATGGAACATTTGATCGATCTGGCAATTGAATTTTCGCAGCTGAACCTCAAAGCCAGCGGATCGCTGGTCGTTAAATGCTTCAAGGACATGGGTTTCTCGCAGATCGTCGAAAAATTCCGCGCCGAATTCAAGGTTGTCAAACAGGTCAAACCGAAGGCCAGCCGTGACAAGTCCTCGGAAATTTTCCTGGTCGGGAAGGGATTGAAGAATCCTGGCGCGCAGCCCGTGGTCGAAGAAGAAGAAATTGACTTGATGGACCAATCGCGCTCTTGATATTTGGGGCCGCTGGCCGCACATCTGCCCAGGTTCCGGTGTTTACGCGCAAATTTTGCCGTGAAACCCCGGTGCAATTGAGTGGTTTTTTGTGCGGTTGCCGGGGCGCGCGTGGCGTGGCCCGTCTATTGCGAGTAAAATCAGTGCTCTATATTGGGGTCAGGATGCGTCAGCATCGAAGGAGTTTTCGTGAATAACATGTTTTCCAAATCCGCCATCTGGGTGGTCGTTGCCTTACTGCTGTTCATGCTGTTCAAGCAGTTCGACCACGGCACCTCCGCCGGCGGCAGCAAGCCCATCGCGTACTCCGAACTGCTCGACGCCATCAAGGCGCGTCAGGTAAAAGACGTCGTCATCGAAGGCTCGAACATCACCGCCACCCGCCTCGACGACTCCAAGGTGCGCGCCACCGCGACCACGCTCGACAAGGGCCTGGTCAGCGACATGGTCGCCAACGGCACCCATTTCGACATCAAACCGCCCGAGGAAGCCGGCTTCCTCCAGCAAATCTTCATCTCCTGGTTCCCGATGCTGCTGTTGATCGGCGTCTGGGTGTTCTTCATGCGCCAGATGCAGGGCGGCGGCAAGGGCGGCGCCTTCTCCTTCGGCAAATCGAAGGCCCGCATGATGGATGAAACCAACAATACCGTGACCTTCGCCGATGTCGCCGGTTGCGACGAAGCGAAAGAAGAAGTCAACGAAATCGTCGACTTCCTCAAAGATCCCACCAAATTCCAAAAGCTGGGCGGCCGCATTCCGCGCGGCGTGCTGATGGTCGGCCCACCGGGCACAGGTAAGACTTTGCTGGCCCGCGCCATCGCCGGCGAAGCCAAGGTGCCGTTCTTCTCCATCTCCGGCTCCGACTTCGTCGAAATGTTCGTCGGCGTGGGCGCAAGCCGCGTGCGCGACATGTTCGAAAACGCCAAGAAGCACTCGCCTTGCATCATTTTCATCGACGAGATCGACGCTGTCGGCCGTCACCGTGGCGCCGGCATGGGTGGCGGTAACGACGAACGCGAACAAACCCTCAACCAGTTGCTGGTCGAAATGGACGGCTTCGAAGCCAGTTCCGGCGTCATCGTCGTCGCCGCCACCAACCGCGCCGATGTCCTCGACAAAGCACTGCTGCGTCCGGGCCGTTTCGACCGCCAGGTGATGGTCGGCCTGCCGGACATCCGCGGCCGCGAGCAGATTCTCAACGTCCACATGCGCAAAGTGCCTATCAGCACCGATGTCAAGGCCGACATCCTGGCCCGCGGCACCCCTGGTTTCTCCGGCGCGGACCTGGCCAATCTGGTCAACGAAGCAGCTTTGTTCGCCGCCCGCCGCAGCAAGCGCCTGGTGGAAATGAGCGATTTCGAAGATGCCAAGGATAAGATCTACATGGGTCCGGAGCGCAAATCGATGGTCATGCGCGAAGAAGAGCGCCGCAACACGGCCTACCACGAGTCCGGTCACGCCGTCATCGCCAAGCTGTTGCCGAAGGCCGATCCGGTCCACAAGGTCACCATCATGCCGCGTGGCTATGCTCTGGGCCTGACCTGGCAGCTGCCGGAACACGACTCTTTGTCCGGCTACAAGGACAAGATGCTGGAAGAAATCTCGATCCTGTTCGGCGGCCGTATCGCTGAAGAAATTTTTGTCGGCCAGATGTCGACCGGCGCGTCCAACGATTTCTCGCGCGCCACCAAGCTGGCCCGTTCGATGGTGACCCGCTTCGGCATGTCCGACAGCATGGGCGTGATGGTCTACGAAGACAGCGAAAACGAAGGTTTCTTCGGTGGCGCCACCAAGACCATTTCGGAAGCGACGCAACAGAAAGTCGATGCCGAGATCCGCAGCATTCTCGACACGCAGTACGCTTTGGCGCGCCGCTTGCTGGAAGAAAACCGCGACAAAGTGGAAGCCATGACCCGCGCGCTGCTCGACTGGGAAACCATCGACGCCGACCAGATCAACGACATCATGGCTGGCCAGACCCCGCGTACGCCGACGTCGACCAATCTGACCAAGCGCACCCCGCCGCCAGGCGACAGCGGCACCGGCGGCGTTCCGAACGCAACGGCGCCGGCTTGATCGTTTAGCGCGCTGTCAATAAAAAGGCATCCTTCGGGTGCCTTTTTTTCGTTATCGGTAAGTTTTGATTCCAATACATTTTTGATGCGACATTTCCTGCAATGCGGCCGCTTCGGCTATTCCCTGGGTGCCGAACACGTTGGCGAGCCGCGCTCGGCGCTGGTGATGGGCATCCTCAACGTCACGCCCGATTCCTTCTCCGATGGCGGCCGCTATCAAACCCTGGAATTCGCCATTTCGCGCGCCGAAGAGATGGTGGCGGACGGCGCCGACATGATCGATATCGGCGGTGAGTCGACTCGCCCGGGCTCGGCGTCCGTGTCGGTCGAGCAAGAGTTGAGCAGGGTGATGCCGGCCCTGTATGCCTTGCGCGGCCTCGGCAAGGCCTTATCGGTCGACACATTAAAGCCGGAGGTCATGCGCGAAGCGGTGATTGCCGGCGCCGACATGATCAACGACGTCAACGGTTTCAGAAAGCCGGGCGCCATCGACGCCGTGCGCGACAGCGAGTGTGGCCTGTGCGTCATGCACATGGTGGCGACCCCGGCCACCATGCAGCAGCAGGCGGTGTACCAGGACGTGGTCGCCGAGGTCATCGTCTTCCTGGCCGAAAGAATTGCCGCCTTGACCGCCGCCGGCATTGACCGCAAGCGCATCTGTGTCGATCCGGGCTTTGGATTTGGCAAAACCGTGGCGCATAATGTCGCCTTGTTACAGAATATCGGCCGGATCGAGCGCGAACTGGGCTTGCCTGTGCTGGCGGGCTTGTCGCGCAAGTCGACCATCGGCGCCATCACCGGCCGGCCCGTCGAACAGCGCCTGGCGGGCAGCCTGGCCGGCGCATTGGCTGCGGTGGCGCAGGGCGCGACTCTGCTGCGCGTGCATGATGTGGCTGAGACCGTCGACGCCTTGAAGGTCTGGCAGCAGGTCGGCACATACTAATTTCATTAGAGAATAGAGAAGAGAACAATATGGGACGTAAATATTTTGGTACCGACGGCATCCGCGGCCTGGTGGGCGTCGCCCCGATCACTCCTGACTTCGTGATGCGCCTGGGCTACGCCGCCGGCAAGGTGCTGGCCAAGAGCCCGCCCGTCGGCGGCCGTCCGACCGTGCTGATCGGCAAGGACACCCGCATCTCCGGTTACATGCTGGAAGCCGCCCTGGAATCGGGCTTCGCCGCCGCCGGCGTCGACGTCATGCTGGCCGGCCCGATGCCGACCCCGGCCATCGCCTACCTGACCCGCGCGCTGCGCCTGTCGGCCGGCGTCGTCATCTCGGCATCGCACAATCCATTTCAGGACAACGGCATCAAGTTCTTCTCCGAACACGGCACCAAGCTGCCCGACGAAGTGGAAGCCGAAATCGAAGCGGCCATCGACCTGCCGATGGAATGCGTCGAGCCACAAAAACTGGGCCGCGCCAAGCGCCTGTTCGACGCCCAGGGCCGCTACATCGAATTCTGCAAGGGCACGTTTCCGAACGAGCTCGACCTGCACGGCATGAAAATCGTCGTCGACTGCGCCCACGGCGCCGCCTACCACATCGCCCCGCCGGTATTCCATGAACTGGGCGCCGAAGTCATCTCGATCGGCGCCACTCCCGACGGCTTCAATATCAACGCCGGCTTCGGCGCCACCGCCCCAGCGGCGCTGGCGGCCGCCGTCGTCGAACACAAGGCGGATCTGGGCATCGCCCTCGACGGCGACGCCGACCGCCTGATCATGTGCGACTCGACCGGCCGGATCTACAACGGCGACGAGCTGCTGTACGTGATGGTGCTCGACCGCCTGGCCACCGGCCCGGTCGCCGGCGCCGTCGGCACCCTGATGACGAATATGGCGCTGGAAGTCAAATTCAAGGAAATGAACGTCGGCTTTGCCCGCGCCAAGGTGGGCGACCGTTACGTGCTGGAAGTCATGAAAGAGAAGGGCTGGCTGTTCGGCGGCGAAGGCTCCGGCCACCTGCTGGCCCTGGACAAGCACAGCACCGGCGACGGCATCGTTTCCGCCCTGCAGGTGCTGTCTGCATTGAAACGTTGCGGCAAATCCCTGGCCGAATGCTGCGCCGAGCTGGTGCTGTTCCCGCAGACGCTAATCAACGTCAAGGTGCCGGCCGGCTTCGACTGGACCAAGAATGCCGAGATGGTCGCCGAGAAAGATGCTGTCGAGCAGGAACTGGGCGACAGCGGCCGCGTGCTGATCCGCGCCTCCGGTACCGAGCCGCTGATCCGCGTGATGGTGGAAGCGAGGGACAAAGACCAGGCCCTGGCCAGCGCCCGCCGCATCGCCAATCACGTGCCGACCGCAATTGCCGCCTGATCAGCTAGAGTTGCAGCCATCGCATTGACGTTGCCGCTGCGCCCCGCTATAATATTGTTTTCGGAGTGTGGCGCAGTCCGGTAGCGCACCTGGTTTGGGACCAGGGGGTCCAAGGTTCGAATCCTTGTACTCCGACCAAAGTTTCAAGGACGGGCTGTCATGCAAGTGACA
>JACXTT010001861.1_pt1 | contig 34420 bp, 29 predicted proteins | sample 9270951 | NCBI WGS metagenome assembly JACXTT01 (sample SAMN15532306, study PRJNA645909) | rock metagenome | isolation source: weathered quartz diorite | place: Puerto Rico | collected 2017-06-21 | reverse complement strand
GCCGCCTGCCTGGCCAAGCTGCCTGCCCCTGCATTCATGCTGGGCAGCTTCGGGCCGCAACCCTAATCGTTGGAACGTCCATGATCCAAGTAGAAGAAGTCCGCAAGCAGTTTGGCAAAGTGCAGGCACTGGGGGGCGTCAGCTTTGCCGCAGCCGACGGCCAGATCACCGCACTGCTGGGCCCCAACGGCGCCGGCAAGACGACGCTGCTGCGCACCCTCGTCGGCCTGCTCAAACGTGACCACGGCAAGATCAGTGTTGACGGCGTCGACCCGGCTGTCGACCCCCTGGCGGTACGCAACAACATCGGCTTCCTGACCGACCAGTTTGGCCTGTACGAGCGCCTGTCGACGCGCGAATACCTGGTCTACTTTGGCGAACTCAATGGCATGGCACGCCCTGCCATTGCCCGCCGCATTGAGGAAGTGACCGAGCTGCTGGGCATGGAGGACATCCTCGAGCGCCGCTCCAAGGGCTTCTCGCAAGGCCAGCGCATCAAGGTGGCGCTGGCGCGCACGCTGCTGCACCGCCCGCGCAACTTGCTGCTCGACGAACCAAGCCGCGGGCTGGATGTCATGAGCACGCGCGCCTTGCGCCGCGCCCTGACGGCCCTGCGTGAAGACGGCTGCTGCGTCATCATGGCCACCCATGTCATGCAGGAAGTGACCCATCTTTGCGATGACGTCGTCGTCATCGCCAACGGCTTCACGGTCGCGCAAGGCTCGCCGGCCCAGCTGTGCGAGCGCACCGGCATCGCCAACCTGGAAGACGCCTTTGTCAGCCTGGTCGGTACCGACGAAGGGATTTCGGCATGATCAACGCTTCGAAGAAAACCAAAGGCAAACCCAAGTTCCTCGTCGTCTTCCTCAAGGAGCTGCGCGAAACCTTGCGCGACCCGCGCGCCCTGGGCCTGCTGGCCCTGTTTATCGCGCTGTCGCCCGTGCTGATCGGCTTTGCCCTGAATATGCTGATCGACCGCTCCAGCCGGCCCGAACGCGAAGGCATCGAGATCACGGTGACGGGCGCGGCACAAGCGCCCAACCTGATGGCCCTGCTCAAGCAGCGCAATGTGACAGTGACCTCGGTGGACCGCCTCTCCGATGAACAGATCGGTGACGTACTCAAGTCGCGCAAGGCCGTCGCCGTGCTGCGCCTGTCCGACAACTTCAGCAAGAACTACCAGGACATGCGCCCCGCCCAGATCGAGTTGTGGTTTGACTCGGCCCAGGACACCAGCGGCAAGCGGCGCGAAGTGGAGCTGCTATTGGGTGAATACAGCAGCAGCATCGCCAGCGCCCGCCTGCTGGCGCATGGCGTCTCGCCCGCCGTGCTCAGTCCCGTGCAGCTGCAAAAATATGATTCAGGCACGGCCGCCTCGCGTTCGGCACTGATCCTGGGCACCATGCTGGGCACCTTCTTTATCCCAGCCTTTGCGCTGTCACTGTCGGCCTCGATCGACAGCACGGCCGGTGAGCGCGAGCGTCGCTCGCTCGAAGTGCTGCTGGCCCAGCCGGCCCGTTCGATCGACCTCATCACCGGCAAGTGGCTGGCCGCCAGCACCATGGCTGCCGTCGGTATCACGCTAGAACTGCTGTTCGCCCACGCGGTATTGAGTTGGCTGCCATTGGAAGAGATCGGCATTTCCTGGCGCATCGGCACCGGCGAAATCCTGCTGGTCAGCTTGCTGTCGGTGCCGCTGTCGCTGTTTGCGGCGGCCTTGCAAATGGCGCTGGCCATGAATGCCCGCTCGTTCAAGGAAGCGCAGACGGTGTTGAGCTTCGTGATGCTGATTCCGATGGTGCCGATGTTCCTGGTGCCGATGCTGGGCCTGAAGACGGCAGACTGGATGTACTTCGTGCCTGTACTGGCAAACCAGACCATGATGGGCGAACTGGCCAAGGGCCAGGGCATTTCGCTCCTGGCGGCGACGGCCACCTTCTTTAGCAGCATGGTGCCGGCCCTCGCGGCTGTCGCCTTCGGCGCCTGGCGCATGCGCAGCGAACACTATGTGCTGTCTGTTTGAGTGAACACGAGCGCGCCGCCCCGACCTGTGCGGTCGGCAGCAGCTTAGGCGCAAAGTGTCTACAATGGGATTTTCCGTATTCCTGAAAGAGCATCATGGAAGTGAAAGTGAGCTGGAACGGCCCCTCGGGCATGAGTTTCCTGGCCCAGACGGGCTCGGGCCATTTGGTCAATATGGATGGCGCGCCGGAAGGCGGCGGCCACAACCTGGCGGCGCGCCCCATGGAGATGGTCCTGCTGGGCACCGGCGGCTGCACCGCCTATGATGTCGTCCACATCCTCAAGAAGGGGCGCGAAGACGTGCGCGGTTGCGACGTGACGCTCAAGGCGGAACGTGCCGCCACCGATCCGAAGGTGTTTACGACGATCCACTTCCACTTTGTCTTGACTGGCAAGGGCCTGAAGGAAGCGACGGTCGAGCGCGCCATCAACCTGTCGCATGACAAGTACTGCTCAGCGTCGATCATGATCGCCAAGACAGCAGCAATCACGCATTCGTTTGAAATCGTAGAAGCTTAAATATAGTACGCGGTGGTCGTCATGACTTTGGCCATGGCTTTCATGGCCAGCTTGACGGGCTCGGGCGCTTCCAGCGCGCCCATTTCATGCGCCGCCTTGCCGTGCGCGACCTCATCGTCGCGCATCTGCTCCACGATGGCGCGCGATTTGGCGTCCTGTTCGGGCAGCTTGACGAGGTGGCTGTTCAGGTGTGCCTCCACCTGCTTTTCCGTTTCCACCACAAAGCCCAGGCTGCGCGCATCGCCCAGGTGGGCAGCAATGGTACCCATCGCATAGGCCCCGGCATACCACAGGGGATTGAGCAGGCTCGGTTGCGAGCCCAGTTCATGCAGGCGCTGCGCCGTCCACGCCAGGTGGTCTTCTTCCTCGCGGCCGGCCAGTTCAAACTGCGTGCGCATCTCCGTGCTCTTGGCAAAACGTGCCTGCGAGTTGTACAAGGCCTGGGCGCACACTTCCCCCACGTGGTTGACCCGCATCAGGCCAGCGGCATGGCGCTGCTCGCTGCTGTCGAGCGCACCATCGGCCGCATGCACGGCCGGCGTGGGCCGCGACGCCGAGGCGACGCCGGCGACAACACGCAAGGCTTTGTCGAGGCCGACGATCAGGTGGTCAAAGGGGTCAATCGAGCGCTTCATACGCAAGTCCGGCAAAAAAGAAAAGGCGATGCCCACAGGGGCTTGTCCCCGTGATGGGGCAAGGTCAAATTATACGTCGCGGTGCGGCAGCTTGCCCACCTGGATATGGATGGCTTTCTGCCGTTCGATCCAATCGGCCACGGGGCCTTCGGGTTTGATGCCGGAGATATTCTTTGCCACGCCCAGGTTCAGCGACAGCAGGAAGGGAATCAGGTCCAGCGGCACATCGGGGCAGTAGTCGCCGAAGGCATTGATGAAGCGCTTCGAATCAATGATGCGCACCACCTTTTCGCCGCTCATGAACTGCAGCACGCTGGTGATGCTATGGCCCTTGCCGATCGACTGGTAGATGAATTTATTGTATTGACGGTCGATCGCCTTGAAATCGAGCTGTTCATCGGTCATCAGGCCCGCCAGGTAATACAAACCTAATGCCACACGGAAAAATCCGATGGACTCTACGGTGGTCTGTCCGCAGCGGGTCACGGCCAAAACTCTTTCTTTGATAGCAATATCCATGAAAAGCATTATCCACATTTTGGCCGAAGCCGGGCGCAATTCGCATTGGTCCTGTTGCCGTAGCACATCTTGCCGATATCGTCCTTGCCAGAACAATTTCTAAAAAACAAGACAATTGCGCTATGATGGCTGCCGGGTAAGGGAAAGCCCCACGTCCTGAGCCCCCGTTTTTGCACTCTGTGACGGTGTTCCTGCGGCCCATCGCAATGGAACACCCCGGGTACGACGGTTTTCATACAATTTAATTGTTGGAAAAAATCACAGAAAGTAACAGCATGGAATTACGCATCCGCAATTTGTCCAAGACCTACGCCAACGGCGTAGTGGCGCTGGACAATATCACCCTGACCATCCCCACCGGGATGTTCGGCTTGCTGGGCCCCAATGGCGCAGGCAAGTCGACCCTGATGCGTACCCTGGCCACCTTGCAAGAATGCGATTCCGGTTCCGTCTTCCTCGGTGACCTGGACGTGCTCGACGAAAAAGATGAAATCCGCCGCCTGCTCGGCTACCTGCCCCAGGACTTTGGCGTCTACCCCAAGGTCACTGCTTACGAATTGCTGGACCACTTCGCCAGCCTCAAGGGACTGTCCAACCGGGCGCGCCGGCGCGAAGTCGTTGACGGCCTGCTGCAGCAAACCAATCTGTTCGAAGTACGCCACCAGCGCCTCGGTGGTTTTTCGGGTGGCATGCGCCAGCGCTTCGGCATTGCCCAGGCCCTGCTGGGCGACCCGCAGCTGATCATCGTCGACGAACCGACGGCCGGCCTCGACCCGCAGGAGCGGGTGCGCTTCCATAACCTGTTGTCGGAAATCGGTGCCGAGAAAACCGTGCTGCTGTCGACCCATATCGTTTCCGACGTGTCGGACCTGTGTTCAAGCATGGCCATCATCAACCAGGGCCATTTGCTCTTATGTGGCGAGCCGCAAAAGCTGGTCCAGGACATCCAGGGCAAGATCTGGAGCCGCATTGTCAGCAAACAGGAGCTGCCCGAGTTCCAGCGCCAGCACGCCGTGATCTCAACGCGCCTGCTGGCTGGCCGCACCCTGATCCACGTGTATGCCGACCGCGACCCCGGTGCGGGCTTTGAGATGGCGGTGGGCGACCTGGAAGACGTCTACTTCGCCACCATCGCCGGCCGCCACAAGCAAGCTGGCAAAGCCTGAGGTTCGTGATGTTCTCCATCGTCCTGTTCGAGGCACGACAGCGGCTCAAGCTGTTCTCCACCTGGGTCTATTTCGCGATGTTCTTCGCACTGGCCATGCTGTGGATGGCCGCAGCGGGCGGCGTGTTCCGCGAAGCGATCGTCACCTTCGGCAACAAGGTCGCCATCAATTCCCCCTTTGCGATCGCCGTCACCACCAGCTTCCTCGGCAGCGTCGGCGTGATCGTCACGGCGGCCATGATGGGCCGCTCGGTGCAGCAGGACTTTGAATATGACATGCACCACTTCTTCTTCAGCGCGCCGATCCGCAAGTACGCCTATGTATTCGGGCGCTTCTTTGGCGCCTTTGCGGCACTGGCCATTGTGTTCACCAGCATCCCGCTGGGCGCCTGGCTGGGTACCTATATCCCGGGCATCGATCCTGAGCGCCTGTCCCAGGTCTCGACCAGCCTCTACGTGTCGTCCTACCTGCAAACCCTGCTGCCGAATATCTTCATTTTTGGCGCCCTGTTCTTTGTCCTGGCCGCGCTGACGCGCCGCATGCTGCCCGTGTATGTGGCCAGCGTCGTCATGTTGATCGGCTATAGCGTGGCACCCTCGCTGGCGCGCGACCTGGATTACAAGACCCTGGCGGCGCTGATGGACCCGTTTGGCAATACCGCCGTGCTGCGCCTGACGGAGTACTGGACGGTGGCCGAGCGCAATGCCCGCGCCGTCCCGTTTGAAGGTGTGCTGCTGTTGAACCGCCTGATCTGGGCCGGTTTTGGCTTGATCGTGCTCTTGCTCGGCTACTGGCGCTTCCACTTCATCGGCACTATCGACAGCCGCTCCGGCAAACGCGTCGAAGGCGAAGGCGACGCCCCGCTCCACCTGACGCAGGCCTCGCACAATACGCAGGAAAAGCCCGACTTCACCGGCCGCAGCTTGGGGCTGTTGCTGTTCCAGAATGCTTGGCTCAACCTGCGCGAATCCGTCAAAAACGTCTACTTTATCGTGCTGATGCTGGCCACCGTCCTGGCCATTTTCGCCGCCTCGCTGGAACTCGGTTCCATCTACGGCACCAACACCTACCCGGTGACCTACAAAGTCATCGACCTGATTTTCGGCGTGCTCAACCTTTTCCTGTTCGTCATCACCACCTTCTATGCGGGGGAACTGATCTGGCGCGAACGCGAAGCGCGCGTGGCGCAAATGCTCGATGCCCTGCCCGTCCCCAGCTGGCTGCCACTGCTGGCCAAACTGCTGGCCCTGGTTGGCCTGCAGCTGCTGATCCTGGCGGTATCGATGTTGGCTGGCATGCTGATCCAGCTGTTCCGCGGCTACTTCAACCTGGAACTGGGCCTGTACATCAAGATGCTGTTCGGGATCGCCGGCCCCTTGTTTGCCCTGTTCGCGGTGCTGGCCATCGCCTTCCAGGTGATCCTCAACCACAAATACCTGGCCTATTTTGCGATGATTGTGTTCTACGTCGCGGCAGCCAGTTTCAGCACCCTGGGCCTGGACAATCCGCTGCTGCTGTATGGCGTGACGCCAAGCTTCGTCTACTCCTCGATGAACGGCCTGGGCCATTACCTGGCACGCGAGCGCTGGTATGAGCTGTACTGGCTCGGCGCCGCCATCATGCTATTTGTCCTGTCGGTGGTGTTCTGGCAACGCGGCAGCAATGAGTCCATGAAGATGCGCCTGCAGCTGGCCCGCCGCGCCCTGACGGTGCCCGTGCTGGCCAGCTTCACGCTGGGCTTTGGCATCTTTGCCATGGTGGGCATCATGCTGTATTCCAGCCTGTGCGAGAACAATGTCGAAACGGCGTTCGCGCGCGACAGCCGCCAGGCCAAGTACGAACGCCTGTACAAGCATGCTGCAAGCGTGCCGCAACCACGTATTACCGATGTGCGCCTGGGAGTCGATATCCGCCCAGAGCAACGCGTGCTCAATGCGGCGGGCACCTATGTGCTGACCAATAAGACCAACGCGCCGATCAGCGAAATCTATGTGCACCAGGACCGTCGCGCCACCATCAAGCAGCTGCGCTTCAGCGTCAACGCCCGCCCTACCCTGCAGGACCCGGAGCTGGGTTTCTACAGCTATGCGCTGGCCACCCCACTGGCCGCTGGTGCCAGCATCGAACTGTCCTTTGAGCTGAGCTACGCCCCCAAGGGCATCCTGGGCGTGGTGGCTGACACCCCCGTGGTCGCCAACGGCACCTTCTTCAATAACGAGGTACTGCCCCGCATCGGCTACCAGGAGGGCTGCGAGCTAACCGATCCGCGCGACCGCAAGAAGCACCGGCTGCCCCCGCGCGAACGGGCGCTGGCGCGCGACGACCCCAAGGGCCTGGCCAGCAATTTCATCGCCAATGACGCCGACCTGGTCGGCTTTGATACCATCGTCAGCACCAGCGCCGACCAGATCGCGGTCGCACCGGGCACGCTCGAGCGCGACTGGATCGACAAGGGCCGTCGCTACTTCCACTACAAGATGGACAAGCCGATCCTGAATTTCTATTCCTTCCAGTCGGCCCGCTTCAGCCTGAAGCACGATCGCTGGCAGGATGTCATGATCGACATTTACTACCAGCCCGGCCACGAATACAACCTCGACCGCATGGTCAAGGGCGTCAAGGCAGCGCTGGAGTACAACAGCAAGAACTTCAGCCCCTACCAGCACAAAGTGGTGCGTATCGTCGAATTCCCCCGCTATGCCGACTTTGCCCAGTCCTACCCGAACACCATCCCGTTCTCGGAGAGCCTGGGCTTTATCGCCAAGGTGGACGACCGCAATCCGAAGGACATCGACTATCCCTTCTATATCAGTGCGCATGAAGTGGCGCACCAATGGTGGGGCCACCAGCTCGTCGCCGGCAATACGGCCGGCGCGCTGGTGCTGTCGGAAACCCTGTCCGAATATTCCGCCCTGATGGTGATGAAAAAAGCCGTTGGCCCGGCCAAGATGCGCCGCTTCCTGCGCTATGACCTGGACCGCTACCTGATCGGCCGCGCCCTCGAACCCGTCAAAGAACTGCCGTTGGCGCAGAACGAAAACCAGTCCTATATCGCCTACCGCAAAGGCAGCCTGGCCATGTACCTGCTGGCCGACATCCTCGGTGAAGAAAAGATCAACAAGGTGCTGCGCGAGCTGCTGGCCCAGCATGCCTTCCATGGCGCGCCTTATCCCAGCGTGAGCCTGCTGGTGAAGGCCCTGCGCAAAGAGGTGGACAAGGACCAGGCCTATTTAATCGACGACCTGTTTGAAGCCATCGTCCTGTACGAAAACCGCGCCACCTCGGCCACCACCACCAAGCTGGCCGACGGCAAGATGGAAGTCACCATCACCGCCCAAGCCACCAAGCGCCACGCCGAAGCCCTTGGCGAAGAACAGGAAGTGCCGCTGAACGACTACATTGAGTTCGGCGTCGACGACAAGGATGGCAATCCGCTTGTGCGCGAGCGCCGCCTGGTCAGCACCCGCGAGGTGACGGTCAAGCTGATCGTCAACGGCCGCCCGGCCCGCGCAGGCATTGATCCGGACAATAAGCTGATTGACCGCAAGCCATCGGACAATATGATGGATGTGGAGCACCGCTAGCAGACGGCCTTGCCTGGGTGGCTACACCGCCCCGGCCAGCGCCCGCAACCACGCGGGCGCAGTCATGTCGTCCCATACCAGGTAAATGCGCTCGCTGCAGGTGAATGCGCAATCGCTCACCTTGATGCGCACCAGGCCCTGGTCTTCCAGCGCAAAGTCAGGCAGGTAGGCCAGCGCCTCACCTGATTTGACAAACCCCAGCAGCAGCTGCAAGTCCTCAGTCCAATAACGGATCTTGCGCGGCAGCTGGTCGTCGCGCCAGCCGTCCGAGCGGGCGCCGCGCTGCATGCCGCAAAACAGGTTGCGCGGCGGGCAGGCGAAATCGTATGCCAGTACTTGTTGCGTCGTTGCGCCCGACTTGGCCTTGCGCGCCAGCGGATGGCCTTTACCCGCCATCAAATGCAGGTCCAGGATGCCCAAGTCCGTGGCGGCCCAATGCGGCGACCAATGCGGCGCCTGCCCGTCAATGACCTTGGATGTGACCAAAGCCGCTGCAATTTCCCCACGTGCCAGTGCAGCCAGCGCTTCCTCCTCAAACATCGGCTGCAAGCGCAGGCTGGCTTGTGGGTAGGCCTCCAGCTGGCGCGCCAGCGCACGGCCGTGCCGCCACAGCAAGACAGCGGCGCCGCCGATCCGGCAGTCCAGTTCAGCGCGTTCGCCCATCAGGTCAAGCCTGGCCTGGTCTGCCAGCGCCAGCAGGGCCTGTGCGCGGTCCAGCAAGCGATAACCACTGTCATTGAGGACCAGTTGTTTGGCACTGCGGTCAAACAGCGGCATCTCCAGGCTGTCCTCCAGGCGTTTGATGGCTTTCGAGACGGCCGATGGCGTCAAATGCATCTCCACGGCGGCAGCACCCAAGGAGGGGCGGCGCGCGGCACTGACAAAGATGCGCAGGTCGACAAGGTTCATTGTTTCCAATCAGGACATTAATCGTGAATATTTGTTGCTTTACGCGACTTTACCACAGGCCTACACTAACGCCCATCCTGACCACCACCGCCTGACGCCATGACCATCACCAACCACCAATGGATTTACTGCCAACGCCCGACCGGCACGGTCAGCGCCGCCCACTATAAGCGCGCCGAACAGCAGCTGTCGACCACGCTGGGCAACCACGAAGTATTGATCGCTGCGCGCTATATCAGTGTTGACCCGTATATGCGCATCGGCCAGTCCGCCAAGCCCACCTATGACCCCGACCCGCATCCGGTCGGTGTCGTCCAGCAGGCCGGCGTGGTGGGCCAGGTGCTGGCCTCGAACGCGCCGGGCTACGCCGAGGGCGACTGGGTGCTGAGCTATAGCGGCTGGCAGACCCACGCCAAGCTGCATGCGAGCGCCCTGACCAAGCTCGATCCCTCTGTCGCGCCGGTCACGACGGCCCTGGGCGTACTTGGCATGCCAGGCCGCACCGCCTGGTTCGGCCTGACGGAATCGGGCCGCCCTCATGCGGGCGAAGTGGTGGTCGTCTCGGGCGCGGCAGGCGCCGTTGGCTCGCTGGTCGTGCAGTTTGCCAAGCGCCATGGCACGCGCGTGCTTGGTATCGCTGGCGGCGCCGCCAAATGCGCCTGGCTGAAGGACAGCCTTGGCGCCGATTGGGCGATCGACTACAAGAACTACGATAACGCCGACGCGCTGGGCGCCGAGATCAAGCGCCTGGCGGGCGGTGTCGATGTCTATTTCGATAACGTAGGTGGCATCGTCACCGATGCCGTCATCCCCCTGATCAACCGGCGTGCCCGCATTGTCATCTGCGGCCAGATCAGCCAATACAGCGGCGGCCTGGACCAGCCCGAGATGGGCCCGCGCCTGTTGCACCACATGCTGTACCAGCGGGCCACCATCCAGGGCATGCTGGCGCGCGACTATGTGCACCGTATGGACGAGATGCGTGGTATCGTCGCACCGTGGGTCAAGGCTGGCGACATCGTGTTCGAAGAAACCATCGTCGATGGCTTTGACGAACTACCCTCGGCATTGAACTCCCTGTTTACTGGCGAACACCGTGGCAAGCTGCTGGTGCGGACCTGAACAGATAGCAGCAACGGGGATGAAAAGGAGGAGTTGACATGAAGCGCTTCTTGTTTGCCCTGCTGGTGGCAGTAGCCGGCTTTGCCGATGCGGCAAACCACACCTACGGCACGCATGGCATGGCCTTGTTCGGCGGCCAGGATGGGCTGTACGCCTCCCACCTGCCGATCTTCCATGCGCCACATGACTACCAAGTGATCTTCAGTGTCCACTTGGCCGACCCCAAGCAAGACAAGGACTTGCGCGAGCGCCTGGACGGCAAAACCTATCTTTGGACCATCGAGCCTGAGAAGTTTGAACTGGACCGCCTAGCGCCCGGTTCCGCACAACCCCTCAAGGAATTCACGGCCAGGATCGTGCTGGGCCATTTTGAACAAGGCGGCTTGACGGTCTTTAAGGATGCCAAGCTGGTTGTCGATTCGGTGCTCATGTTCCGCCAACTATCGTCCGAGATGCACCAGGCGGAGTCGGTTCGTTACAAGCCAATCGGCAAGCACTTCCTCGTCAAGGAAGTCGACAGCCGACCAGACTTTGACCACATCGTGCTGCTCAAGGACATGCCAAACGGTGCGCCAGCGGCGGCCGTTGAGGTAGCACGCAAGGGCACCGCAGTCCCCTCGAAGGAAGCCTTGCAGGCTGCCAGCGGACGCCAGGTCATCGGCACCATCTACTACTACACAGAAGACCTGCAATAAAAAAGGCCGACCCGGGCATGGCGCGGGTCGGCCTTGTCAGTGCTCTCTCGCTGCCAGCCTGGCTGGCGTCGGATTACTCGTCCTTCTTGCTTGCGGCTTTCTTGACTGCTGGCTTTTTGGCAGCAGGCTTTTTGGCGGCGGCCTTCTTGGCGGCTGGTTTTTTCGCCGCTGCCTTCTTCACGGCCGGTTTCGCTGCCTCGCCATCGCCCTCGGCTGCTGCCTTGCCCTTGGCCGCTGGCTTGCCCTTGCGCTCTTCAAACTCAAAGCTGATTTTGCCGTCTTTGCCTTTGACGAGGAAAGCCTTGAACGGACGGCGCGTGCGCTGGGAGATAAAGCCAGGCAGCAGGTCCGTCTTGCCCTCATTGAGCAGCTTGCCCATCTGTTCAGGCAGGATCTCCTGCTGCAGAATAATGCGGCCGCTGCGGAAGTCGCAGGTCTTGGGCCGGGCAACCTGGTTTTCGCACACATAGGCCAGGCCCATCTCGTAGACCCCTGCCGAGCATTTCGGGCAACTGCCGATTGGCGTCTGTCCGGTGAAGTCGACCCCTTCGGCGTTCTCATCGTCGTCGTTCTGGCCGAAGTCGAATTCCAGCTTGTAGTTCTTGATCTCTTCGTCACGCACAATGCGCAGGATGGCGGCAAACGGGCGGCCCATCTTGGAGCGGAAGCCCTGCAGCGGGCCGATGGTGCGCTCTTTCAGCAGCTCCTCCACTTCCGCGATTTCGAACTGGCGGCCACCCGGCGTTTTGCTCATCGAGAATTCGCACTTGGTGCAGGCAAAGCGGCGGTAGTTTTCCTTGACCACGCCACCGCAGTTCGGGCAGGGCTGGACCATGGTGGCGTACTCGCCTGGAATGGTGTCGTTGTCGTATTCCTTGGCGCGCTTGACGATGATCTGGGTCATCTGGGCGATTTCACGCATGAATTCTTCACGCGAGATCTTGCCCTTCTCCATTTGCGACAGCTTGTATTCCCACTCGCCGGTCAGTTCCGGCGCCGTCAGTTCGTCCACGCCCAGGCCGCGCAGCAGGGTCATCAGCTGGAAGGCTTTGGCCGTTGGCATCAGCTCGCGGCCTTCGCGCAGCAGATATTTTTCGCCCAGCAGGCCTTCAATAATGGCGGCGCGCGTGGCTGGCGTACCCAGGCCCTTACCCGCCATGGCGTCGCGCAGCTCGTCGTCGTCGATCAGTTTGCCTGCGCCTTCCATGGCCGACAGCAGGGTCGCTTCGGAATAGCGCGCCGGCGGTTTGGTCACCAGGCCATTTGGCGTGACTTTTTCAGTCAGCACTTTCTCGTCTTTGGCGACAGGCACCAGGATGCCGCTGTCCTTTTCTTCCTCACCGTCGGCCGACTTGGCGCCGGACGTGGGCACATCCTTGCCATAGATCGCCATCCAGCCGGCATTGGTCATGACCTTGCCTTCGGACTTGAAGGAATGGCCGGACACTTCGGTAAAGCGGGTCGTCACCTGGAACTCGGCAGCCGGGAAGAACACGGCCATAAAGCGGCGCGTGACGAGGTCATACAGCTTCTGTTCTGGCTCGGACAGGTTCTTCGGCGGCACCCCCGTCGGGATGATCGCAAAGTGGTCCGAAATCTTGGTGTTATCGAAGATGCGCTTGTTCGGCTTAACCCAGCCCTTGTCGCGGATTTGCTTGGCGAACTGATGGTAGTTGTTGTTCTCCATCAGGCTCTCGACGGTTGCGTTCACCGTCTGGATATAGTCTTCCGGCAGGTGGCGCGAATCGGTACGCGGATAGGTCAGCACCTTGTGCTTTTCATACAGGGCCTGCGCCAGGCCCAGGGTGTTCTTGGCCGAGAAACCGAAGCGGCCATTGGCCTCGCGCTGCAGGCTGGTCAGGTCGAACAGGGCCGGCGCCATCGAGGTGGTCGGCTTGGATTCTTCCGTCACCGTGCCTTGCTTGCCCTTGCAGGCCATGGCGATGGTGTCGGCCGCGGCCTTGCTCCACAGGCGTTCGGCGCGGCGTTCAAGGTCGTTCTCGTCCTTCTTGAACTTGGTGTCGAGCCAGCGGCCTTCATACACACCGGCGGCGCAGACGAATTCGGCACGCACTTCCCAAAAGTCGCGCGACACGAACTTTTTGATCTTCTCTTCGCGTTCGACCACGATCGACAGGGTCGGTGTCTGCACGCGGCCCACGGTGGTCAGGTAGAAGCCGCCTTCTTTCGAATTGAAGGCCGTCATGGCGCGGGTGCCATTAATACCGATCAGCCAGTCCGCTTCCGAGCGGCAGCGGGCTGCATCTGCCAGCGGCAGCATGCTTTCGTCCGAGCGCAGTTTGGTGAAGCCTTCGCGGATGGCGGTGGGGGTCATCGACTGCAGCCACAGGCGCTTGACAGGCTGCTTGGCCTTGGCGTTCTGCGCGATCAGGCGGAAAATCAGTTCTCCTTCGCGGCCCGCGTCGCATGCGTTGATCAGGGTGGTGACGTCCTTGCGCTTGATCAGCTTGTTGAGCACCTTCAGGCGCGACTCCGTCTTGGCGATTGGGTTCAGCGCGAAATACGGGGGGATCATGGGCAGGTGGGCAAAGCTCCACTTGCCGCGCTTGACGTCATGTTCTTCCGGCACCGCGATTTCCAGCAGGTGGCCGACGGCCGAAGAGAGGACGTATTCGTCCGATTCGAAGTACTCATCGTGCTTGGTGAAGCCGCCCAGCGTCTTGGCGATATCGTTCGCGACGGAGGGCTTCTCGGCGATGATGAGGGTTTTGGTCATAGGGTTTTCTCGTCCAACTCATATAAGTATCCGGCAGGCGCATCATACATGCTTGGCTGCCGGTCCCGCCTTGGTTGGCGGATTCATATTCTTTTTTTAACACTTGCTTTGAGCGGCCAATGATAAGCGCGTTGCAAGGGAATCTGCAAGTGAACTCAGCCGTCGTGGTCGGGCATTGATTACCATGAGGCAACAAAACAGCGCAAAGACGGCCTACGGAGGCCGTCTTCCTTCGATTTGCACCAAAGCGGTGCGAAATTAGTGCAGCAGGCGGGGAGCCTGGTCTTCGTCGGAACCGAACAGGTCGTCAAACATCAAGGCATCTGGTTCCTTACCTTGGCTCCAGAGCAACATCAATACAATGACCTTGAGCTTGCCCAGGGAAACGGGGGCTTCGTTCAGGTTCAGGGCGCGCTCGATAACGATCTCGCGCTGGACGGCGGTCAGCACGCCTGCGCTCTCGAGGAATTGGATAAAACCGACTGCCTGGGTGCCAAGGATATCGACTTCCTGGGTCACGTAGTAGCGGGTACCGGAAGATTGCAGGGCGCTGGCTTGTTCAGACCCGGCCATGGCGGTCAGGTCGGTCAGCCAGACGAGGGCTTCGGAGATCTCTTCGTCGTCAAATCCGACGGCAGACAGCTTACGGGCCAGCGCAGCAGGCTCGGGGCAGGCGTCGGGACGATAATACGTCTCGTAGAGGTAAACCAGGATATCGAACATGACTCAACTCTGTTAGGCTCGTTATGGCACTAGGCCGGGACATCGCGGTTTGCGTCTTTATTATAGCGTATTGGCCTCCCGGGGCACGCCTGGATGCCTGAGATTAAAAGAAATTTGCAACGTTGCAACAGTGTCAGGTGTCAAGGAAAATCCGTTGCACCAGGCCGCCGGGCAGGCGTTCCACCTGGCCGGCCAGCTCCAGCGCCAGCAATTGGGCGCTGAGCGGGCCTGGCGCCGCATTGAGCCGGATCGCCAGCGAGTCGACATCGACCGGATCGTGGCCCAGTGCCAGCAGCAAGGGGCGGTGCGGATCGGCAGCATCGCCGTGCGCCGGCATGTCACCGCAACGCGTGGGCGATGGGGCGACATGCGTGCTTATCCCCATCTGCCCCAGCACATCGTCAGCTGTTTCAACCAGCGCAGCGCCTTGCTTGATCAGGCTGTGGCAGCCTTTGGACAAGCTGGAATGGATGGAGCCCGGTATCGCAAACACATCGCGCCCCTGCTCCAGCGCCATGCGCGCCGTAATCAGGGATCCGGACTTGGCAGCCGCTTCAACCACCAGCACAGCGTGCGCCAAACCGCTGATGATGCGATTACGCTGAGGGAAGTTGGCAGGCAGGACGGGCGTGCCCAGTGCATACTCGCTGACCAGGCAGCCTTGGTCGGAAATGCGCTCCGACAAGGCGCGGTGCTGGCGCGGATAGACCACATCAACCCCCGTACCGAGCACGGCGACGGTCGAACCGCGCTGGGCCAGCCCGCCCAGGTGGGCGCAGGCATCGATCCCCAGCGCCATGCCCGAGATGATGGCCAGGCCAGCGGCGGACAACGCCGTCGCAAAGGCTTCCGCATTCAGCCGGCCTTGCGCACTGGCATTGCGGCTGCCGACGATGGCAATCATCGGGCGGGCCAGCATGGCCAGCTCGCCATGGCAGTACAGCATCAGGGGTGGATCGGGAATCTGCCGTAGCAGGTCCGGATAGGCGGGATGGGTAATCGGTAACAGGTGCCGATGCGGCAGGCTGAGCCAGTCCATGGTGGCGGCCACTTTGGCGGCCAGTGACTGGGCCAGGCTGGACCTGTCGATCAAGGCTTGTACAACGCGGGAGGGCACGATGCCGCGCAAGCCGGCCGGGTCGGCCGACAGCACCGCCGCAGGTGAACCCAAGGCGCGCACCAGCGCCAGCGCTGTTGCACGGCCGATGCCGGGGAGTTCGGCCAGTTCGATCCAGTGGGGCAATTCAGCGCTGGGGCACGGGTCTTGGTTCAAGTCCGTGCCCTGCACGGCGCGCTACTCCGGTGATCGGGTGACGTCGCCGACTTCCACCGGCTCCGACACCTGCATAATTAGTCCATACGACACATGCTGGAAGACGCGGAACACAAACAGGGTTCCATACTGCTCATCTGGCAATTTGACCGTGGGCTTGCCGAGGCCGAAGAAGCCTTTGTCGCCACCCGGGTCATTGGTTACCTTCCCAAAATGGTACAGCTGCAGCACGGAGCCGACATCGAGTCCGTCAAGTGCGCCGCGATTAATACTCACGACCTGGCTTTGCCCAGCAGCACCCAGGCCGCTGTAGTTGGACACCACGCGACCATTCACATGCCGTTCCGGCGGGTGCGGCGCGTAGTTGCGCAGCGGTGTGGGCGGCGCCTTCATCAGCACATCGCCTGAGCCCATTTCCTGCACCGAACTCGACACGACGAAGGTATGCACGCGGGTCTTGGCATCGGCCTGCGCCTGCAAGGTCACGGTACCCAGGTACTGGGCCTCATAGGCCAGCAGCTTGTGGGTTTCTGGGTCCAGCAATTCCTTGCCGGGGCGGTAGACCTGGAACGAGGAGCCACCCTTGAGGTCGCCCGTAACAAAGGCCTTGTCGTCCTTGCCCAGGTAAATGCGTTCTTCGCGGCCCGCGGTAATGCGCGGCGCGCCTTTGAGCTCATCGGCTTCGACAATCAGCGGGTGGCTCAGGAAAGGCTCGATCACGCCGCTGGGAATGGAGGCGACAGCATCCTTGCCCAGGCCCTGGGTACGGACCTGCGGCGACAACTTCATGTCCGACGGCGCCGGCATGGCGCTGCCTTCGCCTTCACCGGGCTTGCGCAACGACAGGCGGCCGTTGACGCGGTCAAAATAGATGACCTGGCCGGGGTAGATCCAGTGCGGGTTGCGGATGTCTTCGCGGTTCATTTCCCACACTTGGGGCCAACACCAGGGGTTGTCGAGGAATTTGGCCGAAATATCCCACAAGGTGTCCTTGGGAACGACTGTATGCTGCGAGGGCGCGTCCGCCTTGAAGGCACAATTGGCAGCTTGCAGCGGGCCAGCCACCGTCCCTGCAAACGCCACCGCCAACGCCAGCCGGGAGCCAACTATGCTAAAATTTTTCATCAAGATGTCCGTAAGCGATTAAGGCGCCCTGCCGACTTGCTGGACGACAAGGCTTGCCAAACTGGTTCAAATTCTGCACATAAATGCTTGAACTAGCAAGAGAAACCGCTTAGGGGCGGGCCCACCGGCGACCGCCCCGCAACACATTCCTACCCTGAACTGACATGGCCCTACTGAATATCCTCCGCTATCCCGACGCCCGCCTGCACAAGGTCGCCAAGCCCGTCACCGCCTTTGACGAGCGCCTGGCCCAGCTGGCCGCGGACATGGCCGAGACCATGTACGAAGCGCCCGGCATTGGCCTGGCCGCCACCCAGGTGGACGTGCATGAGCAACTGATCGTTATCGATACCTCCGAAGACAAAAGCGGCCTGCAAGTCTTCGTCAACCCGGAAATCACCTGGTCGAGCGAAGAAAAACAAGTCTACGACGAGGGCTGCCTGTCGGTGCCTGGCATCTACGACGGTGTGGAGCGCCCGACCGAAGTCAAGGTGCGCGCCCTTGACCTGAAAGGCCAGCCTTTCGAGCTGCATGCCGAGGGCCTGCTGGCCGTGTGCATCCAGCACGAGATGGACCACCTGGCCGGCAAGGTCTTTGTCGAATACCTGTCGCCGCTCAAACGCAACCGCATCAAGGCCAAGCTGCTCAAGGAAGAGCGCGGCATGGAACGCGAAGCCGCACTGCGCGCCGCTGGCCGCCGTTTCTAATTAGACTAGCTACAAAGAAAGCCGGGATTGTGCCGCCGACCTGGGCGGTGGCAGTGCCATGGATCTTTAGCTCGACCATTGGCGCGTCGCCATGGGCGCCAAGCCACACCGTGAGGTTGCTATGAAAGTTGTGTTCGCCGGCACGCCGGAATTTGCTGCTGTTGCCTTGCGGGCCCTCCACGCCGCCGGCGTCGAGATTCCACTCGTGCTGACCCAGCCGGACCGCCCGGCTGGCCGCGGCTTGCAGCTGCATGCCTCCGAAGTCAAACAATTCGCCCAGCAACACGGCATTGAGGTGCTGCAGCCCCTGTCGCTGCGCATGGACAGCAAAGACCCCCAGCGCGCGCTGGAAGCCAAGGCAGCCCACGAGCGCCTGCTGGCCACCGACTACGACGTCATGGTCGTCGCCGCCTACGGCCTGATCCTGCCGCGCAGCACGCTCGACATCAAACCCTGCATCAATATCCACGGTTCCTTACTGCCGCGCTGGCGTGGCGCCGCGCCGATCCACCGCGCCATCGAAGCGGGCGACAGCGAAACGGGCGTGACCATCATGCAGATGGAAGAAGGCCTCGATACGGGCCCGATGCTGCTGGTCGAGCGCGTGCCCATCACCGAGCGCGACACCACGGGCGCCTTGCATGACACGCTGGCTGCGCTGGGTGGCCGCATGATCGTCACGGCCCTCAACAAACTCAAGGAAGGCAAGCTGGAAGCGGTGCCACAGCCGGAAGTGGGCGTGACCTACGCCGCCAAAATCAGCAAGGAAGAAGCGGCGCTCGACTTTGCGCAGACCTCGGACGCCTTGTGCCGCAAGATCCGCGCTTTCAATCCTTTCCCTGGTGCCCATGCCAATGTCAATGGCGTCACGCTGAAGCTGTGGGGGGCGCAAGCCATGCCCGACAATAGCGGCGAGCCAGGTGGCCAGGTCATTGCCGCCGATGCGCAGCACGGCATCATCGTTTCCTGCGGCCGCGGCACGCTGCGCCTGACGGAACTGCAAAAGCCCGGCGGCAAGCGCCTGCCCGCGGCAGAGTTCCTCAAAGGCTTCCCGCTCGAAGACCTTTGCTTCGACTAGGAAAATCCCTGGGCAGCAAGTCGCGCTCGGGTCGCCTTAGAATCCCAGTGGCGCCTGGTTATTGGTGACAGTGACGACGCAAGCCAGTTTGCCGTTCTTGCCGTAGTGGTAGTTGGTGGAATCGCCATTCGATGCAATGACGGCAGACAGGCGGCTTGATCCTGCGGAGAGCTGCTCATGGGCCATAGGCCCGGACGATCCTGCATCGCGCTGGCCGCTGTTATCGGCGACCGAATGGTAAATCTCGTAGGCGCGCCGCGCGTCGTTGTTCTCGCCGCGCCACTCCCACTTGCCATGGCGGTTTGCGACGACGCTCTGGACGGTACCCTTGTCACAGTGGTACAGGTAGGCATTGAAGGCCGCGTTATACGTAAAGACGGTTGGCGCGCCGTTCTCATCGATGCGGGTGAGCGTGCTGCCAACGGTATTGAGCGTACCGGTGACATTCGCGATCTGTTTGAAGCTTGCGGGCTTCAAGTCGATGCTCGGTTCACTAGGGCTTGCCATCGCCTCTTGCCAGCGCTGCTTGTTCTGCTGTTCGTCCTGGCTGGTGGCAGGACGTTGCTGCACCTGTCCATTCGGATTGGCATTGAGACCTGCGCTGGCGCTGGCACTGGCACTGGCATTGTCTGCCTGCATCGGCGCCCACTGCGGATCGAGTTCGGTGTAGGACGGGGCTGCGCTCACAGTCCATCCAAACATGGCGGCCAATCGCTTGAACATGCCCTGTTCGCGCTTCGCGGCGAACCCAATCATTTGTTTCCCTCGCGAACTATTCATCATGCGCTGATGTGCTCTTTATGCCTGGTTTTTTGAATTATCCTGTGGTCTCAAACGTCGTCCTTGCCAGCTGAAGTTGCCGTCAATTCACTGCACGCTGAACCAAAGTTCAGGAATACTAACAGTAGTTTTTCTAATAGAAAACCTAACGACTGTTTATTTTTAATCAACCATTTTGGTTATGGGTGGCACGTAGAAAGGAATAACCTTGCCCTGTTCAAGGGCAGAAAACGATTAACTTAGGGCTCAAAACGCGCACGCGGGGGTGTGGAAAAAACCGAAGCGGTATTCAAATTACCTGTACCGATGTTTACAAAAGAAGACACTTGTTTAGCATTAGAACGACTTGTGGTCGCATCGATGTGAACTTGGGACAGCCCCCTTCCCTGTTCTTGCGCACAAAGCAAAAAAAAGCCCCTTAGCTTGAACGCGGCCGTGGACGCGTTCAGGCTAAGGGGCTTTTTGGTGGACTGGCGCTTATTCGTCGTCTTGCTGGCGTTGCGCAGCCATCTGCTCGCGCAGCACCTGGTTGATGCGGGTCTGGTAGCCCGGGCCCTGCAGCTTGAAGAAGTCCAGCACGTCCTGGTCCAGGCGGATCGTGACGATCTGCTTGACTGCGGGTGCGGCCTTACGGGTTGCTACGCGGTTGCGTTGCGCAGCGCGGAGGGAGGAGTCGGCCCAAAGGGCGTGCAGGGTGTCGTTCATTGCGTTCATTACGGTTCCTTTTGAAAGGTTGGTACTCTTAGGAGCCGCCATGTTTTTTGATTGATGGCAGCAGATCCTATTGTGAACCTTTCATGTTTCGTATTGATGGCTGTATTCACGCGATTTGTATCAAACTGTTTCTAAAGTGGTGTTTACAACATCTTTTCGACGAAATACCCGTAAGGGACTTCGGTTATCGTAGCCATAATGTCAATAAATCTGCGAACTCCCTCCCGGCCTGCCCGGCCAAAACGCCTGCGGTACGATGTCGTATAATTTTACGGCTATGCCCTATGGCAAGCGACCTCCAGCACTCCTTGAAAGCCCGTCGATGAACCAGCCCGTCCTCCGCTCCGCCACCGAACAACAGCTGCGCGACATCCTCGCCAAGCGCATCATGATCCTGGACGGCGCCATGGGCACGATCATCCAGCAGTACAAGCTCGATGAACTGGCTTACCGCGGCGGTCCGAACGGCCGCTTCGTCGACTTCGCGGCGCCAGCCGACAGCGGCGCACGCGAGCTCTTCGTCAAGGGCAATAACGAACTGCTGACCCTGACCCAGCCCCAGGTGATCCAGGAGATCCACGAGCGCTACCTGGCCGCCGGTGCCGACCTGATCGAGACCAATACCTTCGGTGCCACCACCGTGGCCCAGGACGACTACCACATGGGCCACCTGGCCTATGAAATGAATGTGGCTGCGGCCAAACTGGCCCGTGCCGCCTGCGCCAAGTACAGCACGCCAGACAAGCCGCGCTTTGTCGCCGGCGCCCTTGGCCCCACGCCAAAGACAGCCTCCATTTCGCCCGACGTCAATGACCCGGCCGCCCGCAATATCAGCTTCGACCAGCTGGTCAAGGCCTACCACGAACAGGTCTGCGGCCTGGTCGATGGCGGCGCCGATGTGCTGCTGGTGGAAACCATCTTTGACACCCTGAACTGCAAGGCCGCCCTGTTTGCCATCGACCAGTACTTCGACGAGCACCCTGGCACGCCGCGCCTGCCCATCATGATCTCCGGCACCGTCACGGACGCCTCCGGCCGCATCCTGTCGGGCCAGACCGTGTCGGCTTTCTGGAACTCGGTGCGCCACGCCAAACCGCTGACCATCGGCCTCAATTGCGCCCTCGGCGCCGCGCTGATGCGTCCGTATGCGGAGGAGCTGTCGCAGATCGCCGATACCTTTGTCTGCATCTACCCCAACGCCGGCCTGCCCAACCCGATGAGCGACACGGGCTTTGACGAACTGCCCGCCGACACCTCTGCCCTGCTGCGCGAATTTGCCGATGCGGGCTTTATCAACATCGCCGGTGGCTGCTGCGGCACCACGCCCGACCACATCAAGGCCATTGGCGAGCTGCTGGCCACGGCCACGCCGCGCACACCGGCCAAGGTGGAGGTGGCGCAGCGCCTGTCCGGCCTGGAGCCGTTCACGATCGATGCGCAATCGCTGTTCGTCAATGTCGGCGAGCGCACCAATGTGACGGGCTCGAAGGCCTTCGCCCGCATGATCCTCAACGAGCAGTACGACGAAGCCTTGTCGGTGGCGCGCCAGCAGGTGGAAAACGGCGCCCAGGTCATCGACATCAATATGGACGAGGCAATGCTCGATTCGCAGGCAGCGATGACGCGCTTCCTCAACCTGATTGCTTCCGAACCGGACATTTCGCGCGTACCCATCATGATCGACTCGTCAAAGTGGTCGGTCATTGAGGCGGGCCTCAAGTGCGTGCAGGGCAAATCGATCGTCAATTCGATCTCCATGAAGGAAGGCGAAGAGGAGTTCATCCGCCAGGCCAAGCTGTGCCGCCGTTATGGCGCGGCTGTCATCGTCATGGCCTTTGACGAACAGGGCCAGGCCGACACCTATGAGCGCAAGATCGAGATCTGCGGCCGCGCCTACAAGGTGCTGACGGAGCAGGTCGGCTTCCCACCAGAAGACATCATCTTTGACCCGAATATCTTCGCCATCGCCACCGGCATCGAAGAGCACAACAACTACGCCGTCGACTTCATCAACGCCACGCGCTGGATCAAGGAGAACCTGCCACATGCCTGCATCTCGGGCGGCGTGTCCAACGTCTCGTTCAGCTTCCGCGGCAATGACCCGGCGCGCGAAGCCATCCACACCGTCTTCCTCTATCACGCCATCAAGGCCGGCATGACGATGGGCATCGTCAATGCCGGCATGGTCGGCGTGTATGACGACCTGGAACCCGAGCTGCGCGAGCGCGTGGAAGACGTGGTGCTGAACCGCCGCGACGATGCGACCGAGCGCATGATCGAATTTGCCGGCACCTTGAAGGCCGGCGGCAAGCAGGAGGCGCAAAACCTGGCCTGGCGTGAAGGCACGGTGCAGCAACGCCTGTCGCACGCGCTGGTGCACGGCATCACCCAGTGGATCGTCGAAGACACCGAAGAAGCACGCCAGCAACTGCTGGCCAGCGGTGGCCGCCCGATCCATGTGATCGAAGGCCCGCTGATGGACGGCATGAACGTCGTTGGTGACCTGTTCGGCCAGGGCAAAATGTTCCTGCCACAGGTGGTCAAATCGGCCCGCGTGATGAAGCAGGCCGTGGCCCACCTGATTCCCTTCATCGAAGAAGAAAAACTGCTTGAGGAAAAGCGCACCGGCATTGTCGCCAAACCCAAGGGCAAAATCGTGATCGCCACCGTCAAGGGCGATGTGCATGACATCGGCAAGAACATCGTCTCGGTGGTCCTGCAATGCAATAACTTCGAAGTGGTCAATATGGGCGTGATGGTGCCCTGCTCCGAAATCCTGGCCCGCGCCAAGCTGGAGAATGCAGACATTGTCGGCCTGTCCGGCCTGATCACGCCCTCGCTGGAAGAGATGGCCCACGTGGCCAAGGAAATGCAGCGTGATCCGCACTTCCGCATGATGAAGATTCCGCTCCTGATCGGCGGCGCCACCACCAGCCGCGCCCACACGGCCGTCAAGATCGCCCACAACTACGAAGGCCCGGTCGTCTACGTGCCCGATGCATCGCGCTCCGTGTCGGTCGCCCAGTCCCTGCTGACGCCGGAGAGCCGCGAGCAGTACATCGACGAGATGCAGCAGGACTATGCCCGCATTCGCGAGCAGCACGCCAACAAGAAAGCGCTGCCGATGGTGTCGCTGGCCGCCGCCCGCGCCAACAAGGCCAAGCTGGCTTTCGCACCCGTCAAGCCGAAGTTCATTGGCCGCCGCGAATTCAAGAACGTCGACCTGGCCACCATCGCCAAGTACATCGACTGGGGCCCGTTCTTCCAGACCTGGGACCTGGCCGGCCCCTACCCTGCCATCCTGACCGACAAGGTGGTGGGCGAAGCGGCCAGCAAGGTGTTTGAAGAAGGCCAGGCCATGCTGAAGAAGATCATCGATGGCCGCTGGCTCACTGCCAATGGCGTGGTGTCCTTGCTGCCGGCCAATAGCGTCAATGACGACGATATCGAGATCTACACCGACGACAGCCGTTCACAGGTGGCCTTCACCTACTACGGCCTGCGCCAGCAGGGGCAAAAGCCCGTGGTCGACGGCGTGCAGCGCCCCAACCAGTGCCTGGCCGACTTCATCGCGCCCAAGGATTCCGGCGTGGCCGACTACATCGGCATGTTCGCCGTCACCGCGGGACTGGGCATTGAAAAGCACGAGAAGCGCTTTGAAGATGCGCACGACGACTACTCGTCCATCATGCTCAAGTCGCTGGCCGACCGCCTGGCCGAAGCCTTCGCCGAATACCTGCACGAACGCGTGCGCACCGACCTGTGGGGCTATGTGCCCAATGAAGCCTTGTCCAACACCGCACTGATCGCCGAAGAATACAGCGGCATCCGCCCGGCGCCAGGCTATCCGGCTTGCCCGGAACACACGGTCAAGGCCGATATGTTCAAGAGCCTGCAGGCGCGCGAGATCGGCATGGAACTGACGGAGTCGTTTGCGATGTTCCCGGGCGCAGCCGTTTCAGGCTTCTATTTCGCCCATCCGGAATCGAAGTACTTCGTGGTCGGGAAAATCGGCGACGACCAGGTCGCCGACATGGCGGCGCGCCGCGCCGTCAGTAAGCAAGACTTGGAACGCTGGTTGGCACCGAATCTTTCTTGATCGTCACCCGCGGGATGGCCGGCGCGGGATCGCGCTTGGTCATCACCTTCGACAGCAGGGTCGAGCTGGCCGGCAGGTTGCGGTTGAGCACTTGCATGGCCTCGGCCGTCAGCGCCACATAAGCATTCATGTGTTCGGCCATATGGCGGGTGATCCAATCCCAGCCGGCATCGGTTTCACGCAGCCAAATGCGGTTTTCGCCAAACGGCCGCACAGGTTCGGCACCGGGCACCATCACTTTGCTGGCCGGCCCCCACACATAGTCGGGCAAGTGCCGGTGGGCCCAGGCGATGCCTTCACTGCGCGCGTACACGGGCGCATGGCGGAAGGCGAAATCAACCACCTCCTTTTCCTGCACCGTTTCATCGACGGATTCGATCCAGCAATGGAAAGCACCGCCTGCGGGGTTAGCGAAGGCGGTATTGTCGGTCAGGCGCACAAAGCGTCCCGCACCACAGTCAAACACGGCCAAGCCGGCAACGGGCCGGTAGACGCGGTTGAGCACGATGCTGATCACATTGGCGCCAACAATGGCATGCGCGTGGCACAGGGAAACATATTTGTCTGGATAGACCTGTTCCATGACGCCGTGGACGGATGCTGCAATTAGCGACTGAATCGTCTGAGTCATCCGTAGGTACCTGGTGAATGTGAATGTCTTCTGAAACCTTAACGGCAAAACTCATCCATTCTTTACAGTTGTTCAATTAACAGCAATCCGACGAACTTTCGCCCGCCGCTTCAGTCTATGGAGTGTGGTGGTGATCGCGCTGCCCACACGACGAAGGGAGGCACCATGGCGATGCATTTTTCCATTACGCGCTGGCAGGACCAGCTCATCGTGCTACTGGGGATCTGGCTGTTCATTTCACCCCTTGCGCTGGACTATGCGCCCGGCTCACCAGAGGCAATGAACGCCTACCTGTGCGGCGCCATCATGGCCGCCCTGGCCGCATTCGACCTGTACCAGACCTATCTGTGGGCAGTGCTGCTGAACCTGGCATTGGGCGTGTGGGTGGCCGTCTCACCCTGGGCCCTGCAGGTGGAGGGGGTCAGCTCCATCACCAGCAATTTCGCCGTGGTCGGTATCGCCACGGCCTTGCTGTCCTTGTGGGAGTTGCGCAGCGACCCCGAGCTGCACCGGCAATGGGCAGGCACAGAACGGCCCAGCGAGCGCTGAGGCTGCTTGCATGGAGCACGCGCTGCCTGGGGCGGCCTAGGTGGTTTGGCGGGCGACCGCGTCCGCCCATTCAAAGGCCGACATTTCCAGCGCGACCAGTTCATTGGTGGACAGGGCCAGTTCGCGCAAGGTGGGCATCAACTGGGCTTCCAGTTCGTCGATGCGCTCCAGGCACTCGGCCAGGCGCAGCAGGTTGCCCAGGAATCCCGTGCGGCGCAGCAGGGCGTCCTTGACGTCCTGGTTGACAGGGATCTGCAACAAGATTTCATCCATTGGCATGCCAAACAAGGTGTCCATCAAGGACATGATGCCGACGGTGAAGGCAATATCCGGTGCCGCGCGGTCCTCCGGGCACAGGCGGTGGGCCAGCAATTCGAGCAGGCGCCCGCGCGTGGTCGCCAGCATCAACAGCGGGCTCATGCTTTGTGCCTTCTTGCCCGATTCGGCATACAGCATGATCTGCAACCAGCGCTGCAACTGGCGCCGGCCCAATACCGTCACGGCCTGGCTCAGCGAGTCGATCTGGCGGCGTGCACCGATGCCGGGTGTGTTGACCAGGCGTAGCAAATTCAAGGCCAGCGACACATCGCGCTTGACGGCGCGTTCGATGGCGGCATTGTCGGCATCGGATGTGACCAGGGCCATCAAGTCCATCACGGCGATCTGCGAGGGCGACAGCTTCTTGCCGCTCATGACGACCGGCTTGGCAAAGTAATAGCCTTGGAAGAAATCGAAACCCAGGTCCATGCAGAGCTTGAACTCTTCATTGGTTTCAACTTTCTCGGCCAGCAGCTTTTTCTTTTCGTGCTTGAAGCGTGGCGCCAGTTTCAGCAGGGCCGACAGGGGCATGCCGCGCAAGTCCAGCTTGACGTACTCGATCATCGGCAACAGGGCATTGACGTCTTCGGTGTCGGTGATGACGTCGTCGAGGGCAAATTTGAAGCCGTGGGCAGCCAGTTCACGCACGCGGTAGACGATCTCCGGCGTCGCTTTCATCGTTTCAACGATTTCCAGCACCACCTTATCGCGCGGCAGGAACACGAAGATATCGCTCTTGAGCACGGCAGCGTCGACATTGACGAAGCCGAGGCCATCGCCAACAACTTTTTCCAGGCCCAGCTGGGCCGCATGGGAAATCACCGACGCCGTTGCCGTCAGGTCCGAATCAATCATGGCCGGCCCGACCGGGGCATTGCGGAACAGCAGCTCATAGCCGAACAGGCCCTGGTCGCGGTTCAGGATAGGCTGGCGCGCGAGGTAGAACTCGCGAACCCGGAGTTGACCGGAACTTTCGTTGGAAGATGGATCACTCATACAGGAGCCCTGACTCTCATACGGCACACTCTACTCCACATGTTGCCACAGCGCAAAACTTTAAGACGAATTCCTCTTCCTGCGTCAGCGCGGCGCGCCGTCCACAAACACCTTCAGTTCGCCAGGCGCAAAGGGCGTCCAGGTTTCATTGGTGGTCAAGGGTTCGGTCACAATCACCGCCACACGGTCATTGGGTGTGGTTACCTGCGAAAAATCGACGCTGACATCCTCGTCGGACAATTTTGCCGTCAGGAAGGGATACTGGCGCACGATATAGTGCAGCTTGGTCGAGCAGTGGACGAACAGCACATCGCCGCTGGCCAGCAACATATTGAAGGTGCCATGGCTGGCAATGCCTGGCACCAGCTCGCCCAGTGCCGCGTGCAAGTCCTCCAGGCCGGGTGCCTGCGCATCGCCAAAGCGCTCGCGCAATTGCTGCAGCAGGTAGCAAAAAGCACGCTCGCTGTCCGTCGACCCGACGGGGCGGAAGGGACCATTGAGCACCGGATGGAATTCTTTCAAGTCACCATTATGGGCAAAGACCCAATATTGGCCCCACAGTTCCCGCACAAAAGGATGGCAGTTTTCCAGGCTCACCTGGCCCTGGGTGGCCTTACGGATATGGGCAATCACATTGCGCGACTTGATCGGATAGTTCTTGATCAGCGTGGCAATCGGCGATTCGACGGCCGCCTGGTGGTCGACAAAATGGCGCACCCCGGCGCCTTCGAAAAAGGCGATGCCCCAGCCGTCGTGGTGGGTATCGGTGCGGCCGCCGCGCATGGCAAAACCGGTAAAGCTGAACACAATATCCGTCGGGACATTGCAATTCATTGCAAGAAGCTGGCACATGGTCTGCTGTCATTCAAACGTGTTACCGCAACCATAACATGAATGAAAAGCGGGCAGCCGGGTCGCGCGGCAAGCTGCGGCAAGGCTAGGATTTCAGGTGCCGGAAGGTAGGCTCGATATTCAGGGCATGCAGGTGCGCAATGATGTCCTCAAGGCTGGCATCCTTGAGCAACAGGCCATCGGCAGGTGTTGTTGAACCGTGCTGTTCCACTGCCTGTTGCGGTTGAAGCAGCTGTAACTTCGCCAAGGCCGCCTGAAACTGGCTGGGCTGGATGCTTTCCAGGCCTTCGAGGAAAGCCGTTTGTGCTGCCAGCGGCGGCGCCATCTCCAGGCCCATATCGTCAATAAAGGAAGCACCCAGGCCAGGATGGATGTAGGCGCCCCATTTGCCGATGCCCTGGTGCAGGCAAGGCAGCAACGGCACGGGCAGGCTGACGGCGTTCGGGTCGACCATGGCTTCAGGATGGTAGGCGCGCATCAACAGGGTCATGAATTGCTGCACCTGGGCCACCGGTGTCGGCTGCGCCAGCGACAACCACAGGCCAAACGCATTGTCTCCAGAAATGCTGACCGCCGGTGCAGGCAGGCCCAGCTGGCCCTGCAAGGCATTGGCCACGGCACACAGGCGCGTCCAGTGCCCGTCTGCGCTGTCCTGCGTTTTGGGGAAGGCGATGACCATGGCGCGCGTCATGCCGTCGCGGCTGGCCAGGTGGACGGCGAGACTGGTCTCGCCCTTCAGGTGTTGTTGCAGGGCTTCCGGCGATACGCTGCCCGCCGGAAGATACAGTCTGTTTAATTCAGAAAGATACTTGTGCACAGCTTAGTGGAGCAAGACGGGTTGGCTCATCAGCACATCGTAAGAACCGAGGAATTCATCGACTTCCTCGACCGTGGGTTCACTGGCGATCAGGTTGTTGACGTCACGACGGAAGGATTGTGCCAGCTTGCCGCCCAGGAAAGCCTCGCGGCGACCGGACTTGTCGACGATCTCATAACCTCCGAAGCGCAAGGCTTCCTTGGAGTTGTCAGCGACAAATTCGACGACGCTGTATTGTTCGCTGTTGTAGATCATGTTCATGCTGACTCCTTTACTCAAACGACGCTGCTTAGACGACTTATGCCTTCCTAGGTTCAATAGGCAGGTGGGGCAGTCGGCCGCCATTTCAAGTGCTTGGCTTGTTATCAGTATCGGCCGCCGCCAGGCTTTCCTTGAGCGCCAGCAGGCTGTCATAGGGTGGACTCGCTAGCATCAAATGCAATGTTGCCAGATGAGTAGGATCGGCCAGGGCAATAAACAGCCTGGCCGGAGCCTGGCGCAGCAGGCGGGTCAGCGTGACGCGCAGGACAAGGTTGCCCGTGCAGCAAAGGCAGCCAGGTGCAATGCGATGAATCGCGTCTTGCCCTTGCAGGGGAGCGTCGGCCCTGCCGTCTGGCAGGCCTTCGAGGATGGCGGCATCACCGGCCTGGAAGCGCGCGGCGATGGCCGCCTCGCGCACCCGGGCGGTGGGCCCGGTCACGAGGAAGGTCGGGGTCACCCGCCCTTTTTGGCCAGCTTGCCCGGTTCCACCCCAAGCTGCTTGAGCTTGCGGTACAGGTGGGTGCGCTCGAGGCCAGTTTTTTCTGCCACGCGGGTCATGCTGCCACCTTCGCGGCCCAGGTGGTGTTCGAAATACATGCGCTCAAAGGCGTCGCGCGCTTCACGCAGGGGCAGGTCGAAGGACAGGTTAAAGCCATGGCCTTCGCCTCCGGTAACGCCAATCGCGCGTGGCGCCATATTCATCGGTGCCGACTGGGCGGCGAACATGACGGACACGGAACCGGAGGTGTCGTCGCTGGCCGGCAACGCCATCGGGCGGGCTGCCACGGCCGGCGCGCGCACGGTTTCCTGGGCGCGGGTCAGGCCCTGCTGCACGGCCTTGAGCAGCTTTTGCAAAGCGATGGGTTTTTCCAGGAAATTGAGTGCACCGATGCGGGTTGCTTCCACCGCCGTATCAATGGTGGCGTGGCCTGACATCATAATGACGGGCATGGTCAACAAACCGTCGCGTTGCCATTCTTTCAGCAGGGTCACGCCATCGGTGTCCGGCATCCAGATATCGAGCAGCACCAGATCAGGCGCGCCGGCGGCCCGCATCTCGCGTGCTTGCTGCGCGTTTTCAGCCAGCTGGATGGCATGGCCTTCGTCACTCAAGATTTCCGAGAGCAACTCCCGGATACCCATTTCATCATCAACTACGAGAATATTCGCCATCTGTTCCAACCCTCTTCATTGCTTGCGCACCAGCCATTCTATTCGTGTTCGCATATTACGCCAAGTTTGCTGCCGGGCCGGCACCCGATACCGCCGGGGCCAACTTTAGCAGCAAAATCTGGATCGATGCGCCACTGCCTTCTGCATGGTTGGCGATATCAATTTTGCCACCATGGTCCTCCACAATCTTTTTCACCATCGGCAGGCCCAGGCCAGTCCCGCGCGCCTTGGACGTCACATAGGGTTCAAAGGCGCGCGACAGGATCTTGGGCGCAAAACCGGGACCATTGTCGTCAATCACCAGGCGCACCGCCGTGCCCTCAAGGCCGTCAGCGCCACGATAATGAATCGCTTCCGTCTTTACGTCAATGCACGGCGGTTCATGGAAGTTCTTGCGCTCGGCCATGGCGTCCTGGGCATTGGCCAACAGGTTATGGAATACCTGGCGCAGTTGGGTGGCGTCGCCCATGATCTTGGGCAGGCCCTTCTCCAAGTGGGGGTGGATGGTGTCATTGCCATCGCCCGCCAGGTACAGGTGCAGGATCTCATTGATCAGGGCATTCAAGTCCAGCGGCTGCAGCACAGCCGGCGGGGTGCGCGCATAGTCGCGGAAGTCGTCGACCATGCGCTTCATGGCGGCCACCTGGTTGACGATGGTGGCCGTGCCGCGGCCCAGCAGCTCGGCTTCCTTGGCGGGCAAGTGGCTGGCCAGCTTCATTTGCATGCGTTCGGCCGACAGCTGGATCGGCGTCAACGGGTTCTTGATTTCGTGGGCCAGGCGGCGCGCCACCTCGCCCCAGGCGATTGAACGCTGGGCCGAGATCACGTCCGAAATATCGTCGAATACAACGATGAAGCCGCTGCCGCTGCCCACCGGCAGGCGCGAGCCGCGCGCCAGCAGCGCAATCTCCTGGTCGTCTTCCTCGGCGAAGGGGCGCGGGATCTCGATTTGCTGCTGCCAGTGGGTACGCAGGGCCTTGCTGCCCGCGGCCGACTGCGCACTCTGGGTCGAAAAAGCCTTGGAAATGGCGGCCGCAAACTGGGCCATGCCCTCAATCGAGGCGAGCGGCTGGCCCAGCTGGCTGGCCAGGTCGACCTGGAAGATATGCTGGGCGGCGTCGTTGGAATTGGCCAAAGTGAAGTCGGCCTTCATCACCAACACCCCTGCCGACATATTCTGCAGCACCGACTCCAGGTAGGCCTTGGCTTCCTGCAGCGCGGCGCGGTTGCGTTCGATGGCGGTGCGCGCATCGAACAACTGGCTGGTCATGGTGTTGAAGGACTGGGTCAAGGTGCCCAGTTCGTCCTTGGTCGTCACGATCGGGCGCGGCGAGTAGTCGCCTTCGGCCACGGCGCGCGTGCCTTCGGCCAGCACCAGCAGGGGCTGGGCCAGGTTGTTGGCGCTGATGAAAGCGGCGCCGATGGCCCCCACAATGGCCAGCAGCAGGGCCAGCACCAGGGTGACGATGAACATCTTGCGCAGGCCCACGCGGGCCACGCCACGCTCCTTGTAGTCGCTGTAGGCCGTGCGCAGCAGTTCGGCATTGGCCCCCAATTCCAGCGGCACTGACTTCAACAGCTGCAGGTAGCGGGTCGGGCCGCCGCCATGGTCGCCAATGGCCAGCACACTGCGCAGGCGCAGGCTGCCCGGTTCCGGCACGGGGCTGGCCGGCTTGCTGGCATCCTTCTCCACATCACCCGCGCTTTCCGGCGCCGCATAGCCGATCGGCGTGCGGGCCTGGCGCAGCATGTCCGTCGTGGGCAGGTCTTCCAGCATGCGCTTTTGCGGGATCGCCATCGCGCTGGTGATCAGCTTACCGTCGGCATTGACCAGCATCGCGTTCTGCATGCCCTGGTTATTGCGCACCAGGCGCACCAGCACGGCGGTGGCCACTTCATTGTCCTGGTCGACCAGGTGCTCGCGCGTATCGCGGGCTGTCTTGTTCAGGTCCGCCACGGCCACGTCGAGGGCATTTATGCCCAGCTTGAGGCCGGCATCGAGCGCCGCTTCAATCTGCACATTGAACCAGGTGTCGATCGAGTGCGACACGAACTGCAGCGACACGAGGAAGATAACAAGTCCGGGAATGATGCCGATACTGGCGAACAGCAGCACCATGCGCGCCATCAGTTTGGAGCCGAACTGGCCCGCCCGGAAGCGCCGGTACAGGCGCACCATCAGCACCACCACCATGATGACCAGCGACAGCGCAATCGCCACATTCATGGCCAACAGCCAGGAATAGTAGCGGTCCATCAGTCCCGAATTGTCGGAGGCGGTGGCAAGCAGGAACAGCAGGATGGCGACAATGGCGCCGCCCACGGTCATGGCATAGCGCAGGAAGCGATTCACCCTTTACTCCGCCTTATAGGTGAAGGTCTTCTTATTGGACGTGAGGCGCCATTCAGAATTGTTGAAGGCATTGACCTGGATGGGCTTGGGCAGCAGGTCACGGTCCAGCACCATGGAGAGGGTGACGTGGTAGATCTCGCCCGCCTTGAGCGTGCCGCGCGGCGCAATCAGCCAGCGGCTGGGGCGGCGGATGGAAAACATGGCGTCGTCGAGCGTGGCAAAAGTCTGGCGCACGCTGCCGGTGATGGACACATAGTACTGGCGCAGCAGCACGTCAAACCAGATGCGACTGGTCTGGCGCTTGATGACGGCTTTTTCGTCCAGCCAGTACCAGCGTGGCCGGGTGACCTCGATCTCGGTGGTGAAGTACAGGGGAATGCCATGGGACAGCGCGTCCTCGAGGCCATGCGACAGGTCAAACGAATACGTGGCGGCCAGCTTGTAGCCGTCATCGGTCAGGTCGATCTGGGCATGGGTGATGTCGACCCCCTCCGCTGCGACTGCCTGCGCGCAGGCAAACATCAGCAGCAGCTGGCAGGCTAGGAGTCGAAAAAATCGGCGCGTCACGGGTCGGTCTAGTAGTCCTTCGTTGAATCGGGAGCCGTTTTATGCCGCGTTCTTTTGGAACAGGGCGTAGAACAGGCCATCATGGTCGCCGTCAGCACTCCCGGCCGGCAGGAGCTGACCTGGCGCGTCGAGGCGCGTTGCGTTGTGGCGCACGGCAAATGCAGCTGCCTGCGCTTCCGATTCCTGGGGCCAGAGCGAGCAGGTCACGAATAGCAATTTACCATTCGGCTTCAGCATCTGCCAAAGATTGTCGAGAATTTTGGCCGAAAGTGTTGCAAGTTGGAGCGAGTCAGCCTTGCGACGCAACCAGCGGATATCCGGGTGGCGGCGCACGATGCCGGAGGCCGTGCAAGGCACGTCTGCAAGGATGCGATCGTACTGCTGGCCGTCCCACCAGACCCTGGTCTGGGCCTCGAAGGCCTTCAGTGTCGCAGTCAGGCCCAGCCGGCTCAAGTTCTCGTCAATACGGGCCAGGCGCTTGGGGTCGGCGTCGACCGCTGTCATGTCCAGTTCGGCCAGCTCCAGCAAGTGGCAGGTTTTGCCCCCGGGCGCGGCGCAGGCGTCGAGCACGCGCATGCCGTCGGCCACATCGAGCAGGGGGGCCGCCAGCTGGGCGCCCGCATCCTGCACCGACACCAGGCCATCGGCAAAGCCGGGGATGTCCTGCACGCCGGTGGCCTTGGCCAGGCGGACGGCGGACGGGCCGATTTGGCGCGCTTCCAGGCCGCTGGCGGCCAGCGAGGACAAGTAGGCCTCGATCGTCGTTTTGCGCCGGTTGACGCGCAGGGTCAGCGGCGGCTGTTCATTGCCGGCCGCAAGGATGGCCTGCCATTCCTTGGGGTAGGCCGTGCGGGTGGCGTCGATCCACCACTGGGGGTAGTTCCACTGGGCGACCGGGTCCTTCATGGCCTGCTCCAGCAGGCTGGCGCGCTCGCGCAGGAAGCGGCGCAACACGGCATTGACCATGCCTTTGGCGTGGGCCATGTCCGGATGGGCGGACGCTGCCGTCACGGTCTGGTCGACAACGGTGAATTCTTCGTAGGTCTTGGAGGGGCCCTCGGGCGTGTCGAGCAAGCTCAGGGCACAGCACAATAGGGCAGCCAGCATGGGCGGCTCGGGGGCTTTGGACGTCATCAGGCCCAGCAGGGTATCGCTGCGGCCCAGCTGGCGCATGGTGCGGTAGGCGATGTCCTGGATGGCGCCCTTGGTCTGGGGGATCGCCGCGCACACACCAAAGGCGATATCGAGGGCCTGCGGCAGGGCGACCCCGCCGCGCACCTGGGCCACGGCATTGGCGGCGCCCAGCAGGGCCAGGGCCAGCGAATCGGCCGGCAGGTTTGGGCGGTAGCCGGGCTGCAGGACCGGCTTGACTTCGTAATCTGGGCGGAGGGCGGGCGGCGCCGGCGCACGCGGCGCCGGCGCACTGGCGCGCGCGGAGGATGGCATGCCCGCAGTCTGCCCCGCTTTGCCGGGCGCTGCCGCGGGTTTACCCGCTG
>JACXTT010001860.1_pt1 | contig 34421 bp, 33 predicted proteins | sample 9270951 | NCBI WGS metagenome assembly JACXTT01 (sample SAMN15532306, study PRJNA645909) | rock metagenome | isolation source: weathered quartz diorite | place: Puerto Rico | collected 2017-06-21 | reverse complement strand
GGGGTTATGCTCCAGCAGCAGGTCCAGCATGGGCAGGGCCTTTTTGTAGTTCTCCTTGCTTACGTTCCACAGGGCCTTTTCCAAAATAACATCGGCCCGCATGGTAAAGGCATTGGCCTCGTAATCCTGGCCCTCCTTAGTTTTGCCGTTCTCGAACTGCGCATCAATGCCTGTGTTCATGGGCGCAAAGCGGAACTTCTTATAGTAAAGCTTGTCGTAGTCGGTCACCTTCAGGTTGCAGATAAAGGTATCCATGGTAAACACCACCGGCACCTTTACATCGGCCGGCATTTCCAGCGGCAGCGTGCACGGCTCGGACTCGGAGTGCTTCTCCGCAACTATCTCCACCGTTTTGGGCGTTACGGCCGGGGTCTGCGCAAAGGCATCGTTCACAAACGCGGGCGAGGGCTTTTCCTTTTTAGGTGCGGGCTCGTTCTTCAGTATGGTTATCACTTCCGGGTTCTCCACCATTACTTCATACTGCTTGGGGGGCGGAAAGGGTATGTCCAGCGTTTCCTTCTTCTGGGGTTCCATCGCAAGGGTCTTCTCCTTTTTTTCCTTCGGAAGGGCCAGCCACACTACGGCCGCCACCGATGCGGCTGCAGCGGTAAGCGCGGCCAGCTTCAGCAGGGGTATCACCGGCTTGCCTGCGGCAATGGTATCCACCTTTTTGTTTATCGCTCCCAGCTCGGCAAACGTAACGGGCGCCAGCATAAAGCCCTCCACCGCCTTCGAGCAAAGCTCGCAGTCCAGCAGGTGGCTCTCCACCTCCTTCTTTTCCGCGGGCGACAGGCTGCCCTGGCAGTACTTAACCAGCAGCTCCTGGCTAAGGCACCGGGTGTCGGTAAAAATGTTGTTATGAGGGGATGTTGGCATTCTGCTTCGTCAGTATCAGTTTAAGGTTCCGCTTCCCGTTCTGGAGGTGGCTTTTTACCTCCATCATGGAAAAGCCCGTAATTTCTGCAATTTCGGCATACGACCGTTCTTGCATGAAAAACAATATTATGCATGTTTTCTGTTCGTGCTTCAATTCCCCGATGGCGGTTTCGAGGCGGTTGAGCTGGATCTCCTTGTCTTCGCGGTGTTGACGCTGGTCCGGCTCGTTTTCCACAAGGGTTTTCTCCTCTTTGGAGAAGCGGGTTTCGTGCTTGTCGCGCACCTTGGCGCTGCGTATGGTGGATATGCAATGGTTCTTGGCCACGATGGTGAGCCAGTTGCGGAAATGGTTCACCTCGTTGCCCTTGAGCTTATCGAACAGCCCTTCGAAAATGCGCAGCACGGCATCCTTGGCCTCGTCCTTGTCGCGGAAGTAGGTAATGCACAGCCCGTAAATGAGGTGGGAATAGCGCTTGAAAAGCTCGCCAACCAGGGTCTTATCGGAGCTGCCGCGGTACAGGGCAATAAGCTCCGCATCGCTCAGTTCTTTCAGGTTCCTTACCGGGGGTGTGCTCATCAGAGCCGGCTGTTAGGGCTTGGAGGGATGTTGTTTGCTTGTGCAACGATGGGCGAACGCAAAAGGTTATGGAATATTGGCCAGCGGTGCGTCATCCCATCAAAACTAAAAAAATTTCAAGTATGAATACAAAAAGATCGTTCCTGTTCTGGATACTCGGTTTGCTCCTGAACGTTTCTGCTTTCGCGCAAAGCGCGGGAGAGATCAAAGGCAGAATAGTGAATGAAGATAAGGATGGGATCCCGGGCGTTATTGTTTCGCTCAGGAGCGGAAGCGCGCTGCTGGCCAAGCAGCTTACCGACCTTGACGGCAATTTTACATTCAGCAACCTGCACGCGGGGATCTACGATGTGGATGCAAAGGCCAGTCTCTACCCCGAACACCTCGAAAAGAATATCGAAGTTTCCACCGGCAAGGTAAGTTACGTGAACATCAGGCTGCGGCAGACCGGTGTGTCGAAGGATACGCTCTTCATTTACGGGCACCGGGAATCTCCGCTCGACAAATACTTTTCACCGGGCATCGACCTGAAGTCCGAACAGCTGCAGCACAGCGCATCGGACAGGGGCAACGGCATTGCCATCATCACCGGTTTTCTTTCCGATGTGCAGCCCACTCCCGATGGCAAGGACCTGTACATCCGCGGCACGCGTGCCGGCACCACCGAATACTTTGTGGATGGAGAAAAGGTGATCGGCTCTTTCAGTGTTCCTTCGCTGTCCATGGGCGGCATAACGGTGTACACCGGTGGCGTGCCCGCCCAGTTCGGTGATGTTTCCGGTGGCGTAGTGCTCATCACCACCATGGATTACGTGCAGGGCATGAAAGAAAAAGAGGAACGGTACCTGCGCGTGTTCGGCAGCGGGGATGAAAATTCGGAAGAGCCGAAATAGGCGGGAGTGCCTGCGGAAGAAAATTCAAACCGGCAGTCTGAGCATTCCCGCGAGAGCGGGACGTATCGAAGACTAGACGGAATATAATGCCGATTCGAAAGTTTGCACCGTCACACTTCGACTCCGCTCAGTGTGACGGTCCGATGCGCAGACACACAACGAAATTAAATCATGGAGCGGGAAAAGCTCAGTGCAAAAGGAGTTCGCCCTGCTAAGGTACAGGGCCCCGCTCCTACTTCTTTTTTACGAAGAAGTTCCACCCCAGCCCGAAGGAAAAGCAGTCGAATGTCCGGTGGACATTCGGACGGTGTTGCGGGATGTAAATCCTACTTCTTCTTTACAAACAAGTTCCAGCCCAATCCAAAGGAAAAACGCAGCTCGTTGAGTGAATAAGGCGCGGGCGCATCGGATTGGTGCTTGCCGATGATATATTGTACTTCACCAAAGAGGTGAAATATTTTTGGGAAATAAAGGTTAAAACCAACACTTGACGAAAATAGTGGTGAAACTGCGGCTCGGCTTTCGAGGGTGTCTGTTTGTAGCTCCGGATCGTTAGGATATTGGACTTTGGAGATCGCTACACCCGGCTGTAAAGCAATGTATGGATCAAAATGAGATTGAGAGATAAAGTGCAAAGATGTGCCAGCAAAAACAGAATGATTATAGATAAACTTGTAAATGCTACACTTACAATAGCCCTCTCCGTTATTTCGCTTTGCAGAAAGAAAATACCATCCGTCACTACGAACAGAAATATTATCATTAAAATAATATTCATTGTTGCCGTGTAAGTAAATAGTAGAAAAGGTTGTATAGCTTCTTTCTTTCTCAGGTAATGAACCGGGAGAAATGGTGAGCATGGCACGCACCAATCCTTCGTGCACGAACCGCCCGCTGTCCTGCTGGGCAAATGAAAGCAAAGGGTATAAAAGACATATAAAGAACGCGGTCATGCTGAGCCTGTCGAAGCATACAGCGTTGGCCCTCTCACACCCTTCGACAAGCTCAGGGTGACTCCCCGCGGGATAAGCAAATCGCGCTCGCATCATTTCCAGAGTTTGCCTACCAGCACGTTCACGCTCAGCGAAACGAGAAGGTGCCCTTCCAGCCCTACTTCTCCTTTTTGAATACTGATCTCTTCCTTGCCGTTGTAGGTGTTCACATTCGTGTTAATGTCCTTGCCAAGATGGATCATGTACTGGCCCGCAAGAGAAAGGTTGAACCGGTCGCTCAGCCAGTAGTGCGCACCCAGCCCCGCATGCACGGCCGAGCTCCAGCGTTCCTGCGGAGATGACGTGTAATAAAGCCCGTATTGCTTCACCTGCGTGTAATCGAAACAATGGCCTGCCAGTATATAAGGAGTGAAATGGCCCTTGGTGGTATTGTTGCAGAACGGGTAATACATCACGCTCCAGCCGATGTGCCCATCGGTGCGCATGCCCAGCCCGCCAATATCTGTTTTAATGTAATCAGCAAACCACTCGGTGTTCAGCCGGTTTCCTAATTTAATGCGGAAGTGTCCGCCCACGCCAAAGCCGGTGTAACCCGCATCGCCAAACAGGCTTAGCGTGTTCCGCATTCCCAATTCCAATTTTCCGCTCTCCTGCTTTTCGGCAGGCTGGCCTTTCTTATCATCCTGCGCAAAGCATAAACAGGGAAGCGCCAGGGCAAGCAGCACGAATCTCTTTTTCATAAGATGGGTTGTTGGTTCTGGGGAATAACGGGGCCGGATGATTTTTATTTTAATCGGCAAGGTTCACCTTCACCGGCATGTTGTAATATTTCTCCAGCTCCTTCAGGCGTTTCTGGATGTCCTTGTCCCACTTGTCTTGTTTCGCTTTGTTCTTCCCGTTCTCTGTGTCGCGGTCGTAAGAGCCCAGCTCGGAGTTCTTGAAGTGCAGCGATTCGTTCCAGATCTTGTGCAGCTCCCGGTTGTAAGCGTTCTTGTGCAGGGGAGTCTCCATCAATGTCTTCCGAAACAGCCGAGAGTGTATCTCCACCAGGTCGAACTTCCCCTGCTCGTGCACAACGCGCTCGGGTGTTCTTGATTCCGGCTTGGCCCACGAGTTCACCTTGCTGAAGTAGGTGGTGATGGTGAACGCCAGAATATTGGGATTGGTCTTTGCCGGATCGGCCGTGTACTGGTATACGCTCACGTTTATCACATCGTTCATGTTCGTGGGTATGGGCTTGCCTTTAAAGTCGTCCCACGTAAGCTTGCGCTGGGCATACCAGTAAATGGCCTGGTCGTCTTCACTTTTTTTCTGGAAGGAAGAGGTAAGGAGGAGGATGGAACCAAGAAAGACTGCGGTAAGCGTTCGTTTCATAAGGCAAAAATACGGTTTAGCGCACTACCACCATTCTCGTGCCAGAACTGGTGAGGCTGCCGGCCGTGATCCTGTACGAATAAACGCCCTGCGGCAGTGTAGAGGTATTGAGCTGTACGTTGGCAGCATTGAGATCGAGTTCCTTATCGATCACCACCTGGCCCACCGCGTTGTACACCACGATCTTCGCGGAAGCGCTGTTCTTCGGCAGCGAATAGTTGATATAGGTATAATCGGCAGCCGGGTTGGGCATGTTCTGCGAAACGGAAATTCCGCTTTCGTTCACTTCACCTACCCCCACGAAGCAGGGCATGATCTTCTCCACTTTCACATCATCGAAATAGAATCCGTCATAATCTCCCCCGTTATCGGAAACCAGCCGGAAGCGGATCAGTATGTTCTGACCCACGTAGTTGTCCAGCGGCATTTGCTCGTTCACCCAGTTAAACACAAAAGCATCGTACACCGGTTTGTTGTTGTCCTGGTAGCTGTTGCCATTCTTGGTGTACTTGCCGCAGAGGGCGTTCCACGTGTTGCCGTTATCCGTGCTCACCTGCACCTGTGCATAGTCAAAGTTGGTCTCCAGCTCCCAGCGCGCTTTGAACGAGAGCTGTGCGCTCAGCGCCCCCGTAAGGTTGACCTGGCTGCTCGTGCGGATATTGGTGTTTGCATTGCTCTGGTAGTTTCCGCCCGGGCTGTCGGTAATGGAAGCAGGGGAAGAAACAAAGTACTGCGTGCTGGTTCCCCACCCGGTGGAGCTGGTCCATCCGGTCATGGTGTTGCAGTTGCTGGAGAACGCAACCACGGGTGTGCCGTAGCGCTTGGTAATGGTGTCGCGCCACTGGTAGAGGCCGTTGTCCACCTGCAGGATGTATTGCACCACCTGCCCGCAGTTCGCAGGATTAAGCGTGTACGAAATGGAATCGCTGATCTCCTGCAGCAGCGTCATGTTGGAATACGATTTGGGCGCGCCCACGCTTGCAAACTGGGAACCGATCGGGATCATGCTCACCGTGTAAGTGGCCGGCTGATCCATTCCCAGCCGTTTAAACTTATAAGGCAGGTAACCCGTAAACGATGTAAGATAGTTCGGACCGTTGTCCTTCGCTTGCGCGTACTTCAGAATGAGGTGGCAGGCGTGCAGGTTCTGCCAGATGTTCTCTTTGCAGATGGCCACGATGCGGTTCTGTGGCGGCCAGAATCCTTCATCGCTCCTCCCCGCCTCGGGCGTCATACCCATGATCTTCGGCTTGGTGCTCTGCTCGCCATACATCCAGTCGTCCGAGCTGCCGTTCACAATGTAGAGCACCGTCTGGTCGGCCGTGCCGTAGCTGTATTTGTTGAAGGTGGTGAGATGATTCCCGTATTCGGTGAACTGTGCCGAGTCGGGCGTGTACGTGCTTGCCGCGTATCCCCAGGGGTAGATCAAAAGATTTCCGTACGTGTGATAGTTCACGCACAGTTTGAACTGGTGCAGGTTGCAGAAGTCACGGCTAGCCTGTGTTTCCGGTTCGGAGAAAGGTCCCGTGCCGCGATAGGTGTCGGAGTTCGTATTGGGCGAAGAGCCGATGTTGTCCAGTCCCCAGTTGTAGCCGTAGTTCCGGTTCAGGTCCACTCCATACGTTCCATCACCGTTGTCCTTGCGGTTCTTGCGCCACATGCCTCCCCCGTTGGGATTGGTGGTCTCGTTGTAGTAATATCCATCGGGATTGAGCAGCGGAACGAAATACATTTCGGAATTATCCACGAGATACTTTACTTCCAGGTTTGAATTGTAGTTCTCCAGCAGGTACCACATGTACATGATGAGCTGCGACACGCTGGCGGGCTCGCGCGCGTGGTGAATGGCCGTGTACAGGATCTGCGGCTTGGCCTGGTTCACGTTCGGGTTGTTGGAAATGCGCAGCCAGTAGATCGGCCGGCCCTGAATGCTGTTGGTACCGATGGCTGTTTTTGCCTTGATCAGGTTCGGGTACAGGTTGGCCATGTTGTCCAGCTGGTTCAGTATCTCCTGGTACTTGAAGTACCCGCCCATGGTGCCCAGCGAAAAGTTAACGGGTGTGGGGTAAACAGGAGCCGTGGTGCAGCCGATGCTCTGCTCTTCCACCGGGTTGGAATGATTCTTTGAAGGATCGTTCTGCCCGGCATACAATTGCTGCACATCATCCACCAGCACATCATAATGCAGGTCTTTTGAGTTTACGATGCTCAGCTCATCCGAAGAAAGTTCCGCGATGAACCAATAGCCCCGCTTGTATTCGCCATGATCGATGGCCACACCGGCAGCAGCCAGTCCGGCCAGCTGGCTCTCGTTGCAGTACACCTTAACGCGGGAGTATTTGAGGCTTTGCGCAAAGCCTGCAAACGATACAAAAAGCAACAGAAGGGTAAGTGTCCTTTTCATTGGGAAAGATTTTAGAAAAGTTTCCGAAAGGTAATCGATTTTTTGGACCTGCCCAAACTGCGGGCGGTAATATCCCAGCTTGATTTTTTGTAAGTATTATAACGGGGGCACCCTGAGCGGAGTCTAAGCCTGCCTGCTTGCCTTCGCGTAGCCGCTTCGGCAAAGCAAGGCCGGCAGGCGTGTGGCGTTGGCTTCGCTTGACCCTTCGACTCCGCTCAGGGTGACATCGCTCTTTTTGCAAACTGGGACACTACCGCGCGATGAGCCCACTTGACAGGCAGGGATTTTTAAACTACTTTAGCTTAACTTTTAGCTGCCTGCCATGAAAAAACTTTACGCACTTTTCACCTTTACCATCACAATCACATTCACTTTCTCCCAGGGAACCTGGACCCAGAAGGCCAACTTTGCGGGCACAGCCCGCCAGTACGGAACGGGCTTCAGCATCGGCACAAAGGGCTATGTATCGTGCGGCCTCAACTGCACCACCACGGCCTGCTACCAGGCCGATCTTTGGGAATGGGACCAGAACACGAATACGTGGGCGCAAAAGGCGGTGTTCCCGGGCGCAGCGAGGAGAGCATTGGTAAGCTTTGTTGTGGGAACGAAAGGATACCTGAGCTGCGGGTACGACCTGAACGGGAATTACCTGAAAGACCTTTGGGAATGGGACCAGACCGGTAATACATGGACACAGAAAGCCGTCTTCCCCGGCACTGCCCGCGAAGATGCAACGGCCTTTTCCGTTGGCACGAAAGGATACGTGGGCTGCGGTAAAAGTCCCGGGCCGAAGATCGACTGGTACGAATACGATCCGGGCGGCAACACCTGGATGGCCAGGGCCAACTTTGCGGGCACCGGCAAATATGCTGCGGTTGGTTTTTCAATCGGCACCAAAGGATACCATTGCACGGGTTTCCAGGGCGGGGCCATGCCCTACGTGGGCGACCTGTGGGAGTTCGACCCGGTGGGCAATTCATGGACACAGAAAGCCACGCTGCCGGGCGACCCGCGCATCTATGCAACCGGCTTCGCCATGAACGGCAAGGGATATGTAGCCTGCGGATACAACAGTCCGACCTATGGCGGCCAGGGCGTGTACAATGATTTTTGGGAATGGGATCAAAGCTCCAACACGTGGGCCCAGCAGGCGAGCATCCCAGCGAACACGCGCGCCTATGCCATGGGATTTGCCATCGGCAACAAGGGATATGTTACGCAAGGCGGCAACGCGCCCAACCAGGCAGGCACGTGGAACGACCTGTGGGAATGGGCGCCCAATATCACCACGTCAGTTGGAGAGTTGAGCGAAAATGCTTTCTCGATCTACCCGAATCCCTCAGCGGATGCAGTGAACGTGAATGTGAGCCTGAAAGGAATATTGCAAGTGTTCAATGCAATGGGAGAGCGGGTGGAGAACAGGGAGATCGTTCGGGGAAATGATCGCGTAGATGTGTCCGCTTACGCCAAGGGGGTTTACTTCTTTTCTTTCCGGTGCGAAGAAGGATTCCTGGTGAAGAAGGTCGTGGTGAAATAAAATCACAACTGCACCTGCTCCGCACTTACCTTCTTTCCCCAGAATACACTGGCGGCTTTGCTGAAGCTTTCTGCTGAGTCAGTGGTGAGAAATTGAATGGCCCTCCCCTTCGAGCATTTACTTTCCATTTCCGGGTGACGGCTTAAATAATCTCTCAAACTCTTCGCCACGATCTCGCCCTGCGACACCAGCTTCACGTTCTTCGGGGAAAACTTTTTTATTTTCTTCGCCAGCAGCGGGTAGTGCGTGCAGGCTAAAATGATCGTATCAATTCTTTTGCTCTGCGAGAACAGGTGATCCATGTTCTGTTTGATGAAAAAATCGGCTCCCTTGCTTTCGTGCAGCTTGTTCTCTACCAGCGGCACCCACATGGGGCAGGGCTCCTGGAACACTTTCATGCCCGGGAAAAATTTTTCGATCTCGATCAGATACGATTCCGAAGTGATGGTGCCGGTGGTCCCAAGGACCCCGATGTGCTTCGATCGGCTCATGCTGCCGATGATCTCCGTGGTGGGGCGGATCACGCCCAAAACCCTTTTATCGGGCGCGATCTTCGGCAGATCCAGCTGCTGGATGTTGCGCAGGGCCTTGGCCGAAGCCGTGTTGCAGGCTACGATCACCAGGTTGCAGCCCATGGAGAATAATTTCTGCACGCACTCCAGTGTGTAATGGTAAACCGTTTCGAACGAGCGCGGGCCGTAGGGCGCGCGGGCATTGTCGCCCAGGTAGATGTAATCGTATTGCGGAAGCTTCTTCACGATCGACTTCAGCACGGTGAGCCCACCGTAACCCGAATCAAATACCCCGATAGGATTTTTACTGTTCATCTTCGCAAAAATAAAAAGAAAAACCCCTCTGTTTGGCAGAGGGGCTCAATGTTCTTTTAGCTGGTTACTTCATGCCCAGCTTGGCCTTCACCTTCGGCATGATGTCATCGGTAGGTTCGGAATAAAGCACAATTCCCCCGCCTTTGCCCGAGTCGAGCACATACTTGTAGCCGTTCTCCTTAGCCACCTGCTCGATGGCCTTGCGGGCCTTGACGTTGATGGGCTTGGTCAGCTCTTCGTTCTTCTTCTGAAAATCAGACTGGGCCGTTTGCTGGAACTCCTGGATGCGCTGCTCCAGGTCGCGGATCTCCTTTTCCTTAACGGCCTTGATCGCATCGGACCAGGCATTGGCGCCCGGCTTGCTCTTCTCCTGGTACTCGGCCAGCTTCTCCTGGTATTCTTTCTGCATCCCTTCGAGCTGGGAAAGGAGCTGCTTGTAATAATCCTCCGAAGCTTTTTTAGCTGCAGGGTATTCCGGCATAGCAAAGATCAGCGAATCAATATCGATATGCGCGATCTTCTGCGCATGCGAGCTGAATGTGAAAGCACAAAAAGCAATGGTTGTTAAAACGATCCGGGTGATTGATTTCATGATGATGATTTTTGGTTAAGGTTATTTGCCTCCTCCCGGCTTGTAGCCCATCGACTCGAGCACTTCATCGCTTTTGTCGAACTTGGGACTTGAATAGAGAAGGTTCAGTTCGGCAGATTTGTTGAATATCACTGCGTATAATTGTTTTTCCGCAAGCGCCTTGATGGCGTTGTATACTTTGTCCTGTATCGGCTTTACCAGCTCCTGACGCTTCTTGAAAAGATCGCCATCCACCCCGAAGTGCTGCTTCTGCAGGTCCTTGGCCTCCTTCTCCTTTTTCACGATCTCGGCCTCGCGCTTCTTCTTCATGTCATCGGTAAGCAGGATCTCTTCGGCCTGGAACGCCTTGTAGAGCTTGTCCACTTCCTGCAGGCGGGCCTCGATCTCCTTCTGCCAGGTCACGGAGATCTTATCGAGCTCCGACTGGGCAGATTTGTACTCCGGCACGTTGGCCAGGATGTAATCGAGGTCCACGTAAGCGAACTTCTGGGCCTTTGCAAAAGAGCCAAGCCCGAATGCGAGCATTACAGCAAGCAATACCTTTTTTGCGATTGATCTTTTGATCTGTTTCATAGGTCGTGCGATTTAAAAGTTATTCGCACCGGGCGGGTGCGAAAATAGTAAAATTTTGACTTACAGTTCACCAATTCCCATGCCAAGGGTAAAATGGAATTGGGCCTTCTGCATGTAGGGAGAATTGGGCACGTCATCGAGCCTCCAGCCGTAATCGAGGCCGAGCTGGCCGAACATGGGCAGGAAGATGCGCACCCCGAGGCCCACCGACCGCTTTACGCTGAACGGGTCGAACTGGCGCTGGGTGGCCCAGGAGTTACCGCCTTCGGCAAAGCCAAGCACGTAAACCATCGCATTGGGGTTAAGTGAAATGGGATAGCGCAGCTCCGCGGTGTATTTAACGATGGAGGCGGCTCCCGTGCGGGGCGAGAGCGATCCGTCATCGTATCCGCGCAAAGCGATGATCTCCCTTCCATCGAGCGCAAAACCGCTGAGACCGCTGCCGCCCAGGTAGAACCGCTCAAAGGGCGAAAGGCCGATCTGGCTGTTGTAGAAGCCCAGCATTCCGAAACCGGCCCGCGTGTTGAGCACCAGCTTGCCGGCCAGCTTCATGAACCAGGATGTAGTGAATTTCACTTTATAGTATTCCGACAGCTTATACTTTTCATCCGCGCTCATCGTGGAATAATCCACACCCTTGCGGAAAGCGGAATAAGGGGGAGTGAAGCGCAGCGTTATCGTGGTGTTGGACCCGGACGTGGGGTACAGGTAAATGGGCTGGTCGATGTCGCTCCGGTTCAGGTGAACGCCAAGACCGAGGTTATACGATATGCCATTATTGTAAATGAAGGATGTGCGGTAGTTCCTGAGCGTGTACCTGGCGGGGTTCAGATCAAAGCTGATGTTGAAATAATCATCGGGCCAGGTGAGGCGCTTGCCATAGCTCAGCTGTACTCCCAGGATGGATATCGACTGCCGGGCAGCATCCGATTTGGGCCGTCCGTTGGTCTGGATGGAGTTGTAGAACGTGAAGGTGAGGGAGTTCGGCTTCTTGCCCCCGAGCCAGGGTTCCGCAAACGTAAAGTTGTAGCTGGAATAATAAAGCCCCGTGGATTGTGCGCGGATGCTCAGGCGCTGCCCGTCACCCGATGGCAGTGGCGAATAGGCGCTCGACTTGAAAATGTTGCGGGCCGAAAAGTTGGTGAACGAAACGCCCAGCGTTCCCACCACACGCCCCGCACCAAATCCACCGGAAAGCTCCAGCTGGTCCGAAGGTTTCTCTTCCACACCATACTCAATATCCACCGTGCCTGTTTGCTGGTTGGGAGTGGGATTCACGGTCATCTTCTCGGGGTCGAAGTAGCCGAGCTGGGCCAGTTCGCGCTGCGAGCGTATGATATCGCTCCTGCGGAAGAGCTGGCCCGGGCGCGTGCGGATCTCGCGCATGATCACGTGGTCGTTCGTCTTGGTGTTTCCCACTACGGTGACCTTATTGATGGTAGCCTGCTTGCCTTCGTACACGCGCATCTCCAGGTCGATGGAATCGCCTTCGACCTGCACTTCCACGGGCGTCACGCTGAAGAACAGGTAACCGTCATCCATGTAGAGTGAGCTCACATCGGTGCCGTTCGGGTTCATGAACAACTTCGATTCGAGCGTACTCTGGCTGAACACATCTCCTTTTTTAATTCCTAAAGTTTTAGAAAGGTCCTTGGAGGAATATTTGGAATTTCCCACCCAGGTGATATTGCGGAAATAATATTTTTTCCCTTCCTCCATCCAGATCCTGATCGCAACCCGTTTCGGATTGATCCTGTACACCGAATCTTTTACAATGTGCGCATCGCGGAAGCCATCACCCAGGTATTTATCAACGATCTTGGTCTTGTCCTTGTCGTATTCATCCTGGATGAACTTGGAGGTGTGGAACAGGTTGTACCAGTGCTTCACCTTGGTCTCCTTCATGGCGTGGCGCAGCGAACGCGAGCTCATCTTTACATTTCCCTGGAACGCAATGGACTGGATCTTGGCCTTGCTGCCTACCTTCAGATTGATCTCCACGATCACCGCGTTGAGGTTCTTCGGATCTTTTTGCAACGGGGGAATATCCACCTGCACGTTCAGGTAGCCTTTTGAGATGAAATGGTCGCGGATGATGTTCTTGGAGCTTACGAGCATGTGCTCGGTCACCGACTTGCCGCTATGCAGCGGAAGCTTCTTGCGAATATCATCCCATTCGCTCTTGGTAAAACCGTGCTGCTTGATCACGCTCATGCGGGGTCGCTCGGTCAAACGGTACTCAAGCCATATTTTGTTCCCAAGCACCTTAGTGGCTACGATCTTGATATCTTCGAACAAGCCCTGACGCCAGAGATTCTGAATGGCTTCATTGATCTTATCGCCTGGAATTTTGATCTTGTCATTATCTGATAAACCTGACAGGGCAATGAGAACACTTTTATCGAGGCTTTCGGTACCGGTAATGGTAATATGCTGTATTTCATACTCCACCGGGTTCTGGTAATCGAGCTTCAGCGAATCGCCACCGATAAGCTGGGCCTGCGCACCGGCCTTCGCGGCAAGCAAAATAAAAAACAGGATATGTGCCAGCTTCCTCATGCCGATACCTGCTCGCTGATCATTCCGAAACGTCTTTCGCGCCTTTGAAAATCCACGATCGCCTCGTATAGGTCCTCCTTCCGGAAATCGGGCCACAGCTTCTCGGAGAAGAAAAACTCGGCATAAGCGATCTGCCAGAGCAAGAAATTGCTGATGCGGTGCTCCCCGCTGGTGCGGATGAGCAGCTCAGGATCGGGAATGTCTTTCGTGGTCAGGAAAGAGGAGAACACCTGCTCATCAACTTTTTCAGCAGCCAGCTTTCCCTGCTTCACCGCTGAAGAAATATTCCGGACTGCATTCACGATCTCCCACTTGGAGCTGTAGCTGAGCGCCAGCACGAGGGACATGCGGCTGTTGTTCTTTGTCTTCTCCATGGCCTCCCGCAGCTCTTCGCAGCAATTGCCGGGCAGGCTTTGCAGGTCACCGATGGCGAGCAGGCGAATGTTATTCTCGTTCAGGGTCTTTGTTTCCCCGTTGATGGTATGCACGAGCAACTCCATCAGGGCATCTACCTCTTCCTTGGGCCGGTTCCAGTTCTCGGTGGAGAATGCATACAGCGTAAGGTATTTCACCCCCAGCTCGGCAGCCGCCTCGGTGGTCTCGCGCACGGCCTTCACCCCGTTCTGGTGACCAAAGATACGTTCCTTGCCGTGCTGCTTGGCCCAGCGCCCGTTCCCGTCCATGATGATGGCAATGTGCATCGGAAGCTTGTTCAGGTCAACGTCTTTTTTTTCAAAAGGCATGCAGGTTCAGGGGCTGGACGGTTAAAGCAGGTGAGATGTTACACGATGTCTAATAAGTGCCGGGGCAATGGCCCGTTTTTTTCTTCAGCTTGAGCGAAAGGATTATCCCCGCGAAGGAATACCAGTCTTTTGTAGAAGAATCACCACGCTGCTTGCCGATGTGGCTCTGCGGATCGTTATCGGTGCTGCGGTCGGCCAGGTAAGCGGCATTCACTCCTCTTTCAGCCAGCAGAACGGCCGGGTCCGCGTAGGAAGTGCTTACATCATCGAGGTAATCGGTAAATGTTTTACGCATGCCCCACTCCACCGAAATGCCCACGCGCTGCGCGATCGACAGCTTTATTCCCACCCCGAAGGGGATGCTGACCTGGGTGAGCAGGTATCTTTTCTTATTGGGATAAATTGAAGTCTCCTGTCCTTCGGTGCTCAGCGGCTGCAGCGACATCCAGGCGTTGCCGACCTGGGCCTGGGGATTGAAATGGTAAACAGCCAGCCCGATGAAGATGTAGGGGGTGAAAGGCGTACGGTCATCGCCCATCACATAATTGAGAAAATTGAATTCCACTTCGCCCGCAACTTCCACGATGCTCGATTTGAACTGCAGGTTGCGCTGGCGCTGGCTGAGCACATCGGAGATGGCGTCATTGCCTTCGATCGTACCGAAAAGCACGTTGCCCTTGAATCCTACGCGGGGGTTCATGTTGTAGCGGAACACCACACCGCCCGCAGGCTGGGTGAGCACAAAGTGGCGCGTGGGGTTCAGGTCGCCAATGTAATAGCTGCCACCCAGGAAAAGCCCGAACTCGGTGGTGGGATTACGTTTTTGCGAAAAAGCCGCGGATGCGAACATCAGCAATAATGCGGAGAGCATAATTTTCTTCATCATTCCTCTTGTTGGTCGGGTAGAATTTAACTCGATGCGACTTTTTTTATTGTATGCAAAGGTAGTAATTTCCAGGTGCTTTACATAATAAGGACGGCTGAACGGGTGTTCCGTTGCCCTTAATTCCGCTTATCCAGCCCCCAGTTGAGCTTGGTGCGCAGCGTACCCGGGAAATCGTGGTGCTTCAGCTTCACCAGGTTCAGTGAAAAACGTTCTTTGCGGATCACCAGCTCCGTCAGCGGGTCGATGGTCGCAGAGCGGGAGTCGAGCGAGACGAGCACGTGCTGGTTCCGGCCTTCCACCTTGAGTCGCAGCTCATCCTTATCGGAAATGATGATGGGCCGCACGGTGAGGTTGTGCGGGGCCACCGGTGTGATCACGAAATTCTCCGAGCCGGGCATCACGATCGGTCCACCGCACGAAAGCGAGTAGGCCGTGGACCCGGTGGGCGTGGACACAATGAGGCCGTCCGCCCAGTACGAGTTCAGGAACTGCCCGTTGAGCATGGCGTGGATGATGATCATGCTCGCGCTGTCTTTTTTATGCACGGTGATCTCGTTAAGCGCATAGTTCGTTTCGCCAAATAATCCTGCCGAGGTTTCCATGCGGAGAAGACTGCGCTTGTCGAGGGTGTAGCCCTTCTTAAGCACGGCATCCACGGCCTGCTCCACTTCCTCGCTTGCAACAGAGGACAGGAAGCCCAGCCGGCCCGTATTGATCCCCATCACCGGGATGCCCGAGCTGCGCACGAGCAGCAGGGTCTCGAGGAACGTGCCGTCACCGCCAATGCTGAACAGGAAATCCGCTTTCAGGTCCTCGTGCGAATGGAAAACGACCGGGGCCGCCCTGAACTTTATCTTTTCATGGATCAGCCCGTGGAACGGGTGATGAATAAGGATCTGCGCCTGACTTGCCTCGAGCTTATGCACCAGCCGCTGAATCGTATCGCGGTGGCCTTCTGTGAATGATTTTCCGAACAGCGCTATTTTCATCCGTCAAATTTACAAAGGTGCGTTGAAGTGTACAAACAACCCGTATTCACCCAAGTGGTTCCAGGAGAACTCGAAGCGGAACACCAGGTCATAATAGGTTACAAGATCGAGGCCGGCCCCGTATCCGTACAGGTATTGATTCGCCAGCGGGTTATTTTTAAAAGTGAACTCATCGTTCACCTTCGCTCCATCGGCAAAAATTCCTCCATAAAGGGCGTAATGGAACGTATTGAACTTCTCAGAGCTGAGGTTCGGGATCTTTTTAACATGCGGCCTTACGAGCTCCCAGCGGAGATTCAGCCTAGCCAGTGAAAAGCTTTGTCCGTCTATCACGTAGTATTCATACCCTCTTACATAATCGCCATAGCCGAGGGCGCGCTGCACATAATAAGGCTGGAGCTTCTCGCTGGATATCTTGTATTTCAGCCCGGCAGAAAAATACAGGCGGCTCCCGATCCGGTCGTAATAACGGAGGGAGTTGGAAAAAGACACCAGGTCGACCCCCTCGTGCTGTAAGATGCCTAAACCGTCCTTTACGATCTCCAGGTCGAGGTAGTAACCGCGCAGCGGGTATGCTTTGGAATCGCGGTGATCGCATTTGTAAGCATATCCCAATGAAAGATACGACAGGCGGGTCTGCCCGGGCGTAAAATAATTCTCCGTCTTGCTCAGCAGCGTATCTCCGGCCTGCACATCGGCATAGCGCAGCTGCAGCACGTGCGAATTGTAGATCTCCCTGCGGTAGGTGAAGCTCATTTTCGAGATCAGCTCCGTGCGGATATAGTTCCGCTCATCCTTCAGGTAATCGAGCTGGTTGTTGAATGTTTCGAAGGCCACCTCGTGGTTGCGGTAGTACGACACCGAGAGGCCGAGCCCGGTGGTTTGCTTCTTGTCGATGTACGGGAACGAATAATATATTTCATAACGTTCGGTATACCCGAAGCGGGCGATCAGGCTCAGCTGCTCGTTCCGCCCGCGAAAGTTGTTCCAGTTGAGGTATCCCCCGTAGTTGAGGCGGTTAAAGTCCCGGTGCTCCCACCACACGTTGAAGTTCCGCTCCTGCACTTCGAGAATGGGCGCGGGCCAGATGTACCACCGTTCCTTCATGTCAACGAATACCTCGGCATGCACGCTGTCCGAAGCCATAAGCGTATGGAGCGTAACAAAATTGAACAAGGATGTATTGAGCAGGTTCTCGCGCGAGCGGTTCAGCCTTCCCGGCAGATCGGCAAGCAGTACGGTATCGCCCTTGCGAACGGCCATTTCGCGAAGCACCACCTTGTCGCGGGTGATGCCGTTGCCGATGAGCGTGATGCCCGAAATGATGATCTTCCGCTCCGAGGAATCGGGCAGGCAGCGGGAGAGGAGAGGGAAAGATGCAAGAAGGAAAAAAAGAGCAGCGGCAACCTTTCGCATCCGCTAGATGTTTATGTAATGCATGAACTCGTCAAAACGTTGTTTAAGGTCCTCGGTGTATTCGCTGTGGTGGAACGAGGCCTTCACGGTATACTTGAAGCGGGCAAAGGTCTGCAGGATGCCCGAGACATCTTCCTTATTGATCTTGATCGTGACCTCGATCTTGGTGGAATCCACGTGGGCTGTTACGTAGCAGCTCAGCACTTTGGCGTTATTTCCTTCCACGATCTGGGCGATCTGCGAAAGTGAATAATCATTGATGCTCATTTCAAGCACGATGATGCTGCCGGGTTCCTGAACAGCGGGCATGGCCGCGATCAGGTGCATGAGGTTGTTGGCCGTAATGGAACCGATGTAGTTCTGCCGGGTATCGAGCACGGGCAGCAGCGTAAGTTTGAGATGCGAGATCAGCCGGAGCGCGTCAAAGGCATGCTTGTCTTCCGTTACAAAAACCTTCATGAGCGGGATCTTGAGCTTGCCGATCTGTTCCTTTTTGTTGTTGAGGTCCAGTATCTCCACGTCCGACACGATCCCCATCAGCTCTTTATCCTTTACTACGGGAAGGTGCGAAACGCGGAACTCCTCCATCCAGTCGAGCGCTTTGGAGGCCGTATCGGTCACCTTCAGGGGCGGGATCTCATCGTTGATCAGGTCGCGGGCTATCATAATGTTATTCATTACAAATCTACAAAAAATAGGGTTTTACATTCTGAAAATATCCAACTTTGTGCCGTGACTAAGCTGAGTGTGAATATCAACAAGATCGCCACGCTGCGCAATGCGCGCGGGGGGAATATTCCCGATGTGGTAAAAGCCGCCATCGACTGCCAGCGCTTCGGGGCGGACGGCATCACGGTGCACCCGCGCCCGGATGAGCGGCACATCCGGTTCCGGGACGTGCGGGACATAAAAACGGTCATCACCATCGAGCTGAACATCGAGGGCAACCCGAAAGAAAAAAAGTTCATGGACCTGGTGCTCGAAGTACGGCCTGCGCAGGTAACCCTGGTTCCCGATTCAGTGAATCAACTTACATCCGATCACGGCTGGGATACCGTTTCGAACCGGGATTACCTTCAGGAGATCATAGTTATTTTTAAAAAAGCAGGTATTCGTACTTCTATTTTTGTGAATGCAGATGCGCGTATGGTGGAAGGCGCAAAAGAGACCGGCACGGACCGCATCGAGCTTTATACTGAATTGTATGCAAAGAACTTCCATTCGGATAAAAATGCTGCGATCAGGGATTTTACTCTCGCTGCCCGGAAAGCGAAGGAGATCGGTCTCGGCCTGAATGCCGGGCACGACCTGAACCTCGATAACCTTAAATTCTTTCAAAGCAACATCCCGAACCTGCTCGAGGTATCGATCGGCCATGCGCTCATATCCGATGCGCTGTACTACGGATTGGAAAATAGCATCCGGCTTTATAAGCGGCAGCTGCAATGAAATTATTCTTCCGAAAAACGGGAAGCGGGAAGCCGCTGGTGATCCTGCACGGTCTTTTCGGCCTTTCGGACAACTGGAACACCCTTGGGAAACAGTTCGCTGAGCGTTTTGAAGTCTTCCTCGCGGACCTGCGCAACCACGGGGAATCCCCTCATAGCGATGAGATGAACTATAAAATGATGAGCGGGGATGTCCTGGAGCTCTTCGATGAAAATAAAATTGATCGTGGCATGCTCCTCGGGCATTCGCTGGGAGGAAAGGTGGCGATGCAATTCGCGCTCGACCACCCGGAGAGAATCGAAAAGCTCATTGTGGTAGATATGGCTCCGAAGCATTACCCCGTTAGCAAGGATGTGCTCGATGCCATACAAAGCCTTGATCTGCAAACCATTTCTTCGCGCAAGCAGGCCGAAGAGTTTCTTTCGAACAAAATAAAGGACAATAGCACACGGTTGCTGCTGCTGAAGAACCTTTACTGGAAAGGCGATAAGCTGGAATGGAAATTTTACAAGAAAGGTATAATTGCGAACATCGAAAATATTTCAGGCAGCTTCGCAACCGGGAACAGATCGTGCCCCTCCCCTGCCCTCTTTATCCGGGGCGAACGATCGGATTACATTTCCGATGAGGATTTTCCTTATATCAGGAATTTATTTCCAAGAGCGGAATTCATCACCATTCCTTCCGCGGGACATTGGGTGCATGCCGAACGGCCGGAAGAGTTCTACCAGGCGGTTATGATCTTCCTCGAAAGTTCAGCCGGCTAACCCGAACTGCCGCAGGTGGTGCGTGGCATGCTTGTGCATGAGGTGCACCTGCTCGCCCAGGTCCAGGTTGCCGAAGAAGGGGTTCAGTACCCGGAGGCCCAGTTGTGAGACATAAGCGGAAAAGAAATCGCTGATCTCCTTTTCAAGCTCCTGCACCGCCTCTTCCATGCTTTTGTTCTTCAGCGGCTCCGGTTCAGCGGGCAGCAGCTGGTTGGGCGTGTTCTCGCGAAAGGGTTTTTCGGTCATCATGAACGCATGGGACTTTTCGGTCTGCTCGGGAGTGAGCGATGCGGGCTCTTTGAGCTTGCCGCTGGCCACCCGGAAGGAGTAGCTCATGTGCTCCACCATCTGCTGGGCGTTCATCTTTCCCCATTGGCCCTTTTGCGTTGCAGAAAGTTTCCGCAGAAGCTTCGGGTACCCGTTCTTCAAAAAATCTGCTTTCTGTTGGTCCATGATTACTTCCGTTTAGTTGTTTTCCAGGTTTTGTAGCTGCCTTCCTGCTTTTTGCCCTTCGCAGGGGCTGCTTTCAACGCTTTGGCTTCGTGCAAATGCGATAAGCAATCTTCGGTCAGCTGCTGGTATATTTTCGTACCCTCTGTCTTCCATTCGAGCATTTCGTCCGAAACATCTTTGATGACCTTTGCAGGGTTCCCCACAACGACCTTCCGCTCCGGAATTTTCATTCCTTCCGTAAGAAGCGACAGGGCCCCGATAATACAATTGTCCGCTATTTCCACGTTGTCCATGATCACTGCATTCATCCCCACCAATACATTCTCCCCGATAGTTGCACCGTGCACAATGGCACCGTGCCCGATGTGCGCACCTTTTTTCAGACGCACGGTTACGCCCGGGAACATGTGGATGATGCAATTCTCCTGGATGTTGCAGCCGTCTTCGATGATGATCTCCCCGAAATCGCCCCGGATGGCGGCACCGCTCCCTACAAAAACATTCTTGCCGATGGTTACGTTGCCTGTAACAGAAGCGAGTGGGTGCACGAAAGAAGACCTGTGAATTACGGGAGTGTATTTTTTGAATTTGAACACCATAGGGTTACTAATAACGAATAGCTACGAATACTACTAATAGATAATATCTTCAGGTTCTCAATATTTGTAACGGTACGCCATTCGTAAAATTTGCAACCATTCGTTATTGGTAACCTATACTTTCTCGATCACAACTGCATAGCCCTGCCCCACACCCACGCACATAGTAACCAGGGCATATCTCTTGTTCTGCTCGTGAAGTTCCAGGGCAGCTGAGTTCAGGATCCTTGCTCCGCTCATCCCGAGCGGGTGGCCGAGCGCGATGGCACCCCCGTTCGGGTTGATCCGCTTGTCGTCATCGGCCAACCCCCACGAGCGGGTGCAAGCCAGCGATTGGGCCGCAAACGCTTCGTTGAGTTCGATGATGTCGATATCATTCATCTTCAAGCCCGCTTTTTTCAGTGCACGATTGGCAGCTTCCACGGGGCCAATGCCCATGATACGCGGCTCCGTGCCCGCAACACCGCTGGAAACGATCCGGGCTTTGGGTTTCAGGTTATATTTCTTAACTGCATCTTCCGAGGCAAGGAGGATGGCACAGGCTCCGTCATTCAACCCGGACGAGTTTCCTGCTGTTACAGTTCCATCTTTACGGAAAGCGGGCTTCAGTTTTGCAAGTATCTCCATCGTGGTGTCCGGCTTGATGAACTCATCGGCATCGAAGATCTTTGGATCGCCTTTTTTTTGCGGTATTTCCACTCCCACGATCTCTTTTTTGAAACGCCCTTTTTTTTGTGCCGCAGCCGCTTTCTGCTGCGATCCCAGCGAGAATTTATCCTGGTCCTCCCTGGATATCTTATCGCGTTCACGCAGGTTCTCGGCAGTCTCCCCCATTCCATCCACGCCATACATCTCTTTCATCTTCGGGTTGACAAAGCGCCACCCGAAGCTCGAATCGAACATCTGCGCATCGCGCCCGAAAGGAGTGGATGTCTTGGAGATCACCCACGGCCCGCGGGTCATGTTCTCCACGCCTCCTGCAACAATGAGATCGGCATCGCCCACCATGATGGCCCGCGCGGCAGCCATGCCCGCACTAAGGCCCGATGCGCAAAGGCGGTTCACCGTTTCTCCGGGCACCGTATATGGGATCCCCGCAAGCAGCAGGCTCATACGTGCCACGTTCCGGTTGTCCTCACCGGCCTGGTTCGCACAGCCCAGTATCACATCCCCGATCTCTTTCGGATCGACAGAAGAATTCCTTTTCAGGAGCTCTTTCAGCACAATGGCGGCCAGGTCATCGGGGCGTATGACCGAAAGTGTTCCGCCAAAGTTGCCGACCGCTGTGCGGACCCCGTCAATGATGTATGCTGTTCTCATATCTATTTATCCTCGAACCAGTTTTTGGAAGTGCGATAGACCGTGCCTTTGAACAAAGCTACGATCTTGTTATCCTGGTTGGTGACTTTTATATCATAGATCCCCACCTTGTTCGAAAGGCTTTTCTCCTCGGCTGTTGCGGTAAGCACATCGTTCTCTTTCACGGATTCGGTATGCGAAATGGAAGTCTCGATGGAAACTGCCATCCGCCCGTGTGAATTAGATGCAAAGGCCAACGCACTGTCGGCAAGCGAATAAGTGATCCCGCCATGCGCGATCTGGAACCCGTTCAGCATTTCTTTACGCACTTTCATGCGCAGCACGCAGCGGCCCTCCTTCACCTCCAGCCTTTCAATGCCAAGCCACTGGCTGAACCAGTCCTGGTCGTACATCCTGTTGACAACTTTAATTGCCAGGTCCTCTTTCATGGGTTACTAATTACGAATGGCTACAAATATTACAAATTCAAAAGCGGTTTTTTTATCTCGTAGTGCTGTATAAAATATTTCTCAATAGTATTTTAGATTTTTTCTGAATGGATTAACAAATCCTTTTTTATTCATTCGTAACATTCGTTACTTATTCGTAATTCGTAACCCATAATTCTTTTTGGATGAATGCGCCCTCCAGCTCCAGCAGGTATTTCTTTTTATCGAGCCCGCCACCATACCCAACCAGGTCTCCGTTGGAGCCGATCACGCGGTGACAGGGAATGATAATGGCGATCGGGTTCCTGCCATTGGCCGTACCGGCCGCACGGATCGCTTTCTCATCTCCCAAATTTCTTGCGAGCTGAAGGTAGGATATCGTTTTCCCGTATGGGATCTTCAGCAGCTCGTTCCACACTCTTTTCTGAAAATCCGTTCCTTCAATGTCGAGCGGGATATCAAACGTTTTTCTTCCCCCCTTGAAATATTCATCGAGCTGGCGGGCGGTCTCCGTCAAAACTGTATTGCCGGTTACGTTATGCTTTTTGGTTTTAACAAACAACAGGGAAAAAAGTCCCTGTGCGGAGGCCATAAGCTCGATCGATCCCAACGGGGATTCGTAATAGGCCGTATCCAATATGCGATCACTCATAAAATTTCTTTTTCCCTTCCCGGACCATTTTCCTGAACTGCACACTGGGACGGTAACGGTCCTCCTTGTATTCATTATAAAGGCGTTCCATGGCCTGCAGGCAATGCTCAATTCCTTTTTCATCGGCCCACTTCAAAAGACCTTTGGGGTAGTTCACTCCTTTCGTCATGGCTGTATCCAGGTCATCCCGCGTGGCAATGCCCAGGTAAAGTGCATCGGCAGCTTCGTTGATCAGCATCGCCAGCACACGCCAGCAAATGTCTTCCCCGAGCTTTTTGTGCTTTTTCGGCTCGGGCATGGGTTGGGAATAATCGTAGAAACCTTTTCCCGTCTTTTTCCCGAACTGTTTTGCTTCGAACAATCTTTTCTGGGTGAGGGAAGGTTTGAACTTCGGGTCGCAGAACATCTGCCGCCACACCGATTCCGTAACCGAATAGTTCACATCGATGCCGATGAAATCCATCAGCTCGAACGGCCCCATTTTGAACCCTCCACACTCTTTCATCGCCCAGTCGATCGTGGCACAATCGGCAAGTCCTTCTTCATAAATACGGATCGCTTCCCCGTAGAACGGCCGTGCAACCCGGTTCACAATGAACCCGGGCGTATCCTTGGCAACCACGGGCGATTTTTTCCATTTCTCCATCAGCGCCCGGACCTTTACCGCCAGCGAGGGTTCGGTGTTCGCAGTGGGAATGATCTCCACGAGGGGGAGTATCGTTGCCGGATTAAAGAAATGGATCCCGATGATGCGGTCGGGCATAGAGCAGGCCGAGGCGATGGACGTGATAGAAATGGAAGATGTATTGGAAGCAAGCACACAACCAGCCGGGACGATCTTTTCAAGGTCGGAAAATACTTTTTGCTTGATGGCCAGGTCCTCCACGATAGCCTCGATAACGAGGTTACAGCCCTTGAGGTCGCTCATCGAAGCTGCGAACTTTATCCGGGCAAGCACGGCTTTCGCATCCGCATCGGACAGCTTTCCCTTCTCAACCAGTTTTTTCAACGAAGCATCGATGCCGGCTCTTGCTTTTTCCAGGGCTGCTGGGTTGCTGTCGAATAAAATAACGCTCTCCCCCGCCTGGGCAGCCACCTGGGCAATTCCGCTTCCCATCGCTCCCGAACCGACAATTCCTACCGTTAGTCGCTTGTTATTCGTTGATAGTTTCTCGGTCATCATTTCAGGCTTTCAAAATAATTGATAAAGCCATTCAATAGTTTTTTACAGTCAGTCATCAAATTTAAGGAGAGATTGAGTTCCTTTTCTGAAATATAGGCTTGGTCAAACGAAAGATAAAATTGGGTCTCCAATTCATAGAGGGAACCTCTTGCTATAAAAAAAAGCCGGATAGAATCTTTAGCATGATTCCTGCCACAGCCTTCGGGTATATTGGAAGGCGCTGAAAGAGCGCTTCTTCTCATTTGCGAGGTCAAGCCGTACATTTCTTCCTTAGGAAATTTCTTTGTCAAATTAAATACGTGATTTGCCAACTCTCTCGACTTCTTCCAAACATCCAATTCCGTATAACTTTTAAAATTCATCAACAAAATCATTAACTAACAACTAACAACCATCAACTAGTACAAATGCTTCACCGAACCGAACCCGATCGCATCGGTCATGGCTTCCTTCTCGTGGTTTTCCGTAGCCTTTTTAATGCTTTCCTTCCCGAACTTTTCCCGTATCTTGTTCACAGCCTTCCGCAGCTGGTGCCGCTCCACGTTCTTGTCGAACAGGTCGAACTGCACGGCATGGTCCGGCACAAAATTAAAAACATTGACGCCCATCATGTTCACCGCGCTGTTCACCACCGGTTCCCCGCTGTTGGCCTGCTCGTGGAGCTTCATCCGGTTCTTGATCAGGCCCAGTATCTGTGTGCCTTCCTGCACCGGGCTGTCGCAGCGGATCACCTCATGGAAATACTTGCCGCCTTCGTAGCGCGCGTTGAAGATGATCTCCCTGCAATACACCTCCTGCTTCACCATCCGCTTTTCCAGCGTGAGGCAGAGCGAGGCCAGCAGGTCCCAGAGCGACTGAACGTTCTTCCGCTGGGCCTTTGATATCTGGCGCATGGCCTGCATGCTCTTGTAATCGGTCATGGCTATATCCACTTCTGAAAAGTTCAGGCGGTAATGCCAGTACAGGCCTACCATGCTCTTGCACCTGCGCTTGAGCTCATCGGGAGGGGTATGGCGCAACTGGAGTGGCGTTTCGATCCCGAAGGTTTTCAGCTTCATCGCCATCGATTTTGCAATGCCGGGCAGGTCGGACAGGGTGAGCTTGCTCAACACCGTGTCGATGTTTTCGGGCGAGATCACCTCCAGCCCATCAGGCTTCCTGAGATCGGTGGCCAGCTTGGCCAGGAACTCGTTCGGGGCAATGCCGATGGAGCACTTCAGGTAATCGCCCACTTCTTCGCGGATGTCCCGTTTGATCTTTTTCGCAACATCCACCAGGTCCTTTTCCACGAGCCTGTAATTGGAAAAATTGCAGAAGGCCTCGTCAATGCTCTTGGGCACCACGTCCTCGCAGTACTTCCGCAGCACGGCCATGATCTCCTTGTGGAATTCGCGGTAGCGGTTGGGATGGGTCTCTACCGGGATAAGGTCGGGGCAGAGCTTCACCGCATCGTTCAGGCGCATGCCCAGCCGGATCCCGCATTTCTTCGCTTCGATGGAAGGTGCGATCACCGATCCGTACTTACCGGGGTAAACACAAACAGCAATAGGTTTTTCCCGCAAATAATAGTTCACTTGCTGTTCGCACGAAGCAAAAAAAGAGTTCATATCCACGTAAAGCACGTTCAGCCTTAGGGAACTTGTGTTCTTGTTCTGGTTTATCCGGATGCTCATTCTCCTTTAAAAACAGGTTTTCTTTTTTCTAAAAATGCTTTCACTCCTTCATTATAATCATAACTGTTCGATGCATTGACCTGCTCAACGCCCTCGGCAGTCAATTGCTGCTCCAGCGAGTTGGTCATGCTCTCGTTCAGTAATTTTTTGGTGAGCCAGATCCCTTTGGTCGGCATTTCGGAGAGCGTGGCGGCAATGGCCATGGCCTCGTCCTGGAGCTTCGCATCATCCACCACCTTGTAGATCATGCCCATTCTCTCCGCATCGGCCGCCATCACCTTATCGCCCAGCATGGCCAGTGCCGATGCCTTGCCGAAACCGACCAGCCGGGGAAGAAAAAAGGTACCCCCGCTGTCGGGTATCAGGCCGATCTTGGAGAAGGCCTGCAGGAAATAGGCCGATGTGCCGGCTATCACCACATCGCAGGCCAGCGCGATGTTGGCTCCTGCACCCGCAGCCGCACCATTCACCGCACACACCACGGGCTTTTGAATGTTACGGATCTTGCGGATCACCGGGTTGTAATGCTCTTCAACAATTTTTTTGAGTCCCGGTCCCTTCGGATCCAGCGCCTCGGCCAGGTCCTGCCCCGCATGGAAGGCTTTGCCTTCGCCTGTTATGTAAACGCAGCGCACATTCTTATCGGCCGCAGCCTTATCCAGGGCATCCTGCATCTCCAGGGCCATTTCGCGGATAAAGCTGTTGTATTTATCGGGACGGTTAAAGATGATGCGGGCCACCTTGCCGGCTATTTCGTAGCGGATGTATTGCATACAGGCGGATATGAAACGTAAATTTTAGGTAATCTGACTTTTCTTATTGGCCCAATATTCTTTTTACAGTTGGCAAATTTGGGTCGAGAGGTTGAAGCAAGCGAGCATAACGCTGAGCCGTTGCGATATCTCCTGATTCTTCTGCTGCATAAATGGCTTCCATATAAGCATTGAAAAGACAATCATTAGCCATCCGCGGTAAATTTCTTTCTAACAGCATTAATGCATCCTTGTATTTTCTTTGGCCTCTCAATACTGCTGATTGCTGAATAATATTTTGAAACTCTTGTGAATTTTGAGTAATAAGATGAGCTGGAGCTTTTTTCTTTGTTAGTATTTTTATCAAAAAAACTATTCCAAAGACAAAAAGCAATAATAAGATAATTTCTTGAGTGCCAATGATTCCGATTAGTATAGAAATATTCATCTTGATGAGTTTATTTCAAAAGTAGTAATTTTTTCCATCTACAATAATTCCCCTCCGCAATCGTTACTAACCAAAGCATCCCTATGCGCCTCACTAAAAAAGTTCCGAAGGCGATGGATAACGATGAAGAAGAAAAGATAGAGTTTTCCGACCGCAGGCACTCCGTGCTCAAATATCCCTCCGAGGTGGATTATGTGATGGCCCAAAGGGCTTATTCCTACGTACAGTTTTCCGATGGCTCGAAGATGATGCTTTCCCGGTGCATGAAGCATTGGATGGAAAAATTAAATACTTCGCGCAAGTTCTGCCTCGTAAATAAATCGTACTACATCCGCATCAGGCTTATATCCGACAAAATAAAGCACCGCTTTATTGTGGTTACCGGCCGTTTCGGACAGCTCACCATTAAAGTTTCGCGCAGGGGCAAAAAGGCCCTTAAACAAATGGGGATTTTCCTGTAACATGTCAGTTGGGAAAGAAAGGCTGTAGGTTGGGAAAAACTTCGGAACAACCAATCCCTCCCTCCGTTCCAATCTGTAATCCAATGAATCAAATTCAACATACCGTGAAACAACACTCTCATACCATCCAGCTCCACTCTCATACGGTGAGTGCATGCCGCCAACCCGTACAGGCGCACTCCCATTCCGGGAGTGCAGACTCACGGAATAAAAGTCTGGACTTACGTTTCAGAAGTCCTTACTCACATACGATAATAAGGACTTGCGGATTGAAAGTGCAGACTCACGGGCCGGGAGTTGAGACTTACAGTGTGAGAGTGGAGACTCACGGAATGGGAGTGGAAACTTCTGGAACGGTGAACCTGGAAAACAGCCTGAAAAAAGAAACCGGCAGTAAGAATGAGAAGAATTACGGTATGGGAAGGAAGCAGTGCGAAATGAAAAAATAGTGCATTAACATTTAAAACAACAACAACATGGCAGACAAGTCGAGAGTACCGAACGTGATAAGCGCTTTTAACGCTTACATCCGCAACACCGATGATTACAACGCAGTTGTAACCCCGGGCGGAACCGCAAACTATGCCCGGCTGGGCATGAGCGATGCGGAGTTTAACCAGTGGCACGGCTTCCGCACCCAGTGGGATGCGCTGTATGCAAAATACAGCGACAAGAAGGAGAGCCGTACCACCGCCATCCGGGATAAGCTGCGCGCGCTTATGAAAGATTTTGAAAAGTTTGCGCGCGATATCCTGAACGGAATTGCGGGCATACGCACCAGCACCATTGACGACCTGCGGGTGTACCACATCAAGGCCAAGGAGCTGCGCGATACCGAGCCCAGCCCCATCCACAGCACCGATCCGCCCGTGGTGGCCCTCAAAGGGCTTGGCGGTGGCATCATGGATGTGCACTTCCGCAAAACAGCCGATCAAACGCGGCCCAGCATGCTGCCCAACTATGTGGGCGAGCTCCGCTATGTGATAGATGCCGTGCTGCCCGATGACCCGGATGCCATACCGAGCAAGACCACGGTAGTAAGCAGCAAGGCGCACTTTAAGCTGAACCTGGGCCTGCCCAACATAGGCAAGCGCCTGCACGCTTATGCCCGCTGGACACACAAGCACGACAGCCAGTTCAGCTCCGGCTGGGCGTTGGTAATGGATGCGGTGATAAATTGAGTGAAGAAAAAATGAGAGATAGCCGTGGCGAAAGCTGCGGCTGTTTACTTTAATGCATATTTAACCAAGAATTATTATGCTACTATTTTGCGTTTACCCAAATTTTTATTTACTTTGTTCTTAGTTTAACTTCATTAGATCTTAATGCTCATGACGGGGGCATGTAAGGTTACGTTATGTCGCGTAGCATTACAATACCTGTAGCCAAAGGCGAGCATCTCATAGATGATGTTGATATGATCTATTACATCAGCTACGATTCGGTCAATGCCATTTTTTTCTGCAAGACTGGAAACTACAAAACCAATCTTACTCTCCGCGAAGCTGCGAATAAAGTACGTCTGTTCGAAGAATTTTTTGAATTAGACCGCAATAACATCATAAACCTCGGCCACCGTTGCGACTGGAATAAAAAGACAGGCGAAGTAAAAACCAAGTTCGGCAAATCATTCGTGCCTGCCAAAAGGAGAAAAAAAGATTTGCTGGAACTCCTTAATCACAATAACCTTAGGATAATTGCATAAAAGCGTGCCCGCTAAGCGGGCAGGTTTTTTCGTTGAGCGGGAAAAACATATACGCTGAGCGGATTTATCTTGTTTTGTTTTCCAATCTGCTCTACCCTTGCTTTCGCATCTGCCTAATCTTTTCCGGCAGTTTAAATAAGGAAGGGAGAACCATTAAAACCAAAAACAATGAAAAAAAAGTTCACAACAGTGATTCTTGCAATGGGAACTGCAGGAATCTTTACAACACAGTTTGTGCAAGCACAAAACGTACAAATTCAAAATCCCACTCCGCAGGCTACTACGGTAACTTCCGTTACAGGTAGCACTACGGCTGGCTATGTGCCAATATTTAGCGGTGGAACTTTTAATATTGAAAAATCTAGCACACCCATTTTTGAAAATGCTACAGGGATAGGCATAGGTACTACAACGCCTAGTTATAAACTTGATGTCAATGGCACAGTAAACTCAACTAGTCTTATTTCGACTGGTACGATATCATTTTCAAGTTCAATACTCATACACTCATATAATAGTGCCACAAACATTTTTATTGGAACATCAACAGGAGGAGCTGGCAATGGTGGCAATCCCGGGAATGATAACACTTGCATTGGTGACCTTTCCGGCCAAAATATCGGAACAACGGCTGCTCGGAATACTTTTTTGGGATCGAGTTCAGGAGGTGGGGCTGGCAATACCGGCAACCCGATTGGAACTGATAATACCTTTATAGGTTACAAGGCAGGTTACAGCTTCGGAACTGGAAGTTTAAGCACGTGTTTGGGAAGCAACGCAGGTAATTCAATTTCTACGGCAAGTGATTTAGTGTGTGTTGGATACCAAAGCGGCAACTCAACAACAACCGGAGGCGATAATACTTTTGTTGGCTATAAGTCGGGCTATTCAAACACGACTGCCACTGGAAACGCGTTCTTTGGTGACCTATCGGGACAAAATAATACTGCATCAGGAAATTGTTTTTTTGGACATAATGCTGCAAATGCAAATACCACAGGTGCACAAAATGTCGCAGTTGGCTTGGCTGCCGCATATAATAATGCCACCGGCAGCAATAATACTTGCGTAGGCTATGGTGCCGGGCAAGGTGTTGCAAGTAATAATAACAGTAACAATTCTTTTTTCGGCTACAAAGCTGGAAATGGAGTTACCACAGGTGGCGACAACACTTTTTGTGGTTATCAAGCAGGTTTTGCCAATACTACAGGAGCAAATAACGTTGGTGTAGGGTTAGGGGCAGGAGATAGTTATGCCGGAGAAAGCAATTGCACATTCATTGGATATGGAGCAGATGCCAGCGCCAACACTCTAAGCAATGCTTCAGCAATAGGCAATGGCGCATCTGTTTCAAGCAGCAACCTAATGGTCTTCGGCAATACATCCGTTATCGGCTGGGGATTCGGGGTTAACCCTGCAAGTGGACACGCTATTGAGGTTGGATCTACCACTTCTAATGGGAATGGTGCTTATCTTACTACTGGCGGGACTTGGACAAATAATTCTTCCCGCGGATACAAGGAAAATATTACACAACTTGACGGGAAGGAACTCCTGGAAAAGGTAGGCAAATTGGATATCGCAAGATGGAAATACAAAGGGACAGAAGAATATCACATCGGTCCCTTTGCAGAGCAATTCTATGAATTATTCAATACTGGCATCGATAACAAGCATATCAGCACTGTTGACCCTGCTGGAATTGCATTGGCCTGCATAAAGGAATTATACAAGAAATATCAAGTTCAGGAAGAGCCTGCAAAAGCAGCAGCCGATAAAATTGCAACGCTCGAAGCACAGAATGCTCAGATGAAAAATGATCTGGCCGAACTGAGAAATCAACTTGCTCAATTTGAGCAATCGCTTCAGCAATGCTGCTTCAATTACCAGATGCAAAATGCAACGGGCATAAACGGCACGGGAAATCCAGGAAATGAAAAAGCCAAACTTGAACAAAACAATCCGAATCCTTTCAGCCAAAATACCACAATCAAATTTTACATTCCTTCAACAGCTCAAAAAGCCGTTGTAAATATTGCGGATATGAATGGCATAGTGCTTAAATCCTACGAGGTTTCACAAAAAGGAGTTGGGCAGATTTTAATTTCGGGCAATACTTTTGCTGCTGGATCGTACAATTATCAATTGACTGTTGACGGGGTAATGGTTGACAGTAAAATGATGGTACTAGAGAAATAGAAAATATCAAATAGATGGATAATAAAAAATCCCTGACAATAAAATGTCAGGGATTTTTTATGGCCTTACTTTCTTTTCTTCTACTTGAAGGATTTTACAATATGTGGGGCTGGTATTATCTGAGTCGTAGATAAATGCAACTACATAACAATGATTATCATTACAAGGCATATTTTTGTATGTGGAAGGAATGATATAAGTATAATTTCTAACGAAGCTTGCGCCTGCATTAACATTTCCACTCAGCAGTTGTTCCCCCCATCCCTGTTGATTTCCATTTATTTCATCACGCAGAACATACCTATGATAGAAATTGGGCTCATCAGTGGGTGTATGACTATACCAAAGCTGAGTGGATTTAATACTATCCTGCGTCAAAAGAACGTCAAGCGAATATTTGCCTGAAAAATTATTAAGGAATTTTGACTTTATGTGCACACATAAAGTCCGAGTAGATGGATTATAATCGTTGACCATATTGATATCCGCAACAGCAGGAGCAGTCACCATGGTATCGATATAACTAGGCCATGATCCTGAGCTTTTAAGGTGCGCGCTTGAAGGATAATCCATCCGATTTATCATTCCTGCAGGATTAAATGCAACTTTGAAAAAGCCGGTAGGGGGGCTTCCCTGCTCGGCCCATACATAACCGGGAGCTGATGTAAGATCATCAAGGTAGGGAGGACCGAAAAAAGTTGTTTGAGCGTAATAGCCGGCATGAACGGTCACGGTTATCAACTTTCCAGCATAAACACCGCGAAGCGAGTCCGCTTCAAGATCAGCAGGCGGACAATTGCCGCAATGATGCCCGGTATAATCTTCAAGCAATACTTTACGGGTATACGGAGAATCATTTGGAAATGCAGGAACAGGACAAAGCAGTGAATCGTATCCGGTGGTTTTTTTCGGATAAGGGACTTTTACGTAATCACAGGAGTTGATGATCACAGATGCGAACACGACCAGGAGAAGAAGTATTTTTTTCATTTTACAGATCAGTTAAGCAAATTTAAGAAAAACATTTCACTCTTAAAAACTGCTGGTCACGCTCAGGGTGATCCCATTGGCCGCAGGAACATAGCGGCAAACGCCTCCCACGCAAAATATCCCAGCCCGTTGCCTGCCGTATCCCAGCGTAACACGGTTCGTATTCTTGATATAGCCCACTTGGAAATTGTAGTAGTTAAAGCGCTCGCTCGCGATATTGTTGCCGTAATTGTACTGGTCCGATGCCGCAACGAACCAGTTCTCGCTGGGCGTATATTCGATCAGCGCTTCGGCCCAGTTCTGCTTGTCTTGTTTGGTGGCTAAATGCTCCAGCTCCGTGCGTATCGATCTTCCCGGCTTCATCAGGTAGGTGATCTCCAGCATAACGATATCGGAGTAAATGATGCCATGCCCCGCCAGGTCCTGGATCCTGTCCATATTATACACCTGGTTGGCATACATGATCGTAGTCCTCACTTTCGGGCTCAGCTTCTTATTGATCTCGATATTGAGGTCGCGGAAGTACGTTTCACCGTTCATGCTGAAGGGCTTGGTGGTGTACAGCATGCGGGCGCTGTCGTTCACCGTTTTAAGCTGCGTGGTATCGAGCCCATTCACGGCCGAGCAGTTGATCGTAAGGTCCATGCCGTATTTACCGCCAAGCGGAGTTTCTTTTTTGAACTTGTAGTTCAGTTCGGCCTGCCCCCCCATTTCACCGTTCAGCTTGGACCCGAACGGGTAGAATGCCATTAGGGGAAACGTGTGCTGGCGCGTAAGGGCAGGTATGTAATTGATGGAGAGCGGGGCGCCCGGGGCGGTGCGGTCGCTCTTGTAGTACATGTTGTCCACCATGATCCCGCCAAGCGATAAACCGAATCCTTTCTTTGAATAGCTCAGCAGGCCGAATGCTGCCTGTCCAGGCTTGTAGCTGTAGTTGTTCACCGCACTCGGGTCGTTGATCTTGTACGCATATTCCCCGTTGAAGTTTATTCCGCCATGCGAAATGTTGATCCGGCCCCCGTAGCATCCCACGTTCTCCGGCAACACGTACAGCGGGTCGTTGTCGGGCTGGAACTTGCTTACGAAACTGCCGCCCAGTATCACCTGTGTTTTCTTTTCGGCCAGGCAGGTAAAGGTCTCGTTGAAGTTGATCTCCCCGTCAAATCCCCGCACGATGCCCTCGCCCTGGCTGAAGAAGAAACGCTGCTTGCCTATCAATCCCTTGAGATAGATCCCTTTGAACGCACGGTACTTTACGCGAATGCCGTCAAACGCGTTATCGAGCCCGAGTCCCCGCTCTTCATAAGCGCGGAGGATAAGCCCGTTGCCGAACTGTTCGTAAAAATTTCCCACGGTAATGTCGAACTCATCGGAAACATACGAAGCATAGCGGTAAGGTATGCCGCTGCCTTTGTAGCGGGGGTCGTAACCCTGCATGGCATTCAAATAACTTTCATAGCGAAGGCCCGCTGAAAAGTTCTTATGCGTGTAATTGAGGTTGCAGAAGCCGTTCATCAGCAGCTTCTCGGGCACCGCATTGGCCCCGATCGTGCTGTCGGGAATGTAATATTGCGCATCGGCCTGAAAATTCCCGTGGATCTCGCCCAGCGGGCTGGAATTGTTCTGGGAATGACCGACCACGAAGATCAGGGTTCCGGCCAGGCAGGAAAAGGTCTTTTTCACAGGGAAGATTTTGGACAAACCTAACTAAAATTCAGGATCATTTGGCGGCTGCGGCCTTCTTCACTTCTTCGTACATTTTAAGGTATCCGCCTTCCACGTAAGCGTTGTTCTCCCAAACGATCTCGCCTTTACCGTTTATGACGAAGGTTACAGGCACCATGTTCACATTCATCGCACGTTTGAAATCCTGGTTCTCATCGAGGTAAACTTCGTATTCCCATCCTTTGGCGTTCACGATGCCCGGGACCTTGCCGCTGTTGCGCGAATCATCGATGGAGATGGCGATCAGCTTCACGCCCGTTTCCTTCTGCCAGTCGGAATACACATCCGCGATCTCGCTCAGCTCTTTTTTGCACGGCACGCACCAGGTGGCCCAGAAGTCGATGATCATCGGCTTGCCGTCATTGGAGAACTTCGAAGAATTGATCGTTTTGCCGTCCAGCGTTTTCAGGTCAACAGC
>JACXTT010001859.1_pt1 | contig 34439 bp, 34 predicted proteins | sample 9270951 | NCBI WGS metagenome assembly JACXTT01 (sample SAMN15532306, study PRJNA645909) | rock metagenome | isolation source: weathered quartz diorite | place: Puerto Rico | collected 2017-06-21 | reverse complement strand
CCTCCCGCAAGAAGCGCCGCAGGAGTTCGCGGGGGCCGTGTTGTCGCTGGTCTGACTCGGTCCCCGCTTCCTTCGCCGTATCCTCAGCCGGCCGTGCTCACCGCACCGCCTTCGGCGCGGGATTTCGCGAGTCGGGCGAGCTGCGGGAACATGAAGTTCCGGGCTTCTTCGTCCATCTCCGTCTTGAACGTGTGCTTGCGCTTCAGGTCTTCGACACGCGCGGCGGCCGGGCGCGCATTGATCTCGTCGACGAGGCGTTTGAGGTGCGGAAACTGACCCCAGGCCTCCGCGTTCCCGAGAACGTGGGGCACCAGGCGCGCCCAGCCCCACACGCACATATCGACGATCGAATAGGTCGATCCCACCATGTAGGCTTGGCGCCCGAGCCGCTCGTTGATGATCTTCCAGTGCCGTTCGGCCTCGAAGTCGTAACGGTTGAGCGCATACTCCTTAGGCTCCGGCGCATAGTGACGAAAATGGACCGCCTGCCCGGAGTACGGCCCGATGCCGCTCGCCACGAACATCAGCCAGGACAGCAGCTGGCCCCGCACAGCAGGTTGGTCGACTTGCGGCGGCAGAAACAGCTTCGTCTTCTCCGCGAGATACAGGAGGATCGCGTTGCTGTCGAAGATGGTCGCATCGCCGTCGACGATGGCTGGAACCTTGCTGTTTGGGTTAATGGCCAGGAAATCGGGAGAGAACTGCTGCCCTTTTCGCGTATCCACCGGGATGGCCGTGTACTGCAGGCCTGCCTCCTCGAGGAACAGCGCAACTTTGGTAGGGTTGGGGGCAGCATTGAAATAAAATCTGATCATCGAAAGGCTCCTATGGGATGGCCGAAGGAAGTATCCGGTTCAACACATCGTATACTTCAACCATCCATACCAACAAGTCAACATTACCGGCCATGAACGGCGCCGAAAGTCTTGTCCGCACGCTGCTCGCCAGCGGCGTCGATACCTGCTTCGCCAACCCCGGCACCTCGGAGATGCATTTCGTCGCCGCGCTCGATAAAGTCGATGGCATGCGCTGCGTTCTCGGATTGGCCGAAACCATAGTGTCCGGATGCGCGGACGGTTACGCGCGCATGACCGGAAAACCCGCTGCAACGCTCACGCATTGCGGACCCGGTTTCGCCAACAGCATCGCCAACGTGCACAACGCGCGCCGCGCGAATGCGCCGATGGTCAACATCGTCGGCGACCACGCGAGCTATCACCGCCTCTTGGACCCACCGCTTACCACGGATACCGAGGGGCTCGCGCGTCCGGTATCGGACTGGGTACGCACCAGCACCTCGTCCACCCGCGTGGGCGCAGACGCGGCAGCGGCGGTGCAGGCAGCACTGACCCCGCCCGGACAGATCGCCACGCTGATCCTGCCGGCAGATACCGCTTGGAACGAAAACGGCGAAGTCGGCGCGCCATTGCCGGTACCCGCTCGTCCCGCAGTCGCGCCCGACCTGCTGGCCACGATCGCGCGAACCTTGCGCACTCGCGAGCCGGCGATGCTGATCCTCTCGGGTCAGGCTTTGTCCGAAGCGGGACTCCATGCCGCTCACCGTGTCGCTTACGTCAGCGGCGCGAAGCTGCGCACACCGACTCAGATCCAACACATGGTGCGCGGGCGCGGGCGCGTGCCGGTGGATCGCATTCCTTACGTGGTGGACAACGCGCTCAGAGTGCTAGCCGGCACGAAGCACGTGATACTCGTCGGCGCCAAACCGCCGACCGCGTTCTTCGCCTATCCCGGCAAGCCGAGCCTGGTCTCGCCGCCCGACGCACAGACGCACATGCTGGCGCGGCCAGAACAGGACGCGGTGGCCGCGCTCGAATGGCTGGCCGACGAGCTGGGCGCACCGCAGAACGTACCGATTCCACAGGGCGAAGTGAAGCCACAGGTCGCCCGCGGCAAATTCGAGCCAGAGTCCTTCGCCCACACGTTAGCCGCGCTGCTGCCCGAGAACTGCATCGTGGCCGAGGATGCAGTGACTTCGGGGCGCGCCCTCTTCGCCCCGACTTTCGGCGCGGCCCCACACGACTGGGTGCAGAACACCGGCGGTGCGATCGGCATCGGGTTTCCCCTCGCCACCGGCGCGGCGCTGGCTTGCCCCGGGCGCAAGGTGGTCTGTCTGCAGGCCGACGGCGCCGGCATGTACACGCTGCAGGCGCTGTGGACGCAGGCGCGCGAGAAGCTCGACGTCATCAACGTCGTCTTCGCCAATCGCATCTACAAGATCCTGCACGGCGAGCTGCTCGCGGTGGGCGCTCAGCCCGGTCGCGTTTCCAACGAGCTGTTCGACCTCGCCCGCCCGACTCTCGATTGGATCAAACTGGCCGATGGCATGGGGGTAGAGGGCACGCGCGTGGAAACGCTCGAGGGCTTCGCCGACGCGTTCAGGGCGGCCAGCAGACGACGCGGGCCTTTCTTGATCGAATTTTGGATCTAGCCCGCCCCGGAGGGGTTCCTCTAAATTCTGCGATAATCGACACGGGCCTCATTGGCTCGGGTCTCCTGAAGGTTGCCGTCCTGCCTTGCCCGTCCTACCTACCGACTGCGTCCCGCTAAAGCAACCCCCGCCCGTGCGCCGCTTCCTGCGCTACGTGCGTCCGTACGCTTGGTTGATCATCGGCGCAACGCTGGCGGGCGTGCTCAAGTTCACGCTCCCGGCCGCGTTGGCGATCGCGCTGCGCTACATGACCGACCGGCTGGTGCCACAGGCCGGCGCCGCGGTGCGGCCCGCCGATCCCGTCTTCAGAGCTACCGAGCAGTATCTCGCCTGGGTCGCCTCGCATTTGCCGGCCGACTGGCATGCGACCACGCCATGGGGCATCTTCAACATCATGGCCGCGACGCTACTCGTGGTGTATGGCGTGTGGGGCGTGTCGATGTATTACCGCAGCTACTGGGCGCAGCTCGCCGGCCATCGCGTCATGCTCGATCTGCGCGCGGACCTGTTCCAGCACGTGCAGCGCTTGAGCCATTCGTTCTACCAGGCGCGCCAGTCCGGCGGCATCGTCTCGCGCCTGACCGCCGACATCGCGCTCGCCCAAAACTTCGTCGGCGCCGCCATGACGAACATCTGGATGGACGTGGTGGCGTGCGTGTTCTACGTGGCCCTGCTGTTCTCCATGGACGTCCAGCTCACGCTGGTTTCGCTGTGCGTTTTTCCACTGTACATCTTGTGCATGCGCACCTTCGGGGTAGAGTCCAAGCGCACGTCCAAGCAGGTGCAAGAGGCGATGGAGGAATTCTCCGGCGATCTGCAGGAGCGCGTAGCCGGCTACGCGCTGGTCAAGAGCTTCGCCAGCGAGCGGCGCGAGGCCCGCGCCTTCTACGCCAACGCGCGCAGCCTCTACGACCTGGTCATGGAAAACGCGCGGATCACCAACCTGTCCAGCACGCTCGTGCAGTGGCTGACCGAGATGGCAACCCTGGCGCTGATCTGGTACGGCGGGTATCGCATTTTCAAGGGGGAGAGCACGATCGGCGAAGTGATCGCCTTCATCCTGTTGCTGCGCCAGCTCTACTTCCCGGTCAACCGCATCAGCGAGATGAACACGGTGTTGCACAACTCGCTCGCGGCGATCGAGCGCATCTTCGAAGTCTTCGACACAGCGCCGGAGGTGACCGAGCGGCAGAAGGCCCGCCGGCTGCCGCGCCTCTCGGGCGAGATCGGGTTCGAGGGAGTGGACTTCGGCTACACGCCCGAGCGGCTCGTCCTCAGCGGCATCGATCTGCGCATCCGCGCAGGGGAGGTCCTGGCGCTGGTCGGACCGAGCGGCGCCGGCAAGACCACGCTGGTGCAGTTGATCCCACGGTTCTACGATCCGACCGCGGGTCACGTGCTGGCCGACGGGATCGAGCTGCGCGACGTCACCTTGCGTTCGCTGCGCGGCCAGATCGGCATCGTGGCCCAGGACACGATCCTGTTCTCGGGCACGGTGCGCGAGAATATCCTCTACGGCAAACCGGATGCTTCCGATGACGACCTGCTGGCGGTCGCGCGCGCCGCGCACGTCGAGGAGTTCGTCGCCGAGCTGCCGGAGGGTTACGACACGTTGCTCGGAGAGCGCGGCACGAAGCTGTCCGGGGGGCAGCGCCAGAGGATTGCGATCGCGCGCGCGTTCCTGATCGATCCGCGTATTTTGATCTTGGACGAGGCCACCAGCGCACTGGACAGCGAAAGCGAGCGACTCATCCAGGACGCACTTGCACGCCTGATGCGAGACCGCACCAGCGTGATCATCGCGCACAGGCTGTCGACGGTGTTGCACGCCGACCGGATCGTGGTTCTGGACGAAGGGCGGATCGTGCAAGTCGGACCACACGCACGGCTCGTCGAGCAGGACGGTCTGTACCGCCGCCTCTACGAAACCCAGTTCCGGGCAGAAGCATATCGGTCGGCTGTGGTGATGTGAGTGGATCGCGCTGACCCCTACCATTACGTTTGCCGCTCGCCCCGCCCGATCCCGCTTGCGTTATATTTCGCGTGCCGGAAAGACATTCGATTCGATCCCGCCGCAGTCAAGAGAGGGGCTTCCATGAAATATTTCCTATCGGCATTGCTTGTTCTGTTGAGCCCGCAGGCGCTCGCACAGGCAGTGCCTGCCATCCCTTACGATTCGGTTTCCGATCCGCTCAAGCTGCCGCCGGATATCCACTTCGGCGAAGTCACCGGCGTTGCAGTGAATTCCAAGGGTCACGTTTTCGTCTTGTCTCGTGGCAACACCACAGGACCCGCGTACGCGGCGGCAGCCACCCAGCTGCTCGAATTTGATCCCGGCGGCAGTTTCGTCCGCGAGATCGGCAAGAACCTCTACGCCTGGTCGTTCGGTCACACGGTACGCGTCGATGCGGGCGACAGCATCTGGGTCGCGGACAAAGGCTCGGACATGGTGATCAAGTTCAACCCGCAGGGGCGCGTGGTCATGGTGTTCGGGCGCAAGCAGGAAGCCTCGGACGAAGAGACCGCGCCGTTGAAGCACCCCAGACCGCCCCTGCCTCCGGACGACGGACGCTTCAGGCAGGTGACCGACGTGACCTGGGACCCAGCCGGCAACACCTATATCAGCGACGGATACGTCAATTCGCGCATCGCAAAGGCCGACAAGAACGGAAACTGGGTCAAGTCGTGGGGAGAGCGCGGCAGCAAACCCGGTGAATTCAACACGCCGCACAGCATCGCCGCCGACGCGCAGGGCAACATCTACGTGGCGGACCGCGGCAACCGTCGCATCCAGGTCTTCGACGGCGACGGCACATTTCTGCGCGAGATCAAAATCGATGTCCCATACGACGACAACGCCCGCCCTGCTATCGGCAGGAAACCCGACCTCGCCAAACTCGAAGCCTCCGGAGCACCGTTGACGTTTGCGCCCGGTGCACCGTGGACGGTTTGCATCACGCCCGGACCGAACCAGGTCCTCTACACTTCCGACGCGTGGCCAGGCCGGATCTACAAGCTCACGCTCGACGGGAAGGTGCTGGGCGTACTCGGCGAATCGGGCAAACAGCTGAAGCAATTCGGCTGGATCCACGAGATCGCCTGCCCGTCCGAGAATGTGCTCTACGTCGCCGAACTGTTGAACTGGCGCGTGCAGAAGTTGATTCTGCACCCGCAGTAACCGCAAACAGCAACGCCCAGGGACGAAGGAAGAATCACGAAAGCGGCCGCGGCACTGTTAGTATCCGCATCGATCGCCGTCGGTCTGCTCGCCAGCGCGTCCGCCTCCGCCGGCAGCGGCGAAGTCACCCTCATTCACATCGGAGACCTTCACGGCCACCTGGTTCCACGCCCTAGCGTGGAAAGCGGACAGACGCTGGGCGGTCTCGCGCGCATCTACACAAAAGTTCAGGAAATCCGCACACGCGAGAAGAACACCCTGCTGGTCAACTCCGGCGATACCGTTCAGGGGTCGGCCGAGGTCCTCTTCACGCGCGGACAGGCGATGGTCGATGTTCTGAACCGTTTCGAAATCGACGCATTCAACCCAGGCAACTGGGATTACGTTTATGGCAGCCGGCGTTTCGTGGAGATGTTTGCTGGCAAGGCGCCGAAAGCAAACTGGAATGCAATCGCGGCGAATCTGTATTACGCGACAACCGATGCCGAGCCGCAAACCTTGTTTCCAGGGTTGGGCGGCCAGCGGGTCCTGCCTCCCTATCTGATCAAACAGTTCGGCGAGCTGAGGGTAGGCATCCTGGGACTGACCACCGACCGCGGCCCAACGGCCGCCAGAAAATCGACCAAGGGCCTCGTGTTCTCCAGAGGAGAGACGGAGCTGGGAGAGTTCATCCCCATCCTGCGCAGCGTCGAGAAGGTCGATCTCCTCGTCGTGGCTTCCGAGCTGGGCTTGGCCAACAACATCCGACTCGCCGAACAGTATCCCGGAATCGACGTCATCCTGTCGTCCGACATGCACGAGGAAACGCACAAGCCGGTGGTCGCAAAGACCGGCACGATCGTTGTCGAAGAAGGGCAGGACGGGACCATGCTAGGCGAGCTGAATCTCAAGATCAGCGATGGCGGCTTGCAGAGCTGGCGTTGGACTGCACATGCGATCGACAGCACCATCCCCGAGAATCCCGGCATCGCGCGAGCGGTAACGCAGGCGCGCAAACGTTTCGTGAGCGGGCCCGATTTCTCCGAGCACGTCAACCCGTTCAACGGCGCGCGGCTCACGCGTCCCATCGATACGGTCGTGGGCTACACCAAAGTGACGTTGGATCGGCACGGCGCTTCGGGAAGTGTTATGCCGGCCGTCGTCGAGGGCTCCGCGCACGATTTCCTGGCCGATGCCTTCCGGATCATGTCGAAAGCGGATGTCGCCGCCGTACGCGGGTTCCGTTATGGAACGGTGATCCCGCCGGGACCGATCAAGCTGGAGGACCTCTACCACTTCATCGCGATCGGCCCTGAGATCGGCGTGGTTCGGATTCAGGGTCGCTGGCTGAAGCGCCAGCTCGAAAATTCCGCTGATGGGTCTTTGGACCCGAACCCGGCGCTTTGGACGGGTGGCTGGCTGTTCGGCTTGAGCGGCATCACGCTAGATCTCGATCCATACCGAGCTCAAGGATTCCGAGTATCGAACATCCGCGTCAACGGCAAGCCGCTCGATCCTGAGGCCGAGTACTCCTACACAGGATATTGGTACGCAGACGAGCCTGAGGACATCAATGGGAGCGAAGCCCCGAAGATAGCCGGCACCGTGACTCAGGTGATGAGGGGTAAGAACGGAGAGATCCTCGATGGCACCGACATTGTCGTGCGCTACCTCGAGTCTCTGCTCGACAAGACGGCAGACCCTCTGCTACACCGGATACATCTGCTGAAACCGTTGCCCAGGCCGCTGTTCGGTTTCCCCGAACTTCAACCGCTGCACGGCGCGAAGCCGAATTAGAGCCTCCGCTGTTGCCGATGCTCGCCGTTTTTCCGATAGCATGAGCGGAAGCTGGTTTTTTCTTCGAGGAGCTGCCGAATGGACTCCAGAATCCAACGCGATCCGAAGGTCACGCCGCCGGGCAAGGGTTCCAAGTTCGTGCTTCAGCCCGACGACGGCGCGAGCTATTGGCAACCCAAGCCCGCCAATGGCTACGCCACCGTCAAAGTAAATCCCGACAACTGCTCCTCCAATCAAGTCACGATGGGCATTCAAGTAGTCGCGCCGGGAGGCTACGTGCGCGAGCACTGGCACGCGCGCAACGAGGAGATTCTGTTCTGCTTCGAGGGCGCGGGCGCGATACTCGTCGATGGCGAGTCGTACCCTTTCGTGCCCGGCACCACCGCATATCTGGGGCGCTGGGTGAAGCACAAGATCGTGAACGAAGGGCCCGGCGCGCTCAAATTCACTTGGACCTTCTTGCCGCCCGGGCTGGATCAGTTCTTCGCGGGCATAGGCCGGCCCCGTCGACCGAGCGAGCCGGCACCCGAACCCTTCGATCGCCCGGACGACACCATAGCCGTCGAAGGGCGTACCGGCTTCGGCCCTCCGCTTGGGGTTTAGCACAGGCTTGGCGTAGACCCCCGTGCCGTTCGCTCCGATACCAGACGGCCGGCTGTACTTCGAGACGAGCGGCTCGGGACCACCGCTGATGCTGGTGTCCGGCCTGAACGGGACGGCTCGCTTCTGGAGCCTGCAGGTGCCCCGGCTCGCGGAGCGCTTTACCGTGATCGCCCATGACCATCGCGGCGTCGACCGGAGCAGCCGCGACGCCATCGTCTACTCCGTCGAGCAGATGGCGGACGACACGTTGGCCCTCATGGACCACCTCGACATCGAAGCTGCGGCGCTGGTCGGACAATCCACCGGCGGAGCCATCGGCCAGCACCTTGCAGCGACCCAACCGCAGCGAATCTCACGACTGGTGCTGTCTTCCACCTGGACACACGCCGACGCTTACTTCAAGCGGTTGTTCGAGTTGCGTCGAGACGTGCTGCGCAAAGCAGGGTTGGAGCTCTACACACGGGACGGAAGCGTGCTGCTCTACCCTCCGGAGTGGTTGCGAGACCACGACCGTGAGGTATCCGAAGCGGAAGCACGCTCAGTGGCGGGTGCGTCGTCCCAGGAGATCATGATCAGTCGCATCGAAGCATTGCTGCGCTTCGATGGACGCGCTCTCGCACCGCGCATCCGCTGTCCCACTTTGGTGATCGCCGCGCTCGACGATCGGATCACGCCACCCTATTTCTCGCGTGCCCTCGCGCAAGCCATTCCCGGAGCGCAGCTGGTTCTACTCGACGCAGGCGGCCACTTCCTGCCGATTGTCGATGCGGACCGCTACGGCGAGATCCTTCTCCGCTTTCTCAGCGAACGCGGGAAATATGCCGCCTGTTGAAGCTTTGGGAATGGCTCGCGAGAACTTGTCAGTACGACGACTCGGGAATCGGCGCGAGCTTCGGACCCTCGCCGAACACGTCGCGTATGGGACGCAGGTTGGCGGCGAGGTTCATGGCCTCCGGTCCGCCGTGCGCCTGCAGAAAGTCCCGCTTGAATTCTTCCAGCAAGCCGTAGCGGTCCAGTACTGTAGCCAGGACATTGAGATGATCGACGCGCTCGTCGTACTGTCCTGGGACCACCTTGCCGGGCGGGCCATAAAAAAAAGTGCCGATCGGGTCGATGCCGGTCATATACGGTTCCCCGTGCGATGCATTGGTCGTGCCGTCCTCGTCGAAGGTCACGATCAGCAGGCTGTCGTGGTCCCGCGCCCAATCGGCGTAAGGCTTGATCTGAGCCTCGAGCCAGGCATTGCACGGGCGTTCGCCGGCGCTGTGCAGATCGTGCTGTTCGTTCGGCACCACGATGGACACCGTCGGCAGGCGATCGAACCCGATTGGAACGCCCTGCTCGTCGACCGCGAAACCGCGATAACGCTTGCCTTCGACCGGGTCGGTGCTGTTCGAGAACGCCAGGTTGGCCTCGACAGGCAAGAGGAACTTGCGCAGGTCGGCGGCGACGGGACGGCTCCCGAGGTCGATCCAGTTGATAGCCGGATTGTGCTTGCGGCGGTACAGATCGGCGGCGGGTGCCAGGTCACCCTCGCCATCGTAGCGTGGGTGGGGCAACGACTCCGAGAACGACGCAAAGCTTCTGCCGCTCGCGACGAGGGCAGCACCCAGATTGGGAGTCGCAAAAGGGCGCATGCTGCCGGGGATCAGACGATTTCCGATTCCGACCTGCGCGTTCGTTTGCGGCTGAGGCAGCCGGTTGCCTGCGGGGTCGTTGATAGCGGTTCCTTTGTACGGGGACGTCGGGTCCTGGAACCAGCTTGGGAGCACGTCCTGATTGTGCCCGGAGAACAAGTACAGGTAATTGGGCTGGCTGGGCCGTGACGGAAGGCGCGCGGAATAGCCTGAGGGGACAATGCCGTAGGGGATCTGCGCGAAGTAGGCCCGCGTCATCAGCGCGCTCTGCTGCGCAAGCGAGTTGAAATAGGGCAGCTCCCGATGGCCGATGACCTGCTGGAAGGACTTGTTCTCCAGGATCACGATGACGACGTGCGCGGGGCTCCATCTGTCCGCGGCCGCGCACGGCAGAATCATCGCGGCGGCGCCCCACAGCGCCAAAAGCATCTTCACAATGCTTGCCAGTCGTCCCCTCGTCATCTGCTCTCCCGAACCATCGAGCTCACGCGGTCTGGTGCCGGTGCGCCGCCGGCCGCCTGTGCTTTCCCCATCGCACCGCCGCCACGCCGCCGGTACATACCAGGACAGCCATCGTCCAGAACATCGCCGCGGCGCCCAGCACCGAGCCGAAGGCGCCGAACACGAGCGGCAGCGCCACCTGGCTGCTGTGTATGATCGTCGAACGCAAACCCAGTGCCTCGCCGACCCGGCCCTGCGGCGAGCGCGAGTGCACCAGCGACATCACGTTCGGCTGTGCGGCACCCAGCCCTAAGCCGAGCAGAAAGGCGACCGCAATCAGCGGCGAGAGAGACGAGAAGAGCGGGAACAGTCCGAACGCGAGCGTGGCGCAGAAGAGCGTATAGGTCAGGACCTGCCATTCGGTGAACCGCTGCGACAGCCAGGGCATGGCGAGCCGGATCGTGAACGTCGCCAGCGCGAAGGCACCGAGCACAAAACCAATCTCGGAAGCGGACAACCCCACCCGCGTGCCGTGCACCGGGATCACGAACGTCTGCAGGTCCCAGGACATGGAGACAAGCGCCGTGGCGATCAACACGTGGCGCAGCTCCCTGTGCTTGAGCAGCTCGAGCGGATGCAAGGGCTCCGGCCCGCTCACGCTGCGCTCGCGCACCGGCAGCAGCTCACGATTGACCCATATCAGCGCCAGCGCGACAAGCATCACACCCACCAGTGCGCCGAAGGTGGCGCGATGACCAAACGAGTCGATAAGCAGCCCGCTCATGACCGGCCCGCTGAAACCGGAAATCGAGGCACCCAGCGCCAGCCATGAGAATGCCGCCGCCCGGCGGTTCGGGTCGGCGCGGTCGCCGACGACTTTCTGCACCGACAGCATCGTCAACGTCTGGCCGGTGCCGATCAGCGCGGCCGCCACCAACAGAGGGGCCACGTCGGCATTCGCATAGGGAAAAATCGCCGGCAACAGCGCACCCCCGAGGATCAACAGCGCTCCGGTGAGGGTCGGCCGCCTCGGCCCCACAGCGTCGAGCCAGCGGCCGACGCGCACGGCGATCAGCATCGGCACCAGAGAGAACAGCGCCATGATCACACCGACGGTGAAAGTCGACGCGTGGTTCGCCAGCGCGTAGAGCGAAGCGGTCATGCGGGCGGCCACGAATGCCATGTGCGCCAGCACCGCGATGGCGATGATGCGAGGGAGAGTCATGGTTTTCTTTTGTTCACAGCATACACCAGGGCGCAAAGCTTCCTTGCGTTTGCGGTATATTTGATCTGCGTCACGTCAATCAACTATGCAATGATCCATAGTTGGAGGTACCCACCATGCCGAAGCAGCCCGTAAACCTCGACGAAGTGCAGAAGCTCGTCGATGCGCTGGAGCGCGATCTGGCCAAGGCGCGGGCCGGCGCCGGCGACGTCGACTCGCTGCGCGAGGAAGTCGAGGCCCTGCGCAGCGCCCTCAGCGCTGAAGAGCCTCGGCAGGACCACGTGCGTGAGCGCCTGCACGGGGTCAGGGCCAGCCTGGAGGAAGTCGGCGAGACGCTCTACGACGACGCGGTTACGCTTGGCGATTACCTCAAGCGCATCGGATGGATGCTGGGGATGTAGTCAACGAATCGCAGATTGATCGATGAATCCATCGCGATTCGGCATCTTCACCTTGGGGAGGCTCGCCGCGTCGATCCTGTCTTCGGATCCGATGATTTTGTCCTGCGCCAGGATATAGGCGGTAACCGCGTACACTTCGCTGTTGGTGAGCGACATGGGCGCGTTGTACGGCATGGCGCGCCGGATGTAGTCGAACAGCGTCGTCGCATAGGGCCAGTAACTGTTCACGGTCTTCACCGGCTGTCCCGACGCCAGGCTCCCTAGCCCACCCACGAGTCTATCGGCCGGCTTGCCTTTGCCGCCCTCGCCGTGGCAGGCAGCGCATTTCTGCAGGTAGACGGTTTCGCCGTCTTTGGCCGTACCGCCCCCGGCAGGCAGGCCCGCTCCACTGGGCGGAATGCTGATATCGATGCCGGCGACTTCCGCCTCGGTCGCGTTGCGTCCCAATGCTGGACCGGCGCAAAGCCCGTCGCCCAGACAAGCGCAGGTCAGAGCGCACGCAAGTGCTGTTTTAAAGATAAACATTGCTGATTTTCCCCGCCTCGCTGATCGCCCAGGTCTGGATCGCGTTGTAGTGATAGCGCTGGCCGGCCACGTATTTTGCCGTCCAGTCTTTGCGTGTGCCCTGTACGCGACCCCGATCATCGGTAGCGCGGCTCTGCAACTGCGCCGGTCCGCCGTCCCATTGCCACGCCATTCTGAAACGCGTGAGGCTCTTGTCCAACACCGGTTGCTCCAAGTGCGCGTCGCCCCAGCTCTTGCCTCCATCCGCGGAAACCTCGACGCGCTTCACCTTGCCGGCGCCAGACCAGGCCAGCCCGGAGACTTCATAGAAGCCCTTACCCTGCATGGTCACGCCAACCGTGGGATGCGTGATCACCGATTTGACGCCCATCACGAACGTAAACTGCTCGGCTTTGCCGTCGGGCAGCGAGTCGGTGTACTTGGAGGTTTCGTCTTTGGTCTGAGTGGGCACCTCGGTCAGCTTCACGCGATGCAGCCACTTCACGTTCATGTTGCCCTCGTAGCCGGGGATCACCAGGCGCACCGGATAGCCTTGCTCGGGCCGAACCGGCTCCCCATTCTGATACAGGGCAACGATGACGTCGCTCATGGCTTTGTCGAGCGGGATGCTGCGGCTCATCGCCGCGGAATCGGCGCCTTCGGCAAGTATCCACTGCGCACTGGGCTGGACACCCGCCTCCTCCAGCAGGATCGCCAGCGGCACCCCGGTCCATTCGGAACACGAGACCATTCCGTGGATCATGCCGCAAGGCTTTTGCTGTGGGTCGGCCGCGGTGTTGAAAAAGCTGTTGCCGGCGCATTCGATGAAACAGATGCGGCTGACCATGGGATAGCGGAAGAGCGCGCTCATATCGAACGTGAGCGCGCGGTTGACCAACCCATGAATGGTCAACGTATGTCTGGACGGATCGATAGCGGGCACCCCGTTGTGATGGCGCTCGAAATGCAACCCGCTCGGCGTGATCGTGCCTTGCAGCGCATGCAGTGGCGTCATCGAGTTGCCGGCACCAGGCGCAAGCTCGCCATAAGGCTGCGTCAAAGTCCGTTGCAGCGGGCCCGCAAAGGGCGAGGGCTGACCGTACGGGCGGAATGGCGCGCCCTGCACTTTCTGCCATGGCAGCGCGTTCTCGCCAATCGAATCGGCGGCGCCAGCCCAGCCCGTCGCAACCAGTCCAGCGGCGGCTCCGGCCGCGGTGATGCCGCACCTCAAGAACACGCGCCGGTCGATCAAGCCATTGGCGGCGACACGATCCGCTCGTTCGAGTACGGTCAACAGCGAATCTCGTTTTCCAGTCATCGGTAGCTCCCTGCACGCTCTTGCGCCGGCAAAGATCTCACGGCGAAGCGTGCGATGGCATGGTAGCAGACCCGATCGTTCAAAGGATTCCCCCTCGCTCCCCCATGCATTCCCCCGGTGGAGGCCAGACGGAGTTCGCCGACATGCGTGCCGCTTACGACGCGTTGCCGGATGACATGAAAACGCAGCTGCGGGGCCTGTCGGCGGAAAGCCTCGACACCAGGGACAGTCGCCAAGCCCTCGCCGTGTCGCATCCTAGGTCTCCCTAGCGTGGCTCAAGAAACGCTCCCGATCGCCGAAAAAGGCGACATGTCGACCGCGGTCGGTCCACGCCGGCGCTCAATCGCGCCGGTCAGGGGTGGATCGAACCAGTCGAGCCAACCAGATGGAGATTCTCATGACCGACCTGCTAATCAAGAGCCTGCTCCTCGGAGCAGTATTGCTCGCGGGCTGCGCCAGCCAGCCGCAGACAGCGGAAGAGTTCCGCAAGGCCGTGCCCAGCGCATTCTTGGCGAAGACGGAAACGGTCGAGGTCGCCCGGCCATTTCGCGACGTCGCCGCAAACTTTCAAAAACGCGCACCCGAATGCCTGAATGTGACGGTTGAAACCGTTTCGCAGACCACGACCAGCTATCAGGTCATCGTGGCCGCGTACAAACCAACCGTGGTGGTCACCGGGGAGAGGGCCGAGTTGCACGTCCAGCAAGACTACAAATCCGGCGTGCTGAAGGTGTACACGGAGCCCGCGGGCGGCCACTACCTGCTAGTGGCGGACGCCTATCCGCTGGAGAACAACCGCACGCGCCTGCAGCTCTTCGGGCCGTCGATGGGCTACGATGTCTTGATCCGTGCGATCAAGGGCTGGGCCAGCGGGCAGAGTCTCGGCTGCCCGGATATGACCAAGATTGGGTGAGAATCGCCGGATGCGGGGTCGACTACTCAAGGTTTGCTTCGTCGATGGCGGTTGGCGAGCGTCCGGTGTGATGTTGCTCGTCGGCCTGCTCGCCGGTTGTTCGGGCATCAAGACTTATTCCAATAGCCTGGATAAGAACCTGCAGGTGCGGACCAGCACCGATTCCGGATCCATCTTTTCCAGCGTGCGCGCATCGCTCAGCATCTTGCGGGTGGGTGCGCAGTGCCGCACCGAATACGAGGGTACCGTCGACCTCCGCAACGGCGCTGTGCAAGTCGGCATCCCTGTCGAGCGGTGGAGCTATCTCGTCTTCGATTTCTCCAGCTCCGGCCTCCTTTCCAGTACCAGCACAATGGGACAGGCGACTCTGCTCAAGCCCCGCCCAGGCTATCGGTATGACGTCGAAGTCACCTACCGCGACGACATCTACAACGTCATGATTCGTGAATCGCACACCGGAACGAGCGAAGGCCGGGAAGTGGCCCTCCGACGCCTGGATACCTGCGAACAAGGTTGAGGCAAGAGAGGGAATTTCCCCTCGCGGCCGCCTCTTTCGAGCTCTGCCGTCGCGCGCTCAGAGAATCGCGCCGCACTCGGCAAGAGCGTATTGCATCCGCTCTCGTGTCACGATCTCGCAGGCCTCGCCCACCGAATCGGTGCGGTGGAACAGCCGCAGGCCCTTGCGGTCGATCGTGTCGGGATCGAAACGGTGAGACCGGCACCCTCGCCTCCGAGGCACCGCGATTGGCCGCCTCCATGATGCCCGGGCCGCCGCCTGTGCCCACGACGAACCGCCACCCCTCATCGGCTTCGACCATTCGGTCACGCGCCGCGCAAGCTCCCGCGCTGCAAACCCCGCGTACTCGAGCGTCTTGACGTGCCTATGCAGCGCGCGCTTGACAGCGCGATTGATCGTGGCATGCTTACTTCGCATAGCGAACAGTTGTCCGCATCGCGAACATCCGATATGGCCACAATGGAAGCACGCCGTCGGCGCCTGCACCACAAACCTGAGAGGAGGAGGAGAAATGGCTATCAAAAAAACAACCGGCAAAATCACTGACACTTCGCGGCGCCACTTTCTGCGTGCGGCCGGTGCAGGCTCTGCGGCCGCGGCGACGTTCGGCACCCTTACACTGAACGCAACCGAGGCACGAGCGCAGAATTTCGACTCCGAATACGACATCGTCGTCTGCGGTGGCGGCGGAGCCGGCCTGCCCGTGGCGCTGTTCTCCCGGTGGCTCGGCAATAAGGTCCTGATCCTGGAGAAAGCCGCGACGCTGGGCGGCACTTCGTTCAAGGCCGCGTACTGGTACTGGGTCCCCAACAACGCCGCCATGCGCAAGGCCGGGATGCAGGATTCCAAGCCGCATTTCCTCAGGTATGTCGCGCGTTTGAGCCAGCCGCAGCGTTATGACCCCAATCATCCGCGCTACGGCCTTTCTGAGTGGGAATACAGCATGTGCGAGGCGATCTACGACAGCTCGTCGGTGGGCACGGAGCTGCTCGCGGAGAAGGGTGCGTTGCCGTACCGCCACGTCGCTCCTGTGCCGGACTACTTCGCGGAACTCGAAACCATCGGAGCCACCGGCCGGGTCTTGTTCCCCAAAGACGGGGCGCCCTCGATGTCCGACGGCGGCCAGGTGGCCACCCGCACTCTCTCCACGGCATGCCGCAAGGACGGCGTCACCATCCGCACGAGTCATCGCGTCCAGCAGGTGATCCTGAATGAAGAGGGAGACGTCATCGGCGTGGAAGCCTCCAATGACGATGGCGTGGTGCGTGTCAAAGCGCGCAAAGCCGTGATTTTCGCGACCGGCGGCTTTACCCACGATCCCGAGCTGCGCCAGAACTTTCTGTCCATTCCGGCCTATGGCGGCTGTGCCGCGATGACCAACGAAGGCGACTTCATCCGCATCTCCAGCACGCTGGGCGTGCAGCTGCGCAATATGAACTACGCCTGGATGTGTCCGGTTTCGTTCGAGAAAGCGATCGCGAAGGACCCGTCGTTGATCGGCTGTTTCTCGGTGGCCGGCGATTCCATGATTTTCGTCGACAAGCGCGGCAAGCGCGTGGTCAACGAAAAACTGCACTATAACGAGCTGGCGCAGAAATTCTTCGAGTGGGATGGTGCCAACGCGCAATTCCCCTACCTCATCCTGATGTCGATCTGGGATCAGCGTGCGCAGGAGCATTCTGCGAGCCACGAATACGGTCGCCTCATCGTTCCGCCCGGCATCGATGACAGGCATGTCATCAAGGGCGCAACCCTGGAGGAGCTGGCCGCGAACATCGATGCTCGGCTGCAAAAATACGCTGCGCAGAACGGCGGCATGCGCATCACTGCCGACTTCGTCGACAACCTCAAGGCGAGCATCCAGCGCTTCAACGAGCTGGCGAAGACCGGCAAGGATCTCGACTTCCATCGCGGTGAGCGCGGGGTTGACCTGCTGTTCAACGGCAACGTCAAGGAAGAGCCTGGGCGCAAGAACCCGACGATGTGGCCGATCAGCGCTACGGGCCCGTACTACGCGGCACTCGTCACCGGCGGCACGCTCGACACCAAGGGCGGCCCGAAGACCAATCCCGAAGGCCAAGTGCTCGACATCGCGGACAAGCCTATCCCCGGTCTATACGGAGTAGGGAACTGCGTCGCCTCCGCCTCTGGACGTGCCTATTGGGCCGGCGGCGGGACGCTCGGGCCCATCATCGGTTTTGCCTACCGGGCGGCCAACGCGGCAAACAAGGAGCCTGTCAAAGGCTAGTCGTGCGGAGCCGATACGGTGCTTGCTCGTGTCGGCTCTCGACTCCAGACAAAGTCGATGAGCGGAGACAAGGATGCTGATGAAACGATCCATAGGGGTGAACACGCTGCGGGCGGCGGTCATGGCCGCTGCGTCCGCAGCAATGCCGCTGCACGCCGCGGACGATCTGAGCGCCGCGCGCGAGCTGACCGTTCGGCAATGCAGTCAGTGCCACACATTCGAGAAGGGGGACAAGCACGGCCAGGGTCCGAACCTTTTTGGCCTGCTGGGACGTGAAGCGGGGTCAGCGCCAGGGTTTGTTTTTTCGGACGGTTATAAAGAAGCGGTCAAGGGGCAGGTCTGGGACACCGCGCTGCTCGATCGCTGGCTGACAGATACTTTGTCAGTGGCGCCGCGCGCGCAGATGATCTATTTTCAGGACGACCCCAAGGTCCGTGCCAAGCTGATACGGTATTTGGAAAGTCTGCACTAATCTAGAAAATCTACGGAGCATCGCGAAACACCTCGACACCAAGGCAGAGTCGCCGCCAGGCCCTCGCCGTTGTTTCGAGCTCTGCAGTTGCGCGCTCAGAGAATCGCGCCGCGCTCGGCAAGAGCGTATTGCGTGAGCTCTCGCGTCACGATCTCGTAAGCCTCGTCCACCGAATCGGTGCGGTGGAACAAGTGCAGGTCCTTGCGGTCGATGGTGCCGTGGCGCACCAGCGCTTCGAAGTCGACCACTTCATCCCAGTACTTGCTGCCGAACAGCACGATGACCAGGTGCTTCGTCATCTTCTGCGTCTGCCGCAGCGTCAGGATCTCGAACAGCTCGTCGAGCGTGCCGAAGCCGCCCGGGAACACCAGCAACGCCTTGGCGAGATAGGCGAACCAGAATTTGCGCATGAAGAAATAATGGAAGTGGAACGACAGCTCCCGCGTCACGTAACGGTTGTCGAACTCCTCCAGCGGGATCGAAATGGTGAGACCGACGTTGAGTCCCTTGGCTTCCGAGGCACCGCGATTGGCCGCCTCCATGATGCCCGGGCCACCGCCCGTGCACACGACGAACCGCCGCTCCTCATCGGCCAGTTGCTTCGACCATTCGGTTACGCGCCGCGCCAGCTCCCGCGCATCCTCGTAGTAGCGGGACATCGCCAGCCGCTCGCGCGCACGCTCCAAGTCACCCTCGCCGCGCTCGGCGGCCCGCAGCCCGGCCTCTGCCTGCTCGCGCGACAGCAGACGCGCCGAGCCCATAAAAACGATCGTGTCGTCGATCTTGTAACGATCGAAACGGCTTCTCGGCTCGAGATACTCGGCGAGCACGCGCAACGGCCGCGCTTCGCTGCTCGTCAGGAACGATTCCTTGAGATATGCCTCGATAGCGCTGTCGCGGCGCTCGGGCCGTTTTTCAGTCATGGGGTTTTCTCGCCGCAAGATTATTCATATGGGAGCACTGTCTCGCCAGAGGCCTTCGGGGTCGGGGGGCAGACCGCGACTCTGAGCTCATCGGCCTGCAAGCAAGCCGTCACAGCGCATTTGCCGCTGCTCCAGCGCGCCCAATTCGGCGAGGTCGTCCGGTACATCGACATCGAATGCCAGCCCGGTACGTTCGACGATCGCGCTGTGGACGCCCAGCTGCTGCGCCCGTTCGAGATGCCGCTGGAAGCTGTTCGGACCGAATGAGAAATCGAAGTCCATCGCGGCGCACAGGCTGATGCCGTTGGTTCCCTGTCGAGAGCGATCGGGTGCGATCGCAATGGCGCCGCCTGCAGACGCGGCTGCCAGACATTGAAGGTCTTCCACCTCCAGCAACGGAAGATCGGACGAAACCATCAGCATGTGAGCGCCGCCCGCGTCTCTCAACGCGAGCTGCGCTTGCCGCAGTGCATTGTTCAGTCCGCCAGGCGCGCGTTCCTCGATGGCCGTTGCACCGCACGCGCCGGCCCGTGCGCGCGCTTCGTTACACGGGCTGATCACCAGTGTGCGTCCGAGCCCAGGGAACTGTGCTGCCCGCTCGAGCGTGCGGACGAGCAGGCACTCCGTAAACGCACGGCGCCGCTGAGCGTCGAACGCCGGCGCCAGACGGCTCTTGCCGTCGCGCAACGATCTCACCGGCACGACGAGCCACGGGCTCAGGCTCATGTCCGCTCCGCAGACAGTTTGGTCGAGGAGCCCGCAGATTCGATGATCCGTCTCGCCAGCGTGACGCGATCCCTCGGCTCTTTCATGATGCTATTGGTGACGACCGCGCGGATGCCCAGCGCGGCGATGGAGGGGCCGAGTGCCGAGTCCACGGGGTCCACGACGAGCATGTCGATTAACCCCTGATAGAAGCGGGCGACTTCAAGCGACGACGGTTCCTTGCCCAGCTCGCGCATGATCTTCGCCGCGGGACCCTTCAGCGCTTGGCCGCCCACAATGGGCGATACGGCAATCACCGGTACGCGCCTGCGCTCGAGCCGATCGCGCACGTCGGGCAACGCGAGGATCGGCGCGATACTCAGATAGGGATTCGATGGACAGATCACCACGGCAGCCAGATCTCGGCTGTCGAGCGCGAGCCGAAAAGCCGGGGCAATCCCAGCTTCCTCGGCTCCGGAAAACTCGAGTTTGTTCACGGCCGCCTCAGCACGCCGCCGCACAAAATAGTCCTGAAAGGTGAGCACGCCCTCGGAGCTATGCACGAGGGTTCGCACCGGCGCGTCGCTCATCGGCACTACCCGATGCCGGACGCCGAGCCGTGCGCATAAATGTTCGGCGACCTTGGACAGACTCGCGCCTGCGCGCAGCCGCTGCGTGCGTTCGATGTTCGTGGCGAGGTCGCGGTCTCCCAGCCGAAACCAGGTCTCCCCGCCGAGGCTCTCCAATGCGCGCATGAAGTTCCAAGTCTCTCCCTCGATGCCCCATCCCAGGGCCTTATTGTTGATGCCCGCCAGGGTGTACATGACCGTGTCCAGGTCCGGCGAGACATGCAATCCCAAGTGGTCGAAATCGTCGCCGGTGTTAACCACGACCACCAGCTCCTCGGGAGGCAGCACGTCCGCCAGGCCCTTGGCGAGCTTGGCGCCTCCCACACCGCCAGCGAGTGCCAGGATCATGGCTCGCCGTCCTCGTAGCGAGAGACCTCGTTCAGCGGACGGCGGCGGAACGGTTTGCCATGCTCTGCCGCGTAGCCCAGCGTGACGATCGTCTGCGCTTCCCAGTCGGGCGGCAGCGCCAAGGCCGCCGCGACGGCTTCCGGGCAGAACAGCGGCGCGCACATCGAGCAAGCGCCCAACCCTGCGGCGTGTGCCGCAAGCAGAAGATTCTGTGCGGCCATCGCCGTTCCCTGCACCGCCATCAGGCGTTCGGCCCGATCCCGCCGCTCATCGGCGTAGTGATCCATGTCCGCCATGCTCATGCATACAAGCACCAGCAGCGGCGCATTCGTCAGCCGCGCCCGGGAACGCGAGACATCCGCCTCGATCGCGTCCACCGGATCGCCGTCTCGAAGTCGATCCGCACGCAGGCGATCCCCCATCGCCCGCGCCAGTTTCTGCTTTGTCGTCTCGCTCTCGATGACGAGAAAACGCCACGGTTGCCGATTGTGGGCCGAGGGCGCGGCGGTGGCCGCCTCCAACAGAGAGTCGACCAGTTCGCGCGCGACCGGAAGCGAAAGATATCGCCGGATCGATCGACGGCCGGCGAATAACCTTCTCAGCGACCGTACCGCCGCCGTGCCATCGGCTGAGTAATCCGCTTTTGCGCCCATGGTCAACGGAACAGGTCCAGTTCCCTGGGCCGGATCAACTCCGCCGCCCGCCCTTCGCGCCGCTCGCAGCGGACGCCGCGAACGATCACGATCGGCGTACCTTCGTCGGCCTGACCCATCAGCAGCGAGGCCGCAGCGGCCAGCTCGTCGGCCAGGCCGACCTGCGTGATCTTGAGCGCGCGCCCGAACAGATCGGGCTTGCCGCGCAGGTCGAGCAGTGCCGGAACGCCGCTGGCACCGATGGCTACCCCAACCGTACCGTTGCGCCAGGCCCGTCCGTGGCTGTCGTTGATGATGATCCCGATGCGGGCGCCGGTGCGCTCCTGCAGCGCCAGTCGCAGTCGCTCGCATTCGCCGTCGGGGTCGCTCGGCAGCAGCAGGACGCGCGCGTCGCCCTCGTTTGCCTCCGTGTTCGAAAAGTCGATGCCGGCGTTGGCCATCACGAAGCCGAGCCGGTGCACGACCACCAACACATCGCGCCTCGCTCGCAGCACCTCCGACGACTCGCGGAGGATCAGCTCGATGACGCGCGGATCCTTTTCGACCACCGTGGCCAGCTCCAGGGCGCGCGCGGACGCGGTCACGGACGCAAGTTCCACGCAGCGTCCCTGCGCTTTCGATACGATCTTCTGCGCGAGCACCACGATATCCCCCGAGAGCAACGTCTCACGGGATCGCGCAAGAGCGGTCAGGATCGTAGCGCACAGATCATCGCCTTCACGCACGAGCGGCACACCGCCGAGTGCGACCAAACGGACTTCGTGTTTGCTTGCTTCCATCTTCACGCAAGACTCTTTCAGCTGCACCGCCGCCCTAGTGCCCCGAGGTTTCCAGCCGGGTGATGCGGATGCCGGCACCCTGCACCTTGTAGCGGGCATTGATCGAGATCAGGACCGAGGTCAGCGCTTCGGTCGCCGCCGAATTGGCGATCGGGCCGGCGTGCAATGCGCGCAGACCAATGTCTGCGGCAAGCTTGATGACCGTCTCGCGCGCTTGTACGTCGTCGCCGCAGACGAGCACGTCGCACTCTACCTCGTGGTTCAGGTCCTGCAGCAGATGCGCCGGCACGTTCTGAAACGCCGACACCACCTTGACCGAGGCGCCCAGCAGCGCCTGGATCGCAGCGACCGCCGAGCCGCCTTCGGGAAGCTGGACCCGAGCGACTTTGGGTGGCACCAGTGGCACGGTGGTGTCGATGAGGATTTTGCCGTCGAGCGCATCGCGCACCTCCTCCACCGTGCTGCGCTGCGCGGAATAAGGGACACTCAGCGCGACGATCTTTCCGCCGATGGCGGCACGACGGTAGCTGTCGTGCGAGGCAGCAATGCGTCCGACCTGCGCATTGATCCGATCACAGACCTGCGCAGCCTTGTCGGCATTGCGCGAGCCGATGACGACCGGGTAGCCGGCATTGGCCCAGCGCACCGCCAAGCCGCTGCCCGCGCTGCCGGTCCCTCCCAGGACCGCAATCGTCGGGCGATCGTTGGAAGCGTTGGTGGCAGTCATCTCATCGCTTCGCCAGCGGCAGCACTTGCGCCGCGAAACGCTCCATCGCAGCGAGCGATTCACTCAACGTGCCACGTACGAAGTTGAACAGAAGGTGACGCACACCCAGCGACTTGAACGCGCCGATATCCCCGGCGACGTCGGCATCGCTCCCGGTAAACAGCTGGCGCTGACCGTTATCCAGCGTGTTGGTCCGACCCTCTTTGTACCAGTTGGCCCAATAGGCAAGCTCGATGCCGGCAGGATCGCGATTGGCACGCCCCGCCTCATCTCGAAGCCGGGATAACGCCTGTGTGTATCGTTCCAGCGTATCCAGAGGAAACTCCGGATTGGAACCGATCGGGTACCAGGCGTCGCCAAGCGCCACCACTCGCCGCAGCGCCGCGGGGCTTTCGCCGCCGATCCAAAGCGGCGGGTGCGGCTTCTGCACCGGTTTGGGCAGAAAGCTGATGTTCTGAAAGCGCGCGTAGTTCCCCGCGAAGCGCGGATCGTCCTCGGTCCACAGCGTTTTGAAGACGCGCAGGTACTCGTCGGTCACCTTCCCGCGCTCGGCAAAAGGTGGAACACCGATGGCCTTGAACTCTTCCTCCATCCACCCGGCGCCGCAACCGACCGTTACGCGCCCATGCGACAACACATCGATAGTCGCGAGCGCCTTGGCCGTGAACATCGGATTGCGATGAGGCACCACCATGATCGACGTCAACAAGCGGAGCTTCGTGGTCGCTGCAGCCAGATACGACATCAACACCAGCTGCTCCAGGCAGTCTCCATCGGCGGCGCCCACCATCTTGCGTGCCGTGTTATACGGGTAGGGGGATTCGATCTGGCGCGGGATGACGATATGGTCCGGGATGGCGATATACGAGAACCCCAACTCCTCTCCCCGCCTGGCCAGCGCCAGCAGGCCCTCCTGAGTTGCAAGCGGACCGCGTGTCGGAATGCTGAAGCCATAGTCCATGGATGGTTCCTCGTGCTTGAAGTGGGAGCTCTAGCGTGCAGCAGCAGCTGGCCGGCCAATTCGCGCTGTCTTCGCTGCCGGTGTCTGCACGATCGGGGCAAGCGTGTGTGCCGAATAGGAACGCTCGCTTTGCTCGTGCGGCGGCGTGCCATATAAGGTCGTTCGCTGCTGCGGCATTCGGCCGCAAGATAAAATCACCCGGTCCATTTGGTCGGGCGCCAGCTCTTGCCCGTGGCAGGTTCCGGCCGCGCGGGAAATGCTCTCGTTCATGAGCGTGCCGCCGAGGTCGTTCGCGCCGGCATTCAGGCAAGCCCGGACGCCCTCCACTCCCAGCTTCACCCAGGATGCTTGCACATTGGGGATCAGCGGATGGAGCGCGAGGCGCGCGACGGCATGCATCAGCACCGTCTCCCGGTACGTCGGACCCTTGCGCGCCACACCTTTGCGATACATCGGCGCCTCCATATGCACGAAGGGCAGCGGCACGAACTCGGTAAATCCGCTGGTGCGCGCCTGCAAAGCGCGGATCCGCAGCAGATGGCGCGCCCAGTGATCGTAGCGGTCGACGTGGCCAAACATGATGGTCGCGGTGGTCCGGAACCCGACCCGGTGCGCCGTCTCGATCCCGTGCAGCCATTGGTCGGTGGTCAATTTGTCGGGGCAGATCAGGCGTCGCACTTCGTCGTCGAGAATCTCCGCCGCAGTGCCGGGGAGCGTCCCCAAGCCAGCGTCGTGCAGACGTCGCAGGAATTCTTCCACGGTCGTACCGAGCGAGAGCGCACCGTGCGAGACTTCGAGCGGAGAGAAGGCATGGATGTGCATCTGCGGCAACGCCGACTTCACAGCCCGGCACAGCGCAAGATAGGTCTCACCGGTGTAGTCGGGATGGATGCCGCCTTGCATGCACACTTCGGTGGCGCCACGCTCCCACGCTTCTGCGGCGCGTCGCACGACCTCGTCCAGCTCCAGATCGTAGGGCACTCCGCGCAGGTCGTCGTGGTGTGTCCCCTTCGAGAACGCGCAGAACTGGCAACGGAAGGAGCACACGTTGGTGTAGTTGATGTTGCGGTTGACGACGTACCGCACCACGTCGCCCGCAGTACGCTTGCAAAGCTCGTCGGCGGCGGCGCATACCGCGTCGAACTGTGGCCCTCGCGCCTCAAACAACCGCACGATCTGCGGTTGGTCCAGAGTCGCGCCCTCGAATGCAGCCGCCAGAATTCGCTCGATCTGCGCGCTCGACCGCGCTGCAGTGGCGCGGACGGCGATGGGAGCCGGTGTGAGCTGGCCCGGCGACCAGTCGTCGGTCCGCGCGAAACCTTGCGCATCGGTGGCTCGCAGCACGCGGGGCGCCAGCGCAGGATCCTGCCAGGTTGCGGGCTCTCTGCAATAACTCGGATACACGGCGAGGCGCTCGACCAGCACCTTGCGCACCCGCTCGGTGTTGGCTCGCAGCTGCTCGATTTCCGGCCAGGGCGCCTCGGGATTGACATGATCGGGCGTCACCGGCGACACCCCGCCCCAATCGTTCAATCCGGCGGCAATAAGGTGAACATAGCTGGTCGGTGTCAGGTTCGGCGGCGCCTGCAGATTCATCTCGGCCCCGAAGGTCAACCGCGCCAGTGCTATCGTCCACATCAGATCGGCCAGTTCCGGCTCGGGCGCATTTGCCATGGCGGTCTCGGGCTTGGCGCGAAAGTTCTGGACGATTACCTCCTGGACGTGGCCGTACACTTCGTGCAGCGCGCGGATTGCGAGCAGAGAATCGACGCGCTCCTCGCGCGTCTCGCCGATGCCGATGAGAATGCCGGTGGTGAAAGGAACTTTCAGCTCGCCGGCAAAGCGCAACGTCGCAAGGCGCCTGGCAGGTTCTTTGTCGGGCGACCCGTAGTGCACCCCGCCCTTCTGGCATAAACGCTCCGAGACGTTCTCGAGCATGACCCCCTGCGAGACGCAGACTCGCCGCAACATCGCGACGTCCTCGCGCGTCATCACGCCGGGGTTCACGTGCGGCAGCAGACTCGTCTCGCGCAGGACCAGCTCGCACATTTGCGCCAGATAGGACAGCGTCGTCGCGTGGCCAAGCAGTCTCAGCTCATCGCGCGCTGGCGCGTAGCGCAGCTCCGGTTTGTCGCCCAACGTGAACAACGCCTCCCGGCATCCGGCGCGCTCTCCGGCACGCGCGATTTCCAGGACCTCACCCGGCGAGAGATAGTTGCGCTGACCCTTGCGTGGCGGGTGCGCAAAGGTGCAGTAGTGACACACGTCGCGGCACAGATGCGTGAGCGGGATGAAGACCTTGCGCGAATAGGAGATGGCGTCGCCGTGCCCCAGGTCGCGCAATCGGGCCGCCCGTGCCATCAACGCATCGGGCTCGGCCTCGGCCGCGACCTGGCGCACCTCATCATCGGTCAGGCGACGATGAGGATCGCTCTCGAGCAAAGCGGCAACTGGGGCCATGATGAGGCGCGCGTCAGCCCGGGCCGGCACTGCACCGGCTGGCGATCTCCCGCGAACGGCCTGGTCGGCTCAGGGGTTGCCGAAGGTCAGGATCTGCGTGGGCTCCACCCGGTAGAGCACACGCACTTCGCCCGCCGGGTCGCGGAACGGGTACGGCGACTGATTGACGTAGCGCACCGCCAGTCCGTCGATGCTCTTGGTGGCGAGATGACCGCGCACCTTGTCGTCTTCGTCGATGATCTCGACGACTTTCCCGTTGATCGACATCCAGTGGTAGGGATTCTTCGGATTCATGAACAGCAGGGTCACCTTGCCGTTGGCACGCAGGTTGCGGTCTTTCAGGCGCCCGCGCGCGGAGTTGAGCTCGAGGTGGGTGCCGTCGTTGCCGACCCAAACCGGCGTGACCTGCATCTCGCCTTTGCCGTTGAGGGTGGTCAGGGAGGCGGTGACCGGATCGCTCAGAAGCTGCTTGTACTGCGGTGCCAGATCCTTGAGGGAGCCGGCTTTCTTGTCCTTGACCGTGAACGCCTTCGCCTTGCCGGGGGTGATGACGTCGCCGACGATTGTTCCCATGGTGTCTCCTCCGTCAGTTGGGACTGTCCGTTGATAGTGGCGGCCGTCACGCGGCCGATTGTGCTTCGCTCGCCGGGAAATTCAGCTCGATCGTCACGTCGCTGGGGTCCTCGACAAACACCTGATGCAGACCGAGCGAGGGCACCGTGCGCTCCCGATACGCGACGCCGTGCTTCTTCAGTCTCTCTCGCGTGTCCGACAAGCCGGTCGCGCGGAAGGCCATATGGTCGACAGTGCCTGTACCTTTGAGGGACTCCAGATCGCGATCGCCCAGATATTCCTTCAACCCGGAAGGGTCTTCGGGGTCGATGCCGATAATATGCACGACGCCAAAGGTGTCGGGGTAGCTGCCGCCGTTGTAGAGCCACAGACCCGGGAACTTGAAGGGCGGCCGAAACCCTACCGTGAACCCCATGATCCGGGTATAGAAGGCTTCCGACGCCTGCAGGTCCAGGGTGCGGATCGAATAGTGGTCGAGTTTGCCGATGGGCATAGGGCCTCCCAGTCTCTTCTGGATGTTCCAATCCTACGCCGGAATCGCGCCCCACATGTTTTCCGGTGTGGCTGTCTCGCGCATGACTGCGTCTGGAGTGCGGTAGCGCTCCGCCATTTGTCGCTCGGCTGCGGTCTTGATCTGCGCCTGCATATACGCGCCCAGATGCCTTGCGCGGGCGATCACTGCCGCACCAAATCCGAGTCGGGCGGTTTCATACAGGCGCAGCGCCGCGCCGAGATCGTCGCCATTGCGCAGCGCCTCCACCAGCGCTACGGCGTCGCCGCCGGCCTTGGTGACCCCCATCCCGACGTGCGGGCGCGCAACGAACGCCGCATCGCCTACCAGCACGGCGCGGCCAAATACCAGCTGCGGCGATTCCACGTCGTAGATGGGCTGGAAGAACGGTTGCTGCGTGAGCCTGACGATCTCCGCAAATTCGGGCGCGAGCGATGCATCGGCATCGCGCCGCATCCGAGCGACCAGTTCCGGACGGATGAGCGGCGGCGGAATCGACACTTCGTGCCTGTGTCCGCCTGGGTCGGTGAGCAGATCTGCCAGTGCGCCGTCTTCGGCAGCCGGCCGATACCATACGAAGTTGTAGCGGCGATAGCCGGGTTGGGTGGTGTTCGCTGCGCCGGCCACCGGATAGCCAAGCATCTGTTCTCCGGGCGGCAGGCAAAACCCGAACTTCTCGAACAGCACGGCATGGGTGGCAGGCGAAATCGCCGCTTCTTCGACCAGACCGCGCCATGCAACATAGCCCGCGTATTGCGGCGTGACCGCAGGCACGTATTGACCGCGGACGGTCGATCGGATGCCGTCGGCTCCCACCAGGAGATCGACCTGCACTTTTTGTCCGTTCGCGAAACAGGCGACGACGGCGTCCGCGCGTTGCTCGATGCGCTCGAGCGAAAAGCCCGAGTGATAGGACGGCCCCGGGAACCGAGCTTTGAGCAGCGCGTACAGCCGACCCCAGGAGGTCAGGAGTTGTCTCAAGGGGAAAACACCGATCGTGCGCCCTGAAGAATCCAAGACCACCCGCGCCGCGACTTCGACCCCGATGCCCTCGTCGATCGCCACTCGACATCGAGACAGAACGGCGAGCAGCTCGGGATGGGTAACGATGCCGGCCCCGCGACCCGCGAGCTCGTCCGGAGCCCTTTCGAAGATGTCGACCTGCCAGCCGTCGTTGTAAAGCAGGTTGGCGGTCAGGAGCCCGCCGAGAGAGCCGCCGATCACAAGCGCCCGTCGCTTCTGTGCCATGAGCAGCGCCCAACGATACTCGACACTCGAGCGTTTGCGACCGACCGGCCGGCGCTGCTCAGGCCTTCGCGAGCGGCGCGTTCTTGTCGAGCAAGCGCAGGACCTCGTCGCGGTTCCAGTCCGGCACCTCGAGCAGCACCCGCCCGATGCCGGCCTCGCGATATGTTGCGAGCGCTGCCTGGTCGGCCGGCGCGTTGAACACCGTGATCGACAGGGTCGCGGGATCGCGTCCGGCTGCATCAGCCGCCTGGCGCAGGCGGGCCACCGCGCTCTTCGCCTCCCATCCGCCGCGCGGGCGCGGGAACCAGCCGTCGCAGAACTCGGCCACACGCTTCAAAGTGTGGTCGGTCTCACCGCCGAGGAAAATCGGCGGATGCGGCTTCTGCTTCGGTTTGGGGTAGAGCCAGATCGGATCGAAGTTGACGAACTCGCCGTGGAATTCGGCTTCCTCCCGGGTCCACAGCGCTTTCATCGCCAGCACGCGTTCGCGCAGCACCTTGAAGCGGGTGTCGTAGCGTGTGCCGTGATTCTCCATCTCCTCGACGTTCCAACCCCCGCCGACTGCAAAGATGAAGCGGCCGCCCGAGAACTGGTCGAGGCTGGCCACCGATTTGGCGGTGATGATCGGGTCGCGCTGCGGCATCAAGGCGATGCCGGTGCCGAGCTTCAGCGTGCGCGTGGCCGCGGCAGCGAACGACAGGGCGACGAACGGATCGTGGGTGTGCGAGTAGCGCTTGGGCAATTCGCCGCCGCTCGGGAACGGGGTGCGCCGGCTGGCCGGTATGTGGGTGTGCTCGCACAGGAACAGCGACTCGAAGCCGCGCGCTTCGAGTGCGCGCGCCAGCTCGCCGACGTCGATGCCGTAGTCGGTTGCAAAGTGGAAAACTCCAACGAGCATGGCACCCTCCTGCGGGTTCAGAGACGGGTTACTCGGCCTCGGACAGATTGCCCCAGCTCGTCGTCCGCTCGATGCGCACAGCGATGACCGGCTGCTGCGAGATCTGCATCGCCTTGAGCTGCGGGTACCGGGAACGAAGCAGCGCCTGCGCATCTCGGTGTTCCGCCCCGTCGGTCAGGACTTCGGCGTGTCCGTGCAGCATGACCCAGCCGAGCAGGTCCCAATCCTCATCGTAGCGATCGGCGACAACCGTGACCACCGGATTCTCGGCGATATTTCTCAGGCGCTTCAGCGCGGCGCCGAGATGTCGTTTTGGCTTTTCGTCGATTGTGATGTAGAGCGCGCCCTCCGACATCGCGAAGCATACTGGCACGACATGGGGGACGGCGCGACTGTCGGCTGTGGCGAGATAAGCGACCCTTCGCTGGGCCAGGAATCGGCGCTCCTCCCCCGACAACTTGCTCGCCTCAGCCAAGACGTTCCCATGGCTCATATGCGCGAACTATTGTGCAGGAACCGGAAATCAGGGTCAAACGTCCGCTGGATCCGGTGCGTTTTGAGGGTCTTAATAAATTATTCACGAACTTCTGCTATTTAGAAATCTCACCTTAGGCTTCGTATCACTTGATTTCTCTACGCGAGCGCGCTATGGAATTTCGTCGTTATCGTTTTCGGACCAATCATCCTCCACTCCACCCGCTCGCCGTCGGCGTTGCTGCCCTGCTTTTCGCCGCCAGTCCTGCGTTTGGCGGGCCGATCAGTTCCGACAGCTCGGTGGTCCCGAATTCCGGCAACGTGATCAACACCACCGGCGACATCACCATCACGCTGGGCGGCACCACCTTCATCAATCACGGTCTCCAGGGCGTGGGACGTGTCTCGGCGAGCTCTCTGGACGCATTCGGCGATACCCTGGGATCCGTGTCAAGTCTCGCCATCACGGATTGGGCCAAGAGCGGTCCAGCTATAGCGGCGTCTTCAACACGCTCCCCGACCGCGGCTTCAACTCGGGCGCGATCTTCTCCGACTACGCGGCCCGCATCGAGCAGTTCAACTTTGTTTTCACGCCCTACACGGGCGCGGCGAACATAGGCGGCACGACCGTCGCTGAAAAAGTGGCCGCCCAGAATCAGATCATCGCCAACTACACCGGTGGCGTGAAGTTCACCTACGACACAACCGGTGGCGGCACGTCGGTCACGACGGGACTGAATGCGCCCGCCGGCGCTCCGGGGGTGGGCTCCATCCCGATCAGCAGCAGTGTGCCGTTCGTGACGAGCTACACACCGACCGTCGGACCGAACGCTGGCCATCCAGTGGCGGTGAACAAGCTGACGCTCGACTCCGAGGCGCTCGTGCTGAAAAGCGACGGCTCGGGTTACGTCGGCGACGAATACGGGGCCAACATTTATCACTTCGACTCGAACAAGAAAATCGACGCGATCCTTCCCATTCCGGATGCTTTGAAGCCTCGCACGGCCGGTGTCACGAGCTATGACGCCGTCAACACGCCCACCGATGGACGGCGCAACAATCAGGGCTTCGAAGGGGTCTCGCTTTCCCCCGACGGCAAGACGCTCTTCGTCTTGGCCCAAAGCGCGACCGTGCAGGACAGCGGCGGCGGCAATCAGGGCCGCCTGAACGCCCGCATGCTCGTATATGACGTGAGTGGGAGCGCCACCCCGGGCGCGCCATCGGCGGAATACGTCTTGCGGCTGCCGACTCTGAACGATGGAACCGATGGAGCGAACCTCACGACTCCGAATAAGACGGCCGCCCAGAGCGAGATCATCGCGCTCGACAACCATCGCATCCTTGTCCTGTCCCGGGACAGCAACGGCGCCAACATCCAGGGCACCAATGGAGTCACGAACGTGCCCGCGAAGTTTAAGAGCGTGCTCCTCGTGGACCTCAACGTTGCCGGTTCCGACAATCATCAACATGGCCGGCGTCAATGGCGCCGGCCAGAAAATCGTTTCGTCCGGCAGCACCCTGAAGGCGGGCATCACTCCGCTGGCGTGGACCGAGGCGTTGAACATGCTCAACCGAGCGGATCTCGACAAGTTCAACGTTCGTATCGACAACTTCTCCACACCCGACATGCTGACGCTGTCCGAGAAATGGGAGGGCATGTCGCTCGTGTCGGCCCTCGATCCCCTCGCGCCGAACGACTATTTCCTCTTCATCGCGAACGACAACGACTTCATCACCACAGACGGCCATATGCTTCTTTCCGACGGCAGCACCGTCTTCAACGCCACCGGCGGCGCGCCTGGAAGCTGGCAAAACGACACGATGTTCCTCGCCTACCGCGTGACCATCGTCCCTGAGCCCGCCACGCTCGCGCTGCTGGGCCTCAGCCTTGCCGGTCTCGGCTTCACAAGGCGCCGCAACGCGAACTGACCGACAGGCTCAATCGACATGAGGTCCCGCTTCGGCAAGGCTTCTCACTGCGCGCCAGCTTTCAGCAAGTCGGCCCACTCCTGCACCTTGATTCGGGCCACGATCTCGAATTTCTCACCGCCGAGCGGTCTTATCACAACCGCTTCTCCTTCCATCAAATGCGGAGGGCCCGCGACCGCACGGAATGGGTTGCCGTGGCCGACGAGTACCGTGTTCATCCCCGCGGGCTGCGGTGCGGCGAGGTGCCTGCGCAGCAGCAGGTAGCGGTCGGAATCTGCGCTCGAAGCCGGCCAGCCGCGCAGATCCAAAGTCTTTTCCGCTTTACCGAACGCGAGCATCGCTGTTTCGACCGTCCGGCAGAAGGGGCTCGCCAGCACCCTTTCGACGGGTATCCGGAGCTCGCGCATGCCCGCGCCGATCGCGCGCGCTTCATCTCGTCCCTTGTCGGTGAGGTTACGCTGTTTTGCGCAGTCCTCGAAGGTGGTCATGCTGTCGTCGTTCTGGCCGAAGTCCGTAGACGTGTGACGGAAATACACAACGAAGCCGCCCGCCCTCAGTGCGGATACAAGAGCGCCTCCGCTAAGTCCGTCTATCGGTTCGGAGCTCGGTTGCTGGGCGGTTACACCGGAGGCGAGCAGCGCGAGCCAACCGCACAGCCAAATACGAAAAAGGGAGCGTGGGCACTTCATCCACATTTGCTTCTGTTCAAGCCGCCGGATTCGGGTAACGCAGCTGAATTTTGCGAATCTCTTCCAGTGTCTGCGCGTCGAGCGCAACCTGCGCCGCGGCGATGTCTTCCTTGAGCTGCGCCATCGAAGTGGCGCCGATGATCGACGCACCCAGGAACCAGCGGCTCGCCACATATCCCAGCGCCAGCTGGACCAGGGTCAGCTTGCGTTGCCTGGCGAGCATCGAGTACGCCTCCACCGCTTCCGAGACCATCGGCTTGCGGAAGCGGATGCCGAGGGAATCGAACAGCGTGAAGCGCGCACCCGCCGGTTTGGCGCCGCCCAGATATTTCCCTGAGAGAATTCCCGCTGCCAGCGGGCTATAGGCGAGCAGCGACATCTGCTCTCGGAAGAGCGTTTCGGCGAGGTCGTTGTCGACGTTGCGCGAAATCAGGCTGTAGCTGTTCTGGATGGTCACCGGTCCGGGCAAACCCAAGTCTCGCGCCGCTTCGTGAAAGTGGCACACGCCCCAGGCCGTCTCGTTGGACAGACCATAGTGGCGAATCTTCCCGGCCTTGATCATCGCAGCCATCCCCTCCACTTGTTCCCAGATCGGAGGGCCAGCCTTTTCCTTGGACGGATCGAACTCGGTCGAGCCGAACATCGGCACGTTCCGCTGCGGCCAGTGGATCTGGTACAAGTCGATATAATCGGTTTGCAGCCGGGCGAGGCTCGTATCCACCGCTTCGGCGATCACGTCCCGCGTGAGGTCGGTGCGCCCGCCCCGGATCCAGTCGCGGCGCCCCGGCCCCGCCACCTTCGTCGCAATAACCAAGCGATCCCGCTTCTGCCGCACCAGCCAGGTGCCGAGATGCTTTTCGGTGCGCCCCTGCGTCTGCGCGTTCGGCGGCACCGGATACATTTCCGCGCTGTCGATGAAGTTGATGCCCTGCGCAACCGCGTAGTCGAGCTGCTCGTGCGCCTCGGCTTCGCTGTTCTGCTGGCCCCAGGTCATAGTGCCGAGACAGACCTGGGAGACATTCAGCTCGGTACCGGGAAGCGTTCGGTATTGCATGGCGGACTCCAGATTCACATCGGAGGCCATAGGGTAACGGAAACCGAACGCAGAGACGCGGCTCCCACCACCCCGCCTGCTGCGCAGGCACCCCTCCTCTGGCAGGAGGGGAGAACTGCATCTTCTCTTCCCTCCTTTTCAAGGAGGGGTGGCGCGAAGCGACGGGGTGGTTTGCGGCCGGTGCGCCGAGCGCGATGACCATGGAGCTCTGGCGGCTAAACTGAGCGGCCTCACAGTCCCAACTCCCGCAGCATGGCCTCGCGCATCGCGAACTTCTGCGCCTTGCCCGTGACCGTCTTGGGAAGCTCGGTAACGAAACGCACGTAGCGCGGCACCTTGTAGTGAGCGATCTGGCCGTGGCAGAAACCGCGGATCTCGTCCTCGGTCGCGACCTCACCTGGCTTGAGCACGATCCACGCGCACACCTCTTCGCCGAGCCTTGGATCGGGCACACCGAATACCTGGGCTTCGAGCACCTTGGGGTGGCGGTAAAGGTATTCCTCGATCTCGCGCGGAAACACGTTCTCGCCCCCGCGAATCAGCATGTCCTTCACCCGGCCGACGATATTGCAGTAGCCGTCTGCATCGATCGTCGCGAGGTCACCGCTGTGCATCCAGCCGGCCGCGTCGATCGACTCGGAGGTGTGCTCGCGGTCTTCCCAATAGCCGAGCATGACCAGATACCCGCGGATGCACAACTCGCCGGCCTTGCCGATCGGGACGATGCGGCCCGCGTCATCCACGATCTTCACTTCGGCGTTCGGTTGTACGCGCCCGACCGTCGACACCCGGCGTTCGAGCGGATCGTCGACCGCGCTCTGGAACGAGATCGGGCTGGTCTCCGTCATGCCATAGCCAATGGTGATCTCGGTCATGTGCATTTCCGAGATCACACGACGCATGACTGCGATCGGGCAGGGCGCGCCCGCCATGATCCCCGTGCGAAGCGAGGACAGGTCGTACTCGGGCAAGCTCGGGTGCTCGAGCTGGGCGATGAACATCGTCGGCACGCCGTGTAGAGCGGTGCAACGATAACGATCGACGGCTTCCAAGGTCTCCTGCGCATCGAACGTCGCCCCCGGGAACACCATGGCCGCGCCCGCCGCAGTGCAGGCCAGCACGCCGAGCACCATGCCGAAGCAGTGATACAGCGGCACCGGGATGCAAAGCCGATCGCCCTCGGTCAGACGCATGGC